>ENA-UESI01001784-UESI01001784.1-human-gut-metagenome-genome-assembly--contig:-NODE-1784-length-12582-cov-7.793603_pt1 | contig 12582 bp, 10 predicted proteins | sample MGYA00243005_ERZ508006 | MGnify/ENA primary metagenome ERZ508006 (study PRJEB26167, sample SAMN06115436) | human gut metagenome | host: Homo sapiens | place: China:Shandong | collected 2015-06-10... | reverse complement strand
TATGCATCCTGAATTAATGGCTGTCAGCCGTGTTTTCGGATACAATGAGGTAATTCCCAACAGTCTGGACCTGGCCTACCAAAGCCAAACGGGGCGGGTTTATGTTATTGTTGGATCGTAGAGAGATCGTGCGGTTCAAAGTTTTATTTGGGCAGCTGGATCTCCGGCATCAGCTCGTCGGAGACGACTTGCAGCATTTCCTCCAATTTAGCCAGGTCATCGGGACCGAAGCGCTGTTTAGCGCGCTCCATGACAAGGTGCAAGTAGGAATAACTGATGTTATAGTAATCAATGTACTTTTGGGTCGGGCGCAGGCGGTATTCCCGCTTGTCGATGGTGGATCGGATGCGCTCTACATAGCCTTTTTTGACCAGTGAGTTGATCTTATACGCGGCGTTGGGGGTAGAAAGATTCATCATGTGGCTGAACTGCGCAATCGTAGGTTCGCCCAATGCCATGATGACTTCCATGCAGAAAGATTCTACCGTCGTCAGCGTGGCTTCGCGATCCTCGAATCGACTGAAGATCTGCTTATAGAAGTGCAGTTTGAATTTGGTATATACCCGTCCGAATGTCTGGTCCAGCATAGCGAGAATCCCCGCCAAAAAGGGCAGAAATACGCAGACCGCTGTGGTGTGCGGCGGTGTTGGAAACGCCCTTGGTATAGGAAAGGAAACGTTACTTATGAAAATTGGTTTTTGGGAACTTATCGTCATCGTCATCGTGGCGTTTGTGTTCATCGGCCCGGACCAGCTGCCTGTCTACGCAAAGAAGATCGGCAAGATGCTCCGCGAGCTGAAGAAATACACCGGCGCTGCTTCTGAGGAGATCCATATAAGGAGCTTCCGGTGGCTCCGGGTGATCTGGATTTTCTTGTCATCGCTGACCCATTTCTTTGAAACGTTGTTAGAGTATACACGGTATGTATCGTTTGCTGTAGATGTCATCTTGTAGCCTGCTGCTTTCATCTTCTCAGCTGTAGCATTGAAGGTATCCCAGTCAGATACTGACTTCTGAACCTCATCCGGATCATCTGTTCCAAGTACCTCTTTTGCTGCTGCTCTGTTGTAGAAGAGAACACCCGGGCAGCCCTGCCATGAAAGACCCTTCAGGTTGCCATCAGAATCAGTAACAACATCCTGTGTGTACTTGTACTGCTTAGAGATATCACTGTCTGTAATTCCCAGATCCTTGATTGACATTGTGTAATCAGAGTCTACATACTTTGGTGCGTAATCAGCCTCTACCAGGAAGAGATCAATCTTGTCATCTGCCGATGCATCAGCCTGCTTCAAAAGTGTCTCATCCAGGTTGTTCTGGTATGCATTGTTCTCATTAGGTGTAATGTTCCAGACTACATCGATATCTCCGATTTTGCCATGTGTTGCATCCACCTTCTTGTAATCAGAATAGTGGTCAGTGATACGGCTCTGGAATTCATCATTCCAGCAATAGATGTTGAGTGTCTTGCCATCGTTTGTCGCTTCTGTTTTTGTGCCTCCATTCTTATCAGACTTTCCTGTGTCGGATGTATCTCCGCTGCCACAGCCTGCCAGTAATGATGTTGCCATTGTTGCGCAAAGTAATGCGCTTACGAGCTTCTTTTTCATAGAAAATCCTCCTTCTCGCTTCAGGTTGAAACCTGTTAGTAAATGTTAGTAAAAAAGTAGTAAAATATATTAAATTCTGCCTACGGACTCCCCCTCCAGCAAAATTCCTTCAACAACAGCTCTCTCTACAAGTGCTGTTTTAGGCTTTTTAATGATGCTTATCAATCTGTCCGCTGCCTCCTTGCCTATCTTGTCAGTGTCCTGTCTGATAGTGGTAAGCTTCGGGCTTAGCATCTGTGAAACTCTTGTGCCATCGTATCCGGCTATTGATATATCCTCCGGAATCCTAAGACCTCTGTTTCTTATGACATTGATGCCTCCGATTGCCGCCGTGTCATCAGGATAGATGATACATGTAGGTTTGTCAGGTAAATCGAGTAAATATTCTGTCTGCTTTGCAACATCCTCTGTTTCCAGATACCTTGCTTCCCTGACATATTCCTCCGGAATATCTATTCCATGATTCTCAAGTGCCCTGTAATAAGCTGCCAGCCTGTCGCGTGTAACACTCGAAAAATCCTGTCCATGTATGTAAGCGATTTTCTTATGTCCCATGCTTATTATGTAATCAAGCAGCTCGCCCATACACTTTACATTGTTGGAACATATTGCCGAACAGCTATAGTGTACGTAGTCAATTGTGACCACCGGTATGTCGCTGCTCATCAGTTCCTGCACCTCATTGTCCTGAAACCTGGCACATACGATTACGACTCCATCGAAATTTCTGTACTTACAGTGCTCCAGGTATGATAATTTTTTCCCGACCGGACTTGTATTGATAAATGTAATATCATATCCAAGCATCTCAGCCTGTGCCTTGATTCCGTTTAGCACTCCGGCAAAATACTCATGCGTAAGTCCCATCGCCGCCTCATCGAAATACAGTACTCCGATGTTGTTCGACTCTTTTGTCTTAAGAACTCTGGCCGCAGCATTAGGAAGATATCCCATTTCCTTAGCTATCTTCTTTATTCTGTTTTTGGTCTCAGCGCCAATATCCTTCTGGTCATGTAATGCCTTGCTGACCGTCGCTGTCGAAACACCACATCTTTGTGCTATGTCTTTCAGTGATACCATATCGTTTCCTCATTTCGAATTGGTTGCTTAATCGTTTTCGTATCTTTACTATACCACAAGTTATTGATTTTGCAACCCCCTAATTTACATTTTGAATACTTTTCACATTTTTAATCTCATAATATTGTGCATTATGTATAATCATATATTGTATTTTTAAACGTTTACGCTTTTCATCTTATTATATACATTCATTGTTGCTCAAGTAATATTATTTCATCAGCATTTTTTACTATAATTATGCATCACCCTTTGTATATATGTCATAAAACCACTGTTTTTTGTTGTTTTGCGCTTGATTTTTTAATTTTTCCAATATATACTTCTATATATAAGCTACTTAAACGTTTACGCGTATTTTATAAAAAGGAGATTACATATATGAAATTTGGACACTTCGATGATCAAAACAAAGAGTACGTCATCACCTCTCCAAGGACTCCGTTACCATGGATCAACTACCTTGGATGTGAGAATTTCTTTTCTCTGGTATCAAATACCTGCGGTGGCTACAGCTTCTATAAGGATGCAAAGCTCCTGCGCCTCACCAGATACCGCTACAACAACGTGCCGTACGACAGCAACGGACACTACTATTATATAAAGGATGGCGACACCATATGGAATCCCGGCTGGATGCCTTCTAAGACCGAGCTTGACTCATACGAATGCCGTCATGGCATGGGCTATTCTGTTTTCACAGGAGTAAAAAACGGCTTAATGGCACAGCTTACTGATTTCGTTCCCATGGGCTCTACCTGCGAGATCAATAAGCTCACCCTGAAAAATACATCTGATAAGAAGAAAGACTTTTCGGTTTTCTCATATGTAGAGTTTTGTCTGTGGAATGCCATGGATGACATGACCAACTTCCAGCGTAACTTCTCTACCGGAGAGGTTGAGATTCACGCCGGTGGCTCTCAGCTCTTCCACAAGACGGAATACAGAGAGCGCCGCAATCACTATGCTGTATATGCTGTAAATGCCTCTGTGGACGGATTTGACACAGACAGGGATTCATTCTTAGGTGCCTACGGCGAAAACAGCGCGCCTTCCGTTGTAGTAAATGATCAGTCTAAGAACTCTGTTGCAAGCGGCTGGGCTCCTGTCGGCTCACATCACCTGAAGGTAGCTCTTGAGCCGGGCGAAGAAAAAACATATATATTTGTACTTGGATATGTGGAAAACCCTGTAAATGAAAAATGGGTTGGACGCGCTGAAGACGGAATCATAAACCGAGCTCCTGCCGATGCACTCCTTGCAAGATTTGACACCACCGAAAAAACCGACGCTGCTTTAGCAGAGCTTAAGGCTTACTGGGATAAGCTGCTTGGTCACTTTAGTATCTCTTCATCGGAGGAAAAGCTCGATCGTATGGTAAATGTATGGCATCAGTATCAGTGCATGGTGACATTTAACATGAGCCGTTCTGCTTCTTATTTTGAATCAGGCATCGGACGAGGCATGGGCTTTAGGGATTCATGCCAGGATCTGCTGGGCTTCGTACATCTGATTCCGGACAGAGCAAGAGAGAGAATACTCGACATTGCAGCCACACAGTTTGAGGATGGCTCTGCTTATCATCAGTACCAGCCGCTCACCAAAAAGGGCAATGCCGACATAGGCTCAGGCTTTAACGATGACCCTCTGTGGCTTATCGCTGCTGCCGCTGCTTACATCAAGGAGACAGGCGACTACTCTATTCTTGACGAGTTTACACCATATGACAGCGATCCTTCAAAGGCTACTGATTTTATGGAGCATCTGCGCCGCTCCTTCAACTATACAATCAATCATCTCGGACCTCATGGTCTGCCACAGATTGGACGTGCTGACTGGAACGATTGCCTGAACCTAAACTGCTTCTCCGAGGAGCCGGGCGAGTCCTTCCAGACCTTCGGACCGTCTGAAGGGCCTAATGCCGAGTCTGTATTTATCGCCGGCATGTTTGTAAAGTACGGAAAAGACTATGTGGAAATCTGCAGACATAAGGGACTTTGCGACGAGGCCGCCAAAGCCCAAAAGGCTATCGAACAGATGGAAAAAACCGTCATGGATGCCGGATGGGATGGCGAGTGGTATCTTCGTGCATACGACCACTACAAGCACAAGATTGGTTCCAAGGAATGTGAGGATGGAAAAATCTTTATTGAGCCACAGGGCTTTTGTGTTATCGCTGAAATTGGAAAGGATGACGGACTCTGCCTTAAGGCAATGCAGTCTGTTGAGAAATATCTTGATACCAAATATGGTATCGTGCTCTTACAACCACCTTACCACAGATATCATGTGGAGCTTGGTGAAATCTCTTCCTATCCACCGGGATATAAGGAGAATGCCGGCATCTTCTGCCATAACAATCCTTGGATTTCTATAGCTGAGACTGTTATCGGCCGTGGAAACAGAGCATGGCAGGTATACACACGAACCTGTCCTGCATACATTGAGGATATCAGCGAGATTCACCGCACCGAGCCTTATGTATACAGCCAGATGATTGCCGGAAAAGACGCTCCTAACTTTGGTGAAGCAAAGAACAGCTGGCTGACAGGTACTGCTGCATGGACCTTCTTAGATGTCTCACAGTATATCCTCGGTATCCGTCCTGACTACGATGGTCTCATCATAGATCCTTGTATCCCTGACACTATGGACGGCTTTACAGCTAAGCGCAAGTTCCGTGGCAATACTTACCACATTACTGTCAGAAATCCTGCTCACGTACAAAAGGGTGTGACTAGGCTCATCGTGGATGGCGCTACTATGGATGGAAACATGATTCCAGCTATTAACGGAACCGGACATGATGTTACAGTCGAGGTTACAATGGGTTAGAGATACCAGACGGCCTCTGTACTGCTTCAAATATGACCTGGAATACGAAAATGCCGCCGCAGAGCAAGCTCTACGGCGGCATTTAGACTGCTGGTAATTCTCTTCCCATGTCTTTATTTCTTCTCCAAAGGATGCTGTTATGTAATTGAGACCTGCCACATATGCTCCTCGGTCTCTCCCATGTGAAACAACTCCACAGTCTGTTCATCATGAGTATCATCAGGCTCATAATTGCCAAGAAGATGTACGAGATACTTCTCCTGCTCATCTGCCGGCGATACCTTGTCAATGTGTTTTTGCAATTCCTCAAGAAGCTGCTTTGGCTCCATATCGGCATCGACTGCGATTCCAAAGCACTTCTTCGCAAGACCTGCAGTATAATACAGCTCGTAGTTACTTACAAGCACTGATTTTTGGCGTAAGCATTTGAGTATGATGCTTTGTCTGGCTATTGATGTAATCATATTATTCCTTTCCGAGTTAGCTGGAATACCTCTAAGTCCAAGTTATTTCCATTATACCCTATTTGCTTTTTGTTTCAAGAGTATAACATGATATAGCTAAAGATAACTTAAGAGAGTCCTATGAAGTGGCAACAAATCCCGTCAGGAAATAATAAAGTGCTCCCAGTGCCTTTCCAATAGCCATAGAAATCACTATAATCCCAAGACCGGCGCGAAGCTTCATGCGCTTATATATAATAGGGAATGTGTGCAGTATTTCTGCGAGCGCCACTGCAATACAGCCGACAAATATGCCGACACACAGTCCATATATTGCAATAATTATATTCCCACAGATATTGCTTACAGGTACTTTTGGCATATTTGCAAAGCCCAGATTATATGCCGTATCTAGCACTGACGATATATTACCTGCCACCACACCACATATCATGACATTTTCTATAAGTATTATATTTTCTATCCTGCTGCACCGAAGTATACGCGGCACCACTCCTATCACGAGCACAAATGCAAATACACCGGCTGACACTCCTGCCCCTGCTAAAAACGCTATCACTGACAAAAATATTTCACGCAATATATATTCAAACATCCTGCTTTTCCTTTACCTTGTCTATTATTGTGTTCCACGTATCCTTATTATGCTTATCCATCTCCACCTGAATCGGTGTGACATCGTCGGATAGCTTACGCTTTCCGATATGATTAAAAAACAGTATGATTCCAACCGCCAGACCAATGCAGTAAAACACCTCAAGCACCGACACCTGTGGCTTGTCCACACCCATTATCTGCTTATAAAAATGCTCAAACACACCTGATATCGAAATATCATTATTGAAAGCCATGATTGTAAAAGCTGAACCAAAAAATATAAGTATACACACCGCTGCAACCTTTAGTGCTTCAAGAATCTTATTTTTGCTGTTGTCGTCATACTCTACAAGTACCTCCGGCTCACCAATGCTTATAACCTGTGCATCATCATAGATTTCCGTGATTTGCTCTATTATTTTCATTACAGATATCACGCTCTTTTTACCGCGTATCTTATCCACGATCATTCCCTTTATCTGCCCCTCATAGCGTGAATATTTGCAATACACACTTGCTATATCATTGATGCAGACCTGCCTGCGGTGAAGTGTTTTCTGCTGTTCTGCGCGTATATACACGAGAATTTTTTCTTTTGAGGTATCAGTATGCTCCGGCATTTTCATGCTCCCTTCAATTAATATTCATATGTATATAATTTCCATTTATTTTGATTTTATACACTAAAAGATACACATGTATTAAAATCAATATTTTTCGTGCGATATATTGTTTTTTTCGTGCAAACATCATAAAATAAATATAATTAATCTAAAGAGTGAGGTAACAAATGGCATACACTAAGGAAATACTGACTCTCGCCATTGAAATTGGCGATTGTATGCTCAGAAACGGTGCAGAAATCTACAGAGTGGAAGACACTGTGGTTCATATACTAAGTTCATATGAGGTGGAGGAATTTGACGTATATGTGCTGTCAAACGGAATATTTGCAAGTGCAAATGAGAACAAGGAGGATGCCTGCAGCATCGTGCGCCACGTACCGCTTGGTGCTGTCAATCTTGCAAAGATCAGCGCGTTAAACCAGCTCGCAAGGGACATATGTGACCAGAAAATCTCCCTGATTGACTCATGGGACAGGCTTGAGCAGTGCAAAAATATTCCTAATTACAAAAAAAGCGCACAGATTTTCTTCTGCGGGCTCGGAAGTGCCTGCTTTTGCTATCTTTTTGGCGGAAGCTGGCTTGACTTTGTTTTTGCATTTGTTATCGGCTCACTGGAGCAGGTGCTTTTGTTTGGCCTTAAAAAATATAAGTTCACAAGGATTATAACCAATATCCTTGCCAGTCTTTTTGTGACACTGCTTGCCACCGCAAGTACACTTACAGGGCTTTCTCTTTTATCTGATAAAATCATTATAGGAGCTATCATGCCGCTTGTTCCGGGAATAGCTTTTACTACATCTATCAGGGATATCTATAATGGTGATTATCTGTCCGGTACGATACATCTGCTCGATGCACTGATTACAGCCGTGTGTGTTGCTGTGGGAGCATGTCTGCCGTTTGTTGTGATGAAATATATTGGAGGGCTTTAAGCTATGGAGTTTATAATACAATTTATTGTGGCTCTCTTTGCCACATTATCGTTTGCGGTTATTTTTTCTGCTCCAAAGAAAGAGCTGTTTTACTGCGGCTTTACAGGAGCACTTGGCTGGATCATCTACTATATAATGGTTCAGTTTGATATGGGTGTTGTGTTTCCATCGCTTATCGCGACACTGTGCCTTACGATAATGGCACGCATTTTTGCTGCGGCACGCTCTATGCCTGTGACAGTTTATCTGCTTTCCGGTATCTTTCCTCTTGTGCCGGGAGCAGGAATTTTTTACACGGCATATTATCTTTTTACTAACGACAGGGCACTTTCCTCCTCAAAGGGTATTGAAACCTTTGAGGTGGCGGGTGCCATCGTGCTCGGTATCATATTCGGGTTTGGCATACCGCAGAGTTTGTTTAATCTGTTGAAGCCTAAGCACCAATAAGTGTTGTCCATGAATACAATGGAAAGACAGAAAACCATCCTGCAAATCCAATGCCTGATATTTTAAGGATAAGCGGTACAACAAAAACAAGTATCGAAAAGAAAACCGACTGGATATGGTTTTTTCGCCAGTATGATATAACAAGCGTTCCTGCCGCTACAACTATAAGCGCTCCCATCTGTGCCAAAATCAATAATATGATAAAAGCCCGGATGGAAAGTGCCGGCGGTAATTGTTCAAAATAAGGTATATCTGTTATGGCAGCCCCTGCCCCATGCATCGGATATGCCTTTGATATATTAATAAACCTGCATATTACAGGAATGATTGAAAGTCCCATTACTACCATGATACATACAGCAGCCTTTCTATATATTATCTTCTTTTTTCCCGCCTTTGTCGCACCAAGTAAATACCACACTCCACACTGATATTCCATAGGGATGACATTGCCAAATGCCGCGACCACGCACAATGAAAGTAAGAACAGATTTATAAGCAGATCGTTATTCTTTAGCCCAAACAGATACAGATAACCTGTATCATAAATAAAACTGCCTCCATTTTCACATATTCTCTGATATTGATGCTGCACACGCTCAAAAGCAGGATAGAAAAATGTTACCGCGTACAATTCTGCCTTTAAGCCATCTGCTGCATTTTCACTCATTTTTCCATTTGCAGTCATATTGTCAATGCGTTCGATTTCAGAAAATGCCTTATCATATTTTTCCTGTTCTGATATAATGAGTGCTTCCTTTTCATCTGTCATTTTTCCTTCTAGCTGCAGCATAATGTCCCTGTAATACTGCTCCTGCGCGGACGGATTATATTCTTTTCCGATAATTTGCCAGCCAATCAATATTGCAAACAGCAGGATCACCACTACTGCTCTATTGGTGATCATTATTTTATATCCCTCATGGTATAGCAATGAAATATGCGGATGAAAATGTTTTTTATGCTTTGATCGGCTTTTTACCAGTTCAAAATTTCTTCCATAGACAAAAAGTAAAATGGATAGCGTAATTCCGGATATTGCCAGATCAATGATTATTGACCGGGTTAAAACCAGTCTTGAAACCGGATACCCTCCTATATTAAAATTCAGATAGCTTCCATAAAGCTTTTGAGTTTCCAGTATTCCTATCAGATTAATGTATTTGAATACAGACCATTTTTCCACTGCCGGAATTGTCAAATATGCTATATAGCTGATCCCATAGAGTAAAAAAGCAGTGACATACGGCAGGACGATTCTGTCTGCGAATATGCAAAATGCCATAATGACAGTGCCCGTGGCAAAAAATACAAAACCTTTTGTCAGAACAGAATAAATTATATATTCTAAGATGCTGATTTGCAGATTGCTTTCCATATAAATTGCAACTGACTGGATATCTGCCGTCAGATTTCCAAAACCTATAGTGATTTCCGCATAAATCAGATTCATTCCGTAAAACAGGATAGTTATAATTGTGCAGTGGACGAATAAAGCCGCAATCTTTGCAATCCCACTCTGCAAGCGACCGTTTTTTGTACTTCTTGTTATATAAAAAAGCTTTTTATCTTTTTCTGCAAATATTAAGTTTCCGGAAAAAAGTAAAACCGACAATATCAAAAGCAGATCCGTCCATACACTCTCCATTGAAATTTTAAGAGACTTTGACGACATCCACCGTATATTTTTTCCCGAAAGCCCGGAATAATCTTTTGCACTTTTTTCAATATTTCTTGCTGCGTAATCGTTTTGTCCCTGCTTTTTGAATATGGATATACTACTTAAATTATCTTTACTCTCCTGCACTGATCTCAGATATTCCTTATAACCGGCTACCTTCTGCTGTTCTTCATAAAGCTCATCAATATAGTTTTCTTCTGTAGTTCCTTTAAGTTCAGGTGTATTAATATACCACAGAAGGAACAGGTTTATGATCATAAGCACACAAATAGACAGAATAAAACTGCGTTTTCGCCATATTTTATCCAGCTCATAAAATATCAATCTATGCATCCGGCTTTGCCTCCTCAAATATCGTCATATAAAGTTCTTCAAGACCATTTACATTTCCATATTTACTGCAAAGATTTCCGACTGTATCTTTGTCAATGATACTTCCTGACTTTATCAATATGACCTCACCAGCAATCGGCTCAATATCCGAAACAACATGAGTCGAAACCAGTATCACTTTATCCCCTGCCAGCTCAGATATCCTCTCTCTTATCCTTACCCGTTCTTTTGGATCAAGCCCCACTGTCGGCTCATCCAGTACGATGAGCTTTGGATTTCCTAATACAGCCTGCGCTATAAGGATACGCTGCTTCATTCCACCCGAATATGTACCTATCGCACGGTCAGCGGCTTCTGTCATGTTCACATACTCCAATACCCTGTCTATTTCCCATGACATATCCTTTTTAGGTATTCCTTTTAATGTCGCCATATAAGATAAAAATCGTTTCCCTGTAAACGAGTCATACAAGCCCTGCTGCTGAGGTGCATAGCCAATAATACTTCGATATTTTGAGCCAAGTATTTTTATGTCATGTCCATCCCAGAGTACTTGTCCGTTACTTGGCTTGATATTTCCGGTTATTATGTTCATGAGTGTGGACTTTCCCGCTCCATTTGGACCAAGCAGACCATATATGCCGTTGTCAAGTTCCAGTGATACATGCTCCAATGCAATTTTATCTTTATACTTTTTAGCAATATTGTTAAGACAAAGCATCCTTTAACACCCCTTTCCAATCATTTTAATCGGCTCATAAATTCCGTTTCCTGCATACAGATCTGACTTTTCTATAAGTGCATACCGGTATTGGGTAATATCATAAGAGTCATCTCCCAAAGGTGTGTATTCATAATCATATATGACAAGAATTTTTGATCCGCTCTCTGCCTTAAATTCCAGATTCCATCCGAGAGCCTTATTTACAAGCGGTGAATTTTGTATCTCACCGGTTTTTGTATTAACAAAATAAAAAGTATGATCATCTGATGCATCCCATGTCTGACAGCACAAAATATCACCCAATTTATTCATGATATAATTCTGTGTAAAGGAACACAGCAGTTTTTCTTCGCCATTTTCCAGATTTACAGCTTTTATCTCTCCTGTATCTTTATATGACACGTATAGTGTATTGTCCACAACTGCCATGCTATGCAATGTCTGATTGTCTATGCTATATTTTTCACTTAGCTTTTGATTGCTTAGATCCAGTGTGGATATTACCTCCGTGGAATTTTTATACATATCATTCCAGTCATCATCACTCATTGTATAGTCATCTGTTGTAAGCTCTTTTCCATAGTCAACACCACTTAATACCAGTGCATTATCAAGGCAGCCCATAATCTTTCTGGTAATACCATCATCAAAATCCAGCTTACATATCTCCTTAGCACTTTTGGTATCCGCATCCCAGAATAAAAGAGTTTTCCCCGATGAAGTCGTGACACTTCTGCTATCCTCCGCTGTGGACTCAGACAGCTTTTTGGTGACAAAATAAAGCCCTTCACTGTTTCCGAGTACTGTATCCTCCACAGTAAGTCCCACATCAAAGCTATAAACCTTATGTCGGTTTGTTCCGTCAGTATCCATCTCATAAAGTGCTGCCTGTGACGCTTCTGTTTCAGCCAACTGTCCATCCGGATCATAAAAATCCTGCGTAACCGCGCCTTCATTATCCATTCCCTTACTCAGCACATAAATTTTATTCCCATAAGAAAAAATACCACTCGTACATATCGGAAATTCATCCATTACAAATACTGCCGGACAGTCCGGTGTATTGTGTTTACAGCCTGTATTGCTGCACAAATAAATTTCCTGTTTTGTGGCAAAATCCATATACATTAGGTGTGCACCGTACTCACCGTTTTCAAGTTCTTCAACATCCTCTGTCAGATAATAATATCCGGTATCTGTATAACAACTGGTTACGGTAATGGTGGCCCCTACTCCTTCGCGTTCGCATTTCT
>ENA-UESI01001782-UESI01001782.1-human-gut-metagenome-genome-assembly--contig:-NODE-1782-length-12610-cov-4.217586_pt1 | contig 12610 bp, 11 predicted proteins | sample MGYA00243005_ERZ508006 | MGnify/ENA primary metagenome ERZ508006 (study PRJEB26167, sample SAMN06115436) | human gut metagenome | host: Homo sapiens | place: China:Shandong | collected 2015-06-10... | reverse complement strand
GTAGCGACGATTATGCTGGGACATGCCGGTAAAAAAGGTGAGGAACTGACTGTTATTGCCAAAGGCGGTACATTGAAAATTTCGAAGAGAGTGCCGACATCCATGCCCTGCGCTTGAAGCTCAAAGAGCAAATGGAGGCCTCCGCTGATCTCTATCGCCGCATGGCCGAGACAGTGACGGCCCTGGTAAAGAGTCGGGACACCTTTTCCGCCGCTCACGAGCCGTTTCCGAACTATGAGGTCCCTGTTCCAAAAGGCTCCCCTTGTATTGGACAGAGCATCGGCGCTTTAAAATTCTGGCAGTCCACCGGCGGCACGATTGTCGCAATCCGGAGAGGTCAAACGGTGATTCTCTCTCCTGGCCCCTATGCGGAGCTCTACGCGGGAGATGTCATCGTCCTGGTCGGCAGCTCCACCGCTGCCGAAGCCGCCAACCGTTTAGTAACTGTAAAGGAGTGAGCAATATGATCCAATTCCAGCACGTCTCCAAAAGCTATGGAAAGACCCCCATTCTCAAGGACCTGAACTTCACCATCCCTGACGGGCAGTTCGTCATCCTGATCGGGCCGTCCGGCTGCGGCAAGACCACGACCATGAAAATGATCAACCGCCTTCTGGAGCCGGATTCCGGAACCATCCTCATCGACGGACAGGATATCCACAGTCAAGACAAGGTAGAACTGCGGCGGCACATCGGATATGTGATTCAACAGATTGGTCTGTTTCCTAACATGACCGTAGCCCAGAATATTTGTGTGGTTCCCAAGCTTTTAAAATACGATAAGTCCCGCTGCGATCAAATTGTTCAGGAGATGCTGCAACTGGTGGGCATGGAGCAATATGCGGACAAGTACCCCTCAGAGCTCTCTGGCGGACAGCAGCAGCGCATCGGCGTGCTGCGGGCGCTGGCGGCCTCTCCTCCGATCGTGCTCATGGACGAACCCTTCAGCGCCCTGGACCCCATGACCCGTGAGTCCCTTCAGGACGAGGTGAAGAGCATTCAGCAGAAGCTGAACAAGACCATTGTCTTTGTCAGCCATGACATGGGAGAGGCATTAAAGCTGGCAGATGTCATCATCTTCATGGAAAGTGGTCAGGTGGTGCAGATGGCCTCTCCGGAGGAGATGCTGGAACATCCAGCCAATGATCTGGTACGTAACTTCCTCGGCAAGCATGCTCCTGACGTCCCCGCGCCCTCCACTGTGGAGCACTTCATGCGCACAAACGTGGTCTCTGTCAGAAAGGACCGGGGCGTGCTGGAATGTGCGGAGCGCATGGCCCGCAGCAGCGTGGACTCCCTGCTGGTCACTGACGAGCACGAACGGTATGTGGGGACCATCTCCATCGGTGATATTCGCCACTGGGGCCGGGAGCTCACCAGCATTGAACCCCTGGTCCGCCAGAGCGCCCGGACCGCCCGGGTGGGCGACGAGGCCAAGGAGAGCTTTGACTACCTGCTGGATTCCGGTGCCAACTATGTGGTGGTCCTGAATGCGGACGATACCATTGCGGGCATCGTCACCAAGACCAGCGTGGCACGGTCCGTGGCGGAGAACCTGTGGGGGGAGGCCAAATGATGACTCTCCTTCAAACATACGGCGCGGATCTGATCAAGGCCATCTGTGAGCACACGATTTATGTGTTGATTTCCGTGGCTATCGGCTTTTCCGTTGGGCTGGTGTGCGGGATTCTGCTCTCCCGTGTCCCCCGCTGGCTCTCCGGCATCATCATCCCGGTGCTCTCCATCTTCCAGACCATCCCCGGCCTGGTATTCATCGGTGTTCTGTTCATCTTCTGGGGCGACATCTATCCCACGGTGATTGTGGCTCTGAGTGTTTACGCCATGTTTCCAGTGCTGAAAAATACGTACACCGGCATTCTTGGCGTGGAGGAACGGTATCTGGAGGCTGCAAGAGGCTGCGGCATGTCTCCGTTTCAGACCCTGATCCGGGTGGAGCTGCCTCTGGCCATGCCCATCATCATCGCAGGTCTCCGGATGGCCGCAATTTATACCGTCTCCTGGGCGGTACTGGCCTCCATGATCGGTCTGGGCGGCTTAGGTGATTTTGTATATCGGGGCACCTCCTCCAACAACAATACGCTCATCCTGCTTGGTGCCATTCCGGCTGCTGTTCTGGCCATTCTCTTTGGCGTTTTGATTGACCTGCTGCAAAAGAAGGTTACTCCCCGCGGACTTTGGAAGGAGGCAGGCAGATGAGCTGGGACTTGATTTTCCAACACCTGTTCATTGTTCTTGCGGCAAGCCTGCTCTCTATTCTGGTAGGGCTTCCCTTGGGAATCTGGGCCTATGTGTCCAAGGGCGTCCGGCCGGTCATTCTCCGGATTGTGGACCTGCTGCAAACCATCCCCTCCCTGGCATTACTCGGCATCATTATGGTGGTGCTGGACCCCGGAAAACCCACCGTGATCATCGGTATCATGCTCTACTCCCTGCTGCCCATCGTGCGCAATACCTGCCTGGGCCTTCAGGAGGTGGACCCAGGCGTGAAGGAGGCGGCCCGGGGCATGGGCATGAGCAAGCCGTACCGGGTTTTGATGGTGGAATTCCCCCTGGCGTTTCCCACGGTGTTTACTGGCATCCGCATCGCGGTGGTGAACGCCATCGGCACCGCCGTGTTCGCGGCCTTTGTGGGCGGCGGCGGCCTGGGCGGTGTTATTACCCAGGCAATCCGTATCTCGAACATGCCGCTGATCCTGGCCGCCACTGGTGTGCTGATGGTCATCGCAGTGGTGCTGGACCTGGTGATGAGCTGGTTCGAGGGCCAGATGCGCAAATCCAAGGGCGGGTCCAAAAAGATGTGGATTCCCGTGGCGGCCATTGTGGTGGCCTTCTGTCTGCTGCTGCCCTATGGCCGCGGCGGCACCGGCGATATTCTGCTCTATGACGGCGATTATTCTGAGACACAGCTGATGCATCATATGGTGAAGATGCTGGTGGAGGACCAGACCGATCTGACCGTCACCATCCAGGACCAGATGTCCCAGGTAAACAACTGGAACTCCCTCAAGGGCGACGGTCACACTTGCGACCTCATGATCTCTTACGACGGCACGATTCTCACCACGTTCCTGGGACAGGACACCGTAGACGTGCCGGAGGGCATGACCATCTACGAGTACGTTCAGGGTGAGCTGGAGGGCTATGGTCTGCGGCAGCTGGAGCAGCTGGGCTTTGAGAATACCTACGCCATTGGCGTACCGGAGGGACTGGCTCAGGAGTACGGCCTGGAGACCATCAGCGACCTGATCCCCGTGGCGGATCAGCTGACCTTCGGTGCGGAACAGGAGTTCTTTACTCTGGAGGGCAGCATGAAGTACGAGCCCTTTGTGGCCTTCTATGGTCTGAACTTCAAGGACCACTCTTCCGTGGATATGGGACTGAAATATTCCGCCATTGAAAACGGCAGCTTCGATGTGGCGGTGGTCTACACCACCGACGGCCTGAACAAAAAGGTGGGGTTGAAAGTTCTGGAGGATGACAAGAGCTTTTTCCCGGACTACAACGGAGTGTTTCTGGTACGGGACGATCTGATGGAGAAATATCCGGAGCTGGAGGGAATTCTCAACCAGCTCGCCGGCAGGATCTCCTCGGATCAGATGGCGGATCTGACCTACCAAGTGGATGTGGAGGGCCGCACGGTAGACGATGTGGCCCGGGAATTCCTGATCAGTCTGGGCCTGCTGGTGGGATAAAGCGCTCCTAAAAACACGCTCTGGAACGACTGCGTCCCAGAGCGTGTTTTTTCAGAAAGAACGAAGCCGCTGCGAAACCATGTTCCCCGTGTTTTCGTCTATGCTGGCAGAGAAAGGAGGCTGACATGTGGAGGACAATCAGATTATTGACCTGTACTGGGCCCGGGACCAGCGGGCTATTGACGAGACCAGCGGAAAATACGGCGGCTTCCTGCTGCAACTGGCCTGGAATATTCTCCGCAGCCATGCAGATGCGGAGGAGTGTGTCAACGACACTTATCTGCATACCTGGAACGCCATTCCACCCGCCCGCCCCTCAGCCCTGAAGCTCTGGCTGGGGCGGATTGCTCGGAATCTGTCTCTGGACCGCTGGAAGTGGACCAGAGCTCAAAAGCGTGGCGGTGCCGGCATGGAAGTTCTGTTGGGTGAACTGGACGACTGCGTTCCCACGTCCCACAGTCCTGAGCGGTGTCTGGAGGACCAGGAGATCGCAGATTTGATCGGCGCCTTTTTGCGGCGTTTGCCGCCGGAACGCCGGCAGATCTTTCTCCGGCGGTACTGGTATGGCCAAGAGCTATCGGAAATCGCCGGGGCGCTTGGCTGCGGCCAGGGGAAGGTGAAGTCCTCCCTGTTCCGCACCCGAAAGGCGCTGCGGGCCTATTTGGAACAGGAGGGAGTGGCACTATGAGCGAGCGTCTTTTCCGGATTTTAGGTCTGATAGCCGATGATCTCATCGAGGAGGCGGGCCGTTCCGCCTCCCGCCGGCGGCCCTGGCGGAATCTCGCCGCCGCAGCCTGTGTGGTGCTGGTGTGCGGCGCTACCTTCGGCTTTCTGGCAGCCTCTGGTGGAAATCTCCTGAGTGGAGGCGCAAGCGGTAATACCGCCAGCGATGGGGCAAGTGCCGGTGCAGGCGAGCATGACGGCGGGACCGCGTTCATGTCCTACGCCGGTCCCATCCTTCCTCTGACCACCGCAGAGGCGAATCCCGGCCTGCTGTCTGAGCGCACGATCACCTGGGACCTTTCCCCAGGGACCTATGCAGACGGCTCTCCCCGCCAGTGGGGGGCTGCGGTGTCAGACTGCTATGCGCTGACGAATCCCTCAGAGGAGACTATCACCGTGACGGCCCTTTATCCTTTCACCGGCAGCTTTTCCGCTCTGCCATCCATCCAGCCGGAGGTAACGGTGAACGGCGCGGCGGCAGAGCCCAAGCTGTACGCCGGCCCCTATGCCGGCGGCTTCCGGGATGCGGGCGAGGCGGATGACTCCACTTGGAACCTGGCCCGCCCCTCCTCCTGGACGGACTACCAGGAGCTGCTGGAGAGCGGCGCCTATCTTGATCAGGCTCTGGGCGAGGAGCCCCGGCTGGACGTCCCAGTAACGGTTTATTCCTTCTCCGACTTCTCCCTGCCGGAAGACGCCCCGGACGCCGCCACCCAAGCCGTGACCTTCACCCTGGACCCGGAGCGGACCACCGTGCTGTCCTATGGCTTCAACGGCATGAGCCAGGAGGCCGGCTGGAGGCAGTACAGCTATTTTGTACCAAACGGGGTCCGCTCTGAATCGGATTTGAAGCTGCTGGTGATCATCGGGGATGACTTGGGAGCATACACTCTTCAGGGCTATGTGGACGGAGGCTGTGAGCAAATGCTTGCAGATGTCTCCTGTACCGTAACCCGGACGGAAACCACTTTCGACGCGGTGCTGGAGGAGATCTGCCGGAGCTACGCGGCAGAATACAATGCGCGGCGATCCACGGAAGAGGCCACCGCTTTTGATTTCCTATCTCTTGACATGCTTCAGCGGGCAGCGGCAGAGTTGCTGACCCAGTATGGGCTGTTCTCCGAAAATGCCAAGGACCGTTACAGCGACGGGCGGCTGGATGAAATCGTCAGCGAGTCCCTCGTTCAGGAACGAGTCCTATACCTCGCTTTTCCCGTGACAATTCCTGCCGGAGGCAGCGCTGCAGTATCGGTTGCACTGTGGAAGGAGCCCAGCTACGATTTTGGCTGCTCCGGGTCTGAAAACACAGATCTCCAGGGTTATGATCTGATCACTTGCCTTGGCTCCACGCTGAATTTTACCTCTCAGACCGCCGTGCTGGCAGAAACCCAGGGTGTGGAGCTTGTCCGGCAAAACATCGGCTTTGATCCGGAGGATGGCATCACCCAGGTCCCCTTGGACCTGACCGAGGAACACTATTTCATAGAAATCCGTCCCACCCCCTGATAGTACGATCCGCCGCCTCGCAAGTGCGAGGATAACAGCGGGTCTGCAATGTGTTTTCCGTTTAGAGTGAGCTGTGGCCTTACATGAGGAAAACCGCCCCCCAGACTTCTGAAACTCTTTCCCGATTTAGGAACATTCCATGATTGACCAGACGTGGCCGCCCCAATGGGGCGGCCACGTCTAACTCAGTTCTCTGCGGAAGAGTGCAATTTCAAAATCACCATGGTCATGGCACCCTCCCGGGCCACTGCATTGGAGTTGCTGTTCAGTGTCAACACGGTCTCCTCTGGTGCCGTTAAAATAAAGGATGCAGAGCCGGATACACTGGCATTGTTTTCCGCCGTACGGCTGTAGACGCCATACTCCAAAAATCCACGGCCCTGATAGGCCGGTGTGATCTGGAGGTATCCCGCCGTTAGCAAAATGGCAGAGATGTGATAGGTCACAAGATACGTTCCAGGCAGCAGGGTGATCTGCGTGCCGGAGGTCTGAACAATGTGCCCGGTGGCATCTGCTGTTCCAGTGGCAAAGGGGATGGGACTTCCATCTGGTAATGGCACCATCAGCGTGACAAATGAGGCATAAATGTCCGGTCCGGCAGGCCCCTCTGGACCGGCGGGTCCTTCCGTGCCGGTCTCACCTCGTGGAATGGAAAAGTCCAGCTGCGCACCGCAGGGGGTGGGCGTCACGCGCACCTGGGCATCCGTACCAGGATCAGTGGTAATCGTCTGACCTACAGTAATATCTGGCAGTGGGCAGCAGAAATGAATTTGGCAGTCAGAACTACCTGGGGTTGGCTGCATATACAACGGCCTCCTTTCCAAGGGGTCAGAACAGTATATGCCCATTCCAGCTATTTCGCCTCAGGACTGATCCGATCCGCTGCGGCCGCCGCAAGCTTTGCTCCCAACCAACCTACAACGGCTCCCAGCACCGCTCCCCCCAGAACATCGCTGGGCCAATGAACATAGAGGTACAGACGGGAAAACGCAATCAGCAGAGCCCAGAGCAGGGCCGGCTTCCACAAAGGGCTGCCAGATGCCTTGAGTGCAAACACGGCGGCAAAAGAGGCTGCCGTGTGACCAGAGGGAAATGAGGCATCCCCCGGAGGGGGAATCAGCAGCACCACATCCGGCCGCTCCACAAACGGACGAAGCCGCCCGATCAGAGGCTTGAGCACCAGGTTGCAGGCAATCAAATCCAATGTCAGCCCAAAGGCCACCGCCGCTCCGTGCCGGCGCTGCCCCTTTAACAGCACCAACACTACTGCCAGCAAAATCCAAATTTCCCCATGGTTTGCCGTCCAGCTGATCCATGGCATCGCCATATCCAGGAATTCACACCGCAGATGCGTCTGAATCCAGTCCAGAATTGCCAGCTCCGCAGAGTGCATGTGAGATCACCTCTTTCAAAGTAATATCTTTGCTATGTCGCAGACATGATTATAGCGAAAAGCCGCCCGGAACGCAAGAAGGAGGCTCTCCCCGGTGCTGACTGCTGATAAAATCTCATCCTGAGAAAATTTCTCTTTTTCTCCTTTTGTTGCAAAAACAACTTGTTCTTGTTGACATCATCCGATATAATTACAACATCTTGTGGTTGGAGTGTGATTACAGTGCGCATCAGTGGTTTACAGAAGCTGTCCATGGTGGATTATCCCGGAAAGCTGGCCGCTACGGTATTTACCGGTGGGTGCGATCTCAGATGTCCCTTCTGCCACAATGCGCCCCTGGTCGTTCGGGTTGCCGAGACGCCTCACCTCTCCCAGGAGGAGATTCTCTCTTTCCTGGACAGCCGGCGGGGACTTTTAGACGGGGTGGTGCTCTCCGGCGGAGAACCATTGCTGCAGCCCGATGCAGCGGAATTCCTGCGAGCCGTTCGATCCATGGGGTTTGCGGTGAAGCTGGACACCAACGGCTGCCACCCGGAAGCTCTCGCAGACATTTTGCGGCAAGGACTGGCGGATTATGTAGCCATGGACATCAAGAACTGCCGGGAGAAATACGCCGGGACCGTGGGAGTGCCGGACTTTGATCTGGCGCCGGTGGAGGAAAGCATCCAGCTGCTGTGCCGCAGCGGTGTGGAGTTTGAGTTCCGTACCACGGTGGTCCGGGAGTTCCACACCGCTGCGGACATCACGGCCATCGGCAGATGGCTGGAGGGTTCTCCCCGGTATTTCCTGCAAAAGTTTGTAGATTCCGGCGATTTGGTCGGAAGCGGCTGTCATGCTCCGGAGGATGAAGAGATGCGGGCTATGGCAGATGCCGCAAGGCCGTGGTTTCAAGCGGTTGCGCTGCGGGGCATTGACTAGATTTAGTTTTCTTTGGCATTTTAAACGAAAAAGAATACCATATCTTGTGTCTTCTTTTCTTGACTTCCCCCGCCAATATGTTACAATGGATTTCGCGGGACCTTTGTCCCTTCGAATGAATATCACACGAGAAAGTAGGGAGCATTATGTATCAAGTGGTCAAGCGCGACGGCAAGATCGCCGATTTCGACATCTCCAAGATCAGCGTCGCGATCACCAAGGCCTTTGAGGCCACCCAGAAGGAGTTCAATCAGGACATCATTGATTTCCTGGCTTTGAAGGTCACCGCGGACTATCAGGACAAAATTCACGACAGCCGCGTTACCGTGGAAGATATTCAGGACAGCGTAGAGAGCGTACTGGGTAAGGCCGGCTATGAGGACGTGGCTAAGGCCTACATTCTCTACCGCAAACAGCGGGAGAAGGTCCGCAACGTCAAGTCCACCATGCTGGACTACAAGACTCTGGTGGATGACTATGTGAAGATCAACGACTGGCGGGTGAAGGAGAACTCCACTGTCACCTACTCTGTAGGCGGCCTGATCCTCTCCAACTCCGGCGCCATCACCGCCAACTACTGGCTCAGCGAGGTCTATGACCAGGAGGTGGCCCAAGCTCACAAGAGCGGCGACATTCATCTCCACGACCTCTCCATGCTCACCGGCTACTGTGCTGGCTGGAGCCTCAAGCAGTTGATCCAGCAGGGCCTGGGCATCCCCGGAAAGATTAATTCCTCCCCTGCCAGCCACCTCTCCACCCTCTGCAACCAGATGGTGAATTTCCTCGGCATCATGCAGAATGAGTGGGCCGGCGCCCAAGCGTTCTCCTCCTTTGATACCTATCTCGCTCCCTTTGTCCGTACCGACAATCTGACCCAGAAAGAGGTCAAGCAGTGCATCCAATCCTTTGTCTATGGTGTGAACACCCCCTCCCGGTGGGGTACTCAGGCGCCGTTTTCCAACATCACCCTGGACTGGACCGTGCCCAAAGACCTGGCGGACCTGCCAGCCATCGTGGGCGGTAAGGAGATGGACTTCACCTACGGCGATTGCAAAAAGGAAATGGACATGGTGAACAAGGCGTTCATCGAAATCATGACCGAGGGCGACGCCGACGGCCGGGGCTTTCAGTACCCCATCCCCACTTACTCCATCACCCGGGACTTTGACTGGAGCGAGACAGAGAACAACAAGCTCCTCTTTGAGATGACCGCTAAGTACGGCACCCCCTACTTCTCCAACTATATCAACTCCGACATGGAGCCCTCCGACGTGCGGTCCATGTGCTGCCGGCTCCGTCTGGATCTGCGGGAGCTGCGGAAAAAGTCCGGAGGCTTCTTTGGCTCCGGCGAGTCCACCGGCTCTGTGGGTGTTGTGACCATCAATCTTCCCCGGATTGCTTATCTCTCTCAGACGCCTGAGGAGTTCTATGAGCGACTGGACAAGATGATGGATATCGCCGCACGTTCCTTGAAGACCAAGCGTACCGTCATCACCCGTTTGATGGATGCCGGACTCTATCCCTATACCAAGCACTATCTGGGCACCTTTGACAACCACTTTTCCACCATCGGCCTCATCGGTATGAACGAAGTGGGGCTGAATGCTAAGTGGCTCCGGAAGGATTTAACCCACCCGGAAACCCAAGCTTTTGCCCAAGATGTTCTCAACCATATGCGTGAGCGCCTCTCCGACTATCAGGAGATGTACGGTGATCTCTATAACCTGGAGGCCACTCCTGCCGAGTCCACCACCTACCGGCTGGCCAAGCACGATGTGGAGCTCTACCCCGACATCATCACCGCCGCCAAGAAGCCCGGTGACACTCCCTATTACACCAACAGCTCCCATCTGCCGGTAGGCTACACCGCCGACATCTTTGAGGCCCTGGCCATCCAGGACGACCTGCAAACCCTGTACACTTCCGGTACCGTGTTCCATGCCTTCTTGGGCGAGAAGCTGCCGGACTGGAAGACAGCTGCCGCTCTGGTGCGCAAGATTGCGGAGAACTTCAAGCTGCCCTATTACACCATGTCTCCCACTTACTCCGTCTGCCAGGACCATGGCTATATCACCGGCGAGCACTTCACCTGCCCCACCTGCGGCAAGCAGACCGAGGTCTGGAGCCGGATCACCGGTTACTACCGTCCCATCCAGAACTGGAACGACGGTAAGGTACAGGAGTTTGCGGACCGGAAAGAGTATGAACTGGAGAACTCCCGTCTGGAGGGCCGTCGGCTCTGTGACCGAGAGACGGGTACCACCCCCGACGCCGGCACCGCCACCGCCTCCGCCGCGCCGGAGCAAGCGGACGGCCTGTACCTCTTCACCACCGTCACTTGCCCCAACTGCAAGATTGCCAAAAATGAGCTGGAAAAGGCGGGGCTCCATTATACCACCATGGATGTCAGTGAGCACATGGATCTGGTGACGGAATATGGCATTCAGCAGGCACCCACCCTGATTGTCCGGCATGACGGCCAGGTGGAGAAGCTGGTGAACGCCTCCACCATCAAGAAATACGCCGTGACCCACGGCTAAAATGCCAAAAGTTTCGTCCACCTTTACAAAGGTGGCGGGTCCGGGTGGAACCCGGTGGGTTTGGGCCCAGCCTTGCGGGTACACCAAGCGCGGGCTCTGCCCGCCCCCGGCAGGGGCGCCGCCCCTACACCCCGCCGCCTTTGGAAAAGGCGGGCGAAACTTTTAAACTCTGATACGAGGAGTCTTTCCCATGAACAAGCATTACGACATCATCATTGTCGGCGGCGGCCCCGCCGGTCTTACCGCCGCCATTTACGCAAGGCGGGCCGGCAAGTCTGTGCTGGTGCTGGAAAAGGCCGCCGTGGGCGGCCAGATTGCCTCTTCGCCTCGAGTGGACAACTTCCCCGGTCTCCCTGGTGTGACCGGGGCGGAACTGGCGGACCGGCTCTTTGAGCAGGCCACGGCCCTGGGTGCCCATCTGGAGCTGGAGGAAGCCCTGGAGCTGCGCCCCGGTGACCCCAAGACTGTGGTGACGGACTATCAGACTTACACCTGCGGTGCCCTGATCTACGCCGCCGGGGCCGCACACCGAACCCTGGGCCTTCCCCGGGAGGAAACCCTCCCCGGCGTCTCCTACTGCGCCGTGTGTGACGGCGCATTCTACCAGGGGAAGGATACGGCCGTGTGCGGCGGCGGCAATACCGCTTTGCAGGATGCCTTGTACCTCTCGGAGCTGTGCCGGCATGTCACGGTGATTCACCGGCGTTCCGTTTTCCGCGCAGACCCCATTCTGGTAGAGGCTCTACAACAGCGGGCTAATGTCTCCTTTCTCCTGGACACTGTAATCGAGGAGCTGCTGGGGGAGGTCTCCCTGGAGGCCCTGAGACTCCGTGCTTTCGATGGAACAGCCTTTGAGCTACCGGTAGCTGGCCTTTTCCAGGCGGTTGGCCAGTTGCCTCAGACCGCTTTGGCCGCATCTCTACTCCCCCTAGACGAGTCGGGCTATGTGACCGCCGGCGAGGACTGCGCCACCCCGCTGCCGGGACTCTTTGTGGCCGGCGACTGCCGAACCAAGGCCGTCCGCCAGCTGACCACCGCCTGTGCCGACGGCTCCGCCGCCGCCCTGGCCGCAATCCGCTACCTGACATAACCTCACGCCGGACAGTGCTTTTCGATGCGCTGTCCGTTTTTTCTTTTCCGGGCCTGACAAGCCACACTGGAAATGCAGGTCGCAAACTGTCAGAATTGCCTATTGCACCTCTGAAAAAAATTCGATACAATGAGAATGCGTTTCAATGGTATTACCTATTTTGACGTGAGGTGAACGGAATGAGCACACAGCCAGCCCAGTCCAGAACCATCCGCGCCCAATTGCTTTCCGATATGCGGGAGGGCAGATATGCCGCCTGTGAGCGCCTTCCCCGGGAGAGCGTCTTGGCGGAAAAACTTGGAATTAGCCGCACCCAGCTGAGAGATGTTTTAGCATCCCTGGAGCGAGAGGGTTTTATTACACGACGCCACGGTGTTGGCACCATCATCAACCGCCATGTGCTGAATGCACACACCCGAATGGATATCGAGGTGGAGTTTTTAGACATGATCCGCCAGAGCGGCCATCAGGCGGCGGTGGCATTTGTTCGGGCGGAGGATGCTCTGGCGGACGCTCACGTGTCCCGCCAGCTTCAAATTCCGGAGGGCACACCGGTGGTTCAGGTCTCCCGGCTTTGCACGGCGGACGGCAGGCCCGCAATCTACTGTGTGGATGTCATCGAGCGCTCACGGATTCAAAAAGCCTTTACGCCCCAGGACCTGCAGTGTCCGATTTTTCAGTTTTTGCAGGAGTTTTGCGGAGTTGCCCCGTACCTGGACCTGACAGA
>ENA-UESI01001774-UESI01001774.1-human-gut-metagenome-genome-assembly--contig:-NODE-1774-length-12681-cov-6.415424_pt1 | contig 12681 bp, 9 predicted proteins | sample MGYA00243005_ERZ508006 | MGnify/ENA primary metagenome ERZ508006 (study PRJEB26167, sample SAMN06115436) | human gut metagenome | host: Homo sapiens | place: China:Shandong | collected 2015-06-10... | reverse complement strand
CCAGAAAACGTCTCAATTGGAAGTGTCCGGCTGAAGTCTTTTATTCAGTAACTTTGCACTTGATTTGATAATTCACCCGGAAAAAACTGCTCAGGTCTGCCTTCTTGTTTCCCGTTTTTTGGTCGGCGGCTTCATTCTGCTGCTGGCAGTTGCTGCACTTGAAAATTATTTTGGTTTTGTGCTGATTCCTGGGATGGCCCCTATGGGCCGGCAGTTTGAGCTCATTGGGGAAATCAGTGTGATGCTGGCGGGAGCCTATCCCTTCGTACTGTTTATCCAAATGCACTTTGCGGGACTGCTCCATGCATTCGCTTCGTTTTTAAAGATTGATGACTCTGCAGCTTTGGGAATGATTGTCGCTCTCGTCAATCCACTGCCGACGTATACTTTGTTCGATCAAATGACCCGGCGGGGCAGGGTGATATGCTCGGCATTTTCTGGCCCCGCTCTCTGCCTTTTGGGGGATCAGCTGGGATTCGTATCGGCTGTATACCCGGCCGGAATCTCCGCGCTTTTTGCAGGAAAGCTGATAGCGGCCGTGGCCGCCCTGATTATGGCTCTTGCCTTAGTTGATGCCGGGTGAAAGTGCAGAAGAAACAGTTAGGATGGATGTCTTCTTCTGAGGTATGTCCTTTTATCGGAGCCCTGTGATTTCAGGGGAAAAAGCGGGCGAAAGGGCGCGGCCTTTCATACCCCAAAGCAAAAAAATGGATGGATCCAGGAGAGGAGAGAACTCCTCGGATCCATCCATCAAGCCGTTATGGGAGATTTAGGAGACCGTCCTCTCAGAGGGAGAGAAGGAGAAGGCGGTCTCTCACGGCTTTCGGCGGGTGGCTTAGGCCTTGCCGAGAGCGTTCATCGCGGAACCGGCGCGGAACCAGGTGAGCTGCTTCGCGTTGTACGAATGCTGAGCCTGGAAGCGGTCTTCAGTGCCGTCGTCATGCTTGCAGACGATCGTCACGGTCTTCCCCGGAGCGATCTGGGAGAGGCCGAGCACCGAGATGCGGTCCTTCTCGCGGATCTTGTCGTAATCCTTCGGGTCCACGAAGGTGAGAGCGAGGACACCCTGCTTCTTCAGGTTGGACTCGTGGATTCGGGCGAGGCTCTTCGCGAGCACCACCACGACGCCGAGGTAACGCGGTTCCATAGCGGCGTGTTCACGGGAAGAACCTTCACCGTAGTTGTCGTCGCCGACGATGATCGACTGGATGCCCTTGTTCTTATAGAGGCGGGCGGTCTTCGCGGGGGACTCGTAGTCCTTGTTCACCACGTTCCAGACGCTCTGGCTCTTGCCGTTGAAGGCGTTCGTCGCGCGCTCGAGGAGGTTATCGGAAATCCGGTCGATGTTGCCGCGGTACGGAAGCCACTTGCCCCCGGGGGAGATGTGGTCCGTCGTGCACTTGCCCTTCGCCTTAATCAGCAGCGGGAGATCGACGTAATCCTTGCCGTTCCAGGCCGGGAACGGGGTGAGGAGGCGGATACGCTCGGCGTTCGGAGCCACCACAACTGGGACCTGCTTGAAGTCCGGGATGATGCAGCCGCCGACGTTCGTGGCGAAGCCCTTAGCCGGGAGTTCTTCACCGACCGGAGTCGCGAGCTTGAAGGAAACGCCGTTCGCGCCCGTCACCGTGCTCTTCAGCGGGTTGAAGCGCATGTCACCGTTAATCGCCATCGCCACCACGATTTCAGGAGACGCGAGGAAAGCCTGGGTCTTCTTGCTGCCGTCGTTACGGCCGGCGAAGTTGCGGTTGAAGGACTCGATGATCGTGTTCACCTTGGTCTTATCGCCGATGTGACGATCCCACTGGCCGATGCAGGGGCCGCAGGCGGTCGTCATCACGGTGGCGTTCAGCTTCTCGAACTGTTGCAGAATGCCGTCACGCTTCAGGGTTTCACGAATACGGACAGAGCCCGGAACCACGATGAGCGGCGTCTTGATCTTCACGCCCTTATCGAGGCACTGCTTCACGATCGACGCGGCGCGGGTGAAGTCTTCGTAGGAAGAGTTCGTGCAGGAGCCGACGAGAGCGACTTCGATATTTTCCGGAATGTTCTTCTTCGCGAGCGTGTCACCGACCTGGTCAAGTTCCATCGCGGCGTCAGGAGAAACCGGGCCGTTGATGAGGGGCTTAAGTTCCGAGAGGTTGAGCTCAATCACGCGGTCGAAGTACTTCTCCGGATGAGCGAGGACTTCCGGGTCCGCCTGCAGGTCCTTCGCGACACCATCCGCGAGGTCAGCCACCGCTTCGCGGTTCGTGGCCTTCAGGTAAGCCTTCATGTGGGAGTCATACGGGAAGACGGAGGTCGTGGAGCCGACTTCAGCGCCCATGTTGCCGATCGTCGCCTTGCCGGTCGCGGAGATGGTGTTCGCGCCGTCGCCGAAGTATTCAATAATGCAGTTCGTGCCGCCCTTCGTCGTCAGGATCTGAGCGACGCGGAGGATGACGTCCTTAGGAGACGCCCAGCCCTGGAGCTTACCAGTGAGCTTGATACCGATCAGCTTCGGCATCTTGAGTTCCCACTCGGAACCCATCAGAGCGTCCACGAGGTCAGCGCCGCCGACACCGATCGCGAGCATGCCGAGACCGCAGGCGGTCGGGGTGTGGGAGTCGGTGACGAGCATCATGCCGCCCGGGAAGTCATAGTTCTCAAGGAACACCTGATGGCAGATGCCGGAACCCGCGGGCCAGAAGTCAAAGCCGTAGCGGCGGGACACGGTGCGCAGGAAGTCGTACGTTTCCTTGTTGTAGTGGTCAGCGAAGGCGATGTCCTTACGGGCGCCGGCGTTCGCGGTCACGAGGTGATCGCAGACCATAGCGGCCGGGAGGGCGATCTTCTTCTTGCCGGAGACCATGAACTGGAGAATGGCCATCGGGCCGCCAATGTCGTGGGTGCCGGCGCGGTCCGGACGGAATTCGGCGTAAGACGCGCCGCGCTTATATTCCTTCACCGCTTCCGGATCGTAGAGGTGGGTGTAGAGGATCTTTTCAGAGAGGGTGAGCGGGCGGTTCAGCTTCGAACGGACCGCGGCGAGCTTCTTCGGATAGTTCGCGTAGAACGCTTCGATCATGTCGAAGTTGCGGATCTGGGCGGTCGGAGCCTTGTGAGCCTTCTTCACAGGCTTCTTCGAGGCAGCGGAAGCGATATCCGCAATGCCCATCGTCGACACACCGGCGGCGCCGATCGCGGTATCCTTGAGCAGGGTACGGCGGGACACCTGGAATTTATTCTGAGATTCCATGTTGTTCTCTCCTCGGCCGGAATTCGAATGGCAGTTCGGACTCCGGACGTTGGTTTCAGGTTTGATTCTGGTTTTCTAGGCCCGAAGAAGTTTCTGAGACCTCTTCAGTACGGTGAACATTGTTCCGCCGACCTACCACTACGTAGTGTGTTTTCAGTCAAAAGACTATTCGGCGGTTGTCCTTTCTGGGTAAGCAATCTGACACTGATGCCATGAAACGTTCCCACACACTCAGGACAGCCTTCGCTGCGATCCTTATTTCAGCGGCTTTTCAGGTCCTCGCGGCCGGAACGGCGGGCGCCGCTGTGGCCGGAGAAAAAATCCCGGACGTGACGCTCGGGATCGTCTACTACACGAGTCCGTCGCCCAACGAGGAAATCATTCCGGACACGATCCGGGCGCTTGAGAAGCGGATCGGAAAGCGTCACCTGCGGGTGAAGGAGTACACCCTTGAGCAGCTGCGGGACGCGATTAAGAGCGGGGACGTGGATGTGTTCCTCGCGTCAAGCGGCTTCTACCGCCGCATGGTGCAGTACGGCGCGAGTTCGCTCGCGACGGTCGCTTCCAAAAACTACCCGGACCCGAATCACAGTGACGGCGCCGCGCTGATTGTGCGGAATGACTCCGGAATCCGGACGCTTTATGACGCGAAGGGCTCGGTCCTTGGGGCCTCGTCCCCCACCGCGTTCACGGGTTATCAATTGGCGCTCGGCGAAGTGCTGCGGCAGGGGTTTGACCCGGAATCGTTTTTCAAGAAAACGAATTTTTATGGCGGGGGCCCCGGGGCCGTCTCGATCCTTGACGCCCTGAGGCGGAAGGATGTCGACATCATCACGCTTCGCATCTGCTGGCTTGAGGGGTGGCTGAAGAAGCATCCGGAGGATAAGGGGCTCTTCCGCGTGATCGATCAGCGGGACGAGAACGAGCCCTGCCAGCGGTCAACCGATCTCTATCCCACGTGGACGATCGGCACGAGCGCGAATACGCCTCCTGAGATCTCGAAGATTGTGACATCCGCGGTGCTCGAGATGCCGCCGACGAAGGACGGCTTCTACTGGAGCATCGCGACCGACTTCCGGTCCGTGGACGCCCTTTTCAAGGGACTCAAAATCGGTCCCTATCGCTACTTAAGAGAGTGGTCGCTCAGTCGCTTCATCATGACCTACTGGAGCGCGATCCTGATCGGGATCCTCCTCGTCCTCGGTCTCATCCTTCACAGTGTCCGAACCGAGGTGCTCGTGAAGCGCCGTACGGCGCAGCTCCAGGAGTCACTCCGGATCCAGAAGGAGTACGAGGAGAAGTCGCGCGAAGACGCGGCGAAGATCAGCTTTATGGAGAAGATGGGGATCATCGGGCAGCTCTGCTCGGTGTTCGCGCACGAGATGCGGCAGCCGCTTGGCGCGATCTCGCTCTATGCCCAGGGGATGAAGTCCCTTATCAAACGCGGCAAAGCCTCTGAATCTCAAATGGAGATGGCGCTCGGGAAGCTCGAAACCCAGGCCGAGCGCGCGAGCGACATCGTGGAACGCGTGAGAGCCTACGCCCGGGCGAAGGATATCGATCGGAAACCGATTTCGCTTAACGACGTCGTCACCCGGTCGCTTGCCGGCTACCGCTCCGCGTCCGGAAGCCGGGTGCGGTTTAAGCGCACCGACGCGAACCCGGTGACGCTTTTCGCGGATCAGCTCGAAATGGAGCTCGTTTCCTATAACCTCATCAAAAACGCGGCGGAAGCCGTAAAAGATCAGCCGGACGGGATGGTTGAGATTATCATCGCGTCGAACCCCGGTAAAGCATTGCTTGCGGTCTCGGATAACGGGCCGGCGCTGACCCCGGAGCAGCTCGCCGAAATCGAGAATCCGTCGGGAACCCTGAAGAGCTCAAAGCATGAGGGGATTGGCCTTGGGCTCCTCATTGTGAAGGCGATCGTGGAGCGGAATGGCGGGCGCCTCTCGATTGAGAACGGGAGTGTCCGGGGTGTCACGATTTACGTGCATCTCCCGACCGCGGACGGGGGCGATAAGACCCCCGCGGATGAATCCGCTCAAGGAAATGAAAAAGATCCGGCGGGTCCGGCAGAGGACTTTGTGAAAGCCGAAACCGCCGCGGACTCAAAGAAAGAAACGGGCTCCCAGGGGACGGGCGACCTGAACTGAAAAAATACGCCGGGCGGCGGCCCTTGGGGAGGGGCCGGCGCCTGAGGTCAGAAAGAAATAAGGAGAGAGAAAAAATGACGAATACGGAGATCCCGGAAATCTCGGATGACATCAAGGCGAAGTGCCTCATTCGGACGGTGGACGATGATCCCGCGATGCGGGAAGCGCTCGAATTCATGCTGACCGCGGAAGGGTGGCGCGTGAAGACGTACGAAAACGGGCGCTCGTTTCTCACGGATGACACGCCCTCTACCCCGGGCTGCGCGATTCTCGACGTCCGGATGCCGGGGATGAGCGGGCTTGAGCTGCAGCAGGAAATGAATGTCCGTGGGTACGCGCTTCCGATCATTTTCCTCACCGGGAACGGCGACATCGATATGGCGGTTGGCGCCATGCGGGACGGCGCGGTGGATTTCGTTCAGAAACCCGTGCGGCAGGAGAGGCTTCTCACCGCGATAGCGAGGGCCGTGACCCGCAGCGTGAGTGAGACCGGGGCGGTTGAAACCGAAGGCGCGATCCGGGCGAAAGTTCAGGAACTGACGGAGCGCGAGCGCGAGATCGCGGAACTGATCGGGAAGAAGCTCACAAACCGCCAGATCAGTGAGCGCACCGGGATCACGGTGCGGACCGTTGAAGTGCACCGCGCGGCGATTATCCGGAAGCTTGGGGTGCGGACGCCGGATGACATTGAGCGCTATCTGAACGCATAAATGAGGCGGGGTGAGTTTCCCGCCGCCAAACGCGCCGGGATCCCGTCTGAATGGTTATTCACCCGGAATTTCACAGATAAAAAAATGGAAGGCAATTATGTAACTGCCTTCCACTAAATTCGATCTTGTCTTCACTTCACCGACGCAGAATCAGGATGAGAGTGACCTAGACCGACACACAGAGTAAAAACCATGTTCAACGCCCGTGATTTCTCTCGGTAATTGAACGATTTACAATGTATCACTTGTGATTTGATAAATCAACTTTGACCACTATCACCAAGTAGGTATTTGCTGATTCATGTCAATAATCTTTGGCATAGATCAAATACGGGATTCCCCTTCCCGAGAGGCCTGAAAATTCAGTGTTTTTATCAGGTTATGCGACTTTGATCTCATCTCATGAATAGGTACTCCGTGTGACAGATTTCTGACAGGCTGTAGGCGGTACAGGTTTTTTATTGGGCGAAAGAAAACATTACTAATCCCATTCTTAAAGCGGTTTTTGTCTTACGGGTTTCCGGATTTAAGAACCCGTTAAGGACAGATGGCGACTTTGCGTGCAGAAATAGGCAAAAATCCCGTTATAAGGTGAATTTCTCATTTTGATGAAAAAAGACGGGAACTTTTTTTCATCCTGCCGCTATTCCTATAACGAATAACGTGGAAATTTATTTCTGGGACGCAATACCCTGCCCCGGCTACCTGAACACCTTCCGGCGGGTTAAAAAAAGACAAAAACAGAAAGAGTGGGATGCCTTAAAACCGGCATCCCGCTCTTACGTAAGGTTTAAGTTAGGTTCAAGGCTCAGAGTGAGGAGAAGAGCCCGAGGATCTTCCAGTACGGCACACCGATGAGCGCGAAGATCACGTAGCTCACGAGTGTCATGAAGAGCCCTGTGGCCCACCACTTCTTAAGCGGCACGTATCCTGCGCCGAAAAGCACCGGGCCCGCGGCGTTCGCGTAGTGAGTGACGTAAGCGCCCATCACGCCGCACATCACAAAGACAAGGAACATGTCCATCTTCGGGAGCCCCGCCGCGAGCCCGATCGTGTACTGCACCGGGATCACGGATGCCATATACGCGCCGCAGGAGACGAAGAGGTAGCGGCAGGCGGTGCCGGCGAAGACAAGCGTGATCAGAAGCCCGATGTGGCTGAAGGACGAGAAATCGATATAGGTCTCGAGCCACCCGGCGAGCCAGTTAAAGAACTGGAATTTATTGAGGGCGCCCGCCATCCCGAGAATGCCGCCGTACCAGATGAGGGTCGACCAGATCTGACCGTTCACCGCGATGTCCTTCCACTTGAGGACACCGGTGAGAAGCGTGAGCGCGATGAAGGCGAGCACCACCGCGGTGGAGTTGATCTTTGTGTAGGACGAAGTCGACCAGAGAATGATCGCGAGAAGGAAGAGGACGAGAAGGATCTTCTCGTTTCTCGAAATCGGACCGAGGTCTTTCAGCCCCTCCGCCGCGATCCGCTTGTTATCGATTTTTCCAATTGTCGGCTTATAAATCTTATAAATGATGAGCGGCGCGAGGAGAAGCACCACGCCCGCCGGCACGATAAAGGAGATCGTCCACTGGATCCACGAGATCTGGAGCCCGAGGATCTGATCCGTCATCGCCCAGGCGACACCGTTAGCGGCGTAACTCGTGAGGAACGTGATGCCGGTCGCCATCGTGATGATGTAGAGGAGCTGCGAGAGATAGGCACCGATCTTTTCCGGGTTGTGATTCGGCGTGGAACCGAGCGTCTCCGCGACCGAGCGGAAGATCGGGAAAATGATGCCGCCGGTCCGAGCGGCGTTCGAAGGGGTCATCGGCGCGATGATGAAGTCCGAAAACGCCGCGGCGTACCCGAGCCCAATCGCCGATCGCCCGAAGATCCGGATCAGGTGATACGCGATCCGTTTCCCAAGCTGCGTGTCACGGAATGCCTGCGCGATCACGAACGCGCCGACCACGAGCCACGTCATCGCGAGCGCGTAGCCTGAGAGCGCCACGGCCTGGCCTTTCATCGTGACGGAGTAAAACCCGAGGAAGATGAGGAGAATCGCGGCCTCAGAAAACGGATGCAGCATGATTCCGAGAATCGCGCCCGCGTAGAAGGGGAAGAGCTCCCAGGCTTTCGGGTTCATTCCGGCGGGGGCCGGAAGAAAGAGGAGGAGAAGCGGCAGGAAGCACACAATGATTTTGATGATCTGCGACTTTTTCATGGAAACACTCCATCAGCAGAAAGCACCGGAACAATCTACCGTGAGTTGCTGTATACCGGTATACCAATAAATCTAACACTTTGATAATCAAAGTGGTCTACCTATCTTGAGGTAACTTTGGCTTTGAATTGATGTAAGACGGTTTTCCGGTACCCGGCGTGTCCCAGAGGTCGGTTTTTCAGAACGTCAAAAAAAGCGGCAGGTCCAACGCGAGGACACTGCCGCTCTGGCGCTTTTCGAGCGCTTTTCTTACGCTTCGCGCGTCCGGATCACGTAAAGCTTGTCACCCGGGCGGACGCGCTCGGGGACCTTGAACGTGATGTCGTCCTTCTTCTCAAACGTGTCGGCGGGCTTCTCATCCGCGAAGATCTCAGTGGGCTCCGCGTACACCGCGCCCGTCGTGGGGCCGGTGATGAGGAGCTTTTCGCCCTTTTTGAAGCCGCCCGCTTCCAGCACAAATTCGGCGATCGAAGGTTTCACGAAGAAATTCACGCACTTTCCGACGTAGAACTTCTTCTCGGTCGCCTTGGTCCCGTAGCCGTTCGTGATATCCGCGACCGGGGCTCCGAGGTAGTACCCCTCCCAGAACCCGCGGTTAAAGACAGCGGCGAGTTTCGCGTCCCACTTCGTGCGGCAGGACTCGTCCCACTCACCCGCGATATAGGTCCGGATCGCTTCGTCGTAGCATTCGACCACCGTGCGGACGTATTCCGGTCCCCGGGCGCGGCCTTCGATTTTGAACACGCGCACCCCGGCGTCAATCATCCGATCCAGGAACCCGATCGTCTTCAGGTCCTTCGGGCTCATGATGTATTCGTTATCGACCTCAAGCTCGATATCGCGCGTCTTATCCTTCACGAGGTAAGAGCGGCGGCAGGTCTGCAGGCACTGGCCGCGGTTCGCGCTTTCGCCCCGGGTCCCGAGACTCATGAAGCACTTACCCGACACCGCGAGGCAGAGCGCCCCGTGGCAGAACATCTCGATCCGCATCGGCTGCCCGGAGGGCCCAAGGATCGGTTCCGAGACGATCGCGTCGTGGATCCGCTTTACCTGCTTGAGGTTCAGTTCCCGAGCGAGCACCGCGACATCGGCATACGTCGAGTAGAACCGGAGCGCCTCGGTGTTCGAGATGTTCATCTGGGTCGAGAGATGCACTTCCACCCCGGCTTTCTTCGCGTAGCCGAGCACCGCGGAGTCAGACGCGATAATCGCGGAAATGCCGGCCGCTTTCGCGGCGTCCACGATCCGCCGCATTTCGTCGAGTTCCTCGTCGTACACGATCGTGTTCACGGTGAGGTAGCTCTTGACGCCCTTCTCGCGGCAGAGCTCCGCGATCTCCCGGAGATCCTCAATCGTGAAGGCGTTCGCGGAGTGCGCCCGCATGTTGAGCTTTCCGACCCCGAAGTACACAGCGTCAGCCCCGGCCTGGAACGCCGCGTAGAGCGACTCGCGGGAACCGACAGGAGCCATGATTTCAAAGTCAGAGCGGAGCATGAAAGATAAACCTCAAGCGAAAAAGCGAAAAAAATAAGAAGCTCCCGCATTCTAGGCGAAAGAGCTTCTTATGTTGAGGAGGAGAGACGGTATCAGGCGAGCGACGCCATCACGTCACGCAGCAGCCTGAAACCGGAATCGAGCACCGTAAGCACCGGGGTCTTGAAACCCGTGAGCTGCGGGGCAAGCGCTGCCATCGAGGGCTGCGCGAGAAGAATCGCGTCCACCGTGCCATCGACCTTAGCGGCTTCGGCTGCGAGCGTTTCCCGCGTCACGTGATGCGTTTCCACCGTGACCTCGAGCCCGCGGCGGTAGGCGAGGTTAAGAAGCAGCGTTTCGCTCGGGTGCAGGGCGGCCTTCGCGGTGCCGAAAATCGCGAAGCGCTTTCCGATCTTCAGCGCGTCGAGGATCATCCCTTCATCGATACGGACAATACGGGGGTTAAAGAAGCTCGCGAGCGCGGTCGCGGTGTTGCCGTACACCACGCATTCATTCAGGATCGCGTCGCAGCCGACATTTTCAGCCGCTTCGTAGAGATGGAAGAGCGCCCGGTTGTCCGCGGGGGCAGGACCGGATTCGGAAATGGCGGGGTTGAGCAGCCCTTCACCGATAAACTGACGCACTTCGATCCCCGGAAGGTACTGTTCGCAGAGCGACCGGAGGAGCTCGGAAGAGCCGCTTGAAGTCTGAACAATGCCAAGAATCTGAGCCATGGCTTTTTATCCTTTTTGGTATTTTTTGAGTTACGGGAGTTTTGCGACTTATTGAGTAACTTCAAGGATAGCCGGAATCGGGGCGCCTGGCGCGATAAAAGGCTACGCGGCGCTCCCTTCACCCTTCTTCCAGTGATTCGGCGTGACGCCGAACCGGAGCCGGAACGCGCGGGAAAAGTGCTGCTGCGTCGCGAACCCGTTCCGGTCAGAAATCGTCCGGAGGGGGAGGCGTGAGAGTTCGGGATCCCGGAGGTCGGCCGCTGCGGCTTCCACCCGGATCCTCACGAGTTCATTCATCGCGGTGGTCCCCGCGTCCCGGAACGCCTCCGTGATGTAGCGCGTGGTGACTCCGGCGTCGGACGCGATTTCTTCGAGCGACAGCCCTTTTTCGGCTCGGCGGCGTGTCATGATCCCAAGAACAGTGTTCCGGAGGGTGCCGAGCGCCGCGCTCGGGTGCTTCGCCCGGCGCATCGGGAGCGCCTGAATCACGGGCGGGAGGAAAGCGGGGAGAGCGGACGCGGCCCGCGCGAAATCCTCGTCCCCATAGAGAAACGCGGCGCGAAAGAAACTTTCGAGAATCCGGATAAAGGCGTCAGAGGCCCAGCCGCTCCCCTGGATCCCGGTTTTCGGGATCTGGCGCCGGGGGATTTCGTCCGAATCCGGCACCGCGGCGAGCGGCAGCGAAAGCAGAAACATCTGGCTTCCCGCAGGAATCGTGATCCGGAGGTCTTCGTCCGTGAGGATCGGAACGAAACTGCCCGGGGTCACCAGGAGCTTCGTCTTCCCTTCAGCGATTTCAGAGGTTCCCGCCGCGGTGAAGAGAAGGAGAAGCCGGGTGTCGTCTGACACGGCACTTGGTTTCGCTTTCCGTTTGAAGACAAGCCCCGCGCCTTCGGCTCGGGCGGCGGCCGCACCCCCGGCCTCCCGGACGCTCACGCGGAAGCTGAGTCCCGGTTCCGCCGCTTTTCCGCTCCCCGCTGTGAACCCGAAAGGAGCGAGCGCTTCCGTGAGACGATTGAGGTTCTCATCAGAAGTGAATTCAGGAAGCGGTGTCAGGTCAGACGTGATCGGCATAAAGAAAATGGGGAAGACATTAAAAAGTCTTCCCCATTCTCCTACAGGCGTGAGCCCCGGGCAAACCGCGCCGGGGAGTCGATTGCCGGTCAGAAGCCGCTCTTCTTAAGCCACGTCTTCAGTTCCGCATCGGATTTCCGAGCCTCATCCCCCGGCACCCAGAATTCCGGCTTGATCCTGGCTTTGGGGCAGAGCTTATGGATATCCGCGACGACACCCGCCGGGGACGAGCTCCCCGAGGTCGTCACCGGGAAAATCGTCTTCCCCGCGAGCGGATGATCCATGAGGAACGTCCGCATCGGGGTGTCGAGATGCCCCCACCAGAGCGGGGCGCAGATAAAGATCGTGTCGTACCCCGAGAGATCCGGGATCTTCGTCTTGATTTCACGGCGGCTCCACTTCCGGATTTCTTCACGTGCCCCGTCTGTCATATCGCTGTAGCGGGGAGCGTAGGGAACCTTCGGTTCAATCCGGAGAATCGGGGCGCCGGTTTCGGCGTGGATCCGCTCCGCGAGGTACGCGGTGTTCCCGGAGCGGGAGAAGAGGATGATGAGCGCCTTCGCTTTCGGCTTTGGGGCGGCGAAGAGCGCGGGAGAGGCGGCGGCGATCGCCGCGGCTGAGACACCGGTGAGGAATGTCCGGCGCGAGATAAATTTTGTTTGGTTCATTGCGTATGGCTCTTTCATTATTGTTTTATCAGGCTGCCAGCGCCTGAGGACGTGCGGTCCTCTGTCCACTCGATCGGGCTTCCATCGGGCCTTACAGCTTTGCCTCGGGCGTTTACAACTTTTTTCTCATGTGTTGAAGTAAAAATTACTTCAACCCCTTAAAATATAAAGGAATTCCTAAAAAATATCCGTTAAGTATTTGAGAATATCCGTCAAGAAAATGGGGTGTCGCGGTCTCATAATCCGCGCTCTTTTAGCGTTAATCTAAAAGGCGAAACTACAAAAAAATATCCCGGCAGCAATAGAAAAAGATGGAGAGCTTTTTCCTATGAAGAATGCAGCATTGGAGTCTCCGGATCTCGTCCGACGGCGCCGCCAGATGTTGGCGCGGCTGGACGGGATCT
>ENA-UESI01001763-UESI01001763.1-human-gut-metagenome-genome-assembly--contig:-NODE-1763-length-12729-cov-5.628991_pt1 | contig 12729 bp, 3 predicted proteins | sample MGYA00243005_ERZ508006 | MGnify/ENA primary metagenome ERZ508006 (study PRJEB26167, sample SAMN06115436) | human gut metagenome | host: Homo sapiens | place: China:Shandong | collected 2015-06-10... | reverse complement strand
TGATGATGCTTTCTATTCCTGCTATATCTACGTCTCCAAGTTGGAAAGTATAGAAGCTTTGGAATCCGTTGGACACTGCTTGAAATCAGCCGATCTTCCCGACCTAATAAGAACGAAAGAACCGGATGTGCTTTTATTGGATATTCAGATGGAGTCCACAACCTCCGGCATTGACATCATACCAATCATAAAAACCATCAAACCTGATCTAAAAATCATCATGCTCACAGGCTATGATAATGAAGACTATATTTATCAGGCATTTGCCAATGGCGCCGATAACTATCTGCTCAAAGATATCTCTTTAGCGGAGCAGATTGCCTCAACGATTATGGATGTCTATCAGGGAACCGCCCATGTTCCAACAGGTATTGCCAAGCGGTTGGCTAACAAGACAAAGCGTGTGGAAACCGGTATGCAGTCCCTGCTGTATATGTTTGAGATCATGACAAAGCTATCCCCTTCTGAGTACGATATTCTGAAAGCCCTATATAACGGCGAGTCTTACAAACAAATCGCTTCCAGCCGATTTATTACAGATTCGACACTGCGCAACCATATATCCCGTATTCTGAAAAAATTCAAGTCTCCCTCCATGAAAGCATTGCTTCCCGCGTTACAGGAGCTGCATGTATTTGAATATCTCCATTAAAGAAATGCCCATGAATTTGGATCCAAATTCATGGGCATTTCTACGACATTGTCTACAAAAAGCAGGAGTTTACAAAGAAAAAGGATGGCGATATTATATTCCTGACAGGATCTCTAAGCATTGTAGTCAAGGTGAAAATAGCACTCTGACAAGAGGGCCCAATATACAGGATTTCTATATAGAGTCCTGCTTTCCGGTTCCTTCAGAGACTACATATTAGGTACTAAAAAATTCTGATTGTTAGGAGTATAAAAAACTGCGATGCCTGTCTAAATTAACCCCAATGACATCCTGAAGAAAGAAGCATTATGCAACAGCGAAGAAGGAACCGGTTATTCGGAAGGAAGGAAAACTATGAATTCAAAAATCATCTTTATGCCCCATGCAAATATCCAGTATTCTCAGCTTTCCCCTCAGCGGCGGCACTGGGTTATGAAAAACTGCTACGAGAAGCTATTCGATTTGGTTGCGAGCGACGATTATAAGATTGCTTTTGAGGCCAGCGGAATCACCATTGAGGAGATGGCGAAGCAGAGTGAGCCGGAAGTATCGAAAGAAAATCTGGAATATGAAGCTCTGCCGACAAAGAACGAGGATGAGGAAGCAGGACAGGACGCAGAAACCGATGAATAATAGAAAACCCGTATAATCTAGTGGTGCAGGGATGGTCTGATTCGGACTGTCCCTGCTTTTTTCAAACAAGCAGGAGGATATATGAAATATCTTGTGATAGCAGAAAAGCCGAGTGTGGCACGTTCCATCTCAAAAGTGATTGGTGCATACAAACATGAGGACGGGTATCTGGAGGGTGGGGATTGTGTGGTGAGCTGGTGTCTGGGGCATCTGGCAGAGTATGCAGCCCCGGAGTATTATGATGAACGCTATAAAAACTGGCGGTTCGATGATCTTCCGATTCTCCCGGAAGAATGGAAGCTGCTGGTTTCGGAAGATAAGAAAGCACATTTCAATATTCTGCGGAAGCTCCTCCGAAGCAAAGATTTCGATTATGTGGTAAACGCCTGCGACGCAGGGCGGGAGGGAGAAGCAATCTTCCGCCGTGTGTATGGTCTGGCGGGCAGCAAACTCCCGGTCAAACGGCTGTGGATCAGCAGCATGGAAGATGCCGCTATCCAGCAGGGCTTTGATTCCTTAAAGGATGGCACAGAATATGACAACCTGTTTGCCGCTTCGGAGTGCAGGGCAAAGGCAGACTGGCTGATCGGCATGAACGGCACACGGGCCTTTACCAAGAAATACGGCAGGCGGCAGACCATTGGACGGGTGCAGACTCCAACACTGGCAATGCTGACGGAACGGCAGAACAAAATCCAGAACTTTGTGAAAGAGCCGTACTACAAGGTGGAAATCACGGGAAATGGCATCGTGGCAGAATCGGAACGGATGGTACAGGAGCAGGATGCGGATACCGTGCAGGCAGCTTGTGATGGACAGTGTGCCGTAGTTGGCATCATCGAGCGCAAACGGAAAGAACAGTCTGCGCCGAAGCTGTATGACTTAACGACCTTGCAGCGAGAAGCTAACCGCTATTATGGTTTTACCGCCAGTCAGACTTTGAAGATCGTACAGGAATTGTACGAAGAAAAGCTGGTGACATACCCGCGAACGGACAGCCAGTACATCACGGAAGATATGCAGCAGACCATGACAGATTTGCTCAAACACTATGGCGGCGAAGCAAATGGAGTAAAGCAGGTGGTCAATAACAAAAAGGTCACTGACCACCATGCGATTCTGCCGACACTGGAAAGCTGCAAGCGTGAGCTAAACAGCCTGTCCGGGGATAAGGAAAAAGTCTTTGCTCTCATCGTCTGGAAGATGCAGCAGGCGGTGCAGCCGCCATACATCTATGAGGATGTTCTGGTAACAGTATGCTGTCAGGACGAGAAATTTACCGCAAAATACAAAAATGTTTTGCAGGCGGGACATACCGCAATGCCTGTTCCGTTTGCAGAGCAGGAAAAAAGCAAGGGTGTGGCATTCCCCAAGAAACTGGAACAGGGCGCGGTGATTCCTGTGGTGAGCGCGGAGAAAAAACAGGGGTTTACCTCCCCGCCGAAAGCATTTACCGAAGATACCCTGCTTTCTGCAATGGAAACCGCAGGCAACAAGGAGTTTGAAAAAGACACGGAAAAGAAAGGACTGGGAACGCCTGCGACCCGTGCAGCGATTCTGGAAAAGCTGGTGTCTTCCGGCTATGTGGAACGCAAAGGCAAGCAGATTCTTCCCAGTGCAGAGGGGGTCACGGCAATCGCAAATATCCCGGATTACCTGAAATCGGCAAGCATGACCGCTGAGTGGGAAAATGAACTGCTGCGGATGGAACGGGGCGAAACAAAGCCCGCCGACTTCATGCAGGGAATCAACGGACTTTTGGATAAGATGTTGGCAGACCTCCGGCAGATTCCGACCGTACAGGAATCGACTACTTATAATAAGGTATCTATCGGGGACTGCCCGGTATGCGGCAAAGCCGTCTGTGAGGGCAGACAGAACTTTTACTGTTCTGACCGCGACTGCAAATTTGCCCTCTGGAAAGAAAGTAAATACCTTTCCGGCATGAAAAAGACGCTCACGAAGAAAATGGCAACTGACCTTTTGAAGAAAGGACGCACCCATGTAAAAGACTTCTACTCTGCCAAAAAGGATAAGACCTTTGCCGCAGACCTTGTTATGGCAATAGAAAACGGCAGGGCGCAGTACAGTCTTGAATTTCCGAAAACACCAGCTAAGAAGTAAGGAGGGAACGGTTGGCAAAATTTAACGATATTCGGGAACTTGCCCAGCAGAACGCGCGGTGGGTAAGCAATTCTCCGAAAGACTGGATGAACTATCTGGATGTGGCGGCACGGCTGTACCGCTATTCGTTCAAGGACACTCTGCTGATCCATGCCCAGCGTCCTGACGCGACTGCCTGTGCAGAGCTGGAAGTCTGGAACAAGAAAATGAACCGCTGGGTAAACCGTGGCGCAAAGGGCATTGCGCTTCTGGACGATGCCAGCCCACGGGCAAAGCTGCGCTATGTGTTCGACATTGCGGACACGCATCTGGTGCAGGGAGGCAGAACGCCGATCCTCTGGCGTATTGATTATTCGGAACACCAGCAGATGATCCTCGACCATCTGGCAGATACCTATGCACTGACGCAAACGGACAGCATGAATGCTGCGCTGATGGAACTGGCACAGCAGTTGACCGCTGAGAATCTGGAAGAAGCGATGGATGGTCTGGAATATGAGGCGACAGACACATTTCTGGAAGGACTGGACGAAGATAATCTCCGTGTCCGTTTCCGGGAGTTAATGACCAACAGTATTTTCTATACCCTTTCCAGACGCTGCGGACAGGAACCGCTGGAAGTTCTGGACGATGAGGATTTTATCCGTATCGTGGATTTCAACCAACTTCCGGTCTTGACTTTCTTGGGTAATGCTGTTTCGGAACAGTGTGAAGCGGTTCTCCGTGACATCGGACGGGAAATGCAGAAAATTTACCGAAAAGAAGTTACAGAACATCTTGCAAAAACTGCCGACAGCTTGTATAATACCAGTACGGACTTTAGCGCATTAAAGCACGAAATCAAAACAAACATCACCGAAGGAGGAAAACCGTATGGAACTGACTTATCACCGCAAGGGGGACTACCTGTTTCCGAACCTGACCGTACAGGACAAGCCGATGAGCATTGGGAAGTACGGGATGTTGCGCAGGACTTATCTGAGGGAGAACAAGAAGAACTGGTATCAGAGTATGCTGATGAGCGGCAGGCTGAATCAGCATCTGGCGCAGATCGACGAGCAGGCGGAGAACCGGATGGAAGAACTGATCGAGAGCCTGAACGAGAAGTATCCGGCTCCGAACAAGGAAACCGAACAGATGGCATGGGTGGCACACCAGAACAATCTGACCGCGATGGCGGAAGAGATTGTGCTGAAGGAATTGGTATACAACTAACCGCCGACACAACCGAACAGGATTTGAGCGAAGCAGAGGAAGAAATTGCCTCTGCTTTTTCTCTGCCCAGTCTGCCGACCGTGGAACAGCAGATTCGGGCAATCGAAGCCCCGATGCAGGCACAGTATGCCGATGAGATCACGATTCCGGCAGAAGTTGTGGATGAAATCCTGCGAACGGGAAGCAATCGAAGCAAAAGCCAGCTCCGCCTTATCTATAACTTTATGACCGAACAGACCCCGGAAGAGTATACCGCTTTCGTCAAAAAAGAGTATGGCGAGGGCGGCAAGGGCTTTGAGATCGGTGGCACAAAATATGCGGTCTGGTTCGATGAGTTGGGTATGCAGATTGCCGTTGGCGATACGGTTCGGAACGACCCCAAAAACAAAGCATTTCTGTCCTGGGAAGATGTCAGCGGCAGAATCCATCAGCTTCTGCAGCAGGGAGAGTACGCACCAAAGTCTGTCCTGGATGCAGCCCGTGGCAATGCTCTGCATGAACACGCAGAAGCCCTGAGCTATATGGAACGCGATATGGCAGAGGGTGTGGCAGAGATGGTCTTTGCCGATACGTCCATCTTCTCCGGCGGATACCCGGAACTTACAGAACGACTTGCAAAGTTGATTGACCAGCCGGAATTTCTGGCTGACCTGAACGAACGTCTTTTGGGACTGGCAGAAGCCTACGCCGAAGATAAAAGCGTGATGCGGATGCCGTTCTATCGCCCGGACAAAGTATCCGAACAGTTTCAGAAGTTTGCCCTCCCGTTCCAGCCGTATCAGGCAAGAGAGGGCTTTCAGTGGAATGAGCAGGAAGTCTTTATCACGGAAGATGAGATCAATGCTTTCCTTGCAGGCGGCGGGCCGTATTCGGATGGCAGGCTGGCAACGTACAGTTTCTTCCTTACCCATACAGAGAAAGCAGAACGCGCGGCATTTCTGAAAGACCGATACGGTGTGGGCGGCAGCAGTCATGCACTTTCCCGTGCAGATAATTCCCATGCCAACTATGACGGCAGAGGTCTGGAACTGGCGCGGGGCAGCTATGGAAAGCCGGATGCACTGGTGAAGCTGAACTGGAATCAGGCGGCAGAACGAGTTGCAAAGCTCATTGACCAGAGTTTGTATCTGAAGCCTGCGGATTACAGCCGGATGCCGAGTTACGAGCGTGAGCAGATGGCAAATCGGGTGATTGGTTTCTACCATCGTCTGCCCAATGAAGTGGAACGTCCGTTTGAACGGGAACTGCTGAACGAAGACGCCAGAAAGAAACTGCCCGTCATGCTGGCTGATTCGGAACAGGCGGCAGAACTTCTGGAAAAGATGGATGCAGCACTTCTTTCTGTTCCGCTGGATTCCCCGGACTATGCAGAAAAATCAAAGATATTGGCTGACCTGCATCAATATGTTGAGGGAACGTACACGATCTTCCCAAAGAAGAAAAAGGCTATTGAGATTTCTGCTTCTGAGACAGGACAAATATCGCTTTTCGATATTTGGGCGCAGGAACAGGAATCGAAAGAGCATTCAACTACCGCAGTGGTTGAAGAACCCCAGAAGCAGGCGGCAAAGTATAGCAGAAACATCGGAGATTATCTCTATCTGGAAGATGACCGCCTTTATAAAATCGAACGTGTTACGGATTCTCTGATCTATCTGAAAGATATGGAGCGTCCTGCATGGGCGGCGCGGGTGATTCGACCGAATCAGTATGATGCAGAACTGGCAAAAAATCCGCTGAATGATTATCTTCTGACAGGGCAGGAATCTGCACTGAAAGATAGTCGCTGTGTTTACAAAGAATGCCTGTATACCATGCTGGACGCGGTGCAGCAGAGTGAAATCTATCCGTATCTCCGCGACCGCGATGTGGATGCAGATGAAGCGGAAAAGGAACTTCGGAACAAAATCGACGAACTGTTAGAGCAGAATGCGGAAACTGCCCCGCTGTATCTGGAAGCCAGCGAGAACTGGGAGAACTTCAAAGACTGGCTGGTAGAAGATATTTTCCAGCGCACCTATCAGGACGTTATTACGGACAGGCGGGATGCTGTTGCACTGTATCAGGATAGCAAGGACGCACCGCAGTGGGTGCGCGGCATTATGGTTCTGTATGCAGCGGAAGAAAAGGCCGTTGAGCCGACCTTGCAGCCCCTGCCGCTGGATGCCGTAAACGAATATAACGCGCTGAAAGAGCGTTACCCGGATGCTCTGGTCGGCTATGAGCAGTACGGCAACTTTGAGTTCTACGGCGAGGATGCAAAGCGCGTTTCAGAACTTCTTGGCAGCAAGCTGTTGGAAAAGGAAACCGCACTCGGCAAGGTTGAGGTGTCTGGTTTTCCACGTGAACAGTGGGCTTCTCAGGCAATGAAGCTCTGGAAGCAGGGGGAGAGCGTCTATCTGTCCGGCCAGCAGGAAGATGGAACCCATGCGCAGACAAAGTATTTCCGCAGAGAGGAATATCTGCCAGTCAATACCATCATTGAACTGGACGATAGAGAGTTCCGTGTGGATTCGGTCAACTTTGAGCAGGGGACGGTCAGCTTGCAGGACATGACCCTTGCGAAAGAAGCCCGGTATCCGATCTTCCGAACGGAACCGCTGGAGTACATTCGGCATCTGTACGAACAGGCCGACGTGCCGATGAAAGAAGCGATAGAAACCACAGTCTTTACTGCTCTACACAATGCTGGTGTGGCTTACGAGGATTTTTCCCCGGAGCAGATGGATGTGATCTATTCGGTGGCAGAATCGGGCGGCGAGTTAGAAGAACTGCTGAATCCCGACTTCTCGCCGGAACAGATGCAGCTGATCGCGGATGTGCAGACCCGGACAGATGCCATCCATCGTTCGGCAGTGGACGATGTTTTGAATCCTCTTACCAGTAAGCCTATGACCCCGGAAGAGGTCAACCATGCACGGCGGCAGCACAACCTTCCGCTGGACAGTGGAGCCGAAACGGAACAGCCTGTACAGCCCAAACAGGAGCCTATGAACTTCCGTATTACGGACGATGATCTCGGCGCAGGAGGAGCCAAGACAAAATTCAAAGCAAACATCGAAGCCATCCGGCTGCTGCAAACGCTGGATGCAGAACAACGGCAGGCAACCGCAGAAGAACAGGAAGTTCTCTCCCGGTATGTCGGCTGGGGCGGCATTCCGCAGGCGTTCGACGAGAAGAATGCGGACTGGGCAAAGGAGTATGCGGAACTGAAATCTCAGCTCCCGGCAGATGAGTACAGCGAAGCGCGGGCATCCACGCTGAATGCTTTCTACACTTCGCCTACGGTAATCAAGGCAATATATGAAGCCCTTTCCAATATGGGTCTGAGCAAAGGCAATGTGCTGGAGCCGTCATGTGGAGTGGGCAACTTCATGGGTCTTGTGCCTGAAAGCATGGAAAACATCAAGATGTATGGTGTGGAACTGGACAGCGTATCAGGACGCATTGCACAGCAGCTTTATCAGAAGAACAAAATTGCCGTGCAGGGCTTTGAAACGATGCAGTTCCCGGACAGCTTCTTTGACTGCGTTGTGGGCAATGTGCCATTCGGCAATTATAAGGTGCCGGATAAGCGGTATGACCGCCACAATTTCCTCATCCACGATTATTTTATCGCCAAGAGCCTTGACCTTGTGCGTCCGGGCGGCGTGGTAGCGGTGGTAACGTCCAGCGGTACCATGGACAAGAAGGATTCCTCTGTCCGAGAGTATCTTGCCAACCGTGCTGATCTGGTCGGCGCAATTCGCTTGCCGAACAATGCGTTCCAGCGCAATGCGAACACAAGTGTTGTAGCTGACATTTTGTTCCTGCAAAAGCGTGACCGGGCGGCAGTGGAGCGGGCAGAGTGGGTAGACCTTGGCACAACGCCAGAGGGATTCCCCATCAACCAGTATTTTGCGCAGCATCCCGAAATGGTGCTGGGCGAGATCACGACCGAAAGTACGCAGTACGGCAAGCAGGAAACCACGGTCAAGCCCATTGAGGGCGCAGACCTTGCACAGCAGTTGAAAGCAGCCGTTGAGAACATCCATGCGGAAATCACAGAGCCGGAAATCACGGATGATGAACTTGACCAGAACGCAGAATCGCTCCCGGCAGACCCGAACGTGAAGAATTTCAGTTACACCAATGTGGACGGACAGGTTTATTACCGTGAAAACTCCTACATGAATAAGGTTGACCTGCCTGCGGTCACGGCAGAGCGTGTGCTGGGGATGATTGCCCTGCGGGAAACTACACAGAAATTGCTGGACTGCCAGTTGCACGATGGTACAGATGCCGAAGTGGAACTGCTGCAAGGAAAGCTGAAAGACCAGTATAAGCGGTTCACAGCGCAGTACGGCCTTATCAACAGCACTGCCAACAAACGGGCATTCCGGCAGGACAGCAGCTATTGCCTGCTGGCATCCCTTGAGATTCTGGACGAGGATAAAAACCTCAAGCGTCTGGCAGATATTTTTACCAAGCGCACCATTCGCAAGCCGGAACCCGTCACCTCTGTGGATACTCCCAGTGAAGCCCTGGCACTCTCCATCGGCGAAAAAGCAAAGGTCGATGTGCCGTTTATGGCAGAACTTTGCGGAAAGACCGAACAGGAAGTGACCGAAGAACTGGCAGGTGTTATCTTCCGCAATCCTGTCACACAGATGTGGGTGACGGCAGACGAATATCTGTCCGGCAATGTCCGGGAAAAGCTGGCAACGGCAGAAACCTTTGCTGCAAACCACCCGGAGTATCAGGTCAATGTCGAGTATCTGAAACGGGTACAGCCGAAAGATTTGAATGCTTCGGAGATTGAAGTGCGGCTGGGTGCAAACTGGATCAAGGCAGAGTACATTACGGACTTCATGGAGCAGGTGTTTAAGACACCAAGCTACTATATCGGAAGTTCCATCAAAGCTACCTATTCGGAAATCAGCGGTGCATGGAATATCAGCGGCAAGTCACTTGACCGGAGTAATCCCCGTGTAACGAACACCTATGGCACAATGCGGGTCAACGGTTATCGACTGCTGGAGGATGCGCTGAATCTCCGGGATACCAAAATTTACGATACCGTCTATGAGGATGGAAAAGAAAGGAGAGTGCTGAATAAAAAAGAAACCATGCTGGCGCAGCAGGCACAGGAAGCAATTCGGGATGCGTTCAAGCAGTGGATTTTCAAGGATTTAGACCGCAGAGAGGAACTTTGCAAGGTCTACAATGAGCGGTTCAATGCGATTCGTCCCCGTGAATACGATGGCAGTCATATCAAGTTTGTGGGCATGACCCCGGAAATCAGCCTGATGCCGCACCAGAAAAATGCAGTGGCGCATATTCTGTATGGCAATAATACGCTGTTGGCGCATTGTGTGGGTGCGGGCAAGACCTTCCAGATGATCGCTGCCGGCATGGAAAGCCGCCGTCTGGGTCTGGCACAGAAGAATCTCTACGTTGTGCCGAACCACCTGACGGAGCAGTGGGGCGCGGATTTCCTGCGGCTGTATCCGAATGCCAATGTGCTGGTGGCAACGAAAAAAGATTTCGAGCCAGCCAACCGAAAGAAGTTCTGTTCCCGGATTGCTACGGGCGATTATGATGCCATTATTATCGGGCATTCGCAGTTTGAGCGGATTCCGCTTTCCCCGGAACGGCAGAAATCCATGATCGAGAGGCAGATTCAGGACATTACCTTTGCGATTGCAGAAGCAAAGGCAGAGGACGATGGTAAGAGTTTCACGGTCAAGCAGATGGAGAAAACAAAGAAAACCTTACAGGCAAAGCTCCAGAAGCTGAACGACCAGAGCCGCAAGGACGATGTGGTTACATTTGAGCAGCTTGGTGTTGACCGCCTGTTTGTGGATGAGAGCCATTTCTATAAAAATATGTTCCTCTATACAAAAATGCGGAATATCGCTGGTATTGCTCAGACCGATGCGCAGAAATCCTCGGATATGTTTGCAAAGTGCCAGTATCTTGATGAGATCACTGGCGGCAAGGGTGTGACCTTTGCAACAGGTACGCCTGTGTCGAACAGCATGGTAGAGCTGTATACCATCATGCGTTACTTGCAGTATGACACCTTGCAGAAACTTCATCTTGGACACTTTGATAGCTGGGCGGCTTCGTTTGGTGAAACCGTTACGGCAATTGAATTGTCCCCAGAGGGAACGGGCTACCGTGCAAAGACGCGGTTCGCCCGTTTTTTCAATCTCCCGGAATTGATCTCACTGTTCAAGGAGTCCGCAGACGTACAGACGGCGGATATGCTGAATCTGCCTGTGCCAGAAGCAGAGTACATCAATGAGGTGCTGAAACCCAGCGAAACGCAGCAGGAAATGGTGAGCAGCTTTGCCGACCGCGCAGAGCAGGTGCGAAACGGCAATGTCAATCCCAAAATTGACAATATGCTCAAGATCACGAACGATGGCAGAAAGCTGGCCTTGGATCAGCGGCTTATCAATGACCTGCTCCCGGATGAGCCGGAAAGCAAGGTCAACCTCTGTGTGGAGAATGCCTATCAGGTATGGGAAGAATCCACGCCCGACAAATCCACCCAGTTAATTTTCTGTGATTTATCGACCCCGAAAGCAGACGGAACATTCAATGTGTACGATGATGTTCGGGAGAAACTGGTGGCAAAGGGAATCCCCCGTGAGGAGATTGCTTTCATCCATGAGGCAAATACCGAAACCAAAAAGGCAGAACTGTTTGCAAAGGTGCGTTCCGGTCAGGTGCGTATCCTGCTTGGTTCGACCCCAAAACTTGGTGCTGGTACAAACATTCAGGACAGGCTGATTGCCCTGCATCATCTGGACTGCCCGTGGAAACCCTCTGACCTGGAACAGCAGGAAGGACGGATTCTTCGTCAGGGAAACCGCAACCAGAAAGTGAAGATTTTCCGTTACGTCACAGAAAATACGTTCGATTCGTATATGTGGCAAATTCTGGAAAATAAGCAGAAATTCATCTCGCAGATCATGACCTCGAAATCTCCTGTCCGTGCCTGTGATGATGTGGACGATACCGCGCTGACCTATGCAGAAATCAAAGCGTTGGCAACGGGAAATCCCTACATCAAGGAAAAGATGGATTTGGATATTCAGGTCAGCAAACTGAAGCTGATGCGGGCCAACCACACCAGTCAGATTTACAGTCTGGAATCGGATATTGCACGGCGGTATCCGGCAGAGATCACGGCAGCGAAAGAGCGCATAGCAGGTCTGAAAGCTGACCTTGCAGTGGCAAAGCCGTTGCTGGAACAGGATAAGGAGAAGTTCTCCATCACGGTGGAGGACAGGGTTTATACCGACCGCAAGGAAGCAGGCTCGGCAATTCTTGCCGCCTGCGCCGCAATGAAAATTGCTAAGACAGAGGGACAAATCGCAGATTTGGGAGGGTTTGCAATCAGTTCCCGGTTTGATGCGTTCGCTCAGACATTCAAGCTGACCATCAAGCGGCAGAGCAGTTATACGATTGAACTTGGCAGTGACCCGGCTGGCAATATCCAGCGTATTCTCAATGCGCTGGCATCCATCGAAAAGACACTGCCGCAGGTGGAGCGCAGGCTGGAAACCTTACAGCAGCAGTTGGCAGAAGCAAAGGAAGAAGTGCAGCGTCCGTTCCCGCAGGAAGCGGAACTGAACGAAAAATCTGCACGGCTTGCAGAACTGAATGCCCTGCTGGACATGGATGAAAAGGGGGATGATGCGGCTCTTGGCATGGATGAGGAAATGACGGAGAGTGAAATCCCTGCGCCGAAGCGTGAGATTGAGCGGAGCGCAGACAGCGTAAAACGTCCGTCAATCCTTGCGCAGCTTCACGAAAAGCAGGCGGAACGCATGGCAGAGCCGAAACCGCAGAAAAAGAAAAGTCACGATATGGAACTGTAACTGAGAATGCCCCGTCAGATATCCGAAAGGGAATCTGATGGGGCAGATTTTGTAAAGGAGGGCATGAATGGCAGATAAGCGGGCAGACCAGCTCAAAGAAATCACGGAACGATTGGAGCAGGGTGTAAAGGACATTTTTACTTCGGAAATGTATACGAAGTACCTGCTCACAATGTCGAAGTTCCACAATTATAGCTTCAATAATACACTGCTGATCGCAATGCAGCGTCC
>ENA-UESI01001762-UESI01001762.1-human-gut-metagenome-genome-assembly--contig:-NODE-1762-length-12738-cov-11.269489_pt1 | contig 12738 bp, 10 predicted proteins | sample MGYA00243005_ERZ508006 | MGnify/ENA primary metagenome ERZ508006 (study PRJEB26167, sample SAMN06115436) | human gut metagenome | host: Homo sapiens | place: China:Shandong | collected 2015-06-10... | reverse complement strand
CTAAATTTTTTAATTATGACAGCAAATGAAATTTTAGCGGATATCGAAAATTACGAAAAGTTCGATCCGGTCAAAGGAACAGTCGAAGGGAAAACTTATGTGGTAGTCCCGACTACTACAGAAACAGGCAAAAATTCAGACGTCGTTATCAATAGGCATATCACCTTAGCCCACAACACGACGTTGATTTTTGCCGGAGGGAAAATCTCAGGGACAGGCACACTCACCGGCGACAATACTCGGTTGATAGCCCCTATTACCCAAATTTTTGGCGAAGACATCACCGTCGACGGCATTTGGGTAATGGATCGCGCCTATCCTCAATGGTTCGGGGCAAGAAACGATATTTCCAACAATGAATTTTGGCATCTGCGCGTTGCCTGAGAAACAGCCAAATCTACCGAAGAGAACCCTCTCGCCCCCGAAGCTGAAAAAGACAAGATTGAAGAAGCCCGAAATGCGGCCTTAAAAAACTTAAAAGCATGGAAAGTAGACTCCTCCGATGCCATCAACAAGGCCATGAAGCTGAAACATGCCGGAGAAGTATTTCTGCCCAAAGGAGAGTACGCCATTTGTAAAACTTTGAAAGTTCCTTATGGTATTGTACTTCGAGGAGAATTGGCCGACTATCGTCTTAACAGAAGTAACATACAGTTGCCTATCGGTGATTATCCATTAGGAGGAGACACTACTCCCGACGATCTTTCGTCTTATTATAAATTAGGGACTGTTATTCGCCCCTTAAACACCAACTATCCGCTCACAGTCGATAGTGACGGGACGCCTATCACTTCGTTCGACAACAATTTTGCTGTTGTCATCAACCCCAACATTCACCCGAACGAGAATCATAATGAGGCATGGGAACAGGAGTTTCCTCCTGCATTCACTACGATACGAGATATCCAATTTATAAACTTTTGGACAGAGACTCCCAGCATGCGGGGAATCTATGCGATAGGCGGCATGAAAATCGAGAATGTCAGTTGGAGTCAATTCGTGCAAGCCGTAGCCACACCCGACGATATGTATTGCGACGGAAAGACCATTATCAACTGCCAGTTCAATGCACCCACGGGCTGCATATTCAAGGACTTTGTCTTCGAAACCTCGGTAGAAGAACCCGAGAAAATAATAAAACGATTTGCTCAGGACCCAAAAGAGTATTATGCCTTCGATTTAAGCGGATTAGGAGATAACCTCTACTTCCATCGGAATCACATGAATATGAACGAAATCGCCGGAGGGTTGAAATTGTCGAAATCGAATGGGGCTCAAATTAGTTGCAATATTATCAACGACAATATTGCATTCTATGATTGCAAAGGCATTTCTTTTTCTGCCAACCACTGTGAAGATGGCATTCAAGTAAAAATATCCAATTCACAAATTGATTTCTCCGGTAACTATTTCCATAAAGGGAAGAAACCGACATTCCTTATTCGAGATGATTATGCCCGAGGATCGGTCAATGTACAATCGTCTACAATAACCCTGCAAAACAACTCTTTGGTTTTCTTAGACCATGAAGATGAAAGTTCCAGCCTTTATATCGGAAATATCAACCCTTACGATATCCAAACCGACGGGTATCTATCCTTGTCGATACAAAACACCTATCGCTACCGTACTCCCAGAAATGCCGGAGGAAGCATGCACGGGTGTGGACTGGCCATTCTTAAAGAGATTTGGACTATTGGAAAACCTGAGCCTGAATTGATTCCGTTTACCGAGTTCAACGATTTGAGTTATCTCTTATCCGGGAGCTCACTTATCAAGCCCAACTTCCATATCGTACACAACCATGTGGTGAACAACACGCAGTTTTTCCGAGGGGCGGCTATGGCCAACAACAATATCGTATGGTTCCTCGAAAAAGGCGCATACTATTACCGCATGCAGACTATTTGGGATAAGAAACGACTAATCGGCAGTTCGACTTTAACCTTAGGTAATTTCAATTTAGGAGAAATTGGTTCTAATCCCAACATGGGAAAACCACAAGGTCTCTTGTTGAATATAGGGACTAATTCTTATGACGGTCCCAGCGACGGAAATGGCAACCAAGTAGTCATTCGACTCATGCGAGCCCGTACGAGCGGGAATACAGCTTACCACAGTATTGAAATTCCCGTTTGCGGAACCCGCTTCCTATATGACAATGGTCTGTCGGTATGCGGCTTCAAATGGAAGCAGGAAACATCGATCGCCCCGTTGACAGTCAACACCATGATCCAATCTATCCACTTTGTCGGTGACAACGTTGTCTGCAAAGGAACCGCTTGTCCTACCGTTGGCGAGTGGACTGTGGGTGACATTGTTTACAACACAGGTACGGCATCGAACAATGCCATGTGGATATACACGGCAAACGGCTGGCAAGCCCGATAAAAAATAGATGAGCTCTACTTAGAAGCTGTTTTAAAACATAAAAACCGCACCGAATATTCGGTGCGGTTTTTATATGCCTTGTAAGAAAGATTAAACTCTTCTTTCTTTAATACGGGCTTTTTTACCGGTCAACGCACGCAGATAATAAAGTTTAGCGCGACGTACTTTACCGCGACGGTTCACTACAATCTCTTCGATGAAAGGCGACTCGATGGGGAAAATTCTTTCCACACCTACATTACCCGACATTTTACGAACCGTGAAACGCTTTTTGTTACCGTGACCCGAGATACGGATAACATCTCCGCGGAATTGCTGGATACGCTCTTTGTTACCCTCTTTGATACGGTAAGATACGGTAACGGTGTCACCACTACGAAACTCGGGGTGCTCTTTACCGCATGCGAATGCTTCTTCTGCAATCTTTACTAAATCCATTTTTAATAGCTATTTAAAATGTTCATACTGAAACGTAATTTAACAGGCCACTTCTCCTGCCAGAGATTACGAAAAGCGGGGCAAAGTAACGACTTTTTCGCCACATAAACAAATATGCCGTCGATTTTTTCAGACAAACCGCTCTTGCAAGGTTAACAAAATTCAATCTTGGGAACAATTTTTGATATATTATCTTCAAATTTGTAATTTCGTCCAAGAGAAAAAAAACGACATACTAACATTCTTCACATCATGATAAGAAAACTCATAGGAATAACGGCCTTATATTTGTCCGTTTCTTTGTGCGGACTGGCACAAACCGAACGCATCGTCATTCTGCACACCAACGACACTCACAGCCAAATGGAACCTTTCGCAGCCACCCACAAAACATACGGAGGTTTGGGAGGAGTGACGCGACGTATGGCTATTATAGACAGTATCCGCAATGCCGAACCTAACGTATTATTAGTCGATGCCGGCGACGCTATCCAAGGGACACCCTATTTCAACCTTTTCAAAGGCGATGCCGAATTCGAAGCGATGAACGCCATGCGTTACGATATTCGCACTATCGGGAACCATGAATTCGATGCGGGTATGACCAAACTGGCTCAACTGATAAAAAACTCGACAGCCGATTTTATCTCTTCCAACTACGACGTATCCCACACACCTTTGCACGGAACCTTGCAACCGTGGGTCATTAAAAAAGTCGGGAAATATAAAATAGGATTTTTAGCCCTGAACGTCAATCCCGCCAATCTCATTCCTTCGGAATCGTGTAAAGGAGTGATATTCCACGATCCTATCCAAGCAGCCAACGAAACCGCCGCTCTGCTTAAACAAAAAGGTGCGGATATCGTCGTGGCCATATCGCATTTAGGATACACGGCACAAGACAAAAAAGATGTCACCGACCCACAAATAGCGACAGCAAGCAGCGACATAGACATCATCATCGGGGGACATTCGCATACGGTCATCAACCCCGACAGTATAGACAATAATCCTCTCTCTACCCTACAATACCAAGTCAAAAACAAAGATGGGAAAAACGTACTCATCGCTCAAACCGGAATGAGCGGAGCTTACTTGGGCTGCATTACCATAAAACCTCGAAACTAAACTACTAAATCGTTATGAAGAAATTAAATACATACTGTTCCATCGGCTGTCTTTCGGTCGTTTTGTCAATCCTCTCGTCCTGCTCCCCGTCCCGACAGGAATTCGACATTTCTTACAAACTCATTCCCGTCGATGCCCGCTGGGACAAGACTCCCGAACCGCTCATGGAACAGATAGTCGATAAATACAAGACAAGTGTCGATAGCATAATGAGTATCGTCATCGGGAAATCGAGCCAATACATGGCTCCGGGCAGACCTGAAACCTCATTGACCAACCTCTCGGCCGACATCATAAAAACCGAAGTTCAACGAGATTTCGGTCAACCGATCGATTTCGCAATCATCAATACAGGGGGGATACGCAATCCACTCATGCAGGGAGATATTACATTGGGCGAAATATATTCTATCTTCCCTTTCGATAATACATTATGTCTCATAAAACTAAAAGGTTCCGATGTACGCGAGTTACTCAATATCGTAGCTTCCCGGAACGGAGAGGCCGTGAGCAAAGATGTACACATGACTATTGCCGACGAAAAAGCCATCGAACCGACCATCAACGGCAGACCTATCGACGACGATCGTATCTATTCCATCGCCACGATAGACTATGTAGCCAACGGCGGGGACCACATGACCCCGTTCCTGAATGCAATAGAACGGAAAAACAGCAACACTTTCATGAGAGATGCCGTTATAAATTTCATCGAGAGAGAAAACCGGGAGGGACACACCATCGCACCTCCCAAAGGGGGACGCATAATCTCATCGAATAACAAGTAACCAGACATGAAAAAGATAATCGCCTGTATCGGGACGTTTTTTGCTTTGGTAACCCTATCCACGCAAGCTAAAAACCCGTATCTGCTTCAAACGGCCGATCGGTCGGCTATGGAGCACTGGGTCGACTCGGTGTTCGAAACGCTTTCTCCCAAAGAGCGAATTGCACAACTGTTAGTTATTACAGTGCGCAACAGCGATACCCCGCAAAACCGTAAAACGTTACAAAGGCTCATACAGGAGCAAAAAATCGGGGGACTGCTTTTCGACTCAGGAACAGCAAAAGACCAAGCCAACTTAACAAACTACTGTCAGTCCTTATCCAAAGTTCCCCTGATGGTCACTCTCGACGGAGAATGGGGGCTCGCCATGCGTTTGTCCGACACACCCCGTTTTCCGGTCAACATGATGTTGGGAGCCGTTCAAAACGATTCTCTCCTCTACGAATACGGCCGTGCCGTAGGGAAGCAATGCAAGCGCATGGGCATACATGTCAATTTTGCTCCGGTTCTCGACATCAACAGCAACCCGCGTAATCCGGTAATCGGCAAACGTTCTTTCGGAGAGTCTTTAAAAAATGTCTCGTCCAAAGCTATCGCATACGCCAAAGGATTGGAATCCGTAGGAGTCATGGCCGTTGCCAAACATTTCCCGGGACACGGAGATACCTCGGAAGACTCGCATAAGACACTCCCCCTTGTTCCTCATAGCAAGGGAAGGCTCATGAGTACCGAAATACCTCCATTCAAAGCATATATCGACAGCGGGCTATCGGGCATAATGGTGGGGCATCTGAATATTCCTGCATGGGATGCCACCAATACCCCCTCTTCCTTATCGCCGATTATCACCCGCGAACTTTTATGCGACTCCTTAAATTTCGAGGGGTTAATATTCACCGATGCTTTAAAAATGAAGGGAGCATCGAAATTCGGCAATACGGCACTACGAGCCATACTCGCCGGGAACGACATCGCTCTGAACCCATCGAAACCCGAAGAACAGCTGAACAGCATTTTATCGGCTATCGAGCAAGGAGAAATAACTCAACAGGCCATCGATGAAAAATGTAAAAAAGTGCTACGCTACAAGTACGTTTTCGGATTAGCAAACTATACACCCATAAAAACCAAAAACCTTATCGAAGATTTGAACGCTACCGAATACGATGCCCTTAACCGAAAGCTCAACAGCGAGGCCATGACCTTGCTACGTAACAGTCAAAATCTAATTCCTATCACACATTTGAACAAGGGCAGAATCGCCGTTGTATCCGTGGGGAACGACACGGAATCGGTTTTCCAGAAAACAATAACGCTATACGCCGACAACATAGGCCGCTTCGATGACAGCAATCCTCTGCCTTCACTGCTGGACACACTGAAACATTACGATAAAATCATACTGGCTGTACATAGCGGCAAAGCCGAACATAGAGCCAGAATCGGCCGTATATGCCAAACCGGGAAAGCAATAGTCGCATGCTTTCTCTCTCCTTATCAAATGAATCGGTTAAGTCACGAGTTGACTCATTGCAAAACGCTTCTATTAGCCTACGAAAATACCCCGTTGGCACAAGAATATGCAGCACAAGCCCTATTCGGAGGATATGCCATAAAGGGAAAATTACCCGTAAGTTTAGAAGGTTCGTTCAAACTGGAAGAAGGCATATATATTCCAAAGTGCCGATTGGGATATGCGATTCCCGAATCGGTCGACATGGACAGCCGGATATTGTCTGCTGTCGATTCCATTATAGCACAAGGGATTAAAGAAGAAGCATTCCCGGGCTGTCAATTATTGGTTGCCCGACAAGGAACAGTAGTCTGGAACAAGGCTTACGGATACTTCGACTACGAAACTCACCGCCATGCAGTCGCCACAAACGACCTCTATGACTTGGCATCCGTCTCGAAAGCGACTGGTACTTTACCGGCTATCATGAAGGCTTATGACAACGGACGTATAGACTTGAACAAACCGATGAGCAAATACTTCGCTCCACTGCGAAATACCGATAAAAAAAGCCTGACGGTCAAAGAAGCTCTTTTACATGAAACCGGTATGCCTGCCTCATTGCAAATGACTTCGGCCATTATCGACCCCAACAGCTTCACGAAACCATTAATCAAGCGTAGGAAAAGTAGCATCTACTCCATACAAATAGGGAATAACGCTTTTGCCAACCGCAATGCCCAACTACGCAAAGACCTACTATCCTCTCGGAAATCGGATCGATTTCCCATGAGAATCGCCCAGAATTTATATGGTTCGAAATCTTTGCCCGACACCCTTATCAACCGTATCATCGAGTGCAAATTACGCCCCTCCAAACGATACTTATATAGCTGCCTGAATTTCGTCTTATTGAAAGAGACTGTCGAAAGCGCCACCGGCATTGCGATGGACAAATATTTGCAGCAAAACATCTACGGACCCTTAGGCATGCAAACGACCGGATATCGCCCTCTCGACCGATTTCCAACCGAAAGAATCGCACCGACAGAATGCGACAACTTTTACCGGAAGCAACAACTAATAGGGTATGTCCATGACGAAACAGCATGTTTTTTCGGAGGCGTACAAGGCAATGCCGGACTCTTTTCCAACGCCAACGATTTGGCTAAACTATGCCAAATGTGGCTAAACAAAGGGACATATGGAAACGAAAGAATTTTATCCCCGAAAACCGTAGAACTGTTTCTGACAGAAAAAAGCTCGACCAGCCGCAGGGGGCTGGGATTCGACAAGCCCGATATGGAAAACCCGGAAAAAAGCCCTACGGCCATCGAAGCATCGGCATCGACCATCGGTCATTTAGGCTTCACCGGCACTTGCTTTTGGATAGATCCCGAACAAGAACTCATCTATATATTTTTATGTAACCGGGTATATCCCTCCCGCACGCATGGCGCGTTATCTCAATTGAATATACGTCCCGAATTATTCTCGACCATTTACAGGTCCATAAAAAATCATTCGAAATAGAACGACAATATCACCATATTCGATGTCGCTTTCTTCAAGGACTGAGTAAATTTAATATCGGCCGGATCCCTCAAATCATTTCGTTTCCGGTTAATAACGTCTGTAAGTCCGAAACAGAATTTCAATTCGGGAATCAATTTAAAATATGGTAAATAAAAGTCACAACCGAGGCCGATAGTCAAATAACCGTCAAATGTATTCAGTTTAAGCAAATCGTTTCTCTTTTTCGATACGTCGGCCGTTCCCATGACTCCCCCGATCAGGTATGGACGAAAATTATTACAACGCAAAGCACTGAACTTCAATTCGAGAGGAACGACGATATAATTCGATTTAATGTCTTGTGTCCGATATTCCTGCGTCGCCGTCTCTCTAAACTTCACCACTTTATTCCCGAAAAATATACCCGGCGAAAATCTCAAATTCAAATGGGGGCACAAATAAAGGTCGGCCATCAAATTCACATTGAACCCGGGTGAAAAATCGGGAATATCCATGTACCAACTTTCTCCACCATCGGTAACGAAACCCGAATGTACAAACTTCATATCTTGCACATGCGTACCAATAGAAAAGCCCAAATGCAAGAGTTTATGATCTGCATACGGTAAATTCTGTACTTTACGAGGTTGAGCACATACACATACCGGCCACAACAACGCTATGCACGCCACGAAAACGTACAATCGTCTCCGGATTATAATTAATCATCACAGAACGGTATCCCATCTTATTGATCGTATTCAAAGCACTGACCCCACACCAGTCGAATTCTACGCTACTACCGATCCGATAGGCTCCGGAACCCAGTACAATGACCGACCGGCCGTCATGTTCATACTGAATATCGTTTTCCGTCCCATTATAGGTCACATACAGGTAATTGGTCATTGCCGGATATTCTCCGGCCAACGTATCTATCTGTTTAACACAAGGTAAAATTCCCAATCCTTTCCGATATTCACGCACTTCCAGCATTTTTTGATGAGCAGTCAGCCGATCGTCTTTGATTGTCAGACGTCCGATCTGAAAATCTGAAAATCCCATTTGTTTTGCTTTCCGAAGCAGAACAGAACTCACTCCTGTAATGGTCGAATATTTATTCAGCTCATTTTTCAGATAATGGATATTTTGTAACCTCTCCAAAAACCATTTATCGATACGTGTCATCTCATGTATTTTATCCACATCGTATCCTCTGTCGAAAGCTTCGGCGATAGCAAAAACCCGTTTATCCGTGGGATTCACCAATTCTTCATCGATATCCGGGATTTCAATCTTATTTCCGGCAAATCCGTGCATACCTTGTCCCACCATCCGGAGTCCTTTTTGTATCGCTTCTTCAAAAGTACGTCCGATAGCCATAATTTCTCCGACGCTCTTCATAGAGGATCCGATCAGCTTGGACACTCCTTCGAACTTATTCAAATCCCAGCGCGGAATTTTACAAACGACATAATCCAAAGCCGGTTCGAAACAAGCGGTAGTCACTTTTGTAACAGAATTTTTAATCTCATGTAAACCGTATCCCAATCCTAATTTGGCAGCTACGAAAGCCAGGGGATAACCCGTCGCTTTCGAAGCCAAAGCACTGGAACGGGACAAACGGGCATTCACCTCGATCACCCGGTAATCTTCAGAGTTCGGATCCAGGGTATACTGAACATTACATTCTCCGACAATTCCGATGTGACGAATAATCTTGATAGCGATAGCCCGAAGTTTATGATATTCACTGTTACTCAAAGTCTGAGAAGGAGCCACTACGATACTTTCACCGGTATGAATTCCCAGTGGATCGAAATTTTCCATATTGCATACGGTGATACAGTTATCGTACTGATCACGGACAACTTCATATTCTACTTCTTTCCAACCTTTCAAAGATTCTTCGATCAATACCTGAGGCGAATAAGAGAAAGCACTGGCAGCCAATTTACGAAGTTCTTCTTCATCGGAACAAAAGCCTGAACCCAAACCTCCTAAAGTGTAGGCAGCACGTACAATAATCGGGAAACCGAGTTCTTTCGAAGCAGCGATGGCTTCTTCCATGCTATTGGCAGCAATACTACGAGGGGTTTTTACATCTATTTCGCGTAATTTATTGGCAAAAATCTCCCGGTCCTCCGTATCGATAATCGCCTGCACAGGAGTACCCAATACCTGCACATCATATTTTTCAAGGATGCCTTTCTGATACAATTCGACACCACAATTCAATGCAGTCTGCCCCCCGAAAGAAAGCAAAATACCATCAGGCCGTTCTTTTTTGATGACTTCTTCTACATATTCAGGAGTAACCGGTAAATAATAAATTTTATCGGCCACCCCTTCCGAAGTCTGCACAGTAGCAATATTCGGATTAATCAGCACACTGTATTTTCCCTCTTCACGGATGGCTTTCAAAGCCTGGGATCCAGAATAGTCGAATTCACCGGCTTGACCGATTTTCAATGCTCCCGAACCCAATAATAATATTTTATTTATTTCCTTCATGTCGATTTTAATCTTAGCTGGTTTTACCTAAAATGTTTTACTTATTACCTTTTTCCATGTTCTCGATAAACTTATCGAACAGATATTCTGTATCTACAGGCCCGCTGGAAGCTTCGGGATGGAACTGGGCCGAGAAAAAAGGTTTGGTTTTGTGGCGTATCCCCTCGTTAGTACCGTCATTGACATTCACAAAAAGAGGTTCCCAATCTATCGGTAATGTTTTATCATCGATAGCAAATCCATGATTTTGTGAAGTAATATAACAACGGTTGCTTCCGGGCTGCATCACCGGTTGATTATGACTGCGGTGACCGTATTTTAATTTATAAGTCACAGCACCGGCAGCTCTTGCCATCAACTGATTGCCTAAACAAATCCCCATAATCGGTCTATCACCGGTCAAAATTTTTTTAATATGCTTGATGGTTATATCACATTTAGCAGGGTCACCGGGACCGTTGGACAAAAAATATCCGTCACACTCTTCCTGAGTAAAATCATAATCCCAGGGAACCCGTTTAATGGTCACATCCCGTTTCAAAAGACAACGAATAATGTTATACTTCACCCCACAATCCACTAAGATCACTTTATATTTTCCGTGTCCGTACTCCACAACTTCCTTTGTAGAAACTTCGGCTACAATGTTATGTTCATTGGGATCATAAAAGGGAATCGAAATATTATCGAATTCTATTCTTCCCAACATAGCTCCATGTTCACGCAATTTCTTTGTCAATGCCCGCGTATCTATACCAAAAAGTCCCGGTACCTGTTGTTCTTTCAACCACTGTCCGAGACTTTTTTGCGAATTCCAATGACTATATGCAAATGAATAATCGGAAATGATAATCGCTGTACAATGAATTTTATCCGATTCGAAAAATTTTGAAACCCCGTTTTCCTCATCATCCACCGGAACTCCGTAATTGCCGATCATAGGATAGGTAGGAACCAAAATCTGACCTTTGTAGGAGGGATCCGTCAAACTTTCCGGATAACCGGTCATCGCCGTGTAGAACACCACTTCACCGGAAACCGACTTCTCATATCCGAATGAAGTTCCTTCATAAACAGTTCCGTCCTGCAGAACTAAACGCGCTTTCTTTAAATTTTGCATATCTATTTAAATGAACTAATTTATCAAACGTCCAAATTGGCGCAAAGGTAAAAAAACTTTCATATCACCACAAGAATATTTATGCATTTTTCATGCATTTATATCCATATATTCAAAATCGATATCATTTCAAATTCTGAATTTAATCTCTATCTTTGCCTTATGACCATTATTTAACGATATCATTTATGAGAAATAAAACCAAAAGACTTTTAACTATACGCAAACTGATCGAATCGGAACTCATTTCTTCACAAGAAGAATTATTGTTCCGTTTGAAAGAAATGAACGTCGAAGCTACCCAAAGCACTTTATCCCGGGACTTGAAATTTATGAAAGTTGCCAAAATCCCGCATAAAGAAAAAGGGTATATTTATGTAATTCCTGAAAGTATTCAAAATGAACAACGGGAAGAAAAAGTTTCGGCTATTATCACCGACACCATACTAAGTATCGATTTTTCGGGCAATATGGCTGTTATCAAAACTTTGCCCGGATATGCCAATGCAGTAACCGTCCTCATAGACAGTGAAAATTACTTTGAAATTCTGGGAACTATTGCAGGAGACGATACTATTTTTATCGTTATGCGCGAAGGAGTCAGCCGAAGCGAATTAATCGAAGCATTGACTTCCGTCCATCCGGCTATCCATACCTTATATAAATAAATATTTTCTGAATAAAAAGTTCCATAAACCCTGTCCGAAGGACATCTCTATACTTTTATAAACTTTATAAACTCTATAGTATGCTGTACAATCGAATGTTTTATCCGTTTTAACTCTCAATACATTAGATAAGTCCGGAAATAACAGATTTCTTTTTTTCCTTAAACCTTAATAAAATAATTTAAGCTAGTTCATTTCCTAATTATAAAAATAGTTCGTAAACTTGCATCCCGTATTTTTAACGAAGTATCATGCAAGTTTTAAACACTAAAAATGAACTAATTAGCCTTCTGGAAAATCTCCGTAAAGAAGGGAAAAAAATCGGATTTGTTCCCACAATGGGAGCTTTACATGAAGGACATTTATCCCTCGTAAAAGAAAGTAAACACAATAGTGATATCACTGTAGTCAGTATATTTGTCAACCCAACACAATTCAATGATCAGGAAGATCTGAAAAGATATCCCCGAACACTGGACAAAGATATCGAATTACTGAAAACAGTAGATTGTGATATCGCATTCGCACCTTCTGTTGAAGAAATTTATCCGGAACCGGATACCCGAAAATTCGATTTCGGATATATAGAAACAGTGATGGAAGGAGCGAAAAGACCGGGTCGAAAGTACAAAAACGACTGACAAACAACAAATAAGCAATACCAAAGAGAAATAATTCAAAAAAAACAGAGGGTAAAAGAAACGCCGACAACTCACAAAAACGT
>ENA-UESI01001760-UESI01001760.1-human-gut-metagenome-genome-assembly--contig:-NODE-1760-length-12752-cov-27.847416_pt1 | contig 12752 bp, 13 predicted proteins | sample MGYA00243005_ERZ508006 | MGnify/ENA primary metagenome ERZ508006 (study PRJEB26167, sample SAMN06115436) | human gut metagenome | host: Homo sapiens | place: China:Shandong | collected 2015-06-10... | reverse complement strand
GAGTCTGTGGATGTAGAGACACTCTACAAACAGCAGACAGAACTGGAGAGTATAGGCAAACAGCTGGAAACCAGAAAACAGGAGCTGTATGGCATTAATCAACGTAATCAGGAAGCTTATGAGAAATTGCAGGGATTATTTCAAAGAAGGCAGATTCTCAAGCAGGAGTATGAATTGTACAGTAATCTGGATAAAACTGCCAATGGAAATCTGTCTGGCAGTGCAAAGCTGGATTTTCAGACTTATATCCAGAGAAAGTATTTTGAGACCATTGTCCGTGAAGCCAATAAGCGTCTGGTAAAAATGTCGGGCAATCAGTTCATCCTACAATGTAGAAGTCTGGATAAACTGGGAAGCCAGGGCGCAGTGGGACTTGACCTGGATGTATACAGTCTCGTCAACGATAAGACAAGGGATGTTAAGACATTGTCGGGCGGTGAGTCCTTTATGGCGGCTCTGTCTATGGCTCTTGGAATGGCAGATGTGATACAGAACACGGCAGGTAAAGTAAGAATGGATACCATGTTCGTAGATGAGGGATTTGGTTCGCTGGATGATGAATCCAGAGAAGAAGCCATTAAGATTCTCAATGAACTGGCAGGGGACAGGCGCCTGGTCGGCATTATCTCCCATGTTACTGAATTAAAGGAACAAATAGACCGTAAGCTTGTGGTTGCCAAGGATGAAAAAGGCAGCAAAGTCTATTGGGCAGAATAACCAAAAAAGATGTTATAAAATCTCAATAGAAAAATTCAGAAAATAGATACAAAATATAAAAATTATGGTACAATTACTATATCAACCTGATAACTATTCAGAAATTAATATAGTTACGGGAATCTGTTATTGAGGGACAGACTTTGGAAAAGGAATTCGAAGTTCATTGATTATGGAAAGGTATGGTGATGGGGATGAGTGAATCTATCTACAGAAAGTTGGAAGCATTGGTATTGATTTTGCTTTTACTGCTTATGCTGTTTTGGGCAAAAGCGCAGGCAGGTGCACTACAGACTGAGATTTCAGCAGCACCGGTAGATGAAGTACAAAATGTAATGGATCATGCAGTAAATATGTAAGATGTGGGAAGCCTGGTGGCTTCCCATTTTTATGCCTGAAAGCAAAACTTTTGTTCGAATGGATATAGAAAATTTGTTCAGGGTATGCTATTCTAAAGAAAAGATTCTATAAAAGGAGGCATACGAAAATGACAAAGGAACATATTTATATTGCAATAGATCTGAAATCTTTCTATGCCTCCGTGGAATGTAAGGAACGAGGTCTGGATCCACTTGCTACAAATCTCGTGGTAGCAGATCCAAGCAGGACAGAGAAGACTATATGTCTGGCGGTGTCTCCTTCCCTGAAAGCATATGGAATTCCTGGCAGAGCCAGATTATTCGAGGTAGTTCAGAGAGTCAGGGAGGTCAATGCAGAGAGGAGACAGCATGCACCGGGGAGGGCTTTGCGTGGCTTTTCCTGCGATGCGGCAGAGATTGCTAATTCACCTGACCTAGGCGTTGGTTACGTGACAGCGCCACCCAGAATGGCATTATATATGGAGTACAGCACGAGAATCTACAATGTGTATCTGAAGTATGTAGCGCCGGAGGATATACATGTCTATTCCATAGATGAAGTCTTTATTGACGCAACACCGTATCTGGAGACATATAAGTTCACTCCCAAGGCATTCGCTTCCCGGATGATTCAGGATGTGTATGCAGCTACAGGAATTACGGCAGCGGCGGGGATTGGTACGAATCTGTATCTGTGTAAGATTGCTATGGATATCGAAGCGAAGCATGCCAGTCCTGATGAATATGGAGTGAGAGTGGCGCAGCTGGATGAGATGTCATACAGGAAGCTATTGTGGGGGCATAAGCCGATTACGGATTTCTGGAGAGTGGGCAGAGGCTATGCGAAGAAGCTGGAACAGATAGGGCTGTATACCATGGGAGATATTGCCCGATGTTCTCTTGGAAAAGCCAATGAATATTATAATGAAGACTTGCTCTACAAAATATTTGGAATCAACGCGGAACTTCTCATAGACCATGCCTGGGGCTGGGAGCCATGTACAATTGCAGATATCAAAGCTTATAAACCAGAGACAAACAGTATCGGTTCCGGGCAAGTCCTTCACTGTGCCTATGATTATGACAAGACAAGACTGGTCGTGCGGGAAATGACAGATATTCTGGTGCTGGATCTGGTGGATAAGGGACTGGTGACGGATCAGGTGGTATTGACTGTCGGGTATGATATTGATAATCTGACCAATCCTGACATTCGAAGGAAATACAAAGGAGAAGTTACAACTGACCGCTATGGGAGACAGGTGCCAAAGCATGCGCATGGCACTGCGAACCTGAGCAGAGCTACTTCTTCGACCAGACTGATTACAGAGGCAGTCATGGAGCTATATGACAGAATTGTTAATCCGAACCTGCTCATCAGACGTCTGAATCTGACAGCGAATCATGTCGTATCAGAGCAGTCAGCGCAGAAGAAAGAGACATATGAGCAGCTCACTCTTTTTACCGACTATGAGGCCAGAGAGCAGCAGCGCAGGGCTGAGGAGACAGAGCTTGAAAAAGAGAAAAAAATGCAGCAGGCGGTATTGGATATTAAGAAGAAATTCGGCAAGAATGCCATTTTAAAGGGTATGAATTTTGAAGAAGGTGCTACAACGATACAGCGCAACAGCCAGATAGGAGGACACAGGGCATGACCAGATATGACGATATCATCAATCTGCCACATCATGTATCAGCCACACATACTCCCATGCCGGTTGCTGACCGAGCAGCGCAGTTCTCGCCTTTTGCGGCGCTGACAGGCTATGAAGATGCCATTGATGAAACAGGCAGACTGACACAGCAGTGGATAGAGCTGGATGAGAATGAGAAGGAGCGGCTTGATGAGAAGCTGCAGATGATCAGAGAGCAGCTTCCCACTCATCCGCAGGTGAGCTTCACCTATTTTGAACCGGATAAGAAGAAGCAGGGCGGAGCATATCTTACAATAGAAGGCAGGGCAAGGAAGCTGGATGAACCAAAGAATGCCTTCATTATGGAGGATGGCAGAGAGATACTGATAGAACGCATTGTGAAAGTGGAACTCCCCAAAGTATAGTAATTGTGAACAAAACGGAGCAGTACCCATGCGCAGAAAGTATCAAACTTTTCCCGCAAAGGCAGAAAATCCTTACAGAAAGAGTAAAAACGGTATTTCAAGCTGGCAGAGGATAAGCTCTACAGCGAGCTGGCTTTCGCACTTGGAAAAGACAAGTCAGATATGAGACAGCTCATCACAGAATCCATGAAGAACTGAAAGAAAAAGGGGGTACTCACAGACAATAACTGATGTGGGTATCCCGTTTTCAATTTAGCTGCAATTAGTTGCAAAATTAAATATATTATTTTTTGATGGTATTGTGTTAATATCTTGTTTGCATTTACCATATACCTAAGTAAAATGCAACATATCAGCTTTCCAATGACGGTTCTGTTTAGATCAACTGTGAAAGGGGAACGAAGGTGTAGCCTTTATTATCAGGGTACCCAGAGCCTGTGCAGTGTATTTTGCGCCATTGTGGCACAGGATGATGGAATCATTCCACAGCCGACTGTCATGAAGAAGGTCACTTAACCATTGTGTTTTTCAGTATTTCCATGATTTCCTTCGTATCCTCGTTGCCCAACGCTGAGGTGCAATTAGGACTTTTGATAAGAATAACCTCAATGCTTGTTTTCATAAACAAGACATATTAATAAAAAAACTCCATTTTAGGAATTGTGTCCCTATGGGAAATGAGCTTATAAATATACATTGCAAACAGCAGACATCTATTTTATAACCAAATATAAAAATATGCATTTTACTTAGAATTTTAAGTAATGGGAACACTTTTCCGAAAAGGGAGTAAAAAAATTAATAATTTTTCCCGGTGGGAGCAATGATTTGTAAAATCGCTGCTTTAGCGGTATAATGAATAGATACGGAAGGGAGTGAAGACAGGGAATGGTAGCGACTTACAAGGTAAAAGATTCAACCGGGAAAACAGCAGGCTTCATTATTAATGACACATTTTATACGGATGATTACATTAAGAATAATATAAACTATGTTGATAATTTAGTATTAACTGAAAATGGAGTCATAAAGGCAACAAAAGAACTTCCAGAAGTAGATTACAGAACTTATGTAAATGAAAAAGAATACAGTAATATAATAAAAGATAACCCTTTTGTCAGGGATATACAGAATGATTTAATGAAGTGGAAAAAAGACCCATCACATAAGGTCTTACAGTTAGAGGGGTCTAGGCAGATAGGGAAAACAACGGAATTAAAAAAATTTGCATATAAGAATTATGAATATGTCATAATGGTTGATTTAACAGCCGATATCTATAATTTTACAGATGTTATTAATAATGGGTGTAATCCCATAGAATTTGAAAAATACTGTAGGAGAGCATCATTACCACACTTTGTAGACAATAGTAATACGATATTGATTATAGATGAAATTCAGAGTAGCAGTATGGTTTATAATTCAATTCGTAAATTACATGATAGTATCAAATGTGACATTGTTGTAACAGGAAGTTACCTTGGAAGAATATTAGGAGACAAGAAATTTTTCCATCCAGCAGGCACAATTAGTTATGCACATATGTTTACATTGAGTTTTGCTGAATTTTGCAGGGTGTTTCAGTGTGAAGAATTGTTAAAGACCATAAATCTTTATGGGGAGGATACAGAAGCTAATTATGTCAAGCTTGAGGAATTATATAATATTTATTTAAAAATTGGTGGATATCCGGAGGTTATAAAGAAATATGTAGAAATGGGAGATATCAATGAATGTTATGGAATCATTGATAAATTATTGGAAACGTTCAAGGATGAATCCAGAGCTTATTTTCATGAAGCAAGAGAGGTAGAGATTTTTGATAATGTATATCGAGAAGCATTAAAACAGATGTGTAATCGAGAGGATAGTGATAGGAAGAACGTTTTAGAAACACTTACTACATTAGTAAAAAATAATACAAAGTTAATTGTGAATAAGGGAGAAGTAGCCAATGCGGTTACATGGCTTAAATATGCAGGAATCTTGTCTACATGCAATTTAGCAGTAGATGGGGATATGAGAAACATAAGTGAGAGTAGGAAGGCTTACTTTTCAGATTGTGGGATAGTATCTTATCTGGCAGATAAAAGTCTGATAAAGCAATCATCATTAACAGGTGTGATTACAGAAACTTTTGTATACAATGAATTGCATAGGCTGTTTAAAGTACCATATACAGACTTAAAGGTGATAGAAAGTGAAGTATGTTATTCAACGTATGGGAATTATGAGTTGGACTTTATGTTAGCAGATAGGAATAAAACTGTATATGGGATAGAGGTAAAAACTAAAGATGGAGAACCAAAGTCACTAAAAGTATACATTGATAAAAATTTTGTAGACCGTGGCATAGTAGTAAAGCCTACAAAAGGTGGACATGGGGATAAATTTGATACAATACCGATTTATACAGTAGGCTGCAGATTCCCGTATAATTAATCAATGAGAATACCGTCAAAAATGATGTGATTAATCATGAAATGGGCACTTGTTTGTAAGTGCCCATTTTTAGAGTCAATTGTCTGAAATCTGTCGCCCTTCGTGATTCATATGGTAATTGTCACGATAGATCAGCTGTGACAAGGGGACGAAGGTATATCCTTTATCCTGTAAGGTAGTAATCAGGGTATCCAGGGCATCAGCCGTGAATTTGGCTCCATTATGGCAAAGAATAATAGATCCGTTACCAAGATGCTTGTGCTCTGTAACAGTTTTGATGATGGAATCAACACCATAGTCTTTCCAGTCAAGAGAGTCCACATCCCATTGAATCGTGTAATATCCGCATTTTTTGGCTGTTTTTACAACAGCATTATCATAATCCCCATAAGGAGGGCGGAACAGGAACATTTCATACCCTGTCAGGTTTTTGACTTTTTCGTGGACTTTCATCAATTCGGTTTCTTTTTCACTGTCGGCGAGCTGGCTCATATTCTTGTGATTCTCACTGTGGTTTCCAAGGTCGTGTCCTTCAGCCAGAATCATTTTCACATCATCAGGGTAATGTTCTACCCATCCACCCGTCATAAAGAAGGTTACTTTGACATTATGTTTCTTGAGAATCTCCATGATCTTCTGGGTATCTTCATTGCCCCAGGCTGCATCAAAAGTCAGAGCTATTTTGGGTTCCTGAGTTTCCACACAATAGATGGGCAGTTCTCTGTCTCCCACAGTGGAGCTTGTAGGGATACTCTGTCGGATTCCCACAAGCCCGGTCAGGACGAGAAGTGCAGCAGCCATCGTGACAACTTTACCACTAATTTTTTTCTCACGAATCGTATCTATGATATCGTTCCATTTTAACATAGGCTACCCGTAGTTTATTTTTGATATCATTATATTAGGCTGATGTGGAATTTATGTATAGCTTGATATTTTACATGAATTTACATATAATAAACATGAAATGACATTATTTTATCATAATTATGATAATGAGGCGGTATATGATACAAATTAGACCAGTATCTGATTTAAAAAATAAATTTACAGAAATAGAAAGTACAGTAAAGGCAGGTTCACCAGTTTATTTGACAAAGAATGGATATGGATCGATGATAGTAATGAGTATTGAAACATATTCAAGACTTACAGAGTCAGCAGAAGATGCATTGGATATAGCAGATAAAGTTGCAGAAGAAACTAAAAACCATACGCATTAGACAGTAAATTTATTCTATGCGTGTGGTTTTTAGTTATTTCATATATGTATAGACACTTTATCGGTTCTTGACAGGGATTTTAGAATACGGTTAAGGGTAAAAAAATAAGATAAACAGTATATAACAGTTGACAACATATCTACACTGTTATATACTGTTTATTGCTTGAAGGACTACACAACGAGAAATGGAGATAAGAATAGATGCATCTGATTATCAACAACTCATCCATGCAGCCGATTTATGAACAAATTGTAGGGCAGATCAAGGAGAAAATCCAGCATGGAGAATTACAACAGGAGGAAGCACTTCCTTCGGTGCGCACACTTTCCAGGGAGCTTAGAATCAGCGCCTTGACTGTGAAGAAAGCATATGATGCCTTAGAACAGGAAGGATTTATTGTTACTGTGCATGGAAAAGGCAGTTTCGTTGCCGCAATCAACAATAATGTTGCACTGGAAGAACAGCGAAGAGAAGTGGAAGCGGCTTTTGAGGAAGCCATCAGGAAGGCGAGAAGCTGTGGCATGACGAAGGAAGAAATCAGTCAATTATTGGATATTATGATGGAGGATTAGAACATTGGTAGAGAAGAAGTTAATCCAGTTGCAGGATGTAATCAAGAGTTATCCGCAATTTAAGCTGCATTGTTCGATGGAATTAAAGGAAGGATATATTACAGGTCTGATAGGTCTAAATGGCGCAGGCAAGAGTACGACTTTTAAGACAATACTGGGCTTAATTAGCCCTGATAGCGGAGTAGTTACCGTATTTGGACATGAACCAGGGAAGCTTACGCAACAAGATAGAGAGAATATGGGTGTCGTACTGGCGGATTCTGGATTCAGTGGCTGGCTTACCGTAGCGGATATTTTGGCAATTCAGGTTGCTATGTATCATCATTTTGATCAAAATAGTTTTAAAGAGAAGTGTGAACAGTTCCGGATTCCCCTCAATAAACAAATTAAGGAATTTTCCACGGGAATGAGAGCAAAGCTAAAGCTTCTGGTCGCACTGTCCCATGATGCAAAGCTGCTGATACTGGATGAGCCTACAGCAGGGCTTGATGTGGTTGCCAGAGATGAACTGCTGGATATGCTGCGTGATTATATGGAGACACCTGATCGGGGAATTCTCATCAGCTCCCATATTGCAGAGGATTTGGAAGGCTTGTGTGATGATATCTATATGCTGGAACAAGGCGAAGTGATTCTCCATGAGGATACGGATGTGCTTTTGCATGAATATGGCATACTCAAGGTGACAGAGGAGCAATATGCTGATATGGATAAGAGCTATATTGTACGGCAAAAGAAAGAGGCCTGGGGATGGCAGCTTCTGACTGATCAGAAGCAGTACTATCAGGAGAATGCCAGAGATCTTGCGATTGAAAAAGGCGGCATTGATGAGGTGATTCTGATGCTGACGAAGGGAGAGCAATTATGAGGGGATTATTGATCAAGGATTACAGATTGTTATGGAATCAGCGCAGAACGCTTGGGATTATGATGTTAATCTGGGCGATTGTGGTATTCACCAATACCAATCCTGCCTTTGCAGTAAGTTATCTAATATTCAGCTGTAGCATTCTGGCAATTAACACTGTCAGTTACGATCAGCATGAGAATGGAATTATTTTCCTGTTGTCACTTCCAATCAGCAGGAAACAGTATGCGCAGGAGAAGTATCTGCTTTTACTGATTAACTTAATGGCAGCAGTATTGATTTCTGTGCTGTTTATATGGCTTCCAGGAAATATTGAGGGGATTGAAGTGATGTTTCTGATCGGTGTGGCAGTCCTGATAATATCAGTGATGCTGCCGGTTTCACTGATATTTGGTGCGGAGAAGGGCAGGCTGGTAATTATAGCATTTGGTGCGGTGATTTGTATTGTTGGTGTCTGGGGTGAGAAGCTAGCGCAAATGACAGGAATTGATATAGACCATATGCTGGATGTCTTTTTCTCACAGAAAGCAATGTATCTGAATCTGGAATGTATACTTGTGTGTATCTGCGCGTTGGTAATCTCCTATGGAATCGCCAGCGCACACATGGTCAGAAAAGAGTGTTAAAAAACATATTGAAAACCTTTATTTTAATGGTTATGATAGAAATATTGAATATTCAAATAAAGGAGTTTCCGAATGTTAAGAGAATGTAATCTGGATGAAATATCTGATGGAAAAAAATACAGTATCAATGATATGGTGAAGGCTGACTGCGATGATTGCAAAGGGTGCAGTGCCTGTTGTCACGGCATGGGAAGCTCCATTGTGCTTGATCCGCTTGACGTGCATCGTCTGATGAGCCATTTCCAGACCAGATTCGAGGTACTGTTGGAGGATAAGATAGAACTGAATATTGTAGATGGAGTCATTCTGCCCAATCTCAAGATGAACACGCAGGCAGAAGGAGAACCTTGCGTATTTCTGGATGCGGAGGGCAGATGCAGCATTCATGAGGACAGACCGGGAATCTGCCGTATTTTCCCATTAGGCAGAGTCTATGAGGATAACAGTTTTTCCTATATTTTACAGATACATGAATGTCAGAAGGAGAATCGTTCCAAGGTAAAAGTCAGCAAGTGGATTGATACGCCGGATTTGAAGAAGAATCAGCAGTTTATCACTGACTGGCATTATTTCTTGAAAGCAGTGCAGGCTAGGCTTGCAGCCAGTGGGGACGAAGAACAGATTAAACGCACTGCCATGCAGATTCTGCAATATTTCTATATAGAGCCGTATCATACAGACTACGATTTCTATGAGCAGTTTGATAAGAGACTGATTCAGATGAAGAAATTAGTAGGGATAGATTAAAGAGAAGAGGTAATAATAAAGCCTGTAAGGAGCGTGATTAACATGGAACCTACAGACTTTAATGGAAATTTGACTATGACGGATGGATTGCCGCTTGGGTTTGCCATGGGCATGGCGATGAACCAGCAGGCACTTGACCATTACGGAAAGCTAACTGAATATGAGAAGGAGAGGCTGATTGCTGAAAGCCGCGGAGTGAAGAGCAAGGAAGAGATGGACCGGCTCGTGAACCGACTTGGGGATGGCTTCTACTAAAGTAAGAGATTTATAACAGATTGTCTAACTCACCCTTGACGTTAATGCTTTTTAATGCTATTCTTGAACAAGATAAACCGTTGAATGAGAGTAGTAGTTATCCGAAGATTTGCAGAGAGCCATGCATAAGCTGCAAGCATGGTATTTTGGAGGATAAGGAATGGACTCATGAGGGCAATCCAAACACAGCAGAGACTGTCAGTAGGCATTGACGGAAGCCTTACCGTTATGAAGGAAGCATATGATAGTATGTATACAAGGTGGCTATAAGACATTGAGGCTCTTATCCTGTATGGGATAAGAGCCTTTTTAGTTATTTAAGGAGGCATATTGAAATGGGGAAAATTATTTTAACAGGTGACAGACCAACAGGAAGACTGCATGTAGGACATTATGCAGGATCTTTAAAGCGAAGAGTGGAGCTGCAGAATTCGGGACAGTATGATAAGACCTTTATCATGATTGCAGATGCACAGGCACTGACAGACAATGCAGATAACCCTGAGAAAGTCAGACAGAACATAATTGAAGTAGCGCTTGATTACCTGGCATGCGGCCTTGATCCAGAGAGGGCAACTTTATTTATCCAGTCACAGATCTCGGAATTATGTGAACTGACATTTTATTATATGGATCTTGTTACAGTATCCAGATTACAGAGAAATCCGACTGTAAAATCAGAAATCCAGATGCGTAACTTTGAAACCAGCATTCCTGTAGGCTTCTTTACCTATCCTATCAGCCAGGCAGCAGATATTACTGCATTCAAGGCTACTACAGTCCCTGTAGGTGAAGACCAGCTGCCTATGATTGAGCAGACAAAAGAAATCGTACACAAGTTCAATTCTGTATATGCACCTGTACTGGTGGAGCCGGAAGTGCTTCTGCCGGACAATAAGGCATGTATGAGACTGCCCGGCATTGATGGCAAGGCTAAGATGAGCAAGTCCCTTGGCAACTGTATCTATCTTTCTGATACCGCAGATGAAGTAAGAACCAAGGTTATGAGCATTTCCCTTTACATGCTGGATAGTAGTATCCATGATGTCTTATTTCTGCTTTTGGAGAATCTCCCCACCAGAATTCTGCCATGGCAATAGGTTTTAATTGATGCTTATAGGCATACTGGAGTAATTTGGGAGCAGCACATTCACCGGCTCCGGCTGGAGGAAATTTTTGTATAGTTTGTGCAAAAATACGACATAAATCTTTTGTTTCTCCACGGGCGTTTAGTATCTGAAACTGCTCAAATAGTTTTCGTTGCAAAGTGGCAGAACGTTTTTTTCTTTCTATCTTCATTGTTTCTATTTTTGTGATGAAAGTATCGGCCTCTGCTTGTAGTGAAGCGATTTTTTCTTTCCACATTTTTTCCATGCGTTTTAATTCAGCTTTTTGAAACTGGCTTTCGCGTATCATTGCAGCTAATTCCTTTGCGTCGGGAACTCCCGTCTTACGCCGGATTTCTCTGTTTTTTTTAGCGGATTTGAAAAATTCTTTAGCTTCTGTCAATTCCTGCTGGGACTGCATTGTCTCTTTTTCAATTTGTCGGAGCAAATCTATGTAATGGGGATCGTTCTGTGTCTTTTTAATGCGTACATTGATGGCAGATATATGTTCTTCCTCTATTTTGAAGAATCCTTGTGGTTGTAACAAATCATAAATTGGTGGGACGAAGAAAGGATGATGGCTTTTACTAGCCAATGTTCCTGAAAATGCGGCCAAATAACCTATTTTATTCTCGGGTGTTTGTACAATTAGGACGCCAAACATTTTTCCTTGTTGCAATTCTTTTTGCCATTGGGATTGACTTGCCAGATAGGCTTGTACTTCTTTAGTCGCTATTATGCAAAGTGGATGAGGGGTATAGTGAAAAGGATAAGTGAACTTATCGGGTAACTTTATAGCGGCAATGGAATTCTTAAAAAAATGTATCATAATTCGTTTAATATAGTTGATAATGATTCGTTCTTCTTGTGAGGTTATTATGCGGGCAAGTCGGAATGGATAATAAAGTTTTTGTTTAATTCCTGTAATACTTCAGTTAACTGTTTTTCAGCCTGTAACGGGAATATAGATATACGATTTAAGATTAGGATGATATCACGTTGAAAATTGCGGAGTTCTATTATTTTTATAAGCGTTTCTTTCTCTCTTTTTACCATATAATTCCCTTCTATTTTGTTCGTGTCTACATTGCTTTCTATTTTGAAACCGCTAGTTGTTTTTATGACGGTTATTTGTGGCTCTTCTTTTCGAATTGTGATTTGTCTTTCAGGATTTTCGTCCGAAAATACCAAAGGATATCCTACCAGCTGCATAATAGGCTTGGCGCCACTGAAGCGCATACGGCTTTTTTCTTCCCAATCATTAGAAAGTTTTTTAATACATAAAGTTAATGCGTGATCTGTTTCATTCATCTCGGACATACCTTGCTGAAAAGTAGTGAGTGAAATGATACGTCCTTTACTCCATACAATGCCGTCCTTTGATTTTTGTAAGTATGGATTAATGTTGTTGTGTCGGTCTATACGGTAAATAATCCGGCTTTGTGATTCGGAACTTTCTTTTTTTTCTTTGTTTTTGGGTGAGAGTTCTTTGGATTTATCTAAGAGTAATGCAAGAACTCTTTCCCATTCATTCATTTTTTGAAAGGGAGGGAGTAAAGGGGGAAAGCCTATTTCTTGAATCAGACAGTCTGCTTTGCCAATGTAAGGAGAGAAATCTAGAGAGCATTCCAATTGTAATAACTTAAGATGATCGGCGTCAATGAACTGCTGTATTTCATCATTACTTATGTTTAGTTTTATTTTTTTCTGAAGTTGATAATGATGTGTTATAAGCATAATCAGAACTTTGACTAATGGTGAAAATTTGTCGT
>ENA-UESI01001754-UESI01001754.1-human-gut-metagenome-genome-assembly--contig:-NODE-1754-length-12774-cov-12.103725_pt1 | contig 12774 bp, 7 predicted proteins | sample MGYA00243005_ERZ508006 | MGnify/ENA primary metagenome ERZ508006 (study PRJEB26167, sample SAMN06115436) | human gut metagenome | host: Homo sapiens | place: China:Shandong | collected 2015-06-10... | reverse complement strand
CGCCGAAGGAAGCGAGGATAACGTCGAACTCAGTCTTCTCTGCCTCCGCAGGAGCAGCACCGCCGGCAGCAGGGCCAGCAGCGATAGCAGCGGTAACACCGAACTCTTCCTGGATAGCGTCTACAAGCTCAGAAAGCTCGAGAACGGACATAGTCTTGATCTCTTCAATCATGTTAGTAATTTTTTCAGATGCCATGATAATTTTCTCCTTTAACATTTAATTTAAGTTATTTACGCGGCTGTATCATGCCGCAGACTTGGGCTGAAAGCTATTAAGCAGCTTCTTCGGACTTCTTGTCCGCAACAGCCTTGAGCGTAGCAGCGAGCTTGGTGAGAGGTCCCTGGAGGGAGCCGACCAGCTGTGCCAGCAGAGTTTCCTTGGAAGGAATCTTGGAAAGAGCGGTAACGCCTGCCTTATCGTATACGGTAGTACCGATGAAGCCTGCCTTCAGCTCGAACTTAGCGTCGCCGAAGTCGTCAGCGAACTTGCCCAGGATTCTTGCAGGAGCGGTCTCGTCGTCGTTAGAGATCGCGATAGCGGTAGCGCCGTTGAGCACGTCGTCAAGACCTTCGATGCCTGCCTCCTTGAATGCAAGGCGGAGCATGGTGTTCTTTTCTACGAAGTACTGCACGTTGTTCTCGCGCATTTCGCGGCGGAGCTTGGTGTCCTCCTCTACGGTGATACCCTCGTAATCTACGAGAGCGCCCGAGCAGGAGTTCTTCAGCAGCTCAGCGAGAGCGGCTACTTTTTCCTTCTTGGAAGCCAGAATCTTTTCACTTGCCATTATGATTTCACCTCACGAAATTAAAAATAGCAAACGCAATAAAGAAAATCCTCTTTCTGATCGCAGACCAAAAAGAGGAACAAGTTAGCAAAATAAATATCATTGCCACAATCCTCGGTCGGGCTTACCTTTATGCCGACTGTCTTTAGATCACGAATGCTTATATATTATACCACCATACCCGCCCATTGTCAAGGGCGTTTTCGTCGCAAAACGTAAATTTTTTATGAACATTCGCTTTTCAGTATAGGTTTCTTGTGTTTCTTCTGCTCGTAAAGCAGCGCGTCGGCGTGGCTGAGCAGTTCGGTTATCTCCACCGTGCCTGTGCAGACGAATGAATAAACGCCTACGCTGATATGCACGATATACGGCTTATCGGCGGCGTGCAGGGCGTTATAGCGTTCGGAAACGCTCTCGATATAGTCGCGCAGACGTGGTATATCTACCATTCCGTGTAGGAAAGCGCACACGGCAAACTCATCGCCGCCTATCCTTCCGACTATCTCGTTATCGCCGAAAGATTCTTTGAGTATCTCGGCGGCGGAGCGTATAGCGAAATCGCCCTCTTCGTGACCGAACCGGTCGTTGATGGTTTTTAGGCAGTCGAGGTCGGCGAATACCATTATAGCCTCTGCGCCGTCGTTCGCGTCATCGCTGAGGCGTTTTCTAAGCTCTTCAAAGAAACCGCGGCGGTTGAAGCAGCCGGTAAGCTCATCCTGACGGGAAAGGTCGCTGAGAAGCTGGTTATACTCCTTGATCTCGATAAGGCTCTTTTGCAGATTTTTCCTCGTTACCGCCTGCTGTTTCATCAGCATGATTATTTTCAGAGCAGCGCAGAGCTGTACTGTTACAGACTGTATATAGTGAAAATACTCGTGTTTCAGCTCGCACATCAGCAAGCCGTAATGCTCTTCGTTAGAGAAAAGCGGCGATACCACCATCGAGAAGCGGCGGTCTTGCGGGAGAAATTTGTTTGAGAATATCTGGTCTGAGGAGATCCCCTGCTCTTCGGGCGGCAGGATTATAGCTTCCGCACCGTTGTGGTAAGATTTCAGCTTTATGGTCTTCGGCGGCGTCCACTTATCCGTTTTGAGGTTTATAACTGCGGAATCGTAGCTGAAAAGGTAGCTGGAGTCCATATGAAGGCGGGTAAGCTTATCCACCACCGACTCGTAGGCGCGGTCGTCGTAAGCTTCAAAAACGAGCATATCGCGAGTTATCGAGTTGGTCTGCCATGTGAGAAAATAGTTATCCTCAAGCTTTGCCTTGCAGTAAGCAGAGTTTCGCTCTGAGATTATTTTGTAGAGCTGCAAAAACAGTCTGTTTAGCCGCATATGGTCAGCAGGGTCGCTGAGCTTTTTGATAAATATCTGATTCACATATTCCAGCACGGCGAAAAGCATATCAGAGTTTATAAAGTTGAAAAACTTTTCGTCTGAGAGCGAGTCTGAGCTTTCAAGAACTTTTTCGCGCATAGATTCATCGCAGATATTCTCGGCATTACAGTAACCACGCAGAGTGTGCAGCCAAGCGGAAAAGCCGCGGCGCAGCACCGCGGTATCCTCGCTGGTGCGGTATTTATCAAAAAGCAGAGCGCTTATCCGTTCGTCAAAATCTTCGGAATCTTCCGATATATCGCCAAGCGTAAGAGAGCGCAAGCGCGGATTTCCCTGACAGCCGCAGGAATTGCGGCATACCATTGAGGAAGGCACCATTTCATTTTCCATAGCGCCGTTTACAATGTACTTCACCGCTTCGATAACGGCGTTATAGCCAAGCTCGGCCGGGTCGGCTTTTACGGTAGTGAGATGTGGTATCAGCTCATCGGCTACGGGTTCGTTATCGAAACCTGTAACGAAAATATCCTTGCCGGGTCGTATCCCGCGCTGTTCCATAGCTTTATAGCCTGCTGCCGCCATCTGGTCGTTCGCAAAAACGAGTGCTTCGATGTCAGGATTATTATCAAGCAGCTCGCCCACTTCGTTTACAACGTACTTTGAAAAATTGCCATATCCCACACGCTTATCATCATAGAGAATACCGTGTTTTTCCAGCACTTCTTTATAAACGTTAAGGCGCTCCTGCGCGTCCTGGCTTGTCTTAGGGCCGCTCATAAAGCCTATCCTGCGGCACCCGTGCACCGTTATAAGGTGCTCTATCGCGTCGGCAAGACCTGTGCGGTTATCCAGCATGACGCATGGGTAGCCGTCAACGCGCGCGGTGATGGTTATTACAGGGGTGCTGCCGAATTTTTTCAGAAACTCGGCTTTTTTATCCTTATCAAGATGGCTGCCGAGAGTGCCTATCAGCACAAGCAAAACATCGAATTTATTCTGCGCCGCCATATCAAAGAGGGTGTTGTATTGATATTCATATTCTGTACGCAGCTTATCGGCATACACTCCGTCAACGTATCTGCCGGGGAATATAACAAGGTTAACGTCTGCCTGCTCAGCACCTATCATAGCGCCCTCGCAGACCTGATCGTCAAAGTCCTCTTCCAGATGGCTGACGAGCAGACCGACCTTTATTCTTCTGCGTTTTACCGATTTATTGTTATCCATGAACCGAGCCTCCTGTGCTCATTCGTTTATACTGATATACTGTACGCCGCCATCGTAGATAAGGCTGCCGTTTTTGCTGCCTGCGCCGAAGCCGTTGTCAGTATGGAAAGTGATATTCAGTTCGCTGTTTCTGATGGCAACGTCGCCGCTGCCCTCTGCGTCGCCTATGCCTGAGGTTATGCCGCCCTCGCAGTACAGCCTGAAAATTGAGCCGTCGGCATCGATCTTCATATCGCCGCCGCGAGTACCGATGCAGGCGAGGTTTCTGCCGCGCAACACCATATTCATTCTGCCGGCGCAGATGTCTACGCTGCCCTTTCCCTCGCTCTCTACGCCTATACCCGTCTGCATATTGCCTGCTAAATTGGCTTCAATGCTGTAATTTTTGAGCGATACGTCAGCCGAGCCGTTTACCGAGCCTATGCCGACCGAATGTACGGCGGACATCTTGAAATTAAGACTACAATCGCTCAGTTCAATATCGGCGTGCTCATTGAAGCAGCCTACGCCCAGACAAACATCGCCCGTGCAGGCTACGCTTACAGCACCTGAAATAATGCGTATCTTGGTATTCTTTGAATTTTTGCCGCCGCCTATCGCCACACATTCATCGCCGTTAGCACAAACTTCCAGTTCGCCCGTCATCTCTACCGTGATATTGCCCGCGCTGTGCTGGCAGTCGTTGCCGATAGCGTAGCAGCTGCGCGCCTCAGCAAGTATTTTCAAATCGCCCGAACCTTTTATAAGTAAGGAAGAGCTTGATGGCACATATATGCCGCGATGTTCAAAGCAGTTATTTCCTGTACAAATAAACTCGACTTCAGAATTATTTCCGATCTGTACCAGCGGTTCCGAATTACTGGCTATAAGGTTTACAGACTTTATAACTATAGTGCTTTTTTTGCCGTCTTTTACTATTATAGAAACAGCAGCAGGCTTTTCAAGTCCGAAACCATCTATCACTGCATTTGAAACAGCTATGAAAATATGCGTATAATTTTTTGATACCAGCTTTGCGAGGTCAACTATTTCGTTTTCTGAAACATGGTAGATCTTGCGCGTGCCATTGCCAGTTTCCTGACTGAATTTCACGATCTCGTTCTTTATGTTGGAAGAGATCTCGCGGAGCAGCACGGGTTTTGGGCGGGAAACGTAGTAGCCCTGTATGTAATCCGCGCCGAAAGCTATCATAGTGTGCAGCTCTTCGCGCGTTTCTACGCCCTCTGCCAAAGCCAGATAGCCGCTGGCGTGCAGAAAGTCGATGATGCCCGAAACTATCTGCTGCATTTTTAAATTCGAGTCGATATTTGTTATGAGCGAGCGGTCTATCTTTACTATATCGGGGTCGTACCGCAGCAGGTTCGAGGTATTGGAATAGCCGGTGCCGTAATCGTCGATGGCGAGGTGCATATGGTTGTCCTTCATCCTTCTGTGTATGCGCTCAAGGCTCTCATCGGTGATCTCGGTCTGCTCGGTAAGCTCTATTACCACCTTTTCCATAAGCTCGCCGTAATCAGCCGTTATAGCCGCGAAATCATCGTCCTTGAGCATATGCGCAGTAATGGAGTTCACATAAAGCGACCTGCCCTCAAATTCCGACTGGTGCTCGCTGAGATATTTCATCGTATTAGATATGGTAGCCCTTTCAATATCGTAAAGTCTGCCGTAGCGCTCGGCGTAATCGAGTATCTGAAAAGGATTCAAGCCTATCTCCTGCGGGGTACGCATGAGGGCTTCGTAAGCGAGAATATCGCCGGTAGAAGCGCTTACTATCGGCTGGAAGTGGTATGTAAAAAGGTTATCGTCCAGCAGTTCGGAGAAAGCGCGGATATTTACAAATTCATTTTTCTGATGCTCGTACTTTTCGGGCGTGAAGATGCAGTAGCTTCCCGCGCCCTTCGCCTGCGCTTCATAAAGCGCACAGCCCGCGGCGTGCATGAACATCGAGGCTTTTTCAAAGCCCACGCCGTAGCCCATGGTCACGGTCACCGACTGGCGCTGGAAAGAGCTGCCGTCGATATGCATAGCGGCTATACCGCTGCGCACGGTGTCTTTGAACTCGCGCGCGAATTTATCAGCGTCGCCATGGAAATCTTTGATATATATCCAATATTTATTGCCCGAGTAAACGGATATGCCCGTCTTATCTTTATATTCGCCGAGCGCCTGATATATTACCGAAGAAACGCGCACGTCGCCGCGGTATCTGTTCTCTACGCCGTCGATATTGATGAGCGCTAAGAGTATGCTGCCGATATTATCATTTATAATGTCGATAAGCTCGTTCTGTGAAACTGACGGCAGCAGGCCCGAAGGCTTTATTCTGGTATTTTCGCTCTCGATATACACCACGCCCGCTTTAACGCCCTCGGGGGCTTCTACGGGTCTTACCCGCAGCGGAGAGATAGTGGTAACGTCAGAGAAATACGCCTGTAAAGTTTCAATAAGCTGCGTGCCCGTAGCGTCTGCATCAAGCCCCAAAATACGCCTTGCGTTGGAATCGATAAGGAAATTCTCACCTTCTACAAGAAAAGCTCCTATATCTGTAACGGCGGAGGTTATTGCCGTCCAAGCCGTGCCGAAAATTTCATCCCAGAGCTTTTTACAGCTTTCATTTGTCATTATCATAATTCACCCCTGTATGTTCTGCCGTATGTTTCCCGCAAAAGATCCGTGCGGCAAAAGTCAACTATACATATAGTATATCACATATTTTCAATCAAAGCAATATTTTTTCGCAAAATTTATGCAATTATCACAAATACGCAAAAAAGCCCCGCAGCCGAGCGAAGCTTTTTTCTTTTTTGTTATCTTTTGTATAGTTTGTTCTTTCTCTTATATCAATCATTTCTATTTATAGTTTTATTTTACTCCACGTTTTTCGACATTCTGCGAAGCGGTCGGGATTTCGGCAGCCGCCGCAAAAAGCCCATCGGCGTAACTGCTTAGACCGGTCATATCGGTCATATCATCATCTCTCGCGGGGGTATCTTTATAATTTTTATTTTTTATGGGTATCACTTTTATATAAAACTCTTTCATAAAAAAATTACTTTTACTTAATAATGACAAAACAAGGCGAAAAAGACGAGTGCTTTTGATTAACTTTTCGTTAAGTTTATATTAACGCCAATATTTCAAAAAGAGAAATATCATTTAATTCTTACACTCCTGCACTTGCAATTGTGCTGACGTTGTGATATAATTAGAGATAATGAATTTTTAGGGCGAGATTTGCAAAAATGAATCGTCTAAATGACTGAAAGGCAGTGTTTGTTTATGTCGAACTACGAGCAGAGGATAAACCTTATCGACCTTAACGATTACCCCGTTTCATGGTGGAATCAGCTTTTGGCGCTGGCGCATGAGATACGCAAGGATCCCGAAGCCTACGCAAAGGTATGCGACGGAAAGATAATGGGTACTCTTTTTTACGAACCTTCCACCAGAACGCAGATGTCGTTCCAGACGGCTATGCTGCGGCTGGGCGGCACTATAATAGGCTTTGACAACCCCGCGACCTCCTCGGTAGCGAAGGGCGAGAACATAAAGGACACTACTAAGATAGTTTCGGGCTACGCAGATATAATGGTAATGCGCCACCCGACCGAAGGCTCGGTAAAAGCGGCGGCGCTGACGGCCGACTGCCCCGTTATCAACGCGGGCGACGGCGGACACCTGCACCCCACCCAGACGCTCACCGACCTCTTTACGCTAAAAGAAGAGAAAGGCTCGCTGGAGGGGCTGACGATAGGCTTCTGCGGCGACCTCAAAAACGGCAGAACAGTACACTCGCTGATAAAGGCCATGACCTGCTACAAGGGCAGCAAATTCGTGCTGATCTCTACCCCCGACCTCGCGCTTCCCGCCTACATAAAGGACATACTCGCGGCAGGCGGATTTGAATACAGCGAGGTAAGCTCGCTTGACGAAGCCATCGGCGGACTGGACGTTCTCTACATGACGCGCATACAGCAGGAGCGCTTCGCGAGCCATGAGGAATACCTAAAGCAAAAGGGCAACTACATTCTCGACAAGGATAAAATGAGCCGCGCTAAGGAAAGCATGATAGTGCTGCACCCGCTGCCGAGAGTAGACGAGATAGCGATAGAGGTAGACGATGATCCGCGCGCTATGTACTTCAAGCAGGCTAAATACGGAATGTACATACGCATGGCGCTGATACTGACTATACTGCGCGGGAACGGCACGCCTGCGCCGCTGATAAGGGGCAGAGAGCACAAGCACGTTGAGTGCTCTAATCCGGGCTGCATAACCCACCGCGAAACATATCTGCCGCACTACTTCGCCGGCTCGGGCGACATACTCACCTGCGAATACTGCGACAACCGCACGCTTATCTGAAAGGAGCAGACTTTAACCAAATGGCTGAAAGACAGACGGCTGAGCAGATAGCTGAACACCGCGTAGTTTCTGTGCAATGGCAAGGCAGGACAAAGTACACATATTACGACGACGGGATAGTAAAAATAACGCGCTACAAAAAGCGAAAGATATACTGGGGCAGGATATTCGCCGCGCTGGTGATATTCGTACTGCTGGCAGCGGGCATAGTGCAGCTTATAAAGGCGGCGCTGACGGCTTTTGCCAACGACAAGACCGAAATACAGGTAAATTCATCGCTGGCGGCTACATATTCCGCCGAGGAGAGCGCTGCCGAGCCTGCCGTTACTGATGAAAGCTCGGCGGCGGACAGCACATCGAGCACGGCGGACAGCGCGGCTGAGCCTGCGTACAGCAACATGAATTTCACCGTATGCATAGACCCCGGCCACGGCGACTACGACAAGGGCGCTGTCACGAGCGACGAAAAGTACGAATCAGACCAAGACCTGGAGATAGGTTTGAAAGTCAAAGAGTATCTCGAGAGCTGCGGAGTTTCGGTGATAATGACCCGCTCGGAGGACGTGCAGGTATCGCTTTCAGAGCGGTGCGCCATTGCAAATCAGGGCAGTGCGGACTTTTTCGTATCTCTGCACCGCAACAGCGTTTCGGACAACGCGAGCGAATCGGGCGTTGAGATATGGGTGAACAGCAATCAGCCGCAGTACGACACGGCGCTGGCGCAGAACATACTTACAGCACTCGGCACGGCGGGCATCTCGCAGGACAGGGGCGTAAAGTACGGTTACAGCGGCTGGAGCGACCAGAATTATCAGGTGAACATGGACACGGTCATGCCGAGCTGCCTGATAGAACTGGGGTTTATGACCAACGACACCGACAACGAGCTTTTTGAAACGAAGCAGACCGAGTACGCAAAAGCCATCGGCGACGGAATAATCAAAACAGCGATAGACTTAGGCGTTTGCGCCGAGGACGGCACGAGAAAACTAAGCGAGCAGCTGCTGTCAGACAGCAAGGCGAACGTAACGCAGCAATATTAACGTCAAAATATACGGACTGAGCGGCTGAGATATGCCGCTTTTTTCGGCATTATGTAAACGTTTAACTGCGTGGCATATTGACGATTTGAACATTTTCGGGTTACGAGAGGGTTACAATTTCAGCAATATTTTAAAATCAGCTTGACAAATATGAATTTTTATTGTAAAATTAAATATAGATATTTATTCGCAATATAATAAAAGGGGTTAGATGATATGATTTTTAAAAGAGTGCTTTCTGCATTCGCAGCCGCAGCTGCTGTGCTGACATTTTCGGCAGGTACGGTTTTTGCCGACGACGCCAAAGATGAAAAGCCTGTTATAAAATTCGAGGCTGACGGAACTATGCTTTCGGCTGACAACGTTCCGGCCATTTCTTTCGACACTGAGAAATACAAAGACTATGTACACCTAACGCGCGACGCCGACAAGGCGGGCATAAAGCTGGCGCAGGACAAGGACACCTATTATCAGGGCGCTTCGATGAAAGTTTCGGCATCTACCGACGGCGTAGACGGCTACTTCAACTGCTCTGGCATGGCGCGCGACGACGACAACAATCTGCTTTTCCCCGACGCTCCCGAAACGGAAGACACGAGCAGCGTCAGCATAATCGGTTTTGAGCTTGAAGCGAAAGATTTTGGGCTGACCTGTTTCGACGGCTGCATGGTAACATTTGCTTACCGCCTTACCGACGCGGACGAAAAGGCACTGATGGGCAAATCGGCTTGGGTATACCCTGCTGACGAGGACAATGTGCGCGTTTCCGACATGGCAACGCAGCTAAAGGTAAACACCACCACGCAGAACAACATCTCGCAGTACCAGAAAGCATTCGTTACCGTAGGCGAAGAGCGCAGCGCTACCAAGATAATATTCGACATACCGACCTCCGGTGCTGTTAAAGGCACGGTTTTCTACATCGACAACATCACGATACAGCTTCCGGACAATATAGGAGACAAGAAATACATCAAGAACCTCGACGGCTACAACGAAAACGCTGAGCCGCGCGAGATAATCGAAGAGCTTCAGGTAACCAAGAAGGGCAACACCATCTCTACCGAGTCTGAGGCTGAAAAGTCGAGCAGCAAGACCAGCCCGCTGATATTCGTAATAATCGGCGTTGCGGTGGTAGTAGTTGCAGGCGCGGTATTCTTCATAATAAAGAAACTCCGCAACAGATTCTATTGATAACTTAACAAAAACAGCTTCCCGCTGTGCTGAAAAATGCACGGCGGGAATTTTTATCGCAAATCCACAAAAAGTGCTTTACAATGTGAGAATAATATGTTATAATAGTGATAACAAGCTGATACATTCGGCAGATAAGGGAGGAAATCAAAAAATGTCTGTAATAAAAAAAGCACGCGGAGCGGCGGCTGCGCTGCTGGCGGCGGCTGTACTGGCTGCCGGCGGAGCGGGCGGACTGGCGCAGAGCTTCACACCGATAAGCGCTTCGGCTAACGGATACTACCGCGTTGCGGGAAAATCGCTGAGCGGCTGCAAGGCTAAGCTCGGAGCGACGAAATTTAAATACACGGGCAAGGCGATAAGGCCGACGATAACCGTTACGGACGGCGCGAAAAAGCTGACATACGGCACCGACTACACGCTCACCTACTCGAACAACGTGAAAGTCGGCACGGGAAAAGTTACCGTAAAGGGCAAGGGCAGCTACAGCGGCAGCAAAACGCTGAGCTTCACCATAATACCGAAATCGGTAAAGAACCTGAGCGCAAAGGCGGGCGAAACGAGCATAAAGCTGAGCTGGAAAAAAGTTCACACCAGCAGCGGCTACAAGATCTACCGCCTAGACCCCGCGACCAAAAAGTACAAGGGAATCAAAAACATAAGCTCGCGCACGACTGTCAGCTACACCAACACGGGGCTGACCTCGAACAAAGAGTACACCTACCGCGTAAAGGCTTACATGAACGTAGGCGGCAGGGTGATCTTAGGAAACTCGGAGCAGGTGACGGCTAAGACAAAAAAGGCTTCCACCCCCCTCGCGGCGAACGGCAAGCTGAAAGTCAGCGGCGCTAACATCGTCAACAGATCGGGCAAGAAATTTCAGATACGCGGAATGAGCACTCACGGCATAATGTGGGAAGATTTTTCCGACATACTCAACACGGCTTCGCTCAAAACCCTGCGTGACGACTGGGGCGTGAACACGATACGCATTGCGATGTACACCGAGGAGTACGGCGGCTACACCACCGGCTCGACATTCGCGGCGCAGGCTAAGGCGAAGGTGAACATGGGCGTGAAAAACGCGACCGACCTCGGAATGTACGTCATCATCGACTGGCACGTTCTGCACGACCAAAATCCGCAGAACCACCAGAGCGAGGCGGTATCCTTCTTCACCGAAATGGCAAAGAAATACAAGAATTACGACAACGTGATCTACGAGATCTGCAACGAGCCGAACGGCAAAGTAAACTGGAACTCGAACATAAAGCCCTACGCCGAGGCGGTAACTAAGGCGATACGCAAGTACGACAGAGACGCGATAATAATCGTCGGCACGGGCACATGGAGCCAGGACATCGACCAAGCGGCGAACAACAGGCTTTCGGACAAAAACACCGTTTACGCGCTGCATTTCTACGCTGGCACGCACGGCGACTGGCTGCGCAACAGATTCAGCAACTGCTATGCTAAGGGGCTGCCTATACTGGTTTCGGAATTCGGCACATGCGACGCTTCGGGCAACGGCGGATTCATTAAGACGACAGGGGGCAGAATCCTGATAGATGGCCAGGATATGAATGAGCTGAATCTTAAAAGCTTCAGACAGCATATTGCAGTCGTTCCACAGACATCCATTCTTTTTACAGGAACGATACGCGATAATATTACATATGGTAAAGACGATATCAGTGATGAGGAATTGCAGAAGGTCATTGATGCCGCCAATCTGCGTGAATTTATTGATTCTCTGCCGGAGGGGCTGGATTCCAGGATTACGGAGCATGGCAGCAACCTGAGTGGTGGACAGAGACAGAGGATCTCCATTGCCAGAGCCTTCGTGCGTGATCCAAGCATCCTGATACTGGATGAAGCGACATCTGCTCTGGACAGTATCTCCGAGAAACAGATCCAGACAGCCATCAACAACCTGGTAAAAGACAGAACGACTCTGATCGTGGCACACAGACTCTCTACCATACGTGATGCAGACAAAATTGCGGTTATTGGACACGGGGGACTGGAAGAGTTCGGAACCTATGAAGAGCTGATGGCAAAGAAGGGCAAGTTCTATGAACTGAAAGAATTGCAGATGTAAATGTACATGAATAGTTTTCATTTGACAATGTCTTTTGCATATGCTAGGATATAACAAATATTAGGGAGTAGTTCGCATCGGTCAACCGATGTTGTGCTGGTCGTCATCACGTTATCAGAAGCTGTATAGGCGGCAAGATAACCGGGCAGTACACTTCTATGGAAATGGAACGAGACTTTTATTGTACGTTTGTCGTGCAATAAGAGTCTTTTTGTATTTATGCGGCAAATGTAAAGCAACCGGTTTTATAAGGAGGATTTGTGTATGGCGCAGAAAAACATTTGGAACATTTCTACAGAAGAGCTGATGATGCAGCATCAGGTGACGAAAGAAGGACTGACCTCACAGCAGGTCGATAAGATCCGTCAGGAGAAAGGTGAGAATATCCTGCAGGAGGGTAAAAAGAAAAGTATTTTTCAGGTATTTATCAGTCAGTTCGCAGATCTTTTGGTAGTAATACTGATTGTGGCAGCAGTAATCTCTATGTTCTCAGGAAATGTGGAAAGTACCATTGTAATCCTGCTGGTACTCGTGATGAACGCAGTTCTTGGTACGATACAGCATGTAAAGGCACAGCGTTCCTTGGAAAGCCTGAAACAGCTGTCTTCTCCCTGTGCAAAGGTCATCAGGGATGGTGTGAAGCAGGAAGTACCATCCAGGGAGATCGTACCCGGTGATATCGTGATGTTGGAAGCTGGGGATATGATTGTTGCAGATGGCCG
>ENA-UESI01001749-UESI01001749.1-human-gut-metagenome-genome-assembly--contig:-NODE-1749-length-12838-cov-5.650498_pt1 | contig 12838 bp, 9 predicted proteins | sample MGYA00243005_ERZ508006 | MGnify/ENA primary metagenome ERZ508006 (study PRJEB26167, sample SAMN06115436) | human gut metagenome | host: Homo sapiens | place: China:Shandong | collected 2015-06-10... | reverse complement strand
ATTTATGTCACAAAGATAGTGCAAAAAAGTGAGATAGAAAAAGTCTTGCTTCCTTGTGGCATATAAAAAAAGATGATTGACCAGGGTTCAAGTGAGCTCAACATAATCATCGGCGTAAGAAACAGATACTTTGAGGATGCTATAAGAACAATCTACGGAGTATTTGTTCCGGAAGCATAGTGTATGATAACAGGGTCAAAAAGGTTTAAACTCATATGATTTGGTAGAAGCAGTAATAACAGCAAGGGACAGATACACAGGAGAAAAGGCTTCATACAGTCTTACGGCATATCCTGAAACAAGTAATGACATAATACTTAGTGTTAATAAAGAATCCCTCCCTTATGATAATAAGGTAAGCATTAAGGCAGCGGATTACAGGACGGATACCATTCCTGTAAACATTGAGAATCAGGATGATTATACTGATATAGTGTATTCATCGGATAATGAAAACATTGCAGCCATTGATACAGACGGCAGCATACACATACTTGAAGTAGGAACGGCACACATATCTGTGACAGCGGCTAAGAAAGATGAATGGAAGAAATATGAAAAGACATTCACTATTGAATCAAAAGCTGTTGATTCGTATATTAAGGTATATGTGGATGGCATAGAAAAAGACATTACAGAGACAATAGAAATCTCTGAGGATGACATCCAAAATGAGGTTGTAATACTTCCTATAAGCCTTAAGATGTATAATGAAAATGGTAAAGAAACCCACAAGCCTCATTATTACGTAAAAACAGATTTACAGGATGATAATGTAACAGTCAGTGGTTCTGATATTATCATATCAAAAACAGATGAAATAGAAAGAAATGTTAATCATACCATAGAAATAGAAGGAAGTGACTGGGGATTAAATAAATCAAAGGTAACATTATCCTTCATAATTAACGGAAAGGAAATAGACAACAGTTCAATATATTCAGTAAGATACATAGAAAACGGCAAGGTAACAAAACACACCTTCTCTCTGGACGGATACGACCATCTCTCCGAGGCCGTTCCCGTTCCCGGCACAGGCCGCATTACCATGATCCACGCAGTCAGTGGCAAGGGGCGGATGGAAGAATGCCTGCTGGAACTGGACATGGACACCGGGCGGTGCCGCATCGCCCCCCTGCCCGGAATGGGCGAGGGGCTGAAACTTCGCTGGTTTACCGGGGACTGGCTGCTGGTGCAGGGAAACGGCGAAATCCTCTCCGATGACTTTGCTCAGCTCATCAATAGGAACACCTGTGAAGTGCTGCGTATCCGTCCGGGAATGTTCGGCGGGGAGAAAATGCAGCACATTGGAATACTCACCGATGGCACGGTGGTCATCGTTACCCGGCGGGACAGGGTTGGGCCGGTGTTCCGTTATCCCATCGACTTCTGGGGCTTCCTTCGGACGGCAAACAAGCCCAAAAAGCTGGAATGGCGGGAGTACAAAGAAGTATACCCAAATCTGCCCATCTTCCTACCGCCCAAGGCCACAGAGCGAAAAATCATTCTCAAAAAAGACAGCCTGACCATCCTGGGGTCGGTATTTACGCCGCCGTTTACCCTGTCGCAGCTGGCGGAAAAGTTGGGGCCTGCCCACATTGTCCTGCAAAATGGAACACGGAAAAGCCCCATGACTGGCCGAGAGAGTCCCTATACCCAGGCACTTGCTTTGTGGGACGAGCTTGGACTACAGGGCTGGTTGGACGAAGATGAGCAGACCATCAAAGCCATTGGTGTCCGGGTAGCGGCACAGGGAGAGTATGCGGTCCGGCAGACATTTGACGGAGCGGTTTGGATCGGGTCCAAGGACTACCGAGAGGCCAGCTGGAAGGATTTCGCCGGATTTGCCCATACCCTCAAATTAGGCGGCTTTACCGTCTATACCCGCTTGCCGGGTCCTGTTTCAGAGGAGCAGTCAGCGCAGAAAGCAAAGCTGGAGGCCCTCTCCGCCATGGTGCAGATCAGCTGGAAAGAGCCAGAGCAAAAGGCGGCGAAAGCACAGAAATACAAGTTATCCAAGCCGACTGAACCAGTGCTCACCTTTACCAGCTTCAACTTCAAGCTGGCGGTCATGGAAGTCCTGATGTACGAGAAAGGCTTACTGGCTCCTAAACTGGATGCCCATGAGTTTGCCAGAGAGTATAGCCGACGCAAAATCGACATTGACACGGAAGGGTATGAACCCATCCCAGAGATTCGGAAGTGGCTGGAGAAATACCCTGTCCCGGAGCGGCTGGCACCGGAGGTCACAGAAATCGAGATGGATGGCGGCAGCGAGATTTATACCCAGCTCTGTCCGTTCTGGGATGGCGAGGATGGAGCCTTTGATCTTAATACCGTTACTGAGGCGGAACTGCGCCAGTTCCCCAATCTCAAACATATTACTCTCATGTCCTCCAAGCCAGAACAGGTGCTGCCGGTTCTGGAACGGTGCAGTATCAAGGTAGACTTGCTGTGAGGTGAAAGTATGAAAGAGAAACTAAAAGTGATAAAGAACTGGGAGTTCGAGGAATTTGAACTGACGGGAACTTCCTTCAAATACAGCCCGACTGGATGCAAGGGTATGGTAGCCCGCAGCGAGGATGAAATTGTGTTTTGGACCTATCATCTCTTGCAAAAGTGCAGCGGCGTTTTGTGGGTCAAAGGCGAAGTTTCCAGGTGGATTCCCAGCCCAGAGCCGAAAGAGCAGCAAGATGTTTGGGAAGTTCCTGTCTTGCTCTCATGCGACAGAGGAATACTGTTGGTTTGCCCAGCCAGTAAATCCCTTTGGTGGATGCCGCAGATGGATGGAGAGTGGATTCCGATCCCCATGGATAACTGGTGTGCCCAGGGTATTCCCAAGCCGGTAGCAGTCACCGGAAGCCAGGGCGTTTTCCCTATTGTGTGCCGAGTGGACAACTCCGCTGATGCGACCAACAGTTTTACCAGCCTGACGGTAGACCTTGAAACCATGACTGCACACTGGGCAGAAAGCGGCTCTTGCGTATACAGCAAAGCAGGAACCCGACAGACCCATTTGGCGGCGGTAGAGCGAGCTGGCGGCAATTTTGCCCAGGCAGACTTTCACTACAACTATCCTATGATTGGCTCCATACTGGAACAGAACGGACAGTTTTATGCCTTTTTGGAAAGCAGCACCATCAATCCGGCGGGTCTTTCTCTCATGGGCTACTATTGGTATCTGGAACTGGAGGAAAACGGACTATTCAAAAAGAAACTGTGGGGCAAAGATAATTTAAGCCGCCTGCCCGGAAAACACGGGATGCGCGGAAAATTCTCCGGTGACAGGACTTGCCTGATCCTATCTCCCATTTTTAAGAATGATGACTGGAAGGGTAAACAAAAGGTGCTGCGCCTTTCGGATTTGGTGCTGATCGACCTTGCCATGCCCCGTGGATACGCTTCCTTCCATGTGCTGGATGTATGGGGAAATCGGGCATTTCTCAGCGATGAGAAAGACAAGCTGGTTCTTTGTGAAATGACCTTGGAGTAGTTATGAGGGCTGAGTATGATAGCGTTGATATGAGGTAAGCCAATGGAATTATTTGCAAAAAGAATGACTTGGGAGCTGGACAATGATGAAGGGCTGTCCTGCCTGTCCTTTGAACTGGAGGATGGTTACTTTACACTCTCCCGCAAGACCGGCGCGGAAGCACTCCGCTTGGAAATGAATGATCCAGCCAATGGTCAGTTGATTGACCCGGACTGTTTTGAATATGCCCTTGATAATACCAGGTTTCGTCTAAATATCGTGCGGAACAACCGAAAGGTTCTGCGGTATCTGGAAGAACACCACATCAACACGGAGTTGTATGGAGAAATCGTCCTTCACTACACTCCTCTCAGCAAGCCACAGCTTGAATCATTATCTGCCGTGACTCTCAGGCTGTTTTTCGGTGAACTGCTTTTTTAGGCGGAAACAGAAGTGTCGTTGGCAGAAATCATGCGAGGGGATAACTATGGTTAAAATTCATCGTATTTGGTTCAATACGGAGAGAATGGACAGAGAGGATCACTACAAAATCACATTATTCAGTCGCCCTCGTGTATCTATTCATGTGGATGAGTACATTTGGAGTTTCATCGAAGAAAACATTGTGAAGCCACACAAGCTTATGCGTAGTGAGAAGCATGAGTATCTGTTGGACATTGCGTTTGGCCAATTTGACCCGGCAAAACACCGATATTTTCCGCTTTCCTCATACAACGGCTTGCTTCGGGAAGGGGTCGAGATGGACAGCGCCAACAGAAGCTATTTCCGCGAGGACTTTGCAGGCGGCAAGGATCGGACTACCTGGTTCTCTCCCAATAAAATATGGACAAACTGCGGCGACAAGGTTCTGAATGTGGACATCAAAGCTGCCAATGTGAGCGAGAATATTACCCCCAGAGAATACGCAGATTTGCTTTTCGATGGAATTGGAGCGGCCTTAGTGTTCAATTTCAAAAGGCTCAAGCGCGAGGAGTTTGATGGGCTGAAGTCCAAGATTGATTGGAGCATCGTAGAAAGCTTCCCCTTTCCCGCACCCTTTGAGGAACAGCGGTACATTGGGGATGAAGGCGAAATTCATGTGTATTCTTGGGATGGCCGAAAGGAAACGACCCTTGTTGGTCCCTATTCCGTGCGGAAGTTGTACCTGGAGCATTTCGGAGAATCGTGAGGAGGAATTTTGCCGTGCAAGTCTGGTCAAAGATAGATTTTGACACTGGAAAGGTCATTTTTCTGGATGCCACGCGAAAAGAAGATATGCTGCAAGTGGAATATCCGAACTGCTTTCTGCTGGATATGGGCTGGTATCAGGACAGATACATCATTTCTGTCATTCATAACTTCGATTGGGCGAATCCAGTCCAGCAGTATGAAACGACAGAAACAAATCAGCTTCCCAAGCTGTTGACGGAGGCGGTTCGCCTTGTGGAAAAGGAATCACAGTCTGCCGGAGCAAATTGAAAGAGGTCTTGTTATGAACGAGAATTTATTTCGCCCACAATTTGATACATTAAAACTGTCAGATAAGCTCTGGCTGATGCAGACGCTGGCGACTCGTTATAATTTGACATTCAAAGAACTATACGCCTTTTCCCGCTGGGGACAAAGCTGCACCACCGGCCTGTTTGAAAAAGGTGGCCGGGAGTTTGTCTTTGTCCCAGGTGATACCGTGATTCTTGGCTGGGAGAGCTTTGTCCAAGGGATGGACAAGGCCAACCAAGAGGAACTGGCGGATATTTTTGCGGAAATCGAATATGAGGGCTCTGTGGAGGAATTTCTCCGGCAGGGCATGACCCCAGTACGCCAGGTGACCATCGGCCCCATGTTCGTAGGCAGAAAACTGGAGGAGATCGGCTGGGAAAGCGTACCTATGAACGACCCTCGCATCACCGCCCACCCCGACTGGCTGGAGAACTTGCAGAGGTGGGCGGGCCAGAACAGCCAGAGTTTTGAGATACATGAAACTGTTCGCTTTGAACGAAATGGTGATAGTTGGCGAGCGTGGCTGTGCCATCCCATGACCTACGCAGAGTTTCAGCGATCCCTGTTGTGGGAGGTGGCAGCCAGCCTTCCCACGCCGGATGAGTGGGCCTATCTGTGCGGAGGCGGATGCCGCACCCTGTTTCCCTGGGGAGATGGACTGGATTACTCCATGCATCTGCACCACTTTGAAAGCGAGGAAGATCAGGGCAAGCCATACGACATGGAGCAGCCCAACTTCTTTGGCCTGTCTATTGCCTACGACCCCTATAAGCGGGAGCTGGTAGATGGGAAAACATTGACCACCTGTGGCGGCGACGGCGGCTGTAATATCTGCGGTGGCATGGGTCCTTTGCTTGGATATTTACCCTGTTCCCCTCATTGTAAACCGGAGGTTCGGGAAGATAATGAGATTCACAATGACTATGACTTTTTCCGTCCTGTTATCCGGGTGCAGACATCCGGGTGGAGAATAGTATCGCCCGGAGATGAGAGGTGATATTACCAGACGATTGACACAGTACATGAGCGGCTGGACGGCTGGCAACGGACAGGATTGTAAGGGAGGCATAATGGATGATATATAGGTTTACGGAAGTATTAAACGATCTTGTTAATTATTTTCTCCTTGGTGACATTTTGTTGCTGGAGGACTGGAAGCAGGCAAATCATCTTTCAGATGATTTAGCGATGGAGTTTACCACAAACGAAAGCGGCGACAGGATATTTGCCGAAGGAATTGTAATCCCAATGACCGGTATTGAAAACTATCCCTATACCATATTGTTCAATCTCTCTGGTGATAGACCGGAGCTGTGCAAAGAAAGAAACCGATTGCAGCTTAGAAAAAGTGGCTATTCCCTCAAAGTAGATCATAATATGCTGATGCTTTTTACATGGCCAATATTGGAACAGTTTACGCCTGAAAAGGTGAAAGATCTGATTTCTTACTATAGAGTGCATAAGAAGCCGATGATTGAGCTTGCAAATGGCTGGTATCATATCGAGATTTTGGGTGGAGAAACCTTGCAGGACGGGGACTATGAACCTACATTTGAGTTTGTGATACAACCAGCCACAAATGAAGAAGCCACCATAAATGCAGATATGAATTTTAGCTTTGAAATTACAAGCTCTGCTTATTAGTGAAACCTATCCCTACCGAAGATGGAAAAGGAGATCATGATATGGATTTATTGAAACAATGCCAGCAATGGTTTGAACAGGATGAAGCGCAGAAGGTAATCGACACCCTGGAAGCGATTCCTGCCGAGGAGCGCACCCCGGAACTGGACAGCGAATTGGCCAAGGCATATATTGCCGTTGCACATATAGGAGAACGGGAGCCTTTTGAAAAGGCGCTGGAACTTCTGGCTCCCCATGAGGAGTATTTTGCCGAAGATCACTGCTGGAATTATCGAATCGCTTTGGCCTATTACTGTCTGGATGAGGAAGGCCCCGCCCTGCGTTACTTTGAAAAGGCCCTGAAAGCCCGCCCCGGAGACAAAGATACTCAGGAGTACATAAACGATTGCCGCCGTCGTTTGTCCCTGCCCCGCTTTGAAAAGAACTTCCGTGAAAGGACGCAGGAAGCATGGGCAGCCTTTTCTCAGATTGAGGCAGAACTGCGTCAAATCATAGATACGGACGAAACACACCAGCGCGGCGAAGAACTGGTTGAAAAATGCGGGAATGCACTCAAGACGGCCCTGCGTGATACTTCCTTCGAGCTGGGCTTCAATGGCGAAAAGCATGAATTGATCCTCAGTCCAGAGGGGCTTCGCTCCCGCCTGTTCCCGTTGGTGTACTTCCAGAAGCAGGCCCCAGAATCGGTGCTTGAGCATTGGAATATCTGGGTAGGCCGCCAGCCCTGTGAGGGGTTCGAGCTGCGGGCTGGAGAGATCGAAGTTCGGGCTGATGATGTGCAGATGTGGGCAGAGGAAACAGAGGATCATCAGGTAAGTCTGGTCCTTTACTGTGAAAAGCTGACGCCGATCTTGAAAGAGGACACAGACAAGGTCTGGTGGGCACTCTCTATGCTGGTGGATCAAACCATCGGAGAAGTTTCCGCTATCGCCTTTGTTGCTGGGTTTGATGTTTATGCTCAACCGAAAGACGAACCGGCCAAGCTGCTTTCCGAACTGCCGGAGTTGCTGCAAAGCATGGGGCTTTCTCTCTGGCGGGATGGCAGCGACTACCTGGAAAACAGTTATCTTGCCTATGAACTGGAACCGGTGGAGGACCCGGAGGCTGACTGGCGGCTGGATGTTTATACTGGAAGCTGCCGCCTGCCGGTGCTCATCAACGACTACCTGACTGCCCGCAGTGATATGGTGGATGAGTACCTCAAGGATGGCATTGCCGCTGGATTCCTCCTGTACCCGCTGTCCGGTTTTACCGGTGAGGAACGAGTGAAAGCCATTCTGGATTTCCGGGATAACCTGCGGGATGCCATCCTGCGGGATGCAGGAGAGGAAGCCGTGACCTTCCTGGGTGGGGCCACTGGTCTGTATTGTGGGTATCTGGATTTTATCGCCTGGGATCTGCCCGCTGTACTAACAGCGGCACAGGCATTCTTTGAGGGAAGCGACCTGCCCTATGCTCACTTCCACGCATTTCGGCGGGATGTGGGCGGTGTGCCGCTACTGGACGAGAAAGAACCGGAGCCTGATATTCATGAGGAAACTGGCTCCCTGCTCTCGACAGAGGATATTGAAATACTGGAGTCCTTTGACGAAGGAACTGCCGCTTACTTTGGGAAAATGCTCGACTGGCTGGAGAATTTTATCAAAAGCGGTGTAGAAGAAGGAAGATTCAGCGAAAAGCAGGCTCATCAGGATCTTCAGATTGCCCTCTGGTACGCCTTCGCCAGCAACAATCTGAATGACTATATCCACTATTACCGCACTGTGGAATGGATGAAGGATTCCGAGAAAAATGCCGCAGGCTGCGCTACCTGGTACTACCGGTATTCTGTGGCGCTGATGCACTGCGGCAGACTGGAAGAAGCCTTCAGCTACGCGGAAAAAGGTGCCCAGGAGGAGCCGGACTACCCCTGGATCTGGCTACAGGTGGGCAAGCTGCGGGCGCATTTTGGCAATCAAACCGGCGCGTTAGATGCCGTCAAGCATGGATTGGAACTGGAACCGGGCGATTATGAGTTCCTGACCCTGAAAAAAGAGATCAAGGCCGGAGCTACCCTGGAGCAGATGCTGTGCCACTGGATTGACCCCGGTGCCGATCAAATGCTCCAGCAGGGGCGGGACGAAGATGCTGATGATAAACAGCGTGCCATAGCCTGTATCCGAGTAGACGAAGCAGGGCTTGCTGAATTTTATGAGCTGTTCCACCCAGAGCGGTATAACTATGAGAAAAACTCCCCCTGCTGTGAATTCCAATACCCGGTGAAGGAACATCTTGTGGAGCTCTCCTTCCGTATGAATGAAGCTGGCCTCTCTAAGATGGGAGCCGACTGGCTGCGGCAGCTCAAGGAACGGCTGGACAGCGGTGAATGGCTGACCCACACCCCCGAAGGAGAACCAGAGGGCATTCTAACAGGTGTGTTTGTGGACCAGACCCGCCGCATTGGTCTTGTCTATCAACAGCCGGGAGACGATCAGTATTTTCAGATTTTCCTGAACCCGGACGGCACGAAGGCGGATGCCTTCTGGTCCTCAAGAAAAAACAGCGAGCCGGAGGTTTATTCGGAGGATGAGATGTCTGCGATAGAGCAGCACATCAAAAACACCTTTGGTGAGTTTGAGAATGTGTTCCATGAGCTGGTTTCCCCTGACATCCATGTGGACATCTGCGTTGTTCCTCCCTCTGATGAGCGGGACTATTACACACTGGTAACGATGGGCATGGGTGCTCACCGGATGAATGTGCCGGAGGAACTGGCGGAATACAAGCTGGAACGAGCAGAGCTGGCCATCGCTCTGCCACCGGATTGGAAACTGGATGAGGAATCCCTGAAGGATGAGCGGTGGTACTGGCCGATTGGTCTCTTGAAAGTGTTGGCACGCCTGCCTATTTCCAGCAATACCTGGCTGGGCTTTGGCCACACAATGGATAAGCAATCGCCGTTTGCAGAGGATACGGAACTCTGCGCCGCACTTCTGGTAGGTCCGCAGGATGTTGTCTGGAACGGAGGCGAAGTCTGCACTTTGCCGAGCGGCGAGGAGGTCAACTTCTATCAGGTGATCCCGCTCTATCGGAATGAGATGGAGTATAAGATGGAGCATGATGCGGACGCTCTGCTTAAAAAAATGGCAGGCATCAGTTTTGTGGTTAATCCCACCCGCCAGAATGCCATCACCAGAGGAACGCTTGCAGAGGAAGAATTCACCGGCGATATGGACGATGCCGCATGGCACCTGGAATCCATTCAGGAAAAGGGCTTGCCGGTGAATGAGATCAATGCCTACAACCACATGGCAATCTATCTGCGCTGGTGCATGGAGCATGATCTGATGAGCGCGGAATTTATGGAGCGGTACTGGGAGCAGGTGCAGCCGTTTATGGCAGATCTGAGCCGCGCCGATCTGCGTGGCTTTATCCGGGACCAGCTGAAAGGACAGCTCTTTGGGGCGCTGTTCAACAAGGAGGGCGCAGCCTTTGCTGGATATTACTATGGCGAGGCGGATAGCCCGTACTTCCCCAGCGACATTGATAACTATGCTTTGGAGTATTTCGGTTCAGAGCAATATTATTCCGATAAGTTCCAGGATGAAGCCTATCTGTTCATCCCATTTGATGAAAACTATTATCAGGCTATGGCAAAAGTCATGGAAAAGCGGTTCGCCAACTGGCAGGGGCAGAGTTTCGATGAGGCCACTCTGGAGCCTTCAGACCTTGCGGAAGCCATGATGGAATATCTGGACTGTGAATGTACCTATTTCCCCTCAATGACGGATGATGACCCCATCATGTCGGCATACAACTATGCCAAACGGGAAAGTATCAAAGAGGGCTTTGTGCCGGTTCTGATTAAGGCGGATGACGAAATCCTGTGGGAATGCCTGATTATGAATTCTGACCCGGACAGCGATGGCGAGGACGACTTTGCTTTCGACCCGGACAAAGTTGCCGAATACCGGAAGAAAATGCTCTCCGCCCCTGTCGAGAACAGTAAGGCAGTCCTGGAGGAAATGATTGGGCAGCGCAAGGAAGAAGCCGAGGATGACGATATGGACTGGGATGAGGAGATCCTGGGCGAGATGGAGGGCGGATATGATAACCGTCGTTTTTCAAGCTACTGGAATTCCGATAATAATATGACCTATCCTCTCATTCTGGCTAAAATCCCCGTGAAGAATCCTTGGGAGATTTTTGCCTATCTGCCCTTTGGTGGCTGGAATGAATGTCCTAACACGCCAGAGTTAATGGCAGTTGCGAAATACTGGTTTGAACAGCATGGGGCGGTGCCCGCTGCCATGAGCCACGACGAGTTGGAGTTCCTGCTCCTGGCTCCCGTTTCCGAGGAGAAGGCTATGGATGCAGCAGTGGAACTGTATGGCTTCTGTCCCGATGTGATTGACCAGGGGCCGGAGGACGCCACCGTGGGCGCTCTGGCCGATGTGCTGCGGCAGTCCACTGTTTGGTACTTCTGGTGGGATTGAAAGGAGGATTTTTGTGGGATACGATGTGAGTTTTCACCCGATTTCACCAGAGGAAATGCGGGAATGGTATTTTACTCCCTTAACCTGGATACAGCAGGGACAGGAGGAAAAAGTGCTGGCCCTTGCCGCGCAGTATGGGATGGAGGATTTCTATGCCGAAAAATATCTGAACACCTTGCGCGTTGGGGCTGAAACGGAATCTAACGAGCTGTTTGACAAAAGCCACGGCTTCTATATTGCAGTAATCCAAGGTTTTTTCCGAGATTATTATTACACCAGAGGTAGTGCCTTTTCGTTCCTGGTGGAACAAAAGCCAGAATATGCGCGGTACTTCACCTCATGGGAACAAATCACTCCTGTTTCCTTTCCAAACCCCATGCAGAACCGAATCATCGAAAACTATTGCTCCGGTGTATATCTGTCTCCAGATCAAGTTATACAACTTCTCAAAGACATGGAGCAGGACCCAAAAGTCCTTGAAGATCTGGAGGGGCTTTGGAGCAATGGACAGATTGCTGTGCTGAAAAAAGCACTTTCTGCTGCTGCAAAGTCAGGAGTCGGTCTGTTGGAGGCCACTGAAGTGGTAGAGCCCAACCCCATCAGCCCGAATGAGAGCACAAGCTACTCTAACCTGTACCACTGTGATCGGGACGGGGTATATCTCTACATAGATGCCGTCAGTGGTCAATTAGCGGATGCGATTGGGAAAAACGAAGGACGAACATAAGTAGTTGGCGACATTACGGCGCTCCAGATGGCCAAGGAGTTCTTCGAGGGCAGCGACATCCCCTGGGCCAGCTTCCACACCTTCCGTCGGGAAGTAGGCATTGTTAATCTGAAAACGCCGTCCGAGGAGGAACCGGACGCTGATGGGCATGGACTATAAGGAGCAGTCATGATAGAAAGAACCTTTATTAACCCCGCCACAAACAAACAGTGGCGGATTGAAATTGACGGATATACCATCCGAACCTGTTTGAATGGTGGGAGGGTCAAGGAGATCCTATGCGACTCCGCCTTCCAGGTCAAGAGCAAGGCTGCCAGCGCCATGATGGGCCAGATGCGGAAAGGATTTGTCTATCAGAATCGGGATGCCGCTGTTGGGCAGGCGCGGTGCCATCGGTTTGTCGGTAAGGACAGCAACGGCTTCATGCCTTTGGCTGCCGCCCTCACACGGGATGACTTCTTCCTGACGCGGGTGGTGGGCGATTTTGAGGATGAGATCCTCTATCACTTCGATGGCAGCGGGGAGATCCTTGAAACGGTCTCTCTGGGCGGCAAGCGGATGACCTATGAACAGGTTCTCTGTCCCAATGATACTCTGCTGCTGAACAATAGCTATCTTTTGGAGCAGTTCTCCCTCCGCACCCATGAAATTACGCCCTTTGCCAATAAGAAAAACAGCATGAAGGCCATGCTGGATGCCAGCGGCGACCTGGCCCTGTGGTACACGGGCGAGGAGATCGTCATCTTTGACTTTGGCAGCAACACAGAGGTGTGGCGGGAAACGGTAAAATGCAAGAAGTCTAAGAACCCAAATTTTGCCTATTGCTGCTTTGGGATACTCTCTCCTCGGCAAAGCAAAGCAGCCTACCGTGTTACCGAGGGTGAGTATGTGATGGTCGATTTGAAGTCCGCCCAAAAAGTAGTGATCCCCAATGAGGGCTGTCCACAGCGTTTGATAAGTTTCTGCATTTCCTTTGCCGGACTTTCATGTTCAACCGGGTTGATGCCGTACTTCTCGAAG
>ENA-UESI01001746-UESI01001746.1-human-gut-metagenome-genome-assembly--contig:-NODE-1746-length-12849-cov-3.743032_pt1 | contig 12849 bp, 10 predicted proteins | sample MGYA00243005_ERZ508006 | MGnify/ENA primary metagenome ERZ508006 (study PRJEB26167, sample SAMN06115436) | human gut metagenome | host: Homo sapiens | place: China:Shandong | collected 2015-06-10... | reverse complement strand
GATGTCGGTGCCGGGAACGGAATCCTCGGGCAGGATGAGCAGGCCATAGACCTCAGAGCCCGGGAACGGGCTGTGGATCGACCACACCCTGGAGGACCTGCTCGCGGATCCGGAGATGACCGTCCGCGTTCTTTGCCGGGGCCCCAAAGCCTGCCAGGGAAGCCTCGGGCAATTGAGCTACCGGGTTTTCGAAGAGCCCGTCATGCACCGCTATGAGCTTTCCCTGGAGCCGCTGTTCCGGCAGGAAATTCGCGCCTTCTCTCCGGACGTGATCCACATCTGGGGAACGGAATACAGCCATACCCTTGCCATGCTGCGCATCTGCCGGGAAGAGGGACTGCTGGACAGGACCGTCGTAGGCCTTCAGGGTCTATGCTGCATCTGCGGAAAGCACTATGCCGACGGGCTTCCCGTCGGGGCCCTCCGGGGATTCAGCCCCCGGGACCTGCTGCGGCTGGACAACGTCGCCATGCAGCGCAGCCATTATCTTCGCAGGGGGGACATGGAGCGCGCCGGACTTTCCATCACCCGGCACATTTTCGGTCGGACCCACTGGGATGCGGCTGCCGCCCGGATGCTGGCCCCCCAGGCGGAATATCATTACTGCGGTGAGACCCTGCGGGATTGCTTTTATTCCGGTCAGTGGCAGTATGACCTGTGCCAAAAGCACAGCATCTTCGCCTCCGGCCCGGATACGCCCATTAAGGGCTTCCATCATCTTCTGGAAGCGCTGAAGCTGGTTTTGCAGCAATATCCCGATACCGTCATCTCGGTGCCCGGGCCGGATATCTTCCGCCCACAGGGCCGTCAGAAGCTATTGGAGCAGACCTACCACCGGTATCTGCGCCGCTATGCCGCAAAAAACGGCCTGACGGATCACGTCCGTTTTCTGGGATGCCTGAATGCCGAGCAAATGAAGCAGGCATTTTTGAGCGCCAATGCTTTTGTGCTTCCTTCCGTTATGGAAAACTCCCCCAATGTCCTCGGCGAGGCTATGCTGCTGGGACTCCCCTGCATTGCAGCGGATGTAGGCGGCGTTTCCTCCATGCTCCATGCGCCGGAGGAAGGGCTGCTGTATCAGTCCTCAGCCCCCTATGTTCTGGCCCAAGACATCTGCCAGGTCTTCGCCATGGGCTCCCAGGCCGCTGCCATGGGTGCAGCCGCCCGGAAAAAGGCGCAAAAGACCCACTCCCCGGAAAACAACCTTCATGCCCTTCTGGCCGTCTATGCCGGCCTGGCCCCCCACAAAGAATAGGATCGCTCCATGAAAAAACGGAACCGCGTTGGTTTTTTGAATATCCTCTCCACCTGCCTGCTCTACGGCATTTCCATCATTACGGCCCCGCTGTTTTCCCGACTTCTGGGCACCGGCGGCTACGGAAATGTCTCCAATTATAATGTGTGGGTCAGCATTCTCTCCATTGCAGCCACATTGCAGACCCAGGCGACCCTGGCCAACGCCATGGTGGAATTTCCCGCTTCGGAGCAGGACAAATACCAGTCCAGCGTTCTGAGTCTGTCTCTTGTCTGCTTTACGGTTGTCGCGGCGCTGGTGCTCCTGTTTCTGGGGCCCATCAGCAATGCGCTGAACCTGCCCACCTTTTTCATTCTGCTGGTGCTCTTCCAGTCCTTCGGCACCTATGGCGTGAACTTCATGAACCGGAAGCTGACCTATGAAATGAAGGCAGGGCGGAATATGCTCCTGTCTCTGGTCACCACCCTGGCCACCATGGGGCTCTCCCTGGTGTTCGTCCTGGCCCTGCCCCAGGAACAGCGCTATTACGGCCGGATCACCGCCATCGCCGCGGTCTATGGCCTTCTGGGCCTTGGTCTGTGCATCTCCATCTGGGCAAAGGGAAAGACGTTCTACAATCGGGAATTCTGGCGCTTCTGCATTCCCCTCGCCATTCCCTATATTTTCTACAACCTGGCGGACCTTCTGCTTGGACACAGCGACGTGATCATGCTGCGGCAGATGATAGGCGACAGCACCAGCGGCATTTACTCCACCGCCTTCCAGCTGGGTATGGTCCTTTATACCATCTTCACTGCCCTGAACAATACCTGGGTTCCCTTCTTCTATGAGGATACCAAGCAGGGCAATGCCGATGCCGTCCGCAGCAGTGCAGAGAACTACCTGGAGCTCTTTACCGTTCTTTCTGCCGGCTTCATCCTGCTGAGCACAGAGGTCTATCACCTCTTTGCAGGCCAGGACTTCTGGGGCTCCACCAACCTGGTTCCCCTGTTTGCCCTGAGCCACTATGTGAATTTTCTGTGCACCTTCCCCATTACCTATGAGCAGTATCATAAGCAGGTAAAGATCGTAGCCGCTGCCACCATCGCCTCTTCTCTGATCAACATTCTTTTGAACTATCTGCTCATTCCCCCTCTGGGAATGCTGGGTGCGGCGCTGGCTACCGTCATTTCCCACACCCTGCAATTTCTGGCTCACTATATTTCCACCCGTTATTTTCTCGGAAAACAGACCTATCCCTTCAGCTTCTCGCTGTGGGGCAAATATGCCGCGGCATTTCTTATTGTTTTCGTTCTGGTATATCTGCTGTCCGGTTTCTGGCTGATCCGCTGGGCCCTTGGCGCAGCCATTGGCATTTGGGAGCTGCTGCGCATCCGGAAACGAAACGCTCTGATTTGATTTTTCCCGATGGTATCGGAATCCCCAAGGAGGCGATCCTTTTGGCAAAGAAAAAAGTGCTCTTTGTGGCGACTGTCGTCAAGACCCACATCGTACAGTTTCACATTCCCTATCTGAAAATGCTGAAGGAAATGGGCTGGGAAACCGCCGTAGCCGCCAAAAATGACTACGATGATCCCAATGAATGCAACATTCCCTATTGCGACAAATATTATCCCGTAGCCTTTGGCCGTTCTCCCCTGACCCGGGACAATATCCGGGCCTACAAGGAGCTGAAAAGCATCATTGACGAAGGTGACTTCGACATGATCCACTGCCACACTCCTGTGGCCGCTTTTCTCACCCGTCTTGCCGCCAGGGATGCCCGGAAAAAGGGCTGCAAGGTGGTTTACACCGCCCACGGCTACCATTTCTACAAGGGTGCACCGCTGCTGAACTGGCTGGTGTTTTTCCCTGCGGAGTGGATCGCATCCTTCTTCACGGACGTGCTCATCACAATCAACCGAGAGGACTATGAATTCTCCAGGAAGCACCTTCATGCCAAGCGTCTGGAATATGTCCAGGGCGTAGGCGTCAAGCTGGAGCGCTTCCAGAATCACTCCGCAGAGCGGGATGCCATCCGCGTCTCCCTTGGATTGGGCAAAGATGATTTTGTCCTTTTGTCCGTTGCGGAAATGACAAAAAACAAAAATCACCGCATGATGCTGGAGGCCATGGCCCGCATTCCGAATCCCCATGTTCACCTGCTGTGCGCCGGTCGTGGACAGGAGCTGGAAAACAACATTGCCCTTTGCAGCCAGCTCCATTTGATGCATCGCGTCCATTTTCTGGGCTACCGGTCGGATGTTCCGCAGTTGTACGCCGCAGCGGATGTCTTCCTCTTCATCTCCTTCCGGGAGGGCCTGAGTCTTTCCCTGATGGAGGCCATGTCCAGCGGGCTGCCATGCATCGTCAGCCCCATAAGAGGCAATGTGGACCTGATCACGGACCGGAAAGAGGGCATCTACGCCCGTTTGCATCCAAAATCCATTGCGGAAGCCATTGTCTCTCTGGAATCCGACCCGGAGCTGCGCCGCACGCTTGGCGAAGCCGCAAAAGAAAAAGTCCAGGCCTTCAGCCTGGACACCATCTCCAAACGGATGGAGGATATCTATCGGTCAATTTCTGGATAGTTCAGCAACTTCGCTCGTAAAAAAACGATTATTCCCCTTTTGTTTATTTTTCTGCATATTAGGGATGGTGGAATAGATGGCACAAAAGCAGTTAAAACTAACCGTTGCATTGAAAGACGGTGTCATAACTAATGTCGAAGATGTTCAGAGCGGTATAAAATGTGGGTGTGTTTGTCCAGCTTGCGGAGAACCATTAGTTGCTAAAAAAGGTGCAAATAGGATACATCATTTTGCGCACTCCGCAAATCATAATTGCGAATATGGGTATGAATCATCTCTCCATTTAGCTGCCAAGGAAATTTTATCTAAAGCCAAGAAAATCACCATTCCGCCAGTCTGGATCATCTTTCCTGATACCAATAAAAATAATGAGCTTGTTTGCTCTGCAAGGGAAATCGAACTTGAGCATATCGAACTTGAAAAAAGATTTGGAGATATCATCCCCGATGTGGTAGTTTATGCAGGTGGAAAAATGTTTTTCATCGAAATATATGTTACACATCCTATTGATGATAGGAAACTTGAAAAATTGAAAAAAGCCAATATCTCCACAATTGAGATTGACCTAAGCAAAGAACGCTCTACTATGACAGTATCCAAGCTTTCCGATTTATTGTTAACTGATAATGAAACCAAAAAATGGAAATACAACGCCGTTGCCGATAAATGGTTAAATAAATTCTATCATATTGCTGACAAGCGCAAAATAATTCAGCGTGGAATGGCATTACATGTAGATTATTGCCCAATTGGGTCACGAGTTTGGCGTGGAAAACCATATGCTAATTTTGTGGATGACTGCCTATACTGTGAATACTGTATTTCATTCAAGGGAGATAGCATTTTATGTTCTGGACGGCAGCGAATTTCAACCGTAAATGATTTTAAAAAACTCACAAATAATCAAATCTAACGAGCAAAAGCCCCTGCCATTTTCTTTTTCGGCAGGGGCTTTTTCATATAGGCAGTCATGCATTCGTTCCGGGGAACAGTTTTTCAATAGCCAGTCTTGCGGCCTCCTGTTCGGCGCGCTTTTTGCTGCGTCCGTCACCCCGGCCCACTTCGGAGCCGTTCAGGGTCACGGCCACGGCAAAGTGCTTGTCGTGATCCGGGCCGGTCTCGTCCAGAAGGACATAGGCGAGGACCTGGTTCTTCTTCTGCTGCACCAGCTCCTGGAGCTGGGTCTTATAGTCCGCATTGTGCAGCTGCTTCACAGGCACCTGCACAAGAATAAAGGTCCTGACGAAATGCAGTGCCGCCTCCATGCCGCCATCCAGAAAAGACGCGGCGATGACGGATTCCACGGCATCTGCCAGAATGGACTCCCGGGTCCGGCCGCCGCCCTGCTCCTCTCCGTGGCCCAGGAGCAGGTGATCCCCCAGATGGATCTTCTCGGCAACGCCGGCCAGCGTGGTCTCGCAGACCATATCCGCCCGCATCCGGGTCAATTCCCCTTCGGGGCGATCCGGGAAATTCCGGTAAAGGTAATCCGCTACCAGCATTCCCAGAATGCTGTCCCCCAAGAATTCCAGCCGCTCATTGCTGAGCAGGCTGTTGTGCCAACGCTCGTTGGCATAGGAGGAATGGGTCAGGGCATTCTGCAAAAGGGAGATATCATGAAAATGATAGCCGATCTCCGTTTCCAAATCTTTAATCATTGGTTTGCTCCTTCGATTGTGCCAGCAGGGCCAATGCCTGCTCCAGATCCTGCGTAATGTCATTTTCGGCTGCGTCCATTGCCTGCTTGACCGCATTGCGGAAGGCCAGACGGTCAGATGCGCCATGGGCCTTGATAACGGGCTTCTTAATGCCCAGCAGTTGGGTGCCGCCGATCTCATGATAATCCAGCAGCTTCATCATCTGCTTCACGCCGGAACTGCACAGCAGATAGCCCAGCTTGGAGAAGACATTCTTCTTGAACATCCGCTTCATCAGGCTGCCCACAAACATGGCGGTGCCCTCAATGGACTTCAGCAGCACGTTGCCGGAGAAGCCGTCGCAAACCACAACATCCACATCTCCCAGTGGAACGCCCCGGGCCTCCACATTGCCCACAAAGTTCAGCAGGCCCTTCTGGGATGCATCGGTGAGCAGTGCATAGGCATCCCGCTGGAGCTGGGTCCCCTTGGAATCCTCGGTGCCGATGTTCAGCAGGCCCACCCGGGGATTTTCAATGCCATACTTCTTCTTGGCATAGGCAGAGCCTACCAAGCCAAATTGCAGCAGGAATTCCGGCGTGCACTCGGCGTTGGCACCGCAGTCGCAGATCACCGTGTTGCCGCCCTTTTTGTTGGGCATGGCAGGACCCATGGCGGCCCGACGGATGCCCTTCACCCGCTTGACGATCAGAGTCGCGCCGGTGAGCAGCGCGCCGGTAGAGCCGGCAGACACGAAGGCATCGCCCTGCCCATCCGCCAGCAGCCGCAGGCCGATGACCATGGAGGAATTCTTCCGCTTGTGGATCACCGTGCCGGGATCGTCGTGCATATCCACCACATCATCCGCCCCGGCAATCTCCACACCCTTGGGCAGATCGTTGTAGCCGTTCTTCCGCATGACCTCCAGGATCTCTTCACTGCGGCCCACCAGAGTGATCTCCGCACCAAAATCCTTGGCGGCATCAATGGCACCGAGGACCGGTGCCTCGGGGGCCAGGTCGCCGCCCATGGCGTCCAGAATGATCTTCATTGTGTATCCCTCTCTTTCCGCTCCTCAGAATCCCTGGCCGATCAACGCATCGATCTGTTCCAGAGCTCGCTGAGAAATCGCCAGATTCTTTTCCGCCTTTTTCCGCACCCGGTATTCCAGTGGCGAAATAATGCTGAAATTGATGTTCATAGGCTGGAAGTTTTCAATAGAGCCGTCGCTGATGTACAGTCCCAGGGCCCCAATGGCCGTGGTCTTGGGGAAAGCCACAGGCTCTTTTCCCTGGACCTTGGCGGCCATGGCAACGGCAGCCAAAAAGCCGGAGGCGGTGGACTCCACATACCCCTCCACGCCGGTCATCTGCCCGGCAAAGGCAACCAGCGGGTTGCGCCTGTCTGCATAGAATTGGTCCAGCAGCCTGGGGCTTTGCAGGAAGGTATTCTGGTGCATGACGCCGTAGCGGACGAATTCCGCATTGCGCAGCGCCGGGATCATGGAGAATACCCGCTTCTGCTCCCCAAACTTCAGGTGGGTCTGGAAGCCCACCAGATTGTAGACGCTCTTGGCCGCGTTGTCCTGCCGCAGCTGCAGCACCGCATAGGGCTCCGCCCCGGTTTTCGGGTCCGTCAGGCCCACGGGCTTCATGGGGCCGTAGCGCAGGGTATCCAGGCCTCTGCGGGCCATGACCTCCACGGGCATACAGCCCTCGAAAACCCGCTTGTCCTCAAAGCCATGGACCTCCGCCTCCTCGGCGGAAATCAGCTCTTTCACAAATGCCTCGTACTGCTGCTTATCCATGGCGCAGTTCACGTAGTCCGGTGTTCCCCGGTCATACCGGGACTGCCACCAGGCAAGGTCCATATCCACGGACTCCGCCGTTACCAGCGGGGCTGCAGCATCGAAGAAATGCAGATAATCCGTGCCAAAGTATTCGCCGATGGCCTTGGACAGGGCATCCGATGTCAGCGGCCCCGTTGCAATGATGACCGGACCTTCCGGAACCTGGGTCACCTCTTCGGACACCACCGTAATCGAAGGATTGCTCCGAATCTTTTCCGTTACCAGCTGGGAAAAGCCCTTCCGGTCTACGGCCAGGCAGCCGCCTGCCTCCACCCGGGTGGCCTCGGCACACTGCATGATCAGGCTGTCGCACCGCCGCAGCTCCTCTTTCAGCAGCCCAACGGCATTTTCCAGCCGATCTCCCCGCAGGGAATTGGAGCAGACCAGCTCTGCAAAGTCCTGGCTATGGTGGGCTGGGCTCATCTTCTGGGGCTTCATCTCGTACAGCCCCACGGAGATGCCCCGCTTGGCCAGCTGCCAGGCAGCCTCACAGCCGGCAAGGCCCGCACCGATCACTTTCACTTCCATCAGCCGTTCTCCTTTTTAGTCTTTGCAGCGGGTTTCTTTGCAGCGGTCTTTTTCGCGGTGGCAGTCTTCTTAGCCGCAGTGGTCTTCGCTGCCGTTTTCCTGGCAGTTGTCTTTTTTGCCGGTGCCTTCTTGGCAGCGGTCTTCTTGGACTCGGTTTTTTCCTCCGCTGCTTCCGCCGTTGGCTCCGTATTTTCGGCGGTTTCAGCGGTCTTTTTCTTATAGTAGCCTCTCTGGTCCTCCGGCAGGAACCGGGAGCACTGTTCATTGATGCAGAAGGGCTTCATGCGGCCCTTTCCGGACTTTTTGAACAGGGTCTGACCGCACTCCGGGCAATCCTCGGCAGTGGGCACATCCCAGGTCATAAAGCCGCATTCCTGGCCACGCTCACAGGCATAGAAGGCATAACCCTTCTTGGACTTGCGCTTGAGCATTCCGCTGCCGCACTTGGGGCAGCGGCCGGGCATACGCTCCACCAAGGGCTTGGCGTTCTTGCACTCCGGGAAGCCCGGGCAGGCCAGGAACTTGCCGAAGCGGCCCATTTTGATGACCATCTTTCGGCCGCAGAGCTCACAAACCTCGTCCGTTTCCTCCTCGGGGACTTTCAGCCGCACACCCTCCAGAGCAACCTCCGCATCCTTCATTTCCTTTTCAAAATCCTGGTAGAAGTCCGCCAGCAGGTCTTTCCAGTTCTGCTTTCCCGCTTCCACAGCGTCCAGACGGTTTTCCATATTGGCAGTAAAGCCCACGTCCACAATGTCCTGGAAACGCTCCTTCATGAGGCCCGTGACCACCTCGCCCAGAGCTGTAGGCACCAGGCGCTTGTCCTGCTTGACCACGTAGTCCCGGTCCTCAATGGTGGAAATGGTGGCAGCATAGGTAGAGGGGCGGCCAACACCCTGCTCCTCCATGGCCTTAACCAGAGTCGCCTCGGTAAACCGGGCAGGAGGCTGGGTGAAGTGCTGCTGCTTGTCCAGGCTTGCAGCCTGGGCCTGCTCGCCCTCACTCAGATCGGGCAGCGGAGAGCCCAGGGCCTCGCCGTCGTCATCCCGGCCCTCCTCATAGACGGCAATAAAGCCGGGGAAGCGCAGGCTCTGGTGGGTGGAGCGGAAGGTATGCCCGGCGCAGACCGTATCGATGGACACGGTGTCATACAGGGCGTTTGCCATCTGGCTGGCCAGGAACCGGCTCCAGACAAGCTTATACAGCCGGTACTGGTCCGGTGTCAGGCTGCCCCGTACCCGCTCAGGGTCCAGCTCTACATGGGTTGGCCGGATGGCCTCGTGGGCATCCTGGGCTTCTGCCTTGGTCTTATACACGTGGAACTTCCCATAGTAATACTGCTTACCGTAGCGGTTGGAAATAAAGTCCGCAGCGGCAGTCATCGCCTCATCGCTAAGCCGCAGGGAATCGGTACGCATATAGGTAATCAAGCCCAAGGTCCCCTCACCCTCCACATCTACGCCTTCGTAGAGCTGCTGGGCGATCATCATGGTCTTCTTGGGGGTCATATTCAGCTTCCGGGAAGCCTCCTGCTGCAAGGTAGAGGTGGTGAAGGGAGGGGCGGCAGACCGCTTCTTCTCCGCCTTCTTCACGTTGGTAACGGTGAAGGGCTTGCCGGCAATATCGGCAATGACAGCATCGGTCTCGGCCTCATTCTGCAGCTCCCGTTTCTTTTCCTCGCCATAATAATGGGCCACAAAGGAGCCGGGCTTTTGCAGCCGGTTCAGCGTCACATCCAGGCTCCAGTATTCTTTGGGCTGGAAGGCCCGGATCTCCTCCTCCCGGTCCACCACCATCCGGGTGGCAACGCTCTGGACACGTCCGGCGGAAAGCCCTCTGCGAACCTTTTTCCACAGCAAGGGAGAGAGCTCATAGCCCACGATCCGGTCCAGAATCCGGCGGGCCTGCTGGGCATCCACCAGGTCATAGTCGATATCCCGGGGATGCTGGATGGAGTCCTTGACCACCTTCTGGGTGATCTCGTGGAAGGTGACCCGGTGGGTCTTCTCTTCAGGGAGCTTCAGGAGCTCCTTTAAGTGCCAGGAAATGGCCTCTCCCTCCCGGTCAGGGTCCGTTGCCAGATAGACGGTATCGGCCTGGGCGGCGGCGGCCTTCAACTCCTTGATGAGTGCCTCTTTGCCCCGGACGGGAATATATTCCGGCGTAAACCCGTGCTCCAGATCCACGCCCATTTTGCTCTTCGGCAGGTCCCGCAGGTGGCCCATGCTGGCCTTGACCACATAATCGGGCCCCAGGTATTTGCCGATGGTCTTTGCTTTGGAAGGCGACTCAACGATCACCAGATTGTTGGATTTGCCCATGAAATACTTCCTTTTCAATCATTTTTTGCGGTTCACCGCTGCCGGGAAACGCGCTTTCCCGGATGCCGGACGATTTTCTTTTTGATCTCCAGCATCGTCAGCAGCCCCAAAATCTTTCCGGATGGCAGGCCGGAGCGTGCAATCACATCGTCCACGCTCTGAATACCGGAGCCGATGGCGTTCATCACCGTCCGCTCTTCCTCGGAAAGGCCCGCAAGGGGGTCATTTTGTTCACTATACGGCGGGGAATCCCCGTTGTCAATGGTTTTTTTCTTTAATTTTTTGGGAATGACCGTTTTCTCGGGTGTCAGTACAGTGGAATTTTCCCGGATCTGCGAAAGCTTGTCCGGATAAATTCCCTCATATTCCTCCATAATCTCCTGACCGGTTGCCACAGCAATGGCCCCGGACCGCAGCAGCCGATTGCTGCCCCGGAAACCCTCGTTATCCACATTTCCGGGGACCACGAACACATCCCTGCCCTGCTCCAGGGCGTACTTTGCCGTCAGAAGCGCACCGCTTTTCTCCGGCGCCTCCACGACCACAACCCCGCAGCTCAGGCCGCTGATGATCCGATTCCGCTTGGGAAAATGCCAGCCAAGCGGCGGGGACCCCGGGGCGAATTCGGATAAAATACAGCCCAGCTCTTCCGTTCTCCGGAAAAGGCCGCTGTTCTTCGGTGGGTAAACAATATCCGCACCGCAGCCCAGAACGCCCACAGCAGGCACCCCTTTGGCCAATGCGGCACCCATGGCTGCCGCATCGATTCCCTCTGCCAAGCCGGAGACCACCAGGCCTCCCGCGGCGGCGATTTCCCCGCCCAGCCGGGCCGCGGCCTGCCGCCCGTAATCGGAAGCATGCCGGGTGCCCACCAGGGCCACCGTGGTCAAATCGTCAAAATCCGGCAGCGTCCCCTTATAGAAAAGGACCACCGGGGCATCGTAGAGTTCCTTCAGCCGCTTGGGGTATTGGGCATCCCCGAAGGTCAGCACCCGGATGCCCAGGCGCATACAATCCGTCAGCACCCGCTCTGCATCCCGGAGATCGTGCCGCAGCAGAACATCCGCCTGCTTTTCCGTCAGGCCTTCAATATCAGCTGCGCGCAGTGTCTGCTTATCCGCGCGAAAAATATGTTCCGGGTCCTCAAAATGCCGCACCAAGGCTGTCTTTGTGCCATCCCCGATATCCTTACAGCCCGCAAGCCAGAGCCAATAGAGCAGCATTTTGTCACCCTCTTCATTATAATTTCTGCATCTGCCACATGACGGCCGCAGCGGCCACAGCAGCATTCAGGGATTCACAGTGGGGATTCATGGGAATGATCAGTGCATCCCCGGCCTCCTCCAGGATCTCCTGACGGACCCCCTGCCCCTCGCTGCCGATGACTACGGCCATGGCGCCCACATCTGCCTGTCGGATATCCCGGGCCGTCTCCCGCAGCGCTGTCACCGCCAGGCTGATTCCCGCCTGACGGCAGGCATCCCGGGCTTCCGCCCAGGTGGTCACGGTAATATCCCGGCGGAAAACGGCACCCATACTGGCCCGGACTACCTTATGGCTGAACGGGTCCGCGCAGCCCTCCAGCAGAGCCACCGGCACATTCCAAGCATCCGCCGTGCGCAGGATGGTGCCCACGTTTCCGGGGTCCTGGATCCCGTCCAGCAGCAGCATTCCCTTTTCCGGGACAAAGGACTTCTTTTCCGGCAGACGGCACAGAAACACCGCCCCCTGGGGGGTCTCCATGGGGGAAATTGCCTCCATGACCTCTTTGCTCACCCGGACAACCCGAACGTTCTCCGGCAGCTCTACCTCCACACCATCGCAGAGGAAGGCCGTCTCCAAACCTGGGCAGTGCACAGCGGCCTCTTTCAGCAGCTTGGTCCCATCGGAGACGAAAAGCCCTGCCGCCTCCCGGGCCTTTCGGGAGGTCAGCAGCTTTCTCACCTGCTGCACCGTGGGATTTTTCCGGGATGTAATTCGTTCTTCCGTCACAGCTTCTGCACCTTTTCCAGGGCGATGTTATCGCCCAGCACTACCATGGTATCCCCCTGGCAGATCACATAGTCCGCTACAGGGGAAACATTGGTCTTGCCGCCGTTTTCCACCGCGATGATATTCACGCCAAGCTTGGCCCGGACATTCAGCTCCCGCAGCGTCTTACCAATCCAGCTTTTGGGAGCGGGCACATCCAGAATGCCAAAGTCCTCGGAAAGCTCGATGTAATCCAGCACATTGTGGCTGTTGAGCGATCTTGCCAGACGCTGGGCAGACTCCTGCTCCGGGATGAGAACACGGTCCACCCCCAGCTTCTCCAGCACCTTCCGGTGGGTCTCGTCATGGGCCTTGCAAACAACATAGGGAACGCCTAGCTCCTTTAGGTTCATGGCGATGAGTACTGAGGCCGCCAGATTGTCACCGATGGCGATGACGGCACAGTCCAGATTCCGGACGCCCAGAGCCTTCAGCACTTCCTTATCCTGAGCATCGCCCACGACCGCATGGGTCACATCCCCAGAGATTTGCTGCACAAAGTCCGCCCGGACATCCAGGGCAAGAACCTCTGCCCCCAGCTTACACAGCTGCCGGGACAGCGCCGAGCCGAAGCTGTTATTCATCCTTTGTCTTGAAATATCCGTTTTCATCAGTCTGTGTATTATGGGTATTAGTTTGTTGCCAACACAAAAATACG
>ENA-UESI01001742-UESI01001742.1-human-gut-metagenome-genome-assembly--contig:-NODE-1742-length-12878-cov-3.966409_pt1 | contig 12878 bp, 14 predicted proteins | sample MGYA00243005_ERZ508006 | MGnify/ENA primary metagenome ERZ508006 (study PRJEB26167, sample SAMN06115436) | human gut metagenome | host: Homo sapiens | place: China:Shandong | collected 2015-06-10... | reverse complement strand
CCTGACTTTGATACTTCGTCTGATAGCGTTGGCAGAGCGGCAGCAGTCCGCATTTGGCAGGGTATACGGGTATTCGGCTTCGTTGGTTGGGATCGGCGCGCAGACCATCCCGCGCCGTTCCGTTTCGATGCAGAAATCCAGGGCAATGGCGTCCATTTTTGCCGTTATGGAGTTCCGCACTCTGGTATAAGGCGCGTGAGAGTTGCACAGCAGCGCCCCCACCGGGAAACGGCACGCGAATACGATCACCGACCGGCACCCCGGCATGACATCCCGGGGATGGTACCCCTCCGGCGCTTCCCCGAAGCGTTCCACGTCGGCAATCCCGCACAGATCCGCGCCCAGAGACTTCAGCAGCGCCTTTACCTCACCGCTGCCTATTTTCGTATCCGTCACTTTGCCCCGTATACCTCAATCTCCGCCGCCTGACCGGCCGACGCGCCGGAGTTGGAGTAGAAGCGGAACAGGATGTACTGACCCGCTACCGTTTCCGGGAAGGGCAGGTAGACGCTGTTGTCCGCCATGGGGTCGAAGGACAGGGTGGCCTTTTCGCAGACCGTGGTGAAATTCTCGCCGTCGTCGCTGACGAGGACTTCCACATCCTGGGTGCGTGCGCCCCAGATCTGGCGGGGGTTCAGCAGGATCCGCGCGCCGGTCATTTCCGTGGGCTGCTCCATGTCGATGGTGACTTCGTTGGGGTATGCGTCCGCCGCGCCCTCCCAATAGGTGAAGCGGTCGCCGTCGTTGACGTTGCGGCAGTTATAGATCTGGGTCTGGCCGTTCTGGCGGACGTCCTTCCCGAGAGCGATGTTCTCGCCGTAGTCGATGGGTTCGGTCTCCGGGATCGTCCACTCGGGATGCTCTTCAAAGCCTGTCTGGTCGGGGGCGGTCACCAACGTGACGTTGGGGTTGGGCGCGTCGGAATGGCGGCTGGCCGCGATCCTGCGCATCGTAAGGCTCACGGCGGTGATGATAACGACACACAGGATCACGATGATCCCCCAGTTTTTACCGTTTTTGTTCATGAATGTGCCATCCTTTCCTATTTTTCGCTGCGTAGCAATGCCGCAACGGTCTCCGGCAACGCTTTGTCCACCGCAAAGTGAATGTTGTCCGTGAACTTGTCGATGGAGGTGCTGGGGTTGTCCGTCACGTTTTCGTCCGTGACCCCCTCGTCCCAGATGAACAGGTTGTTCACTTTGATGTTGGTACACTTGTGTTCGTCGTCATAGCCCCGGATGTTGATGGGGCAGAAATTGCCCTCGATGAAGTCAATGGTGTCGTCTCCGCCCAGAACGTAGATGCCGTCAAAGGTAACGTCGTCCACTGTTCCCCGCTTCTTGGAGCTGGACCAGCTGCTGCTGGCGATGGTGATGTCGATGAGCTGGGCGTTCTCGCCGGCATCGCCCTTGCCCATGGAGGCGTCCTCTACAATAATATTCTCATAGCGGATGGCCGAGACAGCGGCGTCGTCGGCGTTGTGGATGCTCATGACGGGCTTGTGGAAATTGTGCAGGACGGTGATGTTCCGGAAGGTGACGTTCCGGATGGTGGGATTCAGCTTGCCGCCCTTGTTGGTCTCGTAGCCGACCTCCATGGATTGGGCCAAGTCCGTCCAGACCTGACAGTTGTCAAAGCAGATGTCGGCGCTGTCGGTGCCCTTGTTGGTGGAGTAGTTCTTGACCACCAGACTGTCATCCCATGAGCGGACGAAGCTGTCGGACACCGTGATGTCCCGGCTGGACTGGATGGTGATGCCGTCGCCATTGGGACGGGCGGTGATGATCTTGACCCCGTCCACGGTGACATGATCGCAGTCATAGATGTTGATGCACCATGCGTTGGGGTCTAAAAGGGCAATGCCGCTGATGGCGATGTCCTTGCAGTTGCTCAGGCTGAGGGGAACGTAGGCCGTGCGCCCGGCCAGCATCCAGCTGTCGTTGTGGGATCCGTCGATGATGCCGTGGCCGCTGATCTTCGCGCCGGTCACCTTGTTGCCAAGAATAGTGCCCTGAATGATGGCACCGCCGGAGATGTACACGTCCATGCCGTCGGTGAGCACCATGGTGTCGATGCTCCACGCGCCGGGGCCGATGTATTTTACCGTGTCCGTGCTTTCCGTGGGGGCATCATGGTCGATGGCGTTGGCGAAAATGTGCATGGCGTTCATGGCGCTGCCGCCCCACTCTACGGTGTAGACGTCCGGCTCGGCGATGGAGAAGGAGATCACATTGCCCGCCACCGTGGGGACGATGCCTTTGGCGAGGGGGCGCACCACCACGTCACCAAGCTCCGTCTGGTCGGTCACGGTGATTTCCATGGTCACCGGCGCACCCTCAAAGTCGAAGGAGGTTACCGGTGCTTTGGACAGAGAGGGCTTGTAGTTGTTCGCCCAGGAGTGGGTGTTGTTCACGGCGGTGTCGTATACGAACAGCTCGTTGCCGTCCACCTTCATGGCGGCGACGGTGGAGGCGGGGACCGGCTTGGGGCCTTCGTAGAGAACGAGACTTGCCCAGTCGGGCTGCGGGGTGAACAGGTCGGTGGTGAATGTCAGCACGCACAGGACGACGCAGATCACCGCGGCCACGGATAATATGGCGATCGCCACATTCAAGCCTTTTGGTTTAACGTTAAACTTCATAGAACCATGCCTTTCTTCTAAGTAAATCTCAACGCCCTCTCCCACGGAGGAAGCGCCCGTGGGGGCGGTTTTTCTCAGCGGGGAGACGGGGATGTGGTTTCATAATACATGGCCCCGCGGGGCTTGTCAAGGTCGCCCGCGGGGTGCGGGGAACGAACTGTGGAATGTTCACAAAATTTCGCTGCCATTTTCTACGTTTTGGCAAGGCGATTCTGCGGGTTTCCGGTTAATGGCGATCAGGACAGCGCCGAAATATTTGCGCTTGCGGAGAAAGTCTGCGAGGCTGCCGCCGTAGTTGTCCACGCCGGTAGAGTTGCGGTAGGTGTTGTAGCCGATGAATCCCTCGTCTGTGTGGTGCAGCGCCACGAAGTGCGCGCCGAAGCGGTATTTATTCCGCCAGTGGTAGAACAGGATACAGGCGTCCGCGCTTTTTGCCGCCTCGTCGAAGCGTTTGGTGTCCACGACGATCTTCACGGGGAAGCCCCACTTCCGGAAGCACACCGCAGGCCCCCAGAAGGAGGTGCCGGTGTTGCCGTGGATCAGGGGCAGCTGCCATTCGTAGTAGCGGATCAGCGCCGGGATGTCCGTTTTGTACCCCAGAATTTGCAGGGCGTTCCAGGTGGCGACCCATCCGCAGCCCACGTCCGCCGAGGCACGCAGGCCGTAGCGGTACTGCTCCTTGGGGATATCGTGCTGGTTGTAGATAAAATCGTTCATAGCTGTTCCATATCCGGCTTTGTCGGCGTGCCGACCGGATGCTCCGCAATGTAATCGTCCAGAATGCCCGCCGCCGTCATGACCATCCGGACACAGGGGCGGGTTTTGTAAAATTCCGCCGTGCGGGGCGTGGGGTTGGGGTCGGAGGGCGGGTTGCTCAGAATTTCCCGGCAGATAATGCTGCCGATCTCCTCCCGGAACTGCCCCGCAAGGTTCTGCACCAGCCGGTAATGGGCTTTTTTGTTCACGTCGTTCTCGCCGGGGTCGTCATAGCCGTACAGAAGCCCCGCCACCATCAGCATCCCGCTGACCGCACCGCAGACCTCCCGCATCCGCCCCATGCCGCCGCCGAAGGAGGACGCCAGCTTCGCCGCGAAGCTCTTTTCAAGCCCCGTTACGTCGCCGAAGGCCTCCAGCACCGCCTGAGCGCAGTTGCAGTCGGATAAAAAGAGTTCTGCCGCCAATTCCCTGTGATCCATCGCTGTTTCCTCCGTATATTTGATAGAACCAGTTTACCGGGAGAAGGGGCAAATGTCAAGCCGGGATTCGCCCTCGGATAGACGATAGGTGCCGGATTCGCCGAAATGGAATGGTAGGGTTCGCTTCTGATTTGGAAGATTATACAAAAAACGCGGATGCACCGAAAAAGCTATTGACAATCGGAAACCGCGATGCTAGGATACACTCAAAATTGAATCGCTTGATAGAGGCGCGGTACTCATCAGTACCCTCCGGCAAGGTCGTGCAGCCGCCGAAGGAGAAAGGGATTACCGCCGAAGTGTGGGAAATCTGCCTGGGTTTTTCATGCTGGGTCGTCAGAGAACATCTGCCGGACTGTCACAAAAAATCTTTGTGAAGCGCTATCATTGGCTGTTCGGATCACTCCTTTCTTTTTGTGGGGTCTCCGCATTTCCATGGACCGCTTTCCAAAGCGGTTCATTTTTTATTCCAAAATGCGAAAACGCAAAAAGAAAGGTTGATCTTAAAATGAAGAAGCTTGTATCCGTTATCCTGTCCCTGCTCATGATTCTGTCCATGACCGCCTGTGGAAGCTCTGCTTCCGATGCCCCTGCCGCTTCCGCCGCACCCACTGCGGCCAGTTCCGTGGTTCTCTCCGGCGTGGAGGACGGCGTGCTCACCGTGGGCATGGAGTGTGCCTACGCCCCCTACAACTGGACCCAGATGGACGACTCCAACGGCGCTGTTCCCATCGCCAACAACCCCGGCGCTTATGCCAACGGCTATGACGTCATGATCGCCAAGAAGATCTGTGAGGCCAACGGCTGGGAGCTGGAGATTATGGCCATCGGCTGGGACGGCCTGGTTCCCGCGCTGAACGCCGGTCAGCTGGACGCCGTCATTGCCGGTCAGTCCATGACCGAGACGCGGCTTCAGGAAGTGGACATGGCAGGCCCTTACTTCTACGCTTCCATCGTCTGCGTCACCCGGAAGGATAGCCCCTTGGCCTCCGCCACCGGCATTTCCCAGCTTTCCGGCTCCTGCACCGCTCAGACCGGCACCATCTGGTATGACACCTGCCTGCCCCAGATCGAAGGCGCCCAGCTGATGCCCGCTTCCGAAACGGCTCCGGCCATGGTCATGGCCGTCACCTCCGGCACTGTGGATTACATCTGCACCGATATGCCCACCGCTATGGGCGCCTGCGCCACCTACGACAATCTGGTGATTCTGGACTTCTCCGGCAGCGAGGACAATTTTCAGGTAGACGCCGGTGAGATCAACATCGGTATCTCCGTGGTCAAGGGCAACACCACACTGCTGGACGCCATGAATGCGGTCCTCAGCGGAATGACCGTGGAGGACATGAACCAGATCATGAACGAGGCGATTGCCGTTCAGCCCGCAATCTGAGGTGCCTCATGGATAAGCTTGCAAAACTCACGACCGACATCGGGAAGCTGTGGGAGACGTACTCCGGCGCGTATTTTACCGGCATCCGGAACACGCTGGTGCTGGCGGTGGTCGCGACCCTGATCGGCTGCGTGATCGGTCTGCTGTGCGGCATTCTCAACACCATTCCCTATACCCGGCAGGATCCGCCGGTCAAGCGCTTCTTTCTGAAGCTGCTGCGGGCGCTGATCCGCATTTATGTGGAGGTGTTCCGGGGAACGCCCATGGTCTTACAGGCAGTGTTCATCTTCTACGGTCTGCCCTACTTCACCGACGGCGCGGTGGCCTTCAAGGGAATGGGCGGCATCTGGGTGGCAGCCATCATCGTTGTGTCCATCAACACCGGCGCGTACATGGCCGAATCCGTCCGGGGCGGCATTATTTCCATTGACCCCGGCCAGACCGAAGGCGCGAAAGCCATCGGTATGACCCATGTGCAGACCATGGTGAATGTCATCATGCCTCAGGCGCTGCGGAACATCATCCCCCAGATCGGCAACAACTTTATTATCAATATCAAGGATACCTCCGTGATGTTCGTCATCGGCTTCGTGGAATTTTTCGCCACCCACCGGAACATTGTTGGCAACAATCTGCTGTATTTCCCCTCGGCCATTATTGAGATGGCGGGGTATCTGATACTGACGCTGGCGGCGTCCTTCCTGCTGCGTTGGCTTGAAAAGCGGCTGGACGGCAGCGACAATTACGAGCTGGTCAGTACGGACTCTTTGGCCATGAGCGCCGGTACCTATTCCCACCCCAGCCGCAAGACCCCCTTCGATGAGCGCAGCGGCGAGTTTGGTTCCGGAAGACCGAAAGGAGAATATTAATATGGAGGACGTGATTTTACAGGTCAACCACCTTTCCAAGTCTTTTGGAAGCCGCGAGGTGCTCCGGGACATTGACTTTACCGTAGCCAAAGGCGACGTGACCTCCATCATCGGCGCCTCCGGCTCCGGAAAAAGCACGCTGCTTCGGTGCATCAACCTGCTGGAAACGCCCACCTCCGGCGAGGTCTGCTACCACGGCAAGAACGTGGCCGGGCGGGGCGTCAACGCGCCGACCTACCGCGCCCATGTGGGCATGGTGTTTCAGTCCTTCAACCTGTTCAACAATATGACGGTGCTGGAAAACTGCATGGTCGGTCAGGTGAAGGTGCTGAAGCGGAGCCGGGAGGAAGCTCGGGCTCACGCGATGACCTATCTGGAAAAGGTGGGCATGGCGCCCTACATCAACGCCAAGCCCCGGCAGATCTCCGGCGGCCAGAAGCAGCGGGTAGCCATTGCCCGGGCGCTGGCTATGGACCCGGAGGTACTGCTGTTCGACGAACCCACATAGCCGGCCTCGGTCAGGGTGGTGGCATCCGCAATGGCGAAGGGCACCCCCAACATCTTGGCCAGGGTCTGAGCCAGCAGAGTCTTGCCGACACCGGAGGGGCCCAGCAGCAGAACATTGGACTTCTGCAGTTCCACATCCGCGCCTTTTCCGCTCAGGATGCGCTTATAGTGGTTATAAACGGAGACCGCAAGCACACGCTTGGCCTCATCCTGACCAATGACATACTGGTCCAGCCCGTTCTTGATCTCAGCCGGGGTGAGGATATTGATGTCCAGACCATCCACAGCCTGCATCCGGGTACGGCTTGCACCGCGGCCCGGGCGGCCGTTTGCTTCCGGGTGCTCCGGCTGATCCGAGAGCAGATCATGGCACAGACCGATGCACTCGCTGCAGATGTTGACACCGGGGCCGATGATCATCCGTTCCACTTCGTCCTGATGTTTGCCGCAGAAGCTGCACACCAGGTCTTTTTCATTTTTGCCGGAATTGTTGTTTGCCATAACTGTTATTCCTTATTCTGGGTCTTTGCGCGCAGGGCTCTCCCCCGCGCCTTTCAGTTTCAGCGGTGGGCGATGACCTCATCGATCAGGCCGTATTCCTTGGCTTCCAGCGCGGTCATATAGTTGTCGCGCTCGGTGTCCAGCTGGATCTTCTCCAGCGGCTGGCCGGTGTACTCGCTGAGGATGCGGTTCATCTTGTCGCGGATGTGCACCATGTGCTCAGCGTGGATCTTGATATCGGTGGTCTGGCCGGAAAGGCCGCCGCCCTGGCCGCCGATCAGCGGCTGATGGATCAGGATCTCCGAGTTGGGCAGAGCAAAGCGCTTGCCCTTGGTGCCGCTGGCCAGCAGGAAAGCACCCATGGAGGCTGCCATGCCCATGCAGATGGTAGAAACGTCACACTTGATATACTGCATGGTGTCATGGATGGCCATGCCGGCGCTGATGGAGCCGCCGGGGCTGTTGATATACAGGCTGATGTCCTTGTCCGGGTCCTGCCCTTCCAGATACAGCAGCTGCGCCACCACGAGGCTGGCGGAAGTGTCATTGACATCCTCACTCAGAACGATGATACGGTCGTTCAGCAGACGGGAGAAAATATCGTAGGAACGCTCCCCGTGCGCCGACTGCTCGACAACGTAAGGAACAAAGCTCATAAAGTTCGCCTCCTGAAATGGAATATAGTATTTGCAAAATTGACCGATACGGATTCCCTTCCGGTTCTGCCGTATCGGTCAATTTTAACAACCCTTGATAAAACGCGCTGTGCGCTTTATGCGGCCGGGCACCGATTACTCAGCGTCAGCAGCCTTCTCAGCCTCAGCGGCCTTCTCCACAATGTTTGCGTGGCTCTTGATGAAGTCGATGGCCTTGTTGATGGCCAGATCCTTCTTCAGGTCGTCCACGTTGACCAGCTCACGGACCTTGTCTTCTTCCATCTTATACTGGTCGGCGATGCGCTTGATCTCAGCGTTGACTTCGTCCTCAGAAGCCTCGATGTTCTCAGCAGCGGCAACAGCCTCCAGAGCCAGGCGGATCTTGACCTGCTTCTCAGCCTGCGGCATGAAGGAAGCGCGGAACTGATCCACGGTCTGGCCCATATACTTCAGGTAGTCCTCGAGGCGCAGACCCTGCTGCTCCACGCGGAATGCGAAGTCGTTGACCATCTCGTCCATACGGGTCTCGTACATAGCCTGGGGGATCTCACCCTCCATGCTCTCGATGACCTGATCGACCAGAGCGTTCTCGACAGCCAGGTCGTCCTGCTTATCCAGCTGCTCCTGGTTGTTCTTGCGGATGGAAGCCTTGAACTCGTCCAGAGTGTCGTACTCGGAGCAGTCCTTTGCCAGCTCGTCGTCCAGAGCGGGCAGCTCCTTGTACTTCACTTCGTGCAGCTTGATCTTGAAGACAGCAGCCTTGCCAGCCAGTTCAGCAGCCTGATACTCTGCGGGGAAGGTGACGTTCACGTCGAACTCCTCACCAGCGGAGTGACCAACGATCTGCTCCTCAAAGCCGGGGATGAAGCTGCCGCTGCCCAGGGTCAGGTTGTAGTGCTCAGCCTTGCCGCCCTCGAATGCGACGCCATCCACAAAGCCCTCGAAGTCGATATCAGCGATATCGCCGTTCTCGGCAGCACCCTCACGGGTCAGCTCACGGGCGTTGCGCTCCTGCACACGCTTCAGCTCGGCCTCAACAGCCTCGTCGGTGACAGTATGGACAGTCTTCTCGACGGTCAGACCATTGTAGCTACCAACCTTGACTTCGGGCTTGACTGCGACCTTGACGGTCAGAGCCACGCCATCGGTCTCGTTAGCGGAATCGACGGTGACCTCAGGACGGCCCACGGGCTCCACGCCAGCTTCCTTCACAGCAGCCTCGAAAGCCTCGGGGAACAGCTCGTTGATGGCGTCATAGGTGAAGACATCGGCACCATACATCTTTTCGATGATGGAACGGGGAGCCTTGCCCTTGCGGAAGCCGGGGACAGAATACTTCTTGCCTTCCTTCTTGAAAACATCGGCAACGGCCTTCTTGAAAGCCTCTGCGTCGATGGAGAACTGCAGCTCTGCCATGCTCTTTTCGAGCTTTTCACACTTGATGAAATTCATTTGTTTTTCCTCCACTCAAAAATTCTATTGCGCCGGGCAGGAAGTTTTTGCCCTTTGCAACCGCGCACTGCGTCCTGGATGAACTTGCTTTTGCAACATGCGGGGACGCGCGCGCTCAATTGGGTGCAACAATCGCGTCAAAACTTATTATAGCACGTTCCAGACACAATTGCCAGACCAAATTTTGACTTTTTGTTCTTTTTGCTCACTCTGTCCGCCTTTAATTGATGCGGTACGGGCAGAAACGCAGGCCGTCGGCACTGACGAGCTTGTAGCGGATGCCGTCCACATCGCCCTGCACGGCATAGCGGATGGCATTTCCGTGCAGATGGCCATAGAAGCAGCGCCGGATGCCATAGTCCTTCAGCGTCGCCACGATCTCCGGGGCGCTGGTGCCGGTGTAGACCGGCGGATAATGCAGGAACACGAGCTTTTCCAGCCCCGGTTCCGCAGCGTCCAGGCTCATTTTCAGCCGCCCGATCTCGCGGTTCATGACCTTTTCGTCATGCGGCTCCCCCACATCAAACAGCCAGCCCCGTGTGCCGCACAGGGCGTAGCCCTCCACCGTGTAGGAGTTGTTGTGCAGGATGTGCAGGGTATCGAAGCCCTCCGCTTTCAGGTAGGCGTTCATTTTGTTGGCCGTGCTCCACCAGTAATCGTGGTTGCCCTTCATGATGAGCTTCTGGCCCGGAAGCTGCTGCAAAAACGCGAAATCCCTGCGGGTATCGGTCAGGCGCATGGCCCAGCTGATATCCCCCGCCAGCACAATGGTGTCCTGCGGGGTGATGAGTTTGCGCCAGCTGCGCTCCAGCCGCTCTACGTAATTGTCCCACCCCGGAAAAATATCCATGGGCTTGGATGCGCCGAGGGAAAGATGGGTATCGCCAAGCACATAAAGTGCCATTCTGTTACTCCTGTTCTAGGTCAGATCACGCCTGATAGCGCAGCGCCACCTGTGCGATCTGCTCCGGGTCGATGACGGTGTGGAAGCGCTCCGCTTTCTGGCGCAGTGCCGACAGGCTGGCCGGAGCGGTGCAGCCGGTGGCCTCTTCCAGCTGCTGCATGGCCTCGAAATCGTTGGCCGGGGCGGCATGGCCCAGTGCTTCCAGCACGCTGCGCGGGAACTTGAAGGGCGATGCGGTGGAGAGCACCACCATCGGCACCCCATCCCGCTTGTGCTGAGACGCCACATGGAACGCCACGGCGGTGTGGGTATCGCAGAGGTAGTGGTCCTGCTCGTAGCGGGCGCGGATCTCCCCTGCCACCTGCGCTTCGCTGCTCCAGCCGCAGGCGAAGCTCTCCTGGATGGCGGCCAGCGTTTCGGGGCGGACGGTGTAGCTGCCCGTCTCGTTCAGCTGCTTCATCAGAGAAGCCACTTCCGTGTCGCTGCCGGTGACATGGTACAGCAGACGTTCCAGGTTCGACGAGACCAAAATATCCATGCTGGGCGAAGTGGTTTTATAGAACGCGCGCCGGGCCGTGTAAGTGCCGGTGGTGAGGAAGTCGGTGAGAACATTGTTTTCGTTGGAAGCGCAGACCAGTTTGCCCACGGGCAGGCCCATCTGCTTGGCGTAATAGCCCGCCAGAATGTCACCAAAGTTGCCGGTGGGGACGCAGAAATCCACTGCGTCGCCCAGCGCGATCTGCCCCGCCTTGAGAAGCTGGGCGTACGCAGCAAAATAATAGACGATCTGCGGGACCAGACGGCCCCAGTTGATGGAGTTGGCGCTGGACAGGCGGATGTTCCGCTTTGCCAGCTCGGCAGCAATGGCCGTGTCGCCGAAGACCCGCTTCACGCCGGTCTGGGCGTCGTCAAAGTTGCCGTGCACTGCATAGACGGCGACATTATCGCCCTCCTGCGTGGCCATCTGCAGGCGCTGGATCTCGCTGGTGCCGCCCGTGGGGAAGAACACGGCGATCTCGACACCGGGGATGTCGTGGTAGCCATCCAGCGCGGCCTTGCCGGTATCGCCGCTGGTCGCCACCAGGATCAGCGTCTTCTCGGTGCGGCCCAGATTCTTCTTGGCCTCCACCAGGAGCTTCGGCATCAGCTGAAGGGCATAATCCTTGAATGCACAGGTCGGGCCGTGCCACAGTTCCAGCGAATAGACCTCGTCCGACACGTGGGCCAGATAGCCCGCCTTGCCGTCAAATGCTTCGCCATAGGTGGTCTTTGCCGCCTCTGCGAGGAACTGCTGAGAATAATCGGTCAGGTACTGGCCCACGATGGCCGCAGCCATTTCGGGGTAATCGAGTGCACAGATCGATGCAACGTCCACTTTCGGAAAGCTCTGCGGAACAAACAGACCGCCCTCGTCCGACAGGCCCTGTGCAATGGCCTGCGAAGCATTTACCACACGGTTTCGGTCTCTCGTACTGAAAAACTGCATTGTCGTCGCTCCTTTTCGTCCGCGGGTCCACAATGACCCTTTTTTGTCGGCAGCGGCAAACGCCGGTTTCTGCCTTTTTCCCACCGGTGCATCCCCGCTCACGCGGTAAATGCACCCTTTATAATATGTACCATCCAGCGCCCGCTGTCAAGAGGGGTCACCTCGGCAACGTCAAATCGGGCGGGTGCATCGCTCTGCCCGGTCTGCTGAAGATACTGCTTTGCGGCGCGGATGAGTCTGCGCTGCTTGGCTGGTGTAACGGCGGAGGCGGGGCTTGCCAGCGGGTCCGGACTGCGGGTCTTGACCTCACACAGCACGATGGTCCCGTCCGGCTCCCGCAGGATGAGGTCGATCTCCCCCATCCGGGTGCGGTAATCGTGGGCCAGCAGCAGGCAGCCCCGCTGCTGGTAATAGCGCGCGGCGACGGCCTCGCCTTTCCGGCCGGTCTCGGCGGCATCCATCACTTGCCCTCCGGCCAATAGCCCTGCTTTTTGAGGAAGCTGCGGCGGTAGAACGGCTGGATGCCGTATTGTGCGATCAGTTCATAGTGGAGCTTTGTCGGGTAGCCCTTGTGTTTGGCCAGCTGGTACTGCGGGTACTGGCGGTCCAGTTCCAGCATGTAGCGGTCCCGGCTGACTTTGGCCAGCACCGAGGCCGCGCCGATGCTGGCGCTGGTCGCGTCGCCCTTGACCACCGGCTGTGCAGGCATGGTCAGCCCGGCCGGGGTGCGGTTACCGTCGATGAGGACAAGGTTCGGCACGATGTCCAATTCTTCCACGGCCTGCCGCATCCCGCCCATGGTGGCGTTGAGGATGTTGTCGCGGTCGATGATCTCCGGCCCCACGAAAACGATCTTGTAAGCCAGCGCTTTTTCGATGATCTCGTCAAACAGGGCTTCCCGCTTTTTCTCGGTCAGCTTTTTGGAGTCGTTGATGCCGTAGACCGGGTGTTCCGGGTCCAGGATGCAGGCAGCCACGCAGACGGGGCCGCAGAGCGGGCCGCGCCCGGCTTCGTCCACCCCGGCAAAGCAGCCGTATTCTGCCCGAATGGCTGCGTCATACGCATACAGCGGTGCGGAGATCTCTTCGTCGGAACGCCGTTTCATTCGTCGTCCTCCTGTGAAAAGTCCGCAAGGTCGTCCCGCTGGGGCGGGCACTCCAGCGAGATCCTGCCCCACTTGCAGGCGCGGAACTCGTCCACCAGCATGATGGCACAGCGCTCGGTGTTGACCTCGCCGCCGCGCACCAGCAGGCCGCGCTTGCGGCCGATGGCT
>ENA-UESI01001739-UESI01001739.1-human-gut-metagenome-genome-assembly--contig:-NODE-1739-length-12890-cov-7.150082_pt1 | contig 12890 bp, 16 predicted proteins | sample MGYA00243005_ERZ508006 | MGnify/ENA primary metagenome ERZ508006 (study PRJEB26167, sample SAMN06115436) | human gut metagenome | host: Homo sapiens | place: China:Shandong | collected 2015-06-10... | reverse complement strand
AGGCATATGATAAAGAAAATAAGAAACCGGTAATCAAAGCGAGCATATGTAATGGTGAGCAGGTTGCAGGCTTTAAGAACATTCATACAGGTAAGATAGAAGAAGTTATGCTGATTAAGAACCAGGCAGACCTTGATGCATTCAAGAAAATGTATGGAATAGATGGAGAGATAGAGAAGGAATATTAAACGAGGGATTTGAAAAATTAAGAAGAAAGGTATAACAGGAAGTAAATAATGGTAAAGAAGATAATGCGTGATCCACTGTTTCTTGCACAGAAATCAGTGGATGCTACAGAAGATGATAAACAGGTGGTTACGGATTTACTTGACACATTGAGAGCAAATCTTGACCATTGTGTTGGAATGGCAGCTAACATGATTGGCGTGAAAAAGAATATCATAGTGGTTGCGGCCGGACCATTCCAGTTTGCCATGATTAATCCGGTGATTACCGGAAAATCAGGAGCTTTTCAGACGGAGGAAGGCTGTCTTTCGCTGGATGGTGTGAGACCATGCACAAGATATAAAGAGATTGAAGTGGATTATCTCGACCAGAATTTCAAAAAGAAACATGGCAAATACACAGGCTGGACAGCACAGATAATTCAGCATGAGGTGGACCATTGTAATGGGGTGGTCATATGAAGCTAAAGAACATATTAATAGTAGTGGACAATATCGAAGAGTCAATCCACTTCTATAACGAACTGTTTGGCCTTAATGTGATTTCGAGACAGAAAGGTAATGTAATAATGTCGGAGGGCCTGGTATTGCAGGATGCCGGAATATGGAAGGAAAGCATGCAGATACAGACTATTCCATATAACAACATGACGGAACTGTATTTTGAAGATAATGATATCGAAGGTGTAGTTAAAAAGCTGGAGTCAGGGAGGTATGAGGTCAGATATGCCACAGCACTGACAGAACTCGACGGAGGACAGAAGCTTGTAAGATTTTATGATCCGTCCGGAAACCTTATTGAGGTGCGCACACCATGGGATAAATTTGTGAATAGAGAGTGATTAGGTGTTCAGGTATCTGGATAAATACTCTCGTTTATTTGAAGAGGCTGGAAAAAAATGCAAATATTTGTAGACGAAGCTCACATAAGAATCATATCAAAGGACCGAAAAAGCGCACAGAGGAAGATGATGAGAGGTTTGCACAGTCGTTTGAGAAAATGATACTGATGGCAAAATCAAAGGAAGAACTAAGGAACACAGACCGGTAATAATAATTGTATTTTACCCCTCAATCCGCTATACTATAACTAAGTATAGCGGATTGATACGTTTTGTGGAGGTTCATATGGTGAGTACTTTAAAACTGCCGGTAGGAATTGATAGTTTTGAAAAAATCAGAAGGAACAACTTTTATTATATTGACAAGACAAAGCTCATAGAGCAATTGGTTGAAACCGGTGGAGAGGTCACCCTTTTTACACGCCCGAGGCGTTTTGGAAAGACTCTCAATATGAGCATGCTAAAAAGTTTTTTTGAGATGGGCGCGGATGAGTCATTGTTTGATGGCTTATATATTTCAGGCAACAAAGAGCTTTGTGACAAATATATGGGAAAGTACCCAGTTATTTTTCTGTCACTCAAGAGTGCTGAAGGACGTTCATTTGATGATGCAAGATATATGATTACTGAGCTTATAGGAATAGAGGCAGAAAGATTCGGCTTTTTGGAAGATAGTGAATATCTGTCAGAAAATGAAAAAAAGCGTTACAAGGCGATTATTGCATTGAAGGATGGAAAGAATGCAATGGATGAAAAAGTGCTTGTATCGAGTCTGCAGATTTTATCTCAATTATTATATAAGCATTTTGGGCAAAAGACGGTAATATTAATTGATGAATATGATGTACCTCTGGATAAGGCATTTCAGAATGGTTACTATAAAGAGATGGTTTCACTTATCAGAGGACTCTTTGGAAAGGCGCTCAAGACTAATGAGTTTCTGCAGTTTGCCGTACTCACAGGTTGTCTTCGTGTATCCAAGGAGAGTATTTTTACAGGTCCCAACAATTTTGAAATCAATTCCATTGCAGATATCGCCCATGATGAACAGTTTGGTTTTACTGATGATGAGGTCAGGAAGCTGCTTACGGATTATGACAGGGCTGAGCGTTACCCTGATGTAAAGGAGTGGTATGATGGCTATCATTTCGGTAATACCGACATTTATTGTCCGTGGGATGTAATCAATTTTGCTAAGAAGCTGGTTTTTGACACATCAGCCAGGCCGAGTGCATTCTGGATTAACAGCAGTGGCAATGACATGGTGAAGCGCTTTGTAGACAAGGCAGACCAGACCACGAGAGATGAGATAGAAAAGCTCGTGGCAGGTGGTTTTGTTGAGAAACAGCTCCGCCTTGACTTGACTTATGATGAGATTGACAATACTATAGACAATCTGTGGAGCGTACTTTTTACAACAGGCTACTTGACTACGGCTGGTGAGGTCATGCTGCCTGACAGTGAGAGCTATGCCTACAAGCTGGTGATTCCAAATAAAGAGGTGCGTGAAGTGTTTGTTCTCCAGATTCAGGAGTGGTTCAAGGCTGTTGTTGCAAAAGATGATGATACCATGAAGCTTTTATCTAGAGCTATCCTCGATAAAGATGAGAAGCAGATTGCAAGACAGCTTAACATTGTGATGAGCCGCATGATAAGTATACTTGATACCAAGGCTTCTGATGATATGAAAGAGAACTTCTATCACGGTCTGCTCCTCGGCCTGCTTCGCGGAAGCAATCCGGGCTGGCTTATTAAGTCAAATCGTGAGTCGGGAGACGGTTTCAGTGATATTTTAATCAAGCCGGAGGATCCGGATGCAGGCATCGTTATTGAAGTGAAATATGCAAAAGAGATGAAAAACCTTGATGCAGCGTGTGAGGCGGCTATGACGCAGATTAAGGAGAAGAGACATGATGAGGCTCTGCGCGATGAGGGCAGGTGCGATATTTTAGCATATGGCATTGCTTTTTGCAGGAAGAGATGCAGGGTTGTAGGAGAAAAAATAAATGATTAAAAACATAGTATTTGACATAGGAAACGTGCTTGTCAGGTTCCAGCCGGACGAGGCAATGCGTGAGATTGGCATTGAAGAAAATAAAATAGCAGCTTTAGCCCATGCAACATATGAAAAACCTGTCTGGGTTGAGCTGGACCGTGGTGTAATTCCTGAGAACGAGATAATTGATGAGATGGTTAAGGTGGCTCCACAGTATGAGGCGGATATCAGGAGATTTTTCAAAGAGGGAAAGGCTTTTGTCGTAAAGGCATTCGACTATGCAGCAGACTGGATTAAGGAGTTAAAGAGCAGAGGCTATAAAGTGTATTTGTTATCGAATTATCCAAAGGACTTCTTCGAGCTTCATACGCACAGTGAACTTAGTTTTGTGTCACTTGTTGACGGCAAAGTCATTTCAGCTATGGTTGGGATGATAAAGCCTGATGCCGGTATCTATCAGTGCCTGTTTGATAAATACAATCTGAATCCGAAAGAATGTGTGTTCATAGATGACAGACCGGAGAATATCGAAGGTGGCAGAAAGCTTGGTATGGAGGGAATTGTGTTTACAGACTATGAGACCGGAAAGAAAAAGCTGGAGCAGATACTGATGGCAAAATCAAAGGAAGACTAATAAAGGATTGGAGCATTACAGATGAAGACAGCAATAGTATATGCATCAGTGCATCATGGAAACACAAAAAAGATAATTGACGAGATAGCAAAGACAAACGATGTCGAGCTGATAGATGCGACACAGACGGCAGAGAAAGACCTGTCGGAATATGATTTAATCGGTTTTGCATCAGGAGTATATGGTGGAAAGTTCCATCAGTCGGTGCTTAAGTTTGCATCAGTCAATCTCACAGACAACAAAAATGTATTTCTTATCTGTACATATGGCGGCAGACCTGTCTTTAAGTCAATTGAGCAGGTGATAGCATACAAACATGACAATATTGTTGGAAGGTTTTCATGCAAGGGATTTGATACGTTCGGACCGTTCAAGCTGATTGGCGGGGTATCAAAGGGGCATCCGGATGAGAAGGATATTGCGGCGGCTGTAGAGTTTTACAACGGACTAACAGAACAGCCAGTGTTTCTGAAATAGAGAAACACTGGCTGTTTTTATAAGTCTGTTCTTTTTATAGCTCAAGATTCATATAAATCTCATCACGTTCATCCTGCTCAATACCCAGATAATGCTGTGTGACTTTATAGGACGAGTGATTGTAGACGTCCATCAGCAGAGCAGGTGGTGTGCCATTCTTCCAGGCGTGATATCCAAATGTCTTTCTCAGAGAGTGACAGCTGATATGTTCATCCTGAACTGTCTCCTCGGCAGCAGTCCTTACAATTCGGTATGCTTGAACTCTGTTTAGTGGCTGCCTCCGGCAGGTGGCTTTTGTAAAAATAAACTCATGTTCAGTCGGATGCCGTTCATTGAAATATGCCCGGAGAGCATCGGTGGCATTGCAGTTCAGAGTGACATAGTTATTTTTGGCGGTCTTTTGCTCGTTGATAAGAAAATGAGAGCGAAATACATGGTGCTCGAAATTGTATACGTTATCCCACTTCAATTTAAGCAGGTCACTGATTCTTAGTGCTGTGTTTAATCCCATAACAATTAAACAGTAATTGCGGCGGTTTGGATGGATATCTTTATAGTACATTCTGAAAGCCGCTAGTTCATCCTTATTTCGGATTGGCTGTGTAGTTCCCATTGAATACTCCTTTGCGGTAGAAAATATTATCAGGCACATGCCGCAAGACAGACTCTTCCCTGGAATATCCAAAATCCACAACAAAATAATAGTAATTATAAAAAGCAAAAAATGCAACATTTTATAGTAAAATGTTGCATTTTTTGCTTTACACCTATTATATCGGACACCATTTACATACCTTAACCCCAAAGAAAAGAATTTTTTTAAATAATTTTCTTTATATTTTTCTATCATTTTTAATTAATTTCACGGGATTTAACTATATCACATGAAAGATAAAGCAATTCTTGATGAAATATGACTAAACTGGCATAAATATTTGATGTTATTTAATCAACTTCTGTTTTGACCCCCTTATTAATCTGCGAAAAAATGCAATATTTTACTATAAAATGTTGCATAATTCGGAAAAGCATGGACAAAGCTATTCCCTAGTGCATGGAGGTAGAAAATGCTCAAATTATCATTAAAGGAAGGGCAATATGTAAATATCGGAGATGATATCCGAATCGTGTTCGCGGGTGGAACAGGAAAGCACTGTCGATTACTGATAGATGCTCCCAAAGAACTGAATATCGCAAGATCCAACAACGAACCGGACCCGGCGAAGCGAAAAGATACATATTATCCCGAACCTGAGTTTTCCAGTGAAGCAAAGAAACAAATCAAGCAAATCATCTGGAATGAGAAAGAACGTCAGAAAAAGACGCAAAGCAACTAATCAAGTTAATAGGCGGCCGTGGCAGATGCCACAACCCGGAAAGCCGTTTGTTATAAAGCAATAAAGTGACTGCAAATACCAAAAATAAAGCAGTTACTAAACACCCTCGGGAAAAGGATTTCCAGAGGTCAAACATAATAACCCACAACGTGGGACAAGGAGGATTATATTATGGTAGTACAACACAACATGCAGGCAGCAAATGCCAACAGAATGCTCAACGTAACAACAAGCGCACAGTCAAAGAGCACAGAGAAGCTTTCATCTGGTTACAGAATTAACCGTGCAGCTGATGATGCAGCTGGACTTACAATTTCTGAGAAGATGAGAAAGCAGATTCGTGGTCTTGACCAGGCATCTACAAATGCACAGGATGGTGTTTCATCAGTACAGACAGCAGAAGGTGCCCTCACAGAGGTTCACTCAATGCTCCAGCGTATGAACGAGCTTGCAACACAGGCAGCCAATGGTACAAACTCAAAGGATTCAGACCGTCAGGCTATCCAGGACGAGATTGACCAGCTTACAACTGAGATTGACCGTGTATCAGAGACAACAAAGTTCAATGAGACATATCTGTTAAAGGGTGAGGCAGGAACAAAGACAATCAACATGAAGGCTCATGATGCAGGTCTTAAGGGAACTCTTACAGATAACGGAGATGGAACTGCTACATTTGTTATGGATTCGCTTAAGGATGGAGATAGCGTAAGTATTGGTGGAAAGACATATACGATAGGGTCTAAGCTAGATGATGCCAAAAATTTAATAAAAGCACCTGCTACAGGTACTGTAAATGTCGAAATTGGAGATCAGAAGTTTATAATCAAGAACGATGGTGAAGTTCAGAATGCTAATGGTGAAAAACTTTATGTTAAGACCGCTGATGGTTCAACGGCTGCAGCGACTACATTTACTAGCTATACGACAGATTCACAATTTACAAACGATAAAGGTACAAAAGTAGCTAATACAGCCTTATCAGTTGATAATCTTAAGTCATTGGTAAAAGGTGGAGTAACCGTTAAAGTTGGAACTGATAAGGCTACTGCAATGACAGACACAGCTGGTGGATCAGATTCTGATTGTTGAACCCACTGATGTATCGACTCTCATAATTGAAGCGGGAAAAGATCTCTGCACGCTGGTCACTTGTACGCCTTACGGGATCAATTCCCACCGACTGCTCGTTCGGGGCCACCGAATCGAAAATCAGGATGAGGCGAAGGCCATCCGCGTGACCTCGGATGCCATTCAAATTGAGCCGCTGATCGTTGCGCCCGCCGTAGCGTTGCCAATGCTTCTGGTATTGCTGGTAATTCTGCTTGTATCGGGAGGAAAAACGAAATCTGCTGGAGGGAAGAAAAATGCGAAAACTGAGTAACTGCGTCATATCATGTCTTCTCTGCCTGATATGTATGCTCCCCCTGTCCCCTATTCAGGTGTTTGCCGCCGGGGCGATTGATGTGGACAAGGATGTTCATCTCAAAATCCAATACATTCACGACAAATCTCCGGTATCGGATGTGCCCTTTGACCTTTACTATGTTGCCAGTGTCGATGCCTATGGTGAGTTTACGCTTGCCGGTGATTTTCAAAAATATCCCGTCGTGGTCAACGGCTTGAGCACCGATGCGTGGAGAACCCTTGCAGAGACGCTTGCCGTGTATGCAGACAGGGACCAGCTCAAGCCGCTGGACAGTGGGAAAACAAACGCGGAGGGAAATCTCTCCTTCCCGAATAAACAGCCGCGTCTCAAGTCGGGGTTGTATTTGGCTGTGGGGCGAAAACTCGTAAAATCCGGCTACACCTATACGACCGAGCCATTCCTCGTTGCCCTTCCCAATCTGGACAGGGAGAACAACGCATGGGTGTATGACGTAACTGCGACCCCAAAGCACACACAAACAGAAAATCCGCCCGCGCCGCCCGCGCAGACGGTGGAACGCAGAGTTTTGAAGATCTGGAAGGATGATATTCCGCAGTCTCGACCAAAGGAGATCGTCATCCAGCTTCTCAAGGACGATGTTATTTACGACACGGTGACGCTGAATGCAGTAAATAACTGGCGCTATACTTGGGAAAAGCTTCCCGCATACAACAAGGATGGCTCCAAGATCGTCTGGAGCGTTGTGGAAAAGGAGCCTGAAGGCTACACCGTGCTCATCGCCAGAGAAGGCGTCACGTTTACCGTCACGAATACCTATGCGCCCAACAAGCCGATGACACGCACGGTTGTCAAGGTATAGGATGACAAGGACTATGAAAACCACCGTCCGAAATCGGTACAGGTGACCCTCCTGCAAAACGGAACGGCCTACGAAACCAAGATGCTGAGTGAAGCAAACGGCTGGCAGTATACATGGGAGAACCTGCCGAGGTACGACAAAAGCGGCAGGGAGATCACATGGACGATCCGCGAGTCTGCGGTTTCCGGCTATGTTTCCAGCACTCGCCAGAATGGGTTTACATTCGTTTTGACAAATACGCCGGACAAGCAAAAGCTGCCGCAAACCGGCGTCCTCTGGTGGCCGGTGCCGATTCTTGCAGTTACAGGCTTTGCATTCCTGATTACAGGAACTTTTTCCAGAAAGAAAAAAGATGATGAGTAAACAAGGAAAAATGTGTGTGGGAATTGGACTGCTGCTCCTGGCAGCAGCTCTTTTTCTTACCGTTTATAATTTTTGGAGCGATGCTATGGCAAGCGTTTCTTCCAATACTGCTCTTGAATATTTGAAACCTGATAACAAAGAGCATACCGGTGTGAACCTGCCGGTACTTCCGTCGGGCGAGACTTTGGAGGAAGCGTACTTTCCGGATTATATATTGAACCCGGAAATGGATATGCCGGAGAAAGAAGTCGATGGGCAGAAGTACATCGGTGTCCTGAGAATCCCGGCACTGTTGCTTGAGCTGCCGGTCATCAGTGAATGGAGTTATTCTGGGCTGAAGGAATCTCCCTGTAGATACATCGGATCCGCGTATCTGAATAATATGGTGATTGTTGCTCATAACTATTTCAGTCATTTTGGGCATCTGAAAAATCTGTCACAGGGAGACGAGATAACCTTTACAGATGTGGACGGAAATATGTTCGGCTACGAGGTCATTGAACTTGAAACACTTTCGCCCTTCGCCATTGAAGAGATGACAGGCGGGAATTGGGATCTCACACTGTTTACCTGCACGGTTGGCGGTCAGTATAGAGTGACTGTTCGCTGTGTGCTGGCGAACGGTGGAGCTTAACCACTGAGAACCTTTACAATGCCTTCGGCAATGGCAACCCTGTGTTATCCGTCCTGCCGTTCTGCTTTTGACGGCCAAGGCCTTGTTTGGATTTTTGTTTATTGGCGACCACAACAAACGTAATAGCAATTTTCACAATTCAAGCAAAACAAAAGAGGTGCCTGTCATTCCAATGATGATAAGCACCTCTTTCGTGGATTTATCCCGTTTGAATTTCGGAGTAGCTGTGATCTGTTTTTAAAATAGGTGTTCACGGGCGGCTTCCGTTATAAATGCTGCGTCTCAATTTGCTCCATAACATCAAAATGGTTTTTCTCATACCGGATGAGCCCGTCCCGCCGCATGAGGGACAGCTCGTTGGAAAGCGCGCTGCGTTCTACGCTGAGATAATCCGCCAGTTGCTGGCGATTGTAGGGGATATCAAAGGAATAGCTACCGGTGCGCTTGATACACTCCGAGAAGTAGGACAGCAGCCGCTTTCGAATGGACTTGGGGCCGGTGTGCAGCACCCGGCGGGAGAGCTGCAAATTTTTCTCCGAGCAGAGCGTCAGCAGGTTCCGCACAAGCCGTACATGGCGCGGGCAGACATTGGCGCAGGGTTCCAGTACGCGCCTGATATTCAGCAGCAGTGCTTGCGTATCCTCGGCGGCGGTCACGTTGACCATCAGCGGCTCGCCCGGCACGCAGGCGTACGCCTCCGCAAAGATGCCGCCTGCGCCCACGCTGCTGAGAACGCTGTTGTTGCCCCACACGTCCCCCATCTCGATGATGACTCGGCCGGAGAGCACCACGCCGATCTGCTCCGTGGCAGTCCCCTCTGGGAAAATAATCTCGCCCTTTTGAAAGGCGTGCTCCTTCGCGTGCAGGCAACCGAGTATTTCCTCAATGTCCGACGGCTCCATTCCGCGAAAAAGCCGTGTGTTTGCTAAATTGATCTGCATATTTTTCGCCTCCATGTTGGTGTGCCAACGGACTTTCATGAATTATGATAGTAGAATAAAATCACAAAGTCAAGAGAAACCGCAAGGGGGTATCAAAATGATTCGAAGGATCATCCAGATCGATCAGGAAAAATGCAACGGCTGCGGCGCCTGCGCCGAGGCCTGCCATGAGGGAGCTATCGCTATGGCGGACGGCAAGGCGAAGCTCATGCGGGACGATTACTGCGACGGGCTGGGCGACTGCCTGCCCACCTGCCCCACCGGGGCCATTACCTTTGTGGAGCGGGAGGCGGCGGCCTATGACGAGCAGGCCGTCATGGAAAATAAGCAGCGGAAAATGCGGAAAGAGGGTATGACCCTGCCCTGCGGCTGCCCCGGCAGCCAGTCCCGGAACATTCAGCGCGAGACCGCGCCCGTCGTGGAAGCGTCGCAAGCCCAGCAGGCGAGCAGGCTTTCCCAGTGGCCGGTGCAGATCAAGCTGGTGCCGGTGAACGCGCCGTATTTTGATGGGGCGCGGCTGCTCATCGCCGCCGACTGCACCGCCTACGCTTACGCCGCCTTCCACGAGCGGTTCATCAAGGGACACATCACGCTGGTGGGCTGTCCCAAGCTGGACAGCGTGGACTATGCCGAAAAGCTGACGGAGATCATCCGGGAAAACGACATTAAGAGCGTCACCGTCGTGCGGATGGAGGTACCCTGCTGCGGCGGGCTGGAGCTGGCGGCGAAAAAGGCACTCCAGCAGAGCGGGAAGTTCATCCCGTGGCAGGTGGTCACCGTTACGGTGGACGGCCGGCTGGTGGAAGAATAATAAAATCATTAGAAAAAGAAAGGAAGAAGCACAATGAAGTATGTATGCACCGTTTGCGGTTGGGAGTACGACGAGAGCGTGGGGTATCCCGAGGGCGGCATCGCGCCGGGAACGCCCTGGAGCGAGGTACCGGAGGACTTTGAATGCCCCCTGTGCGGCGTGGGTAAGGACAGCTTCGAGGAGGCGTGAGCTTTCTGCAAAAGGAGTAAAGACGATGAGCTATGATAACTGGAAGGACAAAGTCGGCACATTCGAAGTGATGGACGTGCGGGGCAAAAAGATGGACTTCTTCCCCGCATTGAAGGCAAAGGCCGCCGCGCTGAAAGATGGCGAAGGGCTGCATATCATCCAGACCTTCGAGCCTGTTCCCCTGTACCCGGTGCTGGCCCTTATGGGCTTTGAGCGTCACACGGAGAAGGTGAGCGGCAGTGAATATCACGTCTGGTTTTATCGAGTGAGGAAAGGAGAATAACCGCATGAGCTACGAAAACTGGAAGAATAAGGCGCAGGGGTTTCAGACCGTGGATGTGCGCCATATACAGGGCAGCTTTTTTGAAGGGCTGAAGAAACGAGCCGAAGCGTTGGAGGTGGGCGAAGGATTACACATCATCCAGACCTTTGAGCCGCATCCGCTGTACGCTGTCATGGAGGGCTTGGGCTACGAGCACCACACCGAGCAGCGGGGTGAGGCGGAGTTCCATGTCTGGTTCTGCCGCACAGAGAAGAAGGAAGGCGACGGCTCCGCTCCCTTCAAGCCGCTGGCTCTTTTGAACTATCCCATGATCGATGAAAAGCTGGGGCAGATCGCCGTGGATTTCTGGGAGACCACATGGCAGAGCGAGAAGCGCACGCTTCCCTACGAAACGCGGCTGCTGCTGTCCCTGACCAACGCTGTCGGTGCGGGCCGGATGCGGCAGGCGGCGCGGGAACTGGTAAAGGCATATATCCACGGTGTGGAAAGCGCAGCTCTGGACGATGTGTTCGAGCTGCTGGCATGGAATCAGGGTATCGGCTTTTTCAGCAGCGAGATCGGCCCCTCGGCACTGTTTCAGGCGTACAAGCTCATTAAAAACGGTGAGAAGCAGGGCAAGGCCCGGGAGGATATCTGCAGTGCGCTGCGCGAAAAATTTGGGGAGAAGAACCCGGAGATGCAGGTCTTGCATTAAAAGCAGAGAACTTTACAAACATCTGCGCGGCTGCGGGGAGAACGCTCTTCGCAGCCGCGCGGCTTTTGGGTTTGCTTCTTTTTCGCAGGGGCTTTCTTCTTGCTGCCCCTGTCTTTTTGCTCCAATCGCCTTATTCTCAGCGAATTTAAGATATATTTCCATTAAACCCCCGTTCTTAACAAAGGTTTTAACCCATTCACTTTATTATAATAAAAAAACTGCAAGCTGACGAGCATTCTGTGCACCATTGCCCTGCCCCTGGTGGGAAGTGCCGGAGGGTGGCTGCACTACCGCTATGTGGGCTGCACCACCGGCACCTGTGCCGTTACGTCCAGCCCGTGGCTCTCCACCGGCTTCGGCTGCGTCCTTGGGTCGCTGCTGTATACCGTCCTGTGGCCCGGCCGCGGCAAGAGACAGGACTGCGACAGGGCGGAGTGAGCCCTGATTCCCCTGAAAGGAGGAAACACGATGTATCGAAGCGTATTGGCACTGCTTTTCGCCACGGTGCTGCTGCTGGGCGGCTGCGCTGCCGGGCAGCAGACTGTGCCGAAGGAAAAGAGCGGGCAGGAAGCAAACATGGACGGAGCGGCCGGTCCCGAAGTGGGTCCCCAGTGTCTGGCGTGGCCGCCTGCAGCAGACGTGCAAAGGTATCCGCCGTCTGGTCAATAGAGCCACACTGCTCCTGTTCCAGCTTTTTCAGTTCCTCCAGGCATTCCCGCACCGTGCGGTCAAAGTCCGGGCAGGCTCTGGCCGCTTTACCATAGGCCCGTCTTAACAGGATAGTCAGGCTCCGGGCGGGCAGTCCCCGGACAAATCCCTCATCCTCTATGCTGTCCCGCAGCTTCCAGTAGGCCAGGATGATACTCTCGTCTGCCGCCAGATCCAAGGCCTGCGATTCCCGGCACATCGGGACCTTGCTCAAAGGGTTGGCGTGGCAACGTCCGCGGCAGGGTGTTATTCTGATGGATGTGGAGATGAAATTCATGGATGGCATGTCAGCGGCGGAGGAGATCCGGAAAGTGGACACGGAGGTCGTCATCATTTTCATCACAAACATGGCACAGTATGCGATCCGCGGCTATGCGGTGGATGCGCTCGATTATGTTTTAAAACCGGTGTCGTATTTTGCATTTTCACAGAGACTGAGCCGTGCGATCGGGCGCATGAAAAAAAGAGAGACAAAGAGGATCATGGTCAGCATGAAAGGCGGGACGGTGCGGATCAATATCGCAAATATTTATTATATCTCGCATGC
>ENA-UESI01001737-UESI01001737.1-human-gut-metagenome-genome-assembly--contig:-NODE-1737-length-12896-cov-5.189172_pt1 | contig 12896 bp, 7 predicted proteins | sample MGYA00243005_ERZ508006 | MGnify/ENA primary metagenome ERZ508006 (study PRJEB26167, sample SAMN06115436) | human gut metagenome | host: Homo sapiens | place: China:Shandong | collected 2015-06-10... | reverse complement strand
GAGCACCACCCGAAACCGTAGCGATGACGGGGAAGCCATTTTCCAATTTTGCCACTTCAATGTTTCTCATCACTCTCTACGGAGATCATACCACCGTGCATTTCTACGAAGGCTTTTACCAATGCCAGTCCGATTCCCGAACCGGTATGGTGCATATCGATCTTATAGAAACGGTCGAATACATTGCGAATATGTTCGGCAGAAATCATGGAACCGGTATTTGCCACCGTGAAACGTATCCATCGCTTGTCCTCTTTACTAAGGGAAGACAGACGGACGGCTATTTTCCCGTTTTCCGGTGTAAACTTAAAGGCATTGGACAGAAGATTGAAATAAATACGTTCCAGCTTCTCCATGTCTGCCAGTGTATGATAATCCGTATCCGGCATACTATCAAAAGAAAAATGGATATGCTTCTTACGGGCTGCCGCCTGAAAAGACTCATTCCATCCTTCGAAAGAAGAAAGGACATCCACCGTAACCGGAGTATATTCCATCTTGCCGTTTTCATATTTACGGAAATCCAGAATCTGATTGACCAGACGCAGAAGGATATTCACATTTCGCTGAATCAGCATGAGCATCCGGTGCTGATCTCCACTCAATGTCTTGTCCGCCAATAAATGTTCTACCGGGTCGGCAACCAATGTCAACGGAGTACGGAAGTCGTGAGAAATATTGGTGAAAAAGACCAGCTTGGCATGGGTAGCTTCTTCCAGTTGATGAGAGAGCTGTATCAATTGGTCACGCTGTTCTTCCAGTTTGTCACGCTGCTCTTCCAATTGCTGCTTCTGCTTAAAAAGCTCTTTATTCAAGCGATTCTTAGAGCGGAGTGATTTATAAACGACCAATAATAAGCCGGCTACCAATAAAAGGATAATCAGACTGCCGTATAAAACTACCTGTTGTGTAGCTACCTGAGAGAGGTATCCACCGATACGTCCGTTGAGCGTTTCAATCTTTTTATCGAGTTCGGAAATGTGTGTGGTCTGCAACTGCATGACGTGTGCGTTGGTACGGTCCACAACAGCGGTATTCATCACCGTTTCTTTGGGATAGGGTTTCTTCTCCAGAATGTCCATAGCCAGTTGCAGTACCTTATCGCCATTGGTCGGATAGATAAAGGTGGCATCCAGCACACTGTCCAGTACCAGTTCCAGTCCGTTTCCCTTACCCGGCAAGGCATCTATGCCGACAAAAATCATTTCCTTCTCCCGCCCTGCCATCTTTGCTGCCTGATAGGCACCCGGAGCGATACGGTCATTATGGGCATACACAGCATCAATCTTAGGATGCCTCCGAAGCATACTATCCATTTCTATCTCTGCCGGACCACGTTCCCACGCAGCATCCGCTTTATCAATCAGCTTTATATCCGGGAATTTACTGATGGCAGCCATAAATCCCTGATGCCGTTCCATTGCAGGAGTCGAACCGCTCAATCCTGTCAGTTCTACTATATTTCCCTTCCCTTTTAGACTGGAGGCAATATAGTTTCCTACCGAACGACCGATTTCATAATTATCGGCTCCGATATAGGCAGTATATTTATCCGAAAGAATCTTCCGGTCTACAAGAATAACGGGGATGCCTTTCTGATAAGCTTCTTCTACAATCGGAGTCATAGGAGCAGCTTCGTTAGCGGAAATAATCAGCAGATCGACTCCTTCGTCCATAAAATAATGGACATCTTCCGCCTGCTTACTGTTATCATCCCCTGCCGAACGGATTTCCACCGAAACACCATTATAAAACATCGCTTCCCGAAGAATCTCATCATTCATCTTATGTCGCCATGAATCATCGCTGCATTGAGCCACCCCAATACGAAAACGGGGTGTATCCTGCCGGCAAGCCGTCATCCCGATTAAACCAAACAGCACCAGCATCCACTTCAGATATCTCATCGTCTTCATCCATCTCATCATTTCATAGTTCTTTCTGTAATCCAATTAAGAACAAAAATAAGAAATAATACTGTAAAGTTCTCTAACTTCAGCTATTTATTATTCTAAAAAGAAGGAAAGCAGTCCTCTTTCAGACCATCGGAAAGTATTAACAAAAGTATAAAGCGTAAAACAAACACTTAATCAATGTTATAAAACATAGCGTTTTACTTGGATAATTTGCAGATTTCACAGAAGTCCGTATCTTTGCACTGTGTTTTTCATAGTATTAGATTTAAGGTTAACAAAGGTTGGAGCAAGGCGTTGCTCCTTTTTTTATGCCCTGACCTTTCATCTACCGGTTAGTTTTCATCCCATTCCTTTTCCAGTTTACCATCAATAGTGTAGCGTTTCCATCGTCCTACACGGCGACCATTCTTATATTCCCCACATTCACGAAGCTGGTCATTCTTTACATAACGAGCTTCGAACGGTCCGTTCTGCCTTCCGTTCACATAGGTAGAAGTTTCCCAATAATCAAAGCGGTTGCTCACTATCAGCCGTCGTTCCTTGCCATGCAATCTGCCGGCCTGATAGGTAGCTTCATATCTCAATTCACCATTTTCCAGATTATATTCACGGTATAAACCGTCTTTACGATCGTTCTTCATATAATATTCTTTCTGCCTTACCCCACTTCCGTTGGCAAATGAGACATGGAGTCCATCTTCTTTTCCATCCAGATAGGTTTCAATCATCAGCGTATCTCCGCTTTCAGCAAAAGTAGTCCACCGACCATTCTTCTTTCCATTCTTATAACTACCCAGTATACGTGGCGAGCCAAACGTAAACACGGACGAATATTCACCGTCCTGCAAACCTTCTTCATTGAAATAAACGGTCTCATACAAATCATATGTACCTTTCAGAAAAGTATACTGTTTGCCTACCTGCTTCCCGTCCTTGTAATTATGCTCTTTCCGCAAAGTACCGTCAGATTCGTACGACAGTTGCTTCCCGTGCTCTTTCCCCATCCGGAAGTTTCTTTCACTTTCCACTTTTCCGGTAGTAAAGTAACTTTTGCTCGTACCGTCCAGCTTACCTTCCTTATAGGACTTTTCTTCTTTCAGCTTACCGTCAAACTTGGAGTTAATCTTGAAGAGGCCATCCTTCCGCCCTTCTTTATAACTTCCTTCCGTTATTAATATATTGTCCACATATTCTTTGTATCCGCCATCATAAAAACCATCTTTAAAAGATGCCAGCACATAGGCGGAATGATAACCATCTATGATGCGATGTTCGCCATTCAATGCTTTTTCCGTTTTCAGTTCCTGAAACAACAGTCTGCCATCGCCTACATTAACAACAGATACCTGATCGATCTTATATTCCTTTTGCGCAAACAAAGGAAGAGCAAGATATAAAAACAAAAATACGTTCCAGCTTTTTGATCTGAGGAAGTTCGAAATGTGTTTCATAAAGTAGTTTTCTCTTTTTGATTTATTATTTAAAAACCTGCCGCAAAGATAGGCAATCGGCTTATAAAACAAGGCAAAGAAGAGGGGGACAATTAGAAAAAAGAACATCTGTTATTATCATTCTAATAATTAACAGATTAAGTAGTAAATCAAAACACAGGGAAGGGGGACATTTACTGAAATAAGAAACAGAAAAGAAGGTGTGTCAAAAGCAACTAAATTCCCCTCCTTCAGGAAGGAGGAGAGTTTAGTTGCTTTTGACACACCTTCTTTTTGAATTTAAAGAGATTCTACAACAATCTGTCTTTCAGAATAACCGGAAGTTCGGGCATTGCACCGCTCTGCGTACAAACATAAGCGGAAACTTCGACAGCCAGCTTATGAGCTTCGGGAACAGACTTGCCATTCAGAATGGAAGCACAGAAAGCGGCAGTAAAGGAATCCCCCGCTCCTACCGTATCGGCTACCGGAACCTTCGGCGTTTCCTGAAAAGAAACGACTCCCGGAGTAAACACATAACTACCATTGATACCGCAAGTAAGAATCAACATTTTCAGATTGTACTTGGCCAACAGAATCCAGCACTTATCCTGTAAGTCGATGCCCGGATAACCGAACATACGGCTGATTGTCACCAGTTCTTCATCGTTTATCTTCAGAATGTTGCAGCGTTTGAAAGACTCGCGCAATACTTCTTTCGTGTAGAAGTCCTGACGGAGGTTGATGTCGAATATCTTCAGCTGTCCGTCTATATCGGGCATTGTATCGAGGAATCGGTTAATCGTAGCACGGCTCACTTCATTGCGTTGAGCCAAAGAGCCGAAACAAACGGCACGCGTATTCAAAGCCAGCCGCTTCAGTTCGTCCGTGAAAGGAATGTTATCCCATGCCACTCCTTCTTTGATTTCGTAACAGGGCACCCCTTCGTCATCCAGTGTCACCTGCACCGTACCGGTAGGGTAATCCAACCGCTCGATCTGAGTTTTGAGTTGCTTTTCTTTGAATACTTTCATGATTTCATCTCCCAGTTCGTCATTGCCCACCGCACTTACTACACGGCTGTCGAAACCAAACTGTGAAACATGATAAGCGAAATTAGCCGGAGCACCGCCTATCTTCTTTCCTTCGGGCAATACATCCCATAATGCTTCGCCCATTCCTACAATTATATTATTCATGATCTACGGATTTAATTGTTTTCCAAATATAAAATTATTTTTTGATACGGAAGGTATAGAACAGCAAGTAAAGTACACCGACTGTCATCACAGCAATCGCACCATTCTGCCCCATAGAAGTATCCGAAGCAACTCCCATAGCCAACGGGAAAACGGTTCCTCCGAAGAGTCCCATAATCATCAGACCGGAAACTTCGTTTTTCTTTCCCGGCAGATAAAGCAATGCCTGCGAGAAAATAACAGAGAACACATTCGAGTTACCAAAACCGATCAGAGCGATACAAGCGTAAATCACCGCCTTATCATGGAAGATGAACAACCCTACCATAGCAGCCAGCATCATAACAACACTGATACCGAAGAAAGATTTCGGAGACATCTGACGCAGGATGAATGATCCCAGAAAACAGCCTGCCGTACGGAAGATAAAATAGAGGCTGGTTGCAAAAGCAGCATCATCCAGTGTCATGCCGATGCGTTCCATCAGAATCTTAGGTGCAGTAGTGTTTGTACCGACGTCGATACCTACGTGACACATGATTCCGATAAAGCAAAGCAGGATAAACGGTTTGCCGAGCAATGCCAGGCACTGTCCGAAAGTGGAAGGTTTGCCTTCTTCCTTCTCTTCTTCAATCTGTGTCGCGTTGAGCAACAGAATGGCAAGGATGGCTATTACCATATAAATAGGGAATAATACACGCCATCCCAGATCGAAAGAAGGAATCGCCTGCGTTGCCCCCCACATGGCAATGTACGGTGCTAGGAAAGAAGCGATCGCTTTCACGAATTGTCCGAAGGTGAGGCTGCTTGCCAGACGGTCACCACGAACGATGTTGGAAAGAAGCGGGTTCAGTGAAGTCTGCATCAGTGCGTTTCCAATACCTAACAGGGAAAAAGAAATCAGCATCAGTGCGTAACTATCCCCGAAGACAGGCAACAGTAAAGAAGCAAAAGTCACGATCAAACTGAGTAACACGGTTTTCTTCTGACCGATACGGCTCATCAGCATACCTGTCGGTACGGAGAAAATCAGAAACCAGAAGAACACCAATGAAGGGAATATGTTTGCTTGTGAGTCTGTCAGACCCAGGTCTGCTTTTACATAATTGGAGGCAATGCCCACCAGATCAACGAATCCCATGGCGAAGAAACAAAGCATCACCGGGACTAGCTTGGAGAGAGAAGTGTTTTTAGTATTTTCCATTGTTTTATCTATTATAATTTCGTATATTAGCACAGTAATTATTTTCCTTTCCTATTGATCCTTTTTCTTTTAGCCTCCTATTTTCTTTGCTTATCACGGCTGTGAACAGACCGTATCACAAGGGTGATAAGACCTTATCACAGTAATGAACAGATCGTATCACGTAGGTGAAACGCTATCTATCTCCCATACATAAGGAGAACATAAAGGCATGTTAACGCAAGGATAAAGGTATGTTAGCATGAATTAAAAAGAGCGCAGGGAGAAGAAAGTCGTTTTTTATTTCTTCAGTTTGTAAACCACGAATGAATCTACTTTATAGGCACCGCCTTTGCTGTAGAAGCTGATATGATTATAAGGTTCCGAAGGGAATACCTGATTGGTCATAGCGAAGCGTCCACCGTCACCGAAAGCCTCTACACTTGATCTGTCTACAAACAGGCGAAGTTTCATTTCATCCTTATCCCCTTCAATCGCAGTCCAAGTCAGCATCGGGAAGTTTTCGTTGAAACTTACCTCGCCACTCTTGCGACGGTCCATCGAGAATTTCTTCTCTTTCATGTCGTACTGCATGTCTACTTCTTCGCCCTTGTCATTGTAGAGACGGAAACCGATGATTTCTGCCTGCTGATTCTTGAGGGACAGTTCTATTTCGTAAGCACCTTCATTGTTCGGAATCAAATCTTTCACGATACGTGTTCCGTTAACCTTGAATGAGCGCTTTTTGGAAACACCACGCAGTTTCAGTAATTCGGGAGAAGGAGCGGATTGAAGATAAATCCCACCGTCGATGGCAAAGAGACTCAAATCACGAGGGATGGAGTTCGGACTACGGTATTGAGAAGTTGGCACGTCATTTGCATATTGCCAGTTGCTCATCCATGCAATGGCGATACGGCGGTTGTCGGGGGCATCGCTCCAAGTAACTGTAGCATAATGGTCTTTTCCCCAGTCCATCCATTTTGTGATATTCGGCTGATTGTCACAACTAAATTTCTTGCCGTCGAAGCTACCGATAAAGTATTGAGTAGCACTTCCTCCAAAGGGCCCTCCGGGATTCAGATTGCAAAGCAATACCCATTTCTTTTCATTCGTTCCTTCTACGGGGAGTTCAAACAAATCGGGACACTCCCAGACACCTCCATGAGCACCGTATCCTTCCCCAAAACTGCTTTCATAAGTCCATTCTTTTAAGTTGGAAGAAGAGAAGATTTGCATTTCCTGTCCCACGGCAAGCAGCATCACCCAACGCTGTGTTCCTTCATACCAAAAAACTTTCGGGTCGCGGAAGTCATTGGCTTCGGACACCAGTACAGGATTATTTTCGTATTTGATGAAGCTGCGTCCGTTGTCAGTACTATAAGCAATGCTTTGTACTTGACGATCACTGCTTTGGGTATAGATAGCGATGATGGCACCTGCACCGAAACCTGCCGTATTATGGTGATCTACCACAGACGATCCGCTAAAAATAGTACCCAGCGCATCGGGTGCTATGGCTACCGGACGATGTTCCCAGTTGATAAGGTCTTTGCTGATAGCATGTCCCCAACTCAGATTTCCCCATTTGGAACCGTATGGGTTGTATTGATAGAACAGATGATATTCTCCATCTTTGTAAACCATTCCATTGGGGTCGTTCATCCATCCGTAAAGCGGAGAAAAATGATAAGACGGACGAAACTTCTCACGATTACTTGTGTCGTAGGTGTCGGACAACTGCATCTCCTTGCAACAAAGTACATTTTCGGGAGAAAGATTTACATGAATAGGATCATTTGTATTCAATCTGAATTTCAGAATGATTGTTTTGCCCGAGAAGTCTGAAATGTCTACGGGGACAAAGTAATCGACTTTATGAAGCGCAAGGCGCACATCGAGATTTTTCACCTCTTTGTTATTAACGATCATGTTGATGTGCACATCGGGAGAAGCATCTTCGACAGGCAAAAGCAAATACTTCTGATCAGTATTAATACGCACGAGGCAATGTCCTTCTCCCAAATTACTGATTGATAAAGGAGAATCTGCCGCTTTAAGTGAAACAGAGATAGTCATAAGAAAACAACAAATCAGAGTAGCCTGAAGTTGTTTGAAGAAAAGCAATACATTCATGTTTTATGGTATTAAAAGCAATAATTGTTCTGATGCAAAGATAGGCGCCCAGGAATGAAACGCCTATCAAATATGTTTCAAATGCTATAATAGATGTTACTTCTACAATAATCCTTCCGATTAATAATTCCTGTTTTGAGTATATAATCCGGGGATATAATACAATTGATTGTAAGGAATGGGGAAGAATTCATTCTTATCAGCCTCGTAGTGCGCATCTTTATAGTATTGTGCGTATGTCTGACCATCGTACACATTGTTTTGTTCGCTTGCGAAAAAAGCGTTTAAGGTTGTCGAAGCAATACCCCAACGACGCAAGTCGAAGTAACGTCCGTTTTCCATAGCCATTTCCAGACGGCGTTCCCATCGCAAGCATTTGCGTGCAGTTTCCTTATCCTGAAAATAAGACTCCGGATATAGGGCGATCTCACACTGTTCTTTGGCATAAGAGATGTGTTTATCGATGGAATTGGCTGCACGCTGACGAATATCATTGATGATGGTGCGGGCTTTACCTAGTTCACCCAGTTCGATGAATGCTTCTGCACGCATCAACATCACATCGGTAAATCTGAATACATAATCGTTCATAGCGAAAGCTTGCCATGAGCCATTGTATGTTTCTCCTTTGGAACGTTGCGGTACTTCTTTCAAAGAGGTGTAATATCCATACGTGTTTGGTGTACGGGAGTTGTTTTTGGTCATCGTATATTCAGCTTCATATTTATACGGATAGGTAGGCATGCCAACAGTATGAAACAATCTCGGGTCCCACTTCTGCTCATTTACTTCTCCATTAATCGGATAGCTGATTTCATTATTATAATCATCAAACATAGGCAGGCCATTTTTAGTTTTGAAAGCATTTACCAGATTTTGCGACGGCTTATGAAAATCCCATCCGCAAGACCACATTCCCCAGCATCCGTTCAGCATATTCGACCAGTTGGCACGTCCGAAACTAGTATTATCATCTTTATAGTCAGAGCATTGTACGGCAAATACAGACTCTTTACTGTTCTTGTAATCGGGCAGGAAGATATCACCGAAATCTTCCAAATAGTCATAATCAGAGTTTGCAACCTCATCTGTATAGATGACTACCTTCCGCATATATTCTTCATTTATATGATTTACACCCGTAGTGGCTTCATAGCCATCTCCCCATGCCAAACCCAAATAACATTTGGCCAAATAAGCGGCAGCGGCAATCTTATTGACACGCCCTCCATCCGATTGTTTTTCGGGCAACACGTTGTAAGCTGTTTCAAAATCGGCAATTACTTTACCAAACAACCCTTCATAAGAAAACTCGTCATTAGGGATTTGCTCGATACTGTTGTTTAAATAGGCCACCTCGTCAATCCAAGGCACCTGACGAAATACTGTCAATAGCTTATAATAGAAATGTGCACGAAGAAATTTAACTTCTGCTATGCGTTGCTCGCTGATATCCGATCCTAGTTTGGCAACTCCATTTCTCTCCAAAGACACCAGTGCGCGGTTGCAACGAGACACGGCACAATAGAGTCGATACCATAGTTCATCCATTTCACCCGGAGTGGTAGCGGTCAGAGTAGACCATATTTCAAAAGGGTGATATCCTGTATCGGTTGTTCCCGAACCGCCTTTCAAGCAGTCATCTGAAGTAATATCTCCATAAGGAAACAAGTTGAACGGATATGAGAACCAACAATCGCCTAACATTGCATAAGCGGCATTTACCATCTTCTCAGGTTCGGAGAAAGCTTTGTCTTCGTCTATCACTGCTGTCGGGTTATAATCCAGAAAGTCGTTGCAGTTTGTTAAGGTTAAGCCCATCAGGCAGGCTACCATCAATTTATATATCTTTTTCATTATTATTTCTTTTTGAAAATTAAAAACCTAGTTGTAAGCCGAATGATACAGAAGTAGCCAACGGATAGTTCCAATCGGAGTTCTCTGGGTCCGAGCAAGTCAGACTCTTACTCTTGACAGTCAACAAGTTTTGTCCTGACAAATAAATACGTGCACTACCCATTTTGAATTTAGAAAGAAAGGATACAGGCAAGTTATATCCCAGTTGTAGATTACGCAGTTTCAAATAAGAGCCATTCTCAACAAAATAAGAGGAAGCACGACCTTCGTCGGCAGTATTATTGGTAGTCAAAGCGGGGATGGTGGAATTTGTATTGGCTGTGGTCCATGCACCCAGCAAACGATTTCCTTTGTTTGAGCCTGCATCAGTAATACTCCAAAAGTCGGTCTGGAACTTCTGATTGTTATACACATCCTTATCATATACTCCTTGCCAGAACATACTGAAATCAAATCCTTTATAATTCAGAGCGATATTAATGCCATAAGAGAATGCGGGAACCGGATTGTAAATCCAATCTTGATCGTCGGCTGTAATACCAGCCTTGCCGTCTAAGTCTGCATACTTCAGTCCGCCTACACGTGCATTCGGCTGACCGGAAGCATCAACCTCTGCTTGATTCTGGAAAATTCCTTCTACTACATATCCTACAATAGAACCGTAAGGTTTACCTGACTCTACTAGGTTTTGTGTTGTAGTATGTGCGTAAGATCCTGTAGATGTTTCCGGAAGATAAGTTACCTTATTGCGGAAGAAGTCTAAGTTACCACTAATGTCAAGTCCCAGCCCGGAAGCCAAAGTCTTGCGATATCCTAAAGCAAACTCCATACCCCAATTGCGCAATGAAGGTCCATTGGCCCATGATGCACCTCCTTCACCTAAGGCACCCAGATAGGCGGGATTGATCAACATATCGTCTACATCTTTTACATAGCCGTCTATTGAACCATACAGGCTGCCTTTGAAAAGAGTGAAATCTGTACCGATATTGAATTGTTCGGCCGATTCCCACTTCAAATTAGGATTGGCAAGTTGAGTGGCACGGTATCCTGATGGGAAGGTTCCCGAATATTGCAAAAACAAGTCATATGCGGTAGATGTAACGCGATCTAATCCATAATCGGCTACGTACAAACCAAACTGTGCATTATTATCGATAGCCTGATTACCAGTCTGTCCCCAAGAAGCACGGATTTTCCAATCATCCATCCAGTCTTTCTGCAACAACTTTGATAAACGCACTCCTAAAGTAGCGGCCGGGAAAGTACCCCAACGATTATCTTTACCAAAGCGGGAAGAACCGTCTCGGCGAATGGTAAAAGAGGCAAGAATAAAATCATCAAAGTTATAATCCACTTTACCGAAGAATGAAGCCAATCGATATCCTACCTTTGCTCCGGAGTTTCTCATCGTACCCGTTGCTGCATTCGGCCACATATAATCTTTATCTTCCAACGTATATTCTTCTGAATATGCTGAAAAGTCAATAACGGATTGCTTTGACATTTCTGTACCTAGCAACACTGTGAAGTCATGTTTGTCTGCCAATCGGAAGTTATAGTTGGCCGTGTTAGACCATGTCCAGTTTGTTTCATTATTATGAGAGAGCGTAGTCTTAGCAATGTCATTATTGACAATGTCAGAATGGAACGTTTTCGTCATGGCATTAATGAAAGAAGAATAATGGTCGATACCGAAGTTAGAACGGATTACCAAGCCTTTCACAGGTTTTAGTTCCACATAACCGTTACCAAACAGACGCCAATAATCCAAATGGTTATCACGATTGTCATACAACTCACGCAACGGATTCTGACGGTCGCTCATTCCACCTACGGGACCGGCAAAGGTCACTCCGTCTTCTTCATATACCGGCACAGTAGGAGCCATCTTCAATGCATTTTCCATCGGAGCACAATCAACTTGGCTGGTATATGTCACTGTGAAGTTTTCACCGACAGTGATATACTTATTTACATTGTATGAAGAGTTCATACGAGCAGAGATGTTTTCGAAATCAGTGTATTTCAATATACCACTGTTCTTCTTGTATCCCAGCGAGAACATGGTAGAATGTTTTTCATTGGCATGAGAGAGAGACAGGTCATAATTCTGTGAAAATCCTGTGCGGGAGATTTCGTCCAACCAGTCGGTATCAGAAAATCTCATCGTTTTATCCTTATTGATGTATCCATCATACAAACCGTTTACCGTATAATCTACATAATTTCCAGTTATCGGATTCCATACTGTAATAGGAGTACCTGTAGCAGCATTCAAGTTCAATCCGTAGTTACTGGCATAGGCTACAGGGTCCATTCCGTCATTCAAAGCGGCCTGGGCCATAGCTGTGGCATAGTCCGATGTGTTAGAGAGTTTCATCAAAGACTGAGGCGTATAGAATTGTGCGGTCAGATTGGCAGAGAAATCCACCTTCACCTTATCGGCCTTCTTGCCTTTCTTCGTGGTAATGATGATAACACCGTTGGATGCACGCGAACCATAGATAGAAGCAGAGGCGGCATCCTTCAATACCTGCATACTTTCAATATCATTTGTGTTAAGAGAGTTCAAAGCGCGGGTGGTAGGTACGCCGTCTACTACATACAACGGATCTTGCGATGAGTTGAAAGAACCGATACCACGAATGCGGACTGTACCCGTGCCACTGGGTGAACCGTTAGCGGTAATTGTCATGCCCGGCACTTTGCCCTGCAAACTTTTCATAGGGTCGGCATCCGTAGCCGTTTTCAAGGTTTTAGTAGAAACAACAGCTACCGAGCCCGTCAGGTCGGCTTTCTTTTGAGTTGAATAACCGGTAACTACTACTTCATCCAACATTTCAGAGTCTTCCTCTAAAGTGACATTTAATAAAGCTTTCGCTCCTACTTTAATCGTTTTAAAACCGATATACGAGATAGTTAGTTCCGAACCTTTCTTTACTGTTAATGTAAAGTTACCGTCGAAGTCGGTAATAGTTCCGTTGGTAGTAGCAGTTGTTTCAATGACAGAGGCACCGATAATTGGTTCACCGTCGGTTTTAGAAATTACGTTTCCCTTCACCGTAATGTTTTGCCCCCACAGGGCCGACATGAAAGCAAACAGGAAACAAACGCTGCAAAGAAGTTTTTTGTTCTTCATGACACTAGGCATTAGTTTAATGTTATTAATTTA
>ENA-UESI01001734-UESI01001734.1-human-gut-metagenome-genome-assembly--contig:-NODE-1734-length-12923-cov-3.859801_pt1 | contig 12923 bp, 15 predicted proteins | sample MGYA00243005_ERZ508006 | MGnify/ENA primary metagenome ERZ508006 (study PRJEB26167, sample SAMN06115436) | human gut metagenome | host: Homo sapiens | place: China:Shandong | collected 2015-06-10... | reverse complement strand
TGACAATCCTAAAATAAGGGGACTACGCATAAGGCTGCTTTCCCTGTTTTGTTTTGGATTTTTCTTCATGTTTTTCAGTTCGATGTGCTCCGCTGTACTCGCCCGTTCTTCTGGAGAGCGTTGTAGAACTTCTGGATTTGGATCGTGGTAAGCTTGTCCAGCTTGTGTCCTCCAGTTGGGGGATGATGTGGTTATTGATGTAGTTCAGATAGTAGTCCTTGGTGTTCTCCCAAAGCCGGGACTCGGCATAGACCTCGCATCACATCTGCCCCCAGCTGTTCACCGTATGGGTACCGCTGCGGTTCATGTCCAGCCGCTGACTGTCCGCGATGGCCTTTTTCGGCTTCTCCTTGACCTTCGCCTGAGTCTTCCCCAGTACATTCTTAATTTTCTGCTTCCCAGTCTCCGGGTCATAGGAGGCCGTGTAGAATCCCTCCCACCGGCCATCCTTCCATTTACGACTGCTGCCCTCGCCGTTGACACGTTTCTTCCCCATCCATCATCTCTCCCTTCCTGCCAGCTCACAGGCCCGCTGTTCATCTTCGTTTTCAAAGTTGTACGGCGGCTGGTCTGCCAGAAGCTCTTGTTGGAAGATGTCGTTGGTGAGCGGGGACTTAATCTGCCGGATGCTGTCTTTGTCCAGATGTGCCTGCCCCGGTTTCACCGACCACGCCATCATGTGAACGTGGGGATGATGCCCCTCATCATGGAACGCCGCGTATCACCGGAAATCCTGAGGCGGGATGTGCGTAGTTGCCGCAATGTCATTGCGGTGAGCACGGAGCAGGGCCTACCCTGCCTGCGCATTGTTGTAGCCAAGACGTTCCGCGTCTTCCCGGTACAGCGAAAGGATATGGGTCCAGACGTTGCCGGTGTCGTGCTCCAGTTCAGGCATGGCAGCGCTGAGACTCACATAGTCCGCATCACTGAACAGACCGTGATCTCCCAAGCGCTCCGCACGGGGCCGCGTTGCGATGTGCTTCAGGTAACCATCCGTCTGCTGCACCTGCTTCCAGTGTTCCTCCAAGGCCAGGGTGATGAGCCGGGGTGGGCGGACGGTCATCCGGGATGATCTCCACACCCATTCCCGCGTCGTAATGTAGCAGAGATACCCTCTGGCGTTTTGTTTGCCACACTGGATATACGGACTTTTGACGATCAGTCTCGCCATCATCCATCATCACCGTCCCGCTGCTCTAGCTGATCCTGCCGTCCATCCAGATAAGACTGCACTGAGGACGGGAGAAACAGTCCGGCGTTGTTGGCACTGAGATAGTCCAGATAGAAGTTGATGGCGTTCTCGATAAATCCGGTGAGACTGCAACTGCCGTCTTCCATATAATGCCGCTCCAGCCGCGCCTTCATCTCCGGCGTCAGGTAAAGGGCGAATTTCTCTTTTTGGCTCATAAAAGCCTCCTTTCTTAGGGTTGACCCCCTGGTTTTTCTTGTGTTCCGAATGTCTCTCTGTTAGACTGTTTGCAGATGGGGTCTGCGTTTTTCGAAACGTGGCGCGCCGCCGGACTGTTGCAGCAGTTTCGGCGGCTTTCCTTTTTAATAGGGATGTCGAAATGTTTGCCGGTCTGGGTATGGATCACCTTCACCACCCTTCCTGAAATATTTCTGCCCCACGTCATACACTTGCCCTGCGGCCTTAGTTGACCAGCACGGCGGTTTCTTCCACGTTGGTACGCTCGTACATCGCAGTCACGATGTAGTCCTGGAAGTACTTTCCTTAGCGAGTATGAACTCTGGCGGCGTGAGCAGTATACGGAAGATATCCTTCCTCGAAAATATCTGTATGATCTGCCTGAGACACTGCGGCTTATGCAGTCACAGATCACCGACCTATTCAAGGACGTTTTGGATATAGACACCGGCACAGACGTGGTTCCACAGCGAATGGCCGCATATTATACGGCCGCTGGAGAGGGTGCGTTCCGCTTTTATCCGCAGCCTGTCAGCTTTGAACTGGTCAACGAAGAGGTGTTCACAGAAGTATTGGAGCCTGGTTCCATGTATGATTTGATCGCCTATCATCTCCGCGAGTGCGTCAAACGGGGGGGAGATGCGGGTGTGCAAAAACTGCGGAAGATATTTTGCTATGACGGGCCGCGCTACGGTAGAGTATTGCAGCCGCCCCTTTGACAGCCGAGGCCGCACCTACAAGGAGGTGGGGGCTATCGCCCAGTGGACGCTCAGCAAAAAAGGTGACGATGTATTCCAGGGTTGGGAGTACAAGAAACGGTTTGCCAGAATGAAAGCCGGAACACTTCCTGCGGAGGAATTCTATGCCTGGAGCAGGAAATTCAGAGAGATGAGAGCTGCCTGCGATGCAGGTAAGATTTCTCGGAACGAATTTATGACATAGCTTGCATTGATGCGATAGTCAAAACCTCCGGCTAAGCCGAAGGCTTGTGTAAGCCCTATCAGGGCATAATACCGGCAGGTGTCTCAAGGCGCGTCGAAAAAGTTTTCACTCGCATCACTTGCCCTACTGCCCGTAAACGGGCCGAATCTATCAATTGCGAGTCTTTTCAAATTGGCAGCTTTACATCTTGTCATGAATGAGTTTCTGGTTGGCGTGAGTTTAGTCGGCAAACCTTTGCTCACGTCAACTCGGGGACTTTTTCTTCTTTACCTCGCTCTTCGCTATAAGCTCTTTTTCTCCCCATAGCCGGGTGTTTCTTTTGCTGGGGTTGCACCCTTTCGAAGGTAACTAGTGCGGAAGCTAAAACCATTTTCATGATCTTGACTATCGAGTTTCTACAATAGCAGATACCCCTGCTTCTCCTGTCGAGGGAAGCTGATTTGTCCATACAACAGTCTCCACTAGCGCGGGTGTGGCAGTTAGAATACCCATAGTATCATCCCCGGAAGTCCCATCCCTTTCTAAAACTTCAATCGTTACCGCTGTATTATCCTGGCGGGCAAGGTAAATCGTGTTGAACGGTTCCGAGTACTCATCACCGAACTTCGATTGCTCTTTCCCCCGGAATCCTTCTTTTTTCACATTCTTGGGCGCTTGATTGTCTTTCCAGTGGTTTTGATGGATGTATACTAGCCCGTCCACAGATGCCTTCATATAAATATTGCTTTCATCGTGGACACGGGAAAAAGATACGGACGATATCTTCAAGATATACTGCTGGGAACACAAAAAGCGGTTTGCCTGGACGAAGTCCGGGAAAAGCCTGCCGGAAAAACTATACGCCTGGGGCGAACGCGCCAGAGAAAAAAAGAGTGTGACAGCGGTAAGATGTCCCTGGAAGAGTATGTTACCTGGCTGAAAGAATCTTAGGACGGCAATGCAGGCCTCTCATTTGAAAGGCTTTTGATTTTCTGTATAGCAGTTTTACCCTGATGCGGCCTCAGCCCCGCATTCGGCTCGATGATTGCGTGTGGTAGACATTTGCACAGGGCATTCCTGCGCTACATTCATGAGGGCCTGATTGACTGCTGACTCCGAAGGCCGAACTCATTGATGAGGCAGTTCGGTATCTACGGTGTTCTGCACGAACGACTCTGCAAAGAGCAGGTGTTGCACACAGATGAGACCACCTTGCAGGTGCCGAAAAAAGCGGGACGGCTATCTGCAAGTCCTATAAAATCGGGCCACACTGGAAAATACCATCCGATGGCATGACAAGCGGCAGAGTCCTTAAATCGGGACTCTGCCGCTCGATTGGCAGGAAGTGCTAAGTATTATTTGTCATCTGAACCGTCAGAATTTCACTTGCGCTGGTACATTCTTTCTGCGCCAAATCCAGTTTCACACCTAATCTTCATCCGTTAAAGCAGTCCTGGCAGGAAAGTGGACAACTGCGGGATTAAGACCAGGAAAAGTTGAGCGATCAGCAGTGCGATCACAGGCCCAATAATGGCTTTGCAAAGATTCTTCACTGGAATCCCGGTAATGGATGCCGCAGTGTAGAGATTCGTGCCCACCGGCGGGGTAATAAAGCCAATAGCTAGGTTTGCCACCATAATGACACCAAAGTGAATGGGATCCACACCGACGCCCATCGCCACCGGCATCAGAATCGGTGCCAGGATAGTGATAGCGGACAGAGTCTCCATCAACATTCCGACAACCAATAGCAGGATATTCAGCAGCAACATAATCATCCACTTGCTGTTAGTGATGGAAAGGATTGCAGCTGCAAGGGCTTCTGGCACATTCTGAATGGCCAAAGCCCGGCCCAGAACAGTGGCTGCCGCCACGATAATTAGGATCGGTGCGTTGAGTCCAGCAGCACGCAACAGGATGCCCGGGAGCTGTTTGATAGTGACCGTCCGGTAGATGAACAGGGACACGATCAAGGCATACACGCAAGCTACTGCGGCGGCTTCTGTGGCGGTAAAGAGTCCGCTATAAATACCACCTAAAATCACCACTGGCGTCATGAGCGCCCAGAAGCCATCCTTGATGCTCTCAAAAATCCCCATTGTCTCTTGCTGGCAATGGATCTTCACCGGATGCCGCTTACAATAAATGTAACAATAGATCATCAGGGCGGTACCGCACAAGACCCCTGGAATGATACCCGCCGTCAGCATGGAGTCAATACTGACCGTTCCTACCGTAATGGCAAACATCACCATAGGTAGGCTGGGAGGGATTAAGACACCCAGGCCACCGGAGGCAGCTGTCACGCCAGTTACAAACGTCTTATCATATCCCTGTTCTTCCATGGCTGGGATCATGATACTACCTACCGCCGCAAATGTAGCCTGGCCGGAGCCGGAGATAGCACCAAATAACATACAGGTGAGCACTGTTGCCATGGGGACGCCACCGGTGAATCTACCCATACAGGCATTGGCAAAATTGAACAGCTTTTTGGAAATACCGCCCTGTCCCATGATCTCACCGGCCAGGATAAAGAGAGGTACCGCCAGAACCGTGAAGGAATCCAGCGCCTGTACCATATTGCGGACAATGTAAGCCAAGGATACCACGCCGCCCATCAAGCTATTGGCAATCACACCCAAGCCAATGGAAGCCAGCACCGGGACGCCAATTGCCAGCAGACAGAAAAACACTAAAAACAGGAGCCCGACTGTAGCCGTCATTTCCATTCACCTCCCTTCTTTTTTGCAACGCTCTGGCACCACATCTTCTGCAAAACCCGGAAAGTCGTCAGCCCCATACCCACTGGGAGCGCTAGATAAATATACAACATGGGGATGTGCAGTACCGTGCTGTACTGCGGCATGGCCAAGAGATCAACACAGATCTGGATTCCCACTACCGTCATGACCACAGTGAACACCAGAAAGATGGCGTAAGAAATCACACGGACTATGCCGCGACCCTTATGAATGGACGTTTCTAGGATATCGACACGGATATGGGTTCCTTTCTTCGCCGCAAAAGAACTCCCCAGAAATGTCATCCAGATCAACGTATAGCGGGAGGTTTCCTCTGTCCAAGGCATGGAGACTTTCAGCACGAGACGTGCGAAAACCTGCAGCGCTGTGGCAAACACAAAGTATGCCACAAAACAGGAAAGTATCGCCTCTTCAAAGTAATGATCTAAATAATACAATACTTTCTTCATTTACTTCCCTTTCTCAGCACAAAGAGGCGTAGCAAATGCAGTTTCTGCCATCTCGGTCTGCTCCGCCTCCTCCATTGAAACACACTCTCAGTACATTAAGATACGGCCTTGATGGAATCCTTCAGTTCAGCGACAAGGTCAGCGCCAACATTGGTAGCAATGACATCTTCCGCACTGCCCATAAGGGCCTGAAACTCCGCCAGTTCTGCGTCGGTCAGCGTGATCACGGTCAAGCCGGCATCCTCCAGCGTGGTAATGTAATTTTCCTTCTGAGCCGCTGCTTCTTTGCGCTGGAACTCCACACCGGCGCGGATAGCATCCATCACAACCTGCTGATCCTCAGCAGAAAGGCTGTTGAACCATGCGGGGTTGCAGGTGGCCATGCCTACCTGGAAGATGTGATTGGTAAGGGTGATGTACTTCTGAACCTCATAGAACTTCTGAGAAATCACCAGTTCCAAAGGGTTATCCTGGGCATCCACCGTGCCCTGGGACAAGGCTGTATAGAGCTCGCCGAAGGCGATGGCAGAGGGAATGGCACCCAGACTCTCCCAAATAGCGATGTGCAGATTGCTCTGCATCACACGCACTTTCATACCCTTCAAATCAGCAGGGGTATGAACTTCCTTGTTGGAACTCAACTCACGGTAGGTGCAACTCTCAAAATAGCCTAAGCCCTTGAGACCACATGCATTTTCCATGGAGTCAAGCATCTTAGTGCCGAAATCTCCATCCAAGACTGCATAAGCGGTCTCCTCATTGGGAAACGCGAAGGGTAGAGAGAAAACTTCCAAATCCTGGTTGAAAGAGGTCAGGTTAGAGGTGGAGCAGGCGGACATTTGAATGTCGCCGCCCTGAACCGCCTGGGCCAAGTCCACATCAGAGCCCAAGGTGCCGTTGGGGTAAATATTGCACTCAAAATTGCCGTTGGCTTCCATGTAGTCAGCAGCTACTACCCAAGCCTTGTGCATGAGGGAGTCTTCTGTGCCCGCATGCGCAATCTTTACTTCAATTTTTTTCCCGGCATCATTCTCAGCTCCGGAAGAGGTATTAGAAGAGGGCGTATTGTTCTGACTACCGCAGGCAGTCAAAAGGCGTATGCTCATCATCGTGGCAAGTGCAAGCGAAATGGCCTTTTTCATTTTCTTTTTCATATTTGTCCTCCCTTTTTGTAACTGATACAAGCAGTTCAGTCAAAAAACTTAAGTCTGAAACTCCTTCACGTCTCTGACCTTTGGGTTCACAATATTCACCGTCCACTTGCCGGACAGAACGTCCAGCGCCTGCCGCGTCAGCTTGTGGTGCAGATCGATCATCGCCTCTTCCGAATACATTGCCACATGCGGCGTATAAATTAGGTTCTGAATCTGGTGGGCAGGATGCTTAGGGGGCAGAGGCTCGCCTTCAATGACATCCAGGCCAGCGCCACCAATCGTTCCCTCCCGTAGCGCCGTCAGTAAATCATCAGTATTGATGATGGCTCCGCGGGAAACATTCACGATCACAGAGTCCTTCTTCATCTGCTTTAGTTCTTTCATGCCAATCATGTGATAAGTGCCTGGATTGAGTACCGTGTTGATGGAGACGATGTCAGAGTTGCGCAGGACTTCTTCAAGCGTGCTACAAAGGCGGATACCATCCATCTGGATCTCCTTGAGGAAAGGATCGTACACCAGTATCTCCATACCCATGCCCCGAACCATCTTAGCCTGCTCCCGGGCGATACGACCGAAACCGATCTGGCCAAACACCTGATCAGACAGACGGTGTACGATATGGCCTTCTCCCTGTCCGTAGGCGCCGGCCCTTCCCCGGGCCACGAAATCCAGCAAGTGCTTTTTCAGCGTTAGAGCCAGTAGGAAGGATTGGGACGCCACCTCATACGCACAGTAGTCTGGCACGTTGCACACAGGAATCCCGCGCTCTGTCGCAGCGTCTAAATCCACAGAATCGTAGCCGATGCCGCACCGACCGATGAACTTCAGCTTAGGCAATGCCTCAATCACTCGGCGAGACATTGGGACTGCCACCACCATGACTGCGTCAGCGTCCTGTGCCCCGGCGATAATCTCATCCTCCGTGCCCCAGTCATGAAATTCAATCTCCATGCCCGCCTTTTCAAAGGCTTCCTGTTCAATCTTCTTCGTTTCAGGGCCCAGCCACTGCTGATCCACAAAATGAATCTTCATAATCAGCTCTCCTTTATATGCTCAGGCGCACAAAAACTCTCCGTTAGCGGGTAGAACCGCTACGGTACATGTTTGCGTGCTTACCTGAACGTTTCCTCGCATGCTGTTGTTTGAAACCTTACTCCTGGCAAAGTTTCTGGAGTCTTGCGTAACGGACGTCGGTCAGCTGCTGAAGTCCCTCGATATCCTCGTCAGTCAGGTGACGGAACTTTTTAAACCGGGTCACGAACTCCCTCACGGGTTTCGGATTCTTTACGACGACAGACATGGAGAACTTGCCGTTTTCCACCTCATAGAGCGGGGCGAAGTTCGTCTCGATAGCCAAGCGGGCCACCTCGATACTTTCGTCGGACTTACAGCCCCAGCCGGTGACGCAGGGATTGTAAACATGTAGATACGCAAGGCCGTTATCCACCTGCATGGCCTTCTCCAGCTTCTTAACCATATCCGGGATGTAAGCAGGGCTCATGGTGGCCATATAGGGGATGTCATGCATGGCCATGATCATGGGAAAATCCTTCTTGTTCTGTTTCTTGCCGCCGTGGCCGTCGATGACAGGCGTAGTGGAAGTCCATGCGCCCTTGGAGGTGGAGCCGCTACGCTGATAGCCAGTGTTCATATAGCCCTCGTTATCGTAGCAGATATAGATCAGCTTGTCTCCACGTTCCGCCGCGCCGGAGAGGCACTGCATACCGGCGTCCACAGAGGCACCATCGCCAGCGAAGGCGACCACGTTGACATGGCGGCCAATGTGTTCATAGTGCAGCTTAATGCCAGCCAGCATGGATGCCACATTGTCCAGCAGCGGGAAAAACACCGGAGTTTTGGCACCGGACTGCTTGTCCCAACCCACAACGCCGACACCGCCCATACACCCGGGAGGGATCGCAAAGATCGTGTTGGGCCCCAGAACCTTCATGCAGGTGCGCAGAGTCAGCTCGATGTTGCAGCCAACGCAGGCGGAGATACCAGGAGAAATCTGGTCCTCATAAGTTGCCAGTTTATCAATGACATTCATGGTAGTTCCCCCCTTCTTCAGATACCCATGTCCTTCCGGTTCAGCCAGATTGTCGGATGACACTCAGTCTTACCGGCTTGTTCAACAATCATCTTGATGGCACAGTCAATGTGTTTTCCGGTCACATCCTCGCCGCCCAGACCGGCAATAAAGGCAATGTTCGGAACGAAGCTGTTGGCACGGTACATGGCCGCGCAAACCTCTTCGTAGGTGATGCCGGTGTTCCAGCCGAAGGACACGTTGCGATCAATGACACCATAGGCCTTTCTGCCTGCCAGAACCGTCGCCACCTGCTCAGCCGGGAAGGGACGGATCATGCGCAGTTTCAGAAGACCAATCTTGATGCCGTTGCGGCGGGCCTCATCCACGCGATCCTTAGCAACGCCCACCATGGAGCCCATTGTCACAAGGATGTAATCCGCATCCTCACAGCGGTACGCCTCCACCGCACCGCCATAGGAACGGCCGAACTTCTTGCCATATTCCTTGTCAAGCTTCTCAAAGAGCTTCAGCGCGTTCTGCTGGGCCATCATGTGCTTCATGCGGTACTCGGTCAGGAGGGCACCGGTAGTCAGCGGATCCACTGCCATGGGTTTCAGGGGATCCAGCAGAATGTGCTCCGGATGATATGTGGGCAGGAAAGCGTCCACCTGCTCCTGTTCTGGGATCTCTACCCGCTCGGACATATGGGAGAGGTAGAAGCCGTCGAAGCAGACGTTCACCGGCAGCAGAACGTTCTTGTCTTCCGCCATGCGGTAGGCCATGATCATGGTGTCCAAAATTTCCTGGTTGTCCTCCACATAGACCTGCAGCCAGCCAGCATCCCGCACGGTAAGAGAGTCTTGGGGACCACCCCACAGGGTTTGGGGGGATATCATTTCACGGTTGGCCACCGCCATCACGACAGGCAAACGCAGGGTGGACGCCCGGAAATAGGGCTCATACATTAGGGAAAGGCCCTGAGAAGCGCTGGCGGTAAAAACCCGGGAGCCAGCTAGAGATGCGCCCGTCACGACGCTCATGGCGGAAAGCTCGGACTCTACCTCGCTGACGGTGCTATGCAACTCACCGCCAGTCACGAAGTCCGCCAGATACTCCACAATGGGTGTCTGGGGTGTGATGGGGTACGCCGCAATGATATCAGGACGGCAAAGCTTAGCGCCGATGGCTGCCGCCATATTTCCGTTGATGACCTTAACAGTAGCCATTATTTCTCCTCCTTCACCAGCTCCATCGCAATTGCCTTCTTCTTGCACTCGTGGGCGCAAATGCCACAGCCTTTGCAATAGTCGTAGTTGATCTCAAACGAGCCATCTGCCACCTTACGAACGGAGTTGACGGGACAGTACATGAGACAGGCGCCGCATTTGACACACTTGCTCTTATCCAGAACCGGCTTTCTGGTACGCCACTTGCCGGTATCCACAATCTTGAGTCCTTCCTTGCCAATAGGAACGATATACTCACTGATAAACTCCATGATGCCACCTCCCAATCAGCTGAAGTCAAACAGTTTTACATCATTGTAGCCGCGTCGGAATGTTTCCACATTCTTTTCGCCAAAGAACTTGAGAACCACCTTTTCCAATTCCACCTTGTCGACCCAGCCAGTGGCCTTCACAAAAGCGCCCAGCATGATGGTGTTTGTGATGGGACGGCCCAGCATCTCCAAGGCGATAGTAGTGGCATCCAACCAGGCAACACGCTTGATATTAGGGCTTGTGATGAGGGACTGTGCGTCAGAGACTTGAGTGTTCAGGACGGCGACGGAGTCTTCCTTCATGCCCTCAAAAACGGGTGCGGAGATTAGCAGGCTTGGGTCTAGGATTAGCGTGCAATCTGGGTTGTAAACTTGGTTCTTCGCCCGGATTTTCTCGTTGCTCAGCCGCACGAAGGACGTAACAGGCGCACCTTGCCGTTCAAAGCCAAACATCGGCGTAGAGTTGCCGTACTTTCCGCTAGCCACGGTGGCATGGACTAACATCTCGCCGGCCTTAACGGTGCCAAGCCCACCAATACCGTGGAGCCTGATCTCTTTCATGTAGATTCCTCCTAACAAATTGAATATCAGTCCTCGAGAATGACCATCGCGTCCACCGCGGTGGCCTTCCGGTCACCGTACAGGATAAATGGGTTCACATCGACTTCCCGAATCTCCGGGTGCTTCTGGCAGAGTTTTGAGAGGTTGAGCAACGTCTCTACGATTTCCTCCCGATTATAGTGAACACCCCTCAGGCCCTTGCAGACCATTTTCAGCGGGGTTTCATCAATCATCTGTTCCGCATCCGCCCGGGATATGGGAACCATGCGCATGGAAACCGCCTTCAGAAGTTCCACGTAAATACCGCCGAGACCGACCATCAGCACCTGGCCGAACTGAGGATCGGTGCTCACGCCCAGCAGAACCTCAAAGCCCTTGGGCAGCATCTGCTGGACTACAACACCCTGGACTCTGGCAGAGGGGGCATTCTTGCGGGCGTTCTCCAGAATGGTCTCATAAGCCTCATGCATTCCTTCCACAGAATGGATTCCCAAGCAGACGCAGCCCAAATCGGACTTGTGAAGGATATCGTCCGAAAGGACCTTCATCACCACCGGGAACCCCAGGTCTTCTGCCGTCTGCTTCAGCGTGGCATCTGAGCCCTCTGTCAGCACGACAGACTTCACCATGTTGATGCCAGCAGAACTCAGCAGCTCGGCGCTATCAAGTTCGTTGAGAGATTTCTTACCCATGCGCCTTCTCCTCCCCGTGTCTTTTGCGGAACATTGCATATTTGCAGAGATTGCCTGCTGCCTTCACAGCCTTCTCCGGAGTATTGAAAGTGCATAGGCCACTGCGCTCCATGATCTTCCGAGCCTTGGTAGTGTAGGCACCAGCCATCACGCAGTAGTAGACCGGTTTCTTTTTCTCAGCTGGAGTCTCGTGGTCCAGTGCCACGAATCCTTCCGCCAGCGCCTCCTGTGGCAGAAAAGTGGGGACCACTGTGACAAGCACGGCAGCATCCACGTTTTCGTCCTCCAGAACGATACGAAGGCCGTCTACATGGTTCTTAACCGAGGCAGATGCTGTGATGTCTGCATACCCTTCCGGGTGACAGATGTTGGCCATCGGCAGCTGGGATGCCGTTAGCTTTTCCCTAGTTTTTTCACTGACACTGGGCATCGTAAGACTATCTGCAGCGCAGATAGCGTCCGTGCAATAAATCCCAGGGCCGCCGGCCTGCGTCAGCAGGAATGTATTGCCGCCTGCAGGCAGAGGCATTTGATCAAAGGCCTGCATGGTGTCGATGAGCTCGTCGATGGTATCCACCCGGATCACTCCACACTGCTTGAATACGGCGTCATAGACTTGGTCCGAGCCGGCCATGGACCCGGTGTGCGAATTGGCAGCGTTGGCGCCGAGAGCGCTGCGACCTACCTTGAGGATCACGATGGGTTTTTTTAGGCTGGCCCGCTTTAGCGTCTCCGCCAGTTTCTGTCCGTCCTTATAGCCCTCCATGTAGATGCCGATGACCTTGGTAGTCCCGTCGGTCTCCAGATAGTTAATCAGATCCACAAAATCGATGTCCGCCATGTTGCCGATGGAGATGAACTTATTGTAGAGCACAGGCACTACACGCCCCGCTCCCTCCATTAGCACCGCGCTGGCCAGTGCGCCGCTCTGGGAGATGAAGGTAATCCCAGTGGGAGCGCCAAAGGTTGAAAACGGCACACCGGTATCCACAAAAGTTGTGTCCACCCGGCTGCGATTATCGATTACACCGATGCAGTTGGGGCCGATTACGCGGATATGGTACTTCTCCGCTGTCTTCATTAGTCGCTTCTGACGGGCAATCCCTTCTCCGGTCTTGGTCTCGGCATAGTCCGCAGCGGCACACACGATGAACTTCACATCACCCTTACTCTCCATCCGCTGGTCCAAATCGTCCATCACGTCATAAATCAGCCGGGAGGGCATGATCAGAACCACCAGGTCCACATTCTCTTTGATATCCTTGAGTGACCCATGGCAGGGATAACCTAAGATATCCTTTTCGTTGGGATTGATGGGGAATACCTTTCCTGGGTATTCCTTCTCCCGCATGTTCCGAATCGCCTCAAAGCCCAGCGCTTTCAGCTTGTTGTAATGAGCGAGTTCATAGCTTTCAAGGCTGC
>ENA-UESI01001733-UESI01001733.1-human-gut-metagenome-genome-assembly--contig:-NODE-1733-length-12945-cov-9.589680_pt1 | contig 12945 bp, 13 predicted proteins | sample MGYA00243005_ERZ508006 | MGnify/ENA primary metagenome ERZ508006 (study PRJEB26167, sample SAMN06115436) | human gut metagenome | host: Homo sapiens | place: China:Shandong | collected 2015-06-10... | reverse complement strand
GAGACAGACAGCGTAAAGAATACGGATATCAAAGGGGAAACACAGGTGACAGTAGAAACACCGACTCTGGAAAATGCACAGAATGCAACACAGCAGGCAGTGTATACACCGATTGATATTCGTTTATAGTTGGTAAAGGAGAATGGTATTATGTCAGAGATTAAGAGTTTTAGTGATTACACAAGTAAATATAACAGCAATGTAGATTATTCCGCATTATTTGGAGGAACTTCCGACAGTTCATCCGTAGGAAACACCAATATGCTTTCTGATTATGCTGCGATTAAAAACGGAAGCTATGGAAAACTTATGAAAGCATATTATGCAAAGCAGGATGCAGAAAAATTATCGGGGAAAGGCGATACTTCACAGAAGCTTACACTGATGAAAACAAGTGCGGATTCCCTGAAAAAATCAGCAGATGCACTAAACGATGCGTCACTCTGGGAAAAAAAGAAAATAAAAAAGAAGGATGAAAAGACCGGGGAAGAAACAGAGGTAGAGGATTATGACTGGGATGCAATTACCAAAAAAGTGAAATCTTTTATTGATGATTATAATGACGTTGTTAAGGAGGCAGGAGAATCCAATACAAAAGATGTTCTTAGAAATGCTTCACGGATGACAGGCATGACAGACAAAACCAGTCATTTACTTTCTAAAATAGGTATTACCATAGGAAAGGGGAATAAGCTGGAGCTGGATGAAGATGAATTGAAGAAAGCAGATATCAGTTCATTGAAAACGGTTTTTACAGGATACAATTCCTTTGCAGGCAAAACGGCCCAGAAAGCAACTGGTATATCAAATGCTGCGAACCGGGCAAACGCAACGTATACAAACAATGGTACATATTCTAAAACGGATTCCTCTCTAACGTCAAGTAAGATTGATAAGGAAGTATAGTATGTTAAGCCTAAATGACAAGAAGAAAAATCTTTTGTATTAATTTGTCGGGAAGGAGGAACCAGATGAGTTTTACAGTCAATTTATCCGGTGGAGGTTTATTGATAAATAGATTTAATAGTTCTAATATGTTGAAAAGTACACAGGAAAAATTGCAGCGACAGCAGGAACGGGATAATAAGGTGGCTTTTTTTGAAGCACAAAAAGAAAATCTGAAAAACCGAAAGGCTGACACTTTGGAAGAAATCTCTGAAAAGCTGGAAATGTTTCATAATTATGAGAATGAAATTGCGGCAGCAAATCAGGAGTATAATAATTCGCAGATGTTTCATGTCATGGACGAGGCAGAAGAACATGGCGAAAAGATTGCGGAAGCTGCTGAGAGGAATAAGCCTAAAACAGAAGAAGAACGAAAGGAAGAAATGGTGGATGAAGCTCTTGGAACAGAGGAAAACAAGGGCATGATGTCTGAAATCATGGACGAACTTTCGGAGACAACCGAAGAAATGACAGAGCAGATGACGGAAAAAACTGTGGAGAATATGGAAGAACTTCCAGACGAGGTTTTGCAGGAGCAGCTTGTTACAGATAGTTTAGAGGCAGCAGAAATGGTACAAACAGAGACAATTAAAAGGTATGTGCCGATTGATATTAGAGTCTAATGGTATTTATCTGGGAAGGAAACAGCTATGAAGATTTACAATAATACAAATATTACATATTCTGCAATCGAACATAACAGCAGGAAAAATACGAAGCAAAATTTTCCAGCAGATTTAGAAAAGAAAATGACACAGTATACAGATACAGTATCTATTTCTAAAACGGGGCAGGAGAGATTTAGGTATTTATCTTCTGTCAGCTCTATGGATTATCAGAACCGTTTTGAGAGGGAAGTGACGGATATATTTGTCAAAGAAGATACAGAGAGTGTAAAGTCCGATTCCTTTGAACATCATGTAAACAGAATGGCGACAGCATATAACAAAATGAAAAACAGCATTGAAGAAAAATATGCGGAACAAGATTATGAGCTGGAGTATTATGTGACAGAATCGGGCAAAATTGAGGAATTAACCAAAGAAAAAGAACTGGATATGCTGAATCAGGCATATGAAAACCACAGTAATTTTATGGCAACTTCCACAGAAATCTGGTCAGAATTACAGGATTTTACACCATCGGTAGTTTACCATAAAGGAAGTGAACAGACAGCAAATGAACAGAACATAGGTGAGAACCAGGAAAATACTGCAAAATCTAAAGAAAAGGGGGGTATCAAAAATTCGGCATATCAGGCATTTTTATCCGCCATCCAGTCGGATAACCAGAAATTATCGCAGCAGTATTTGGGTGATTGGAAAGATTTAAGGCTAAATCTGAATGTATCAGATGGTAATCGGAAAATGCTTAATGGTATTTGGGATTATTATGCTAATAAAAGGTAATGAAAGCTTTGTAATACGAAAGGAGATGTTAGTATGGCAGTTACAGGTGTAAACAATTACTCTAATATTTACACAAATGCTTATACCGGTAATATACGGAAAAATAATGCTAAGGAAACCACAGAAAAGCAGGTTGTGGAGCAAACAGAAGATGTAAAGACAGGGACAACCTGAAAAACTGCAGCGGATGAACTTTCCTATCTTTCTAAAAAATTTGACAGTGATGCGGTGTGGATACGGTATCAGTGTTAAAAGTCGAGGTGGCAAATCATCAACAATATGTTGAGATGATTTGCCGCCTTTTTGAAGTCTATACGTTTCTCCCTTTTATACCGATACATCAATAGAATTACGAACGAGTCTGTTACCATTTTGGACAAGTGTAGCTTCTACGGATTCTCTTGTGAAATTATCAAGAATGCCTGTATCAAATGCTTGTCCGGGCTTCCAATTTGGATTGGCTGATTTTACGGCTGCGTACATAGCAGATCTGTACTGTCCTTCATATTGTTCTAAAGTCCATGTACCACTTAAACGATTACAGTAACATCCATACCTGCAACACCGTTTGCATTCAGTAAATCTCCGTCCGAATCAAACTGTTAATATTCATTGACATATAAAAGCCTCCCTGCAAATAAATTCAAAACCTGTTTAGAATGTGCGTATAATCATAAAAATTAGAACTAACATATATGCGCATAATCTGGAGGAACCATGATATTAAAAAGAAAAATATATAAAAAACTACTGAAATGGAAAAATGAATGTCAGGGGAAAAAAGCTTTACTGATAGAAGGCGCCAGACGTATTGGAAAGTCTACCATCTGCGAAGAATTTGGGAAAAACGAATACGAAAGCTATATTATTCATCCCAAAAATTTAATCGTGAAAGATGGAATTATCTGCATTCCACCATATATGACGATGAATATATAAAAATCTGACATACACACTTGATTTTAAAATAATTGTTATTATGATATTATAAAGAAATGCCAAAAAACAAAGGAGAGGTGTATGTATCACAAGAAATTAGAATCAGATATCAGATGTCCATTGGAATACGGGCTGGAAGTATTTGGAGGCAAATGGAAATCAAGAGTTATATGTGTTCTGGCGGATAAGAAGACATTAAGATATAGTGAGTTAAGGGCAGAACTGGTGAATATTACAGATGCAGTTCTTTCAACAACATTAAAAGCACTGATTGCGGATGATATTGTATCAAGAAAATCATATGACGAGATTCCGCCAAGAGTTGAATATTCACTCACGGAAAAGGGCTTGTCTGTAATGCCGATATTGCAAAGTATATGCGACTGGTCATGCGCATTTTACAAGAAAGAAACTGACAAAGAAACGAGCCAGTGCATGAAGTGCGACCATAAGTAATGGATGAAGGGAAGGTTATTGTGTGAAAAAAATAACCTTCCTTTTCAAATTAACATTTATTGTGTAAAATGTTACATGGAACTGCCTAGCGGTATACTGGCGAGCAGTAATACGACACACGCAATATGCAGAAATGGAGCGGAAATTGAGCAGATTAACGATTATAACCAAGGATAAGGCTCAGGTTACAATGGAGTCTTTATATCAGGATTTGGAGAGAAGAATAGTAGCAAGTCCACCGGGACTGTGTACTATCGACCTTACCAGGTCATTTATAAAAATGTGTCTTGCACAGTCATGTGGCAAATGTGTTCCATGCCGTGTGGGACTCAGGCAGCTTGCGAGACTTTTTGATGATGTGCTTGATGGTAACGCAACAGAGGAAACTCTTGATGTTATCAGGCTTACAGCAGAGGGAATCTATTATTCCGCTGACTGTGCAATCGGATATGAGGCAGCTAAGCTTGTATTAAAATGTATTGATGGCTGCGAGGATGATTTCAGGTCACATATTGAGAGAGGATTTTGTTCATGTAACAGTAACCAGCCGGTTGCATGTGTGAAGTCATGTCCGGCAGGAGTAGATATACCGGGATACATAGCACTTGTGCATGAAGGCAGATATGCAGACGCGGTTCGTCTTATAAGAAGAGACAATCCAATGCCTACAACATGCGCATACATTTGTGAGCATCCATGTGAAAACAGATGTAAGAGAACACTTATTGACGCGCCGGTCAACATCAGGGGGCTTAAGAAAATGGCGGTTGATAATGCCGGTGATGTTCCGGTTCCAGCATGTAATGAGCCAACAGGTGAGAAGGTTGCAATCATCGGTGGAGGTCCGGGAGGCCTCAGTGCCGCATATTATCTGGCTCTTATGGGACATAAGGTTACTATATTTGAGCAGAGAAAGCAGCTTGGTGGAATGTTAAGATATGGAATTCCTAACTACAGACTTCCAAGAAAGAAGCTTGATGCAGAGATTAATTCAATACTGTCTACAGGAATAGAAGTCAAGAAAAATATAAGCGTAGGAACAGATATTACGCTTGAGGATATTAACAAAGAATATAATGCAGTATACATTTCTATCGGAGCACATGCAGACAAGAAGATTGGAATTGATGGTGAGGATGCTAAAACAGGCGTAACATCAGCAGTAGAAATGCTTCGTGCAATTGGTGATGATGAGATGCCTGATTATACCGGCAAGCGTGTGGTTGTTATTGGCGGTGGAAATGTAGCAATGGATGTTGCCCGTTCTTCTGTAAGATTAGGTGCTGAGAAAGTAAGCATTGTATATAGAAGAAGAAAAGCCGACATGACGGCACTTCCGGAAGAGGTTGAAGGTGCAGAGGCAGAGGGTTGTGATGTTCTTGAACTTATGTCACCAGTTAGAATAGAGAAAGATGAAAATGACGCAGCAGTTGGTTTATGGGTTCAGCCACAGATGATAAGCAGGATAAAAGGTGGCAGACCATCACCTAAGACTGCAGCTAAGGACGAGGTTCTTATTCCTTGCGACCTTATTGTAGTTGCTATCGGACAGGGTATCGAAACAAGATATTTTGAGGAGCACGGCGTTACAGTCAAGAGAGGAACAATTGAGGCACTTGATACAAGTGAGATTAAAGAACGTAAAGGAATATTTGCAGGAGGAGACTGCGTAACAGGACCTGCAACAGTAATCAGGGCTATAGCAGCCGGAAAGGTTGCGGCAGCCAACATTGATGAATATCTTGGCTACCATCACGAGATAACTTCAGATGTAGAGATACCTTATGCCGGATATGAGGACAAGGTACCTTGCGGACGAGTTGAGGTTGCACTGCGTGATGCCGCAGACAGAAAGAAAGACTTTGAACCTATTGAGTATGGATTTTCATGCGAGGAAGCATGTCAGGAATCTGGACGCTGCTTAAGATGCGATCATTTTGGATTTGGTTCATTCAGAGGAGGCAGAGAGAAACAATGGTAAATTTAACAATTAACGGTAAAGCTGTATCAGTAAAAGAAGGAACTACCATTCTTGAAGCTGCCAAAACAATAGGAGAGACAATACCTACACTCTGCTATCTCAAAGAAGTCAACGCAATTGGTGCATGTCGTGTATGTGTTGTTGAAGTAGAGGGTACTGACAGATGTGTTACAGCATGTAATAACTTTGTAGAAGAAGGCATGGTTGTCTACACTAATTCAAGAAAAGTGCGTACAACAAGAAAGACTAATGTAAAGCTCATACTTTCACAGCATGATTACAAATGTGGTACATGTATAAGAAGTGGTAACTGTGCGTTACAGTCAATTGCTAATGAACTTAATATATCAGAGATGCCATATGATTCAATCTTAGAAAAAGATAATTGGGATAAAACATTTCCGCTTATCAGAGATGCCCAGAAATGTATTAAATGTATGCGTTGTGTGCAGGTATGTGATAATATTCAGGGAATGCACATATGGGATGTTGTAAATACAGGTTCGCGTACAACTGTAAATGTGCGTGCAAACAGGAATATTGCGGAGACTGCATGTACACTTTGTGGTCAGTGTGTAAGCAACTGTCCTGTAGGTGCACTTACAGAGAGAGATGATGTCGGAATCGTACTTGATGCGATTGAAAATGAGGATATCATTACAGTAGTACAGATTGCACCTGCAGTAAGAACAGCATGGGGCGAAGATTTTGGTATGTCTAAGGAATATGCGACAGCACAAAGACTTGTTGCAGGACTTAGAAGAATAGGATTTGATTATATATTTGACACAACATTTGCAGCAGACATGACAATCATGGAGGAGGGAAGCGAGTTCCTTGAAAGACTTCCGGAAATCAAAGAGTCAGGACTTCCAATGTTCACATCATGCTGTCCGGGATGGGTGAAATTCGTAAAGAGCGAGTACCCTGAGATGGCAGGCAGACTTTCAACAGCAAAGTCACCACAGCAGATGTTTGGTGCAATAACAAAGTCGTATTATGCAGAAAAGCTAGGGGTTGACCCGGATAAGATATTCTGCGTATCAATCATGCCTTGTCTTGCAAAGAAGGACGAGTGTACATGGGACGGCGGCAAGGATGTTGACGCGGTTCTTACAACAAGAGAAGTTGCAAGAATGTTCAAAGCATTTTTCATAAAGCCGGAAGAACTTGATGAGGACGAGTTCGACAATCCTTTAGGTGAAGGAACAGGCGCAGGCGTTATATTTGGCGCAACAGGTGGTGTTATGGAGGCGGCACTCAGAAGTGCTTACTACCTTGTGACAGGAAATAATCCTGATGCGGATGCGTTCCAGTCAGTGAGAGGTCTTGAGGGCTGGAAGGAAGCTTCATTTGACCTTAATGGGACAACTGTAAATGTAGCTGTTGCCAGCGGACTTGGCAACACAAGACGTTTGGTGAATGCTATTAAGAAGGGCGAGGTTCACTATGATTTCGTTGAAATCATGTCCTGTCCGGGCGGCTGTATCAACGGAGGCGGACAGCCTTACAAAGAAGACGCTGTGATGGTTGAGGAGCGACGTCATGTGCTGTACGGGCTTGATAAGCGCGATAATCTTAGATTCTCACATGAGAATCCATCGGTTAAGCAGTGCTATGAGGAGTATTTTGAGAAACCGTTGTCACATAGGGCTCATGAGATATTGCATGTGTAGGGTGTAGACAGCCTGCTCTGCGGGTGGGGAGTGCGGGGCATCTGCTTTCAGTATTCCTCGCTTAGTAGAAGTATATGCCTCGCACTCCCACCAGCAGAGGGTGTCTGGCTAATCTGGAAAGCTCAGGCGGGTGTATGTGGCGACTGCCCTTCAAGGGGTGGTGTGCGGACACACCTGGGCATTGCACTGCAGGTGCTGGGATTAGTGTATGTTGTGGGGCTTTGTTCATTTGGGATAGTGTCAAATAGCACATGAAATCAGCGCATAAGTAGGGAAAAGCCTACTAATGTTGCTAAATGTGATGAATTAGTAGGTTTATTTAGAAGAAATTATGATGAAAATAGAGAAGAAAAAAGAAAATTGCCTACTAAATTTATGATTTATGCGAGAATAGTAGAAAATTGCCTACTAAATTTATGATTTATGCGAGAATAGTAGGTTTTTTGGCTGATAAGAGATGTCTAATGTTGTAAACATATAAGAAAAAGACCTACTAAAGTGTGAAATATGATGAATTAGTAGGTATTTAATGGGGAAAGAAGCATAATAAACCAACTAACAATGTAAAAAAGACCTATCAGATTGTGAAAATTGATGAAAAAGTAGGTTTAGGAGGCTTTTTATGAAGTTAAATGAATTGTCACCTAGTGAGGTGTTTTCTTATTTTGAAAAAATATGCTCTATTCCGCATGGTTCTGGGAATACTGGGATGATTGCGGATTATTGTCTGGAGTTTGCTAAGTTGCATGGACTTAAGGCAAGGAAGGATACGTCTGATAATGTTGTTATATTTAAGGCTGGTTCTTCTGGATATGAGGACTGTGAGCCTGTGATTTTGCAGGGACATCTTGATATGGTGTGTGAGAAAGAGCAGGATTGCGATATTGACATGAGTGTACAGAGCATTAAGACCTGCACTGATGGTAAGATGGTATGGGCTGACGGCACAACTCTTGGCGCTGATGATGGAATTGCAATTGCATTTATACTGGCAGTGCTTGCTTCGGATACGATTGCGCATCCTCCTATACAGGCAGTGCTTACGAGCGATGAAGAGATTGGAATGCTTGGCGCAAGAGACCTCGACACTTCTGACCTTACAGCAAAGAGACTTATTAATATTGATTCTGAAAGTGAGGGAATATTGTATGTAAGCTGTGCTGGTGGTGTAAGGGCTGAGTGTGATATTCCGGTTGCGTATGAGGATGCTGCGGGCTGGGTGGCAGATGGTGCAATTGATGTGCAGAATGGTTCGGTATGCTTCGAAGTTAAAATAAGCGGGCTTGCCGGCGGTCATTCCGGTGTTGAGATTCACAAACAGCATACTAATGCGATAAGATTGCTTGCTTCATTACTTTCACATGCCAGCGGGGCAGCAGATTTCCGTCTTGTGTCGCTTTCAGGTGGTGGCAAGGAAAATGCAATTCCAAAAGAAGCAAAGGCAGTTGTAAGTGTCAGAAGCTGCGATGCCACAACATTTGAACAAAGCATCAAAGAGAGTGCAGATGTGTGGATGCAGGAAATCAGCGCGACAGAGCCACATGTTAAGATTGAGGTTGGCAAGGCAGACGCTGCAGCAGACAAAGTCCTAGATTTCCATAGCACTGAAAATGTAATATATGCCCTCGGGTTAAGTCCTGATGGTGTGTACAGAATGAGTCAGGAAATCAACGGCATGGTGCAGACTTCACTTAATCTGGGCACAGCGTATCTTGAAGATGACAAGCTCGTGTACAAATATCTTATAAGAAGCAATACAGCGGCTGGAAAGAAATTATTGCTTGAGAGAGTTAATACATTTGTAAAACATTTGTCAGGAAATGTAGTCACAATGTCGGACTATCCTGCATGGGAATACAAGAGTGATTCGCAGTTAAGAAAGATATGCGTTGATAGCTTTACAAATGTGTACGGCCATGAACCGGAAGTGACCTCAATCCACGCCGGACTCGAATGTGGCATACTCGCTGGCAAAATGCCGGGAGTAGATATGATATCATTTGGACCGACACTTGAAAGTGTGCATACGCCTGATGAGTGTATGGACGTGGCTTCAGTACAGAGGACATGGGAATATCTGCTGGAGATACTTAAAAGTATATAACTAAATTTGCGGGAGTAAGTGTGTGACGACAGATTGCATCACATTTACTTCCGCAAATTTAGTTATATACTACAGAAAAATGGGCAGAATATGTTATAGATTAACCATAAGGAGAATTTATACATGATAAAAGATGGATTTTTATACCTTGCGGCACTTATATTTGCAGCCGCAGTATTAGTAAATCTGCCTAAGATTTTTAAAGGGAAAAAGGCACAGGTGTTCTTTAATTTTGCACCGCCGATTGTTCTTATATACCTGGGGCTTATGCTTCTTTGCACAATGAAAGTGTGGGACCTTAGTGCAACAAGCGCTGTGTACAAATCAGTCAAGAACCCGATATTATATGCGATGCTTTTCATAATGCTGCTTCGATGTGATTTGAAGAAAATCATCAAGCTTGGACCTAAAATGCTTATCGGTTTCTTTGCAGCAACATTGTCAATCGGACTTGGATTCTTCGTTTCATATGCGATATTCCATCAGCTCTTAGGCGCAGGTTCATGGAAAGCGCTCGGTGCACTGTGCGGAAGCTGGATGGGCGGCGGCGGCAATATGCTCGCAATCCAGGCAGCACTTGATGTTGACGAAGCAACAATGGCTTACGCCCTTGTTATGGATTCAATCTGCGCGACACTTTATGTAATGTTCCTCCTGTGGGCAATCGGAAATCACGAGAAGTTCAACAAATGGACAAAGGCAGACACAAGCATAATCGACGGCGTTGGAGCTGCACTCGAAGAGGAAGCAAAAGCCAACACAAAGCCTCTCGTATGGCAGAACATCATTCTTCTGCTCGGTTCAGGATTCTTAGTATCGGCAGTTTCAATGGAAATTGGCAGCATGATTAATGCACATTTATCATTCTTTGACAGCACAACATGGACAGTCCTTATCGTATCAGTGCTTGGTATCGTATTTGCCCTGACACCATTTGGCAAGATTAAGGGAACTGAGGAGATTTCAAATGTAATGCTTTATATAGTCATTGCCTTAATCGCCTCAAGAGCAGACCTCGGAGCAGTCGGCAATGCCCCAATATGGCTTCTCGCAGGATTCGTAATCCTCCTTATTCATGTGGCAATCATGATTGCACTTGCGAAGATATTGAAACTCGACATCTTCACATGCAGTGTTGCTTCCCTCGCAAACATCGGTGGAACAGCAACAGCACCGGTCCTCGCCGGCGCATACTCTAATGCCCTCGTACCGGTTGGTATCATGATGGCGCTTCTCGGCTATGTCATCGGAACCGGCGGCGGTCTGGTTGTGGCCAATCTGATGAGTATATTTGGGTAGATTTTAATGGAATAATTGATGGAGTGGATAGCACTTCGGCAGTAGATGGGTACTGTTGGGGTGCTGTTTTTTATATATTGTAGAATTGGTGAAAATAAAAAAGAAACGAGCATCCTTTTCCAGTCGTGAGACTTTACTCAGTCATATTAATCAAGAAAAAATATAATTTTACAAATTATTGCAAATAACATTCATTGTCGACATAATTTGACAAATTTTGTATATGATGACTAGTAGTATAAGTATATATACAAGATTGGAGGATAATGTAGATGTTGTTTTAAATAGTGTTTTAGAGGAATTTAAGAAGATAAAGCAATATCCAACCCTCATAATTATTTAATTGATGTATTCATTATGAATGGATTTGTGATGGAAATAAATCCTCTATTTTAGAAAGAAACAAGAAACAGAGCCTCTCGTGTTGAGAAGCCCTGTAAATGAAATGATTAGTATGTTTTAAGAATAGAATCTGAATCAGTTTCAGAAAGTGGATTAAGTTCAGAAATATCCAGTTTATAGCTGAGTTTGTTTACAGCATCTGGAATGACTGGAAAGGGATTTATATCTTCTGCCGCAAAGAATTGAATTTGTTTAACACCAAATCGAATTTCTTTTACATCTACGATAGAAACACGTTTCAATTCTTTTGCTAAGTTAATACTAAAATTCATTCCATTGAATGCATCTGAATCGGCATACATCGCAGCAATGACCTCTGCAATTGTTTCTCCATTTTCATATTGCTCACAATTAATTGCAACCAGAGTGCAAGGATGATCGCCAAATATCTGTTGATGCTTAATAGTGACTTCAGAGTTGTCGGACATAGTAGTTTTTATCTCGATATTAGACTCTCCATTGGAAAAATCATATTGAGAATAGGAACCACTTTTATGCCAGAATGTTGAAATATCTATCTTTGTGCGTTCTTTTGCGTATTGCATAAACTTTAATTCCCCATATAAACCAACGGCATTCTTAAATGCCTGTTCTGCAGGTAGTTGAAACAGAGAAATTAAGGAATAGAAAAATTCCTTGAAATTCAAATCGTCAGAATTATTGGCGTGTATGGTACATAATTGGATAAAAGACGAAATATTCGAATCATCCAAATTTCCTTTATAAATAATTATGTTATAATAATCATCGCTAAAGGTCTGATTGTTTTTGACAGAACTAATTCTTACATGTGTCTGTAATTTAAGGTAATCTGTTTCAATTCCTTCATAGGTGTATTCGTAGATATCTTTCGCGATATAAAGTAATTTACCATCAGTAGCAAAGAAACCAGCTGCTTTTGTCAGTGCTTCCAATAAATATATGCTGGAGGTGTCGGTGATGGGTTGAATTTGCGCTTTTATATTTTCTATATCCATTTTGATTACCCTTTCACATAGTATTTCTTTTCTTTAGGAACATAGATAGCAAACATGTACTGTGTATAATCTGTAAGTATTGCAACGTTGCCAGAAGAATCTTTTTTCTTCGGAATTATTTTATGAATTTGAATATTGATTTGATTTGCATCAACCACAACATGACTATCGCCTAAAAATACAGCCTTATCTTTATCTTTATTATCAGCACCCTGTTGGAGAGCATAAATCTTATTGTTTGGATAAAAACTACGTTTTCTACCAGAGCCATCAACATCGTTCATGAGGATTACAGGGATGTCACCGGAACTCTCTATTAAATCAATTAAGGGACGACGTTCAAACGGTTCTAAATCAAAAATGGTTTGCATATGATCAATTAACGCAGAAAGAGCCTTTCTACTAATTATAGAGTATTGTGCAGTTGTTCCTCCATCAACACGTCCAGCAGAGGTGTTCTGTAAAGTAACCTTGCTAAGTAAGTCCTCCACAAGAGCATTATTGGCAACTATCTGATTTTTGTCGAATATACCAACACGCTGTTTTATCCACTTATTTCTAAATGCAACAGTATTATAAGTGGCAACATTTTTTCTGGTAGGCTTCTGCTTGGTATTATCAGCGCGAATAAGTATCTCATCTATTTGCATTTCACCAGACTGGATTGAGTAGAATTGCTCCCACAAGTCGGTTTCTATTTCGGATAGATTTGTAAATTCTCTAGCAATTGTTTCAGAAGTGAAAATTTTACACAAAT
>ENA-UESI01001722-UESI01001722.1-human-gut-metagenome-genome-assembly--contig:-NODE-1722-length-13016-cov-3.653760_pt1 | contig 13016 bp, 10 predicted proteins | sample MGYA00243005_ERZ508006 | MGnify/ENA primary metagenome ERZ508006 (study PRJEB26167, sample SAMN06115436) | human gut metagenome | host: Homo sapiens | place: China:Shandong | collected 2015-06-10... | reverse complement strand
GGTGCTCCGTTCGACTTGCATGTGTTAAGCACGCCGCCAGCGTTCGTCCTGAGCCAGGATCAAACTCTCTATAAAATCGTATCAACACAAGCCTTTCGGCTTGAGCTAATCTTTCATAGAGCTATTTCCATAGCTTCATTCTTTTGCTCCGTCCCTTCGGTAATTGACTTAACCCGAAGCCCGGAGCTCTTTGTCGGTTCTTTCGAACCGTCCGTCTGGTGCTTTTCGTTCGTTACGTTGTTTAATTTACAAGGTACACGCCGCTTTATCGGCGGAAGTCCATTATAGCAGATCAGCTTTCATTTGTCAACCACTTTTTTTGGCTTTTTTTCGCCGCTCTGTGGTGCATCCCGCTGTGCTGCCGGACAGCTTTGTTAGATTACCAAATCTTCTCCCCTTTGTCAATACCTTTTTCCAATCTTTTTTTGGTTTTTTGTCGAAAAAGCTTCTTCATGGATTGTCTCTCGATTCTATTTTCCATAATATCCCTTGTGCTGCAAGGGTTTCAGCGGTTTTTTCATAGGAAGGATTTTTTCAAGCCTAGGGTCTTCCTTTCATAAATATCCGGAGCTCCTTGCTTGGATTTGCTGCGCAGAATCTCTCCGAACATACATACGATGTGATTTACGGAACAGCTGCAGTCTTTTGATTCTCTGATCATATATTTACCGCCTGCCGCTATGCTTGTTACCATAGCGGCAGGCGATGCAAAAAAGCCGGATCTTACGCCAGCAAGTCACTCTGTTGAGGAATCAATACGCCTGCTTTCCCACTGCATCAAAGGTCTCCGTTACAGACTGCTCTGGCGGAGCCGTTAACAGGCTGACCACGACGATGGCGATGGATGCCACAATGAAGGCAGGCAGCAATTCATAAATCGCCCAGGCGCCGCCCATAGGAGCAATCAGGTATTTCCAGATAAACACCATGGCTCCGCCGGCCAGCATACCGGCCAACGCTCCCCATTGGTTGGAGCGTCTCCAGAACAATGCAAACAACACAACTGGCCCAAAGGCCGCGCCGAAGCCTGCCCAGGCAAAGGACACCACACGGAACACAGAACTGTTGGGGTCCCTGGCCAGGAACATGGCAACCAGAGAGATCACAACCATGGTCCCCCGTGCCACCAGCATCCCCTGCTTGGCAGTAAACTTCACCCCAAAAAATTCCGCAAACAGATTCTGAGATACTGAGGAGGACGCCGCCAACAACTGAGAATCTGCCGTGGACATCGTGGCGGCCAGGATACCCGCCAAAATGACACCCGCAAGCAGAGCTGCCGGAATCCCATATTGGCTAAGGAGGCTGGAAATCTGCACAATAATCGTCTCTGAGTCTGCCAGCTGCTCCATAGTGCCGTTGGCAGTCATGGCGTTGCCCACCAAGCCAATGAAAACCGCAACTCCCATGGAGATTACCACCCAGGTGGTGGCAACACGGCGGGAGAGGGACAATTTCTTTTCATCCTCAATTGCCATGAACCTCAGTAAAATGTGGGGCATACCAAAGTAGCCCAGTCCCCAAGCCAGCAGAGAGAAAATCGTCAAGAGTCCATAGGGACTAGAGCCGCCAGTCGCCGGATCATGGATGTTGGACAGGGAAAGATAGCCGGTCAGGGACTGTGCATTGCTGATCACAGCATCCATCCCTCCGGCCTGCCCTGTTGCAAAGATCAGGATGATCAGCAGTGCCACCGTCATAATAATAGACTGCACCAAATCCGTGAAGCTGGCAGCTAAAAAGCCGCCTGTGACGGTGTAAATAACAATCACAGCGCCGCTGATGATCATAGCTGTCAGGTAGTTTGTCCCAAATAGGCTTGCAAACAGTTTTCCGCAGGCTGAGAAGCCTGAGGCCAGATAGGGGATGAAAAACACGATGATCACCACCGCCGCAATTGCGGAGAGCAGATTTCGTTCATCCTTCCACCGCTTGGAAAAAAACTGCGGCACTGTGATAGCACCCAGTCGGTGAGAATAACGGCGGATACGTCTGGCCACGATCAGCCAGTTCAGATAAGTCCCTACCGCCAGGCCGATTGCAGTCCAGCTGGCCTCCGCCAAACCGCTGAGATAGGCGACGCCTGGCAGGCCCATCAGCAGCCAGGAGGACATGTCGCTTGCCTCCGCGCTCATGGCGGTAACAAACGGGCCAAGCTTCCGCCCACCCAAATAGAAGTCGTCCACAGAGTTGTTTTTCTTCGCGCACCAGATACCGATGCCCAGCATCACAGCCAGATAGGCCACAATGGCAAGGCAAATACAAAGTTGTGAGGTTGTCATATGTTCTCTCCTTTTTCAATATCCATAGGCGTTATCATAACATATATTTTTATAAAATAAAATACAGAATTTAGTATAGAATAAATTCTATACTAAATTCTGTAAAAACCGATCTAATCTTTGATATATCAAGCTTTAATCCTGCACAAAAGCTTGTATGCAATATCATTCTATCCGTTAGACACTATCTAATCTCTGCCGCTCGTCCGGTAGCTTTCCAAGAACATGGGTGTGACACGATCAGTGTAGTCCACCAGGGAATACTCTCCGCCACAGAGACACCAATCATACAGCAGTGCCCGTTCCCACAGTGCATAGGCGTTTACAACCTCGTTAACCGTCCAGTCCGTCCGCAGCTCTCCCCGCCGCTGTCCTTCGGAGATGATCTGCCGCAGCACCTTGAAGTAAGTCCGGCTGCGATCCAGCAGGTGCTTTTCTCCCCTGGCCAGCAGCTGTGTGGAGAGGAGGCGGGAAAGCAAGTCCATAGACACACCGCCATCAATCATGGAAAACAGCTCATGATTCACATAGATCAGCTTTTCCATGGCGTCCAGCCCCGGGTCCATCTCCACCATCAACTGCTCGTACTTCTCATCAAAGACATTGGCCAGGGTCCCCATCAGCTCATCTTTTCCCTTGAAGTAATGATAAAAGGACCCCTTGGAAGTCTCTGATTCATAGACAATATCCTCAATTGTGGTCTCCTCAAAGCCCTGTTCATAGAACAGCTTCCACGCTGCAGCAATGATGCGGCCCTTGGTATTTCGGCTATTTTTTCTTGGCATCCGTGCTTCCTCCCCTCCGCTGATCTCTATCATACCGGCTTTTGTAAGACAAATCAAGCCGATTCTCCTCTTTCTCTTACCGCAGGATATGCATGTTTTTCAGCATCTTTTCTGGTGTTCATGTGCGTTCTGTGCGGTTATAATAAAGTATAAAGGGGGGATCGCTTTGCGATTTTGGAAAATGAACGGAGCTGGAAATGACTTTGTGGTGCTGAACAACTTAGAGGAGCACCTGCCGGCGGAGTGTTTGCCGCAGGCCGCTCGGACGCTGTGCCAGCGGCATCTGTCCATCGGCGCGGACGGCTTGATGGTGGTGGATGCCCCCACCCAGGGCGGAGACTATAAAATGCTGTTTTTCAACAGTGACGGCAGCGTGGGCGAGATGTGCGGCAACGGCGCCCGGTGTATCTGCCGATACGGATATGAACTGGGTCTCGCCGGGGAGACCCAGACGGTGGAGACCACCGCCGGCATTGTCACGGGACGGCGTATCACCCAGCGGCTGTACCGGGTCCGCCTCAACGATCCCACCACAGTGAAGCTGGACGCCCCCGTGGAGGTAGACGGCATCCGGCATCCCTGCTCCTATGTGGAACTGGGTAATCCGGGTCTTCCCCATGCCGTGGTGCCCTATCCCAATCTGAGGGACGCCGATGAATCTCAGCTGCGGGAGCTTGGCAGAAAGCTCCGGTGGCACCCAGCTTTCCCCAAGGGCGCCAATGTCAATTTCTACGAAATCCTGGGCGATGACTTGCTTTACGAGCGGACATTTGAGCGGGGTGTGGAGGATTTCACCTATGCCTGCGGCACTGGCACCGGGTCCGTGGTCGCGGTGCTGACTCTGCTGGGGAGGGTAACTGGCCGAAACGTCCGGGTTGACATGAAGGGCGGAACGCTGACCATAGATGTGGAGCATGCCGGCTCTCAAGTGACCGGCCTCTATCTGACCGGCCCTACGAATGTGGTCTGCAAAGGCGAGGTCACGGACGAAGATCTAAATCTATTTTGAGAAGGGAGTGGTTCGCATGGAGAGAACGTCTGTCAAAAGGAATTATGTCTTCCTGGCCATCATGCTGGGAGCCATGGTGGCCGGCGCCGCTGTGGGCTGGTTTTTTCCTGTGGTAAAGGACGCCGATGGAACTGTGTTGGAGGCTGGCGCCACCATCTTCAAGCCCTTGGGCACGGTATTCATCAATCTCATGTTCTGTATCGTGGTTCCCATGGTCTTCGCCTCCATCTCCAGCGCTGTGGCCAACATGAAAAGCCGCAGGCGGGCCGGAAAAATCATGGGCGTCACCGTGGCCACCTTTGTTGTTACCGGCGCGATCGCGGCTGTGATCATGTTCGTTCTGATGCGGCTGTTTCCTCCGGTCCTCACCCCTTGGACGGAGTTTCAGACCGGGGAGATGGGCGACTACGCCTCCTTGTCCGAGCTGATCGTCAACTTCTTCACCGCCGAGGATTTTGTGGGGCTGCTGTCCCGGCAGGCCATGCTGCCGTTGATCGTATTCTCCTTACTCTTTGGCTTTGCGGTGAACCTGACTGGCGGTGGGGAAACCCTGGTTGGAAAATTTCTGGATAACCTGGCGGAGGTCATGCTGAAATTCGTCCAGCTCGTCACCTACTATGCCCCCATCGCCTTCTTCGGCTTCTTTGCCGATCTGGTGGCTACCTACGGTTCTCAGATCGTAGAGAACTATGTTCGAGCCCTGGCAGTCTACTATCCGCTTTGCTTCCTTTATATCTTCACGGCATGGCCGTTATTTGCCTGGTTTGGAGGCGGAAAAGGCGCGGTCAAAACCATGTTCGCCCACATTGCCAAGCCCGCCATCGTCTCTCTGGGCACCTGCTCTTCCGTGGCCACCATCCCCACCAATATGGAGGCCGCCGCCGACACTGGCATCTCCAAGGATGTCACCGACATGGTACTGCCTCTGGGCGCCACCATGCACATGGATGGCTCCTGCTTTTCCTGCGTGCTGAAAATCGCCTTTGTATTCGGCGTGTTCGGGCAGCCGTTTACATTCTCCCAGCTAGTTCCGGTGGTGCTGGTGGCGGTGCTGTCCTCTGTGGGCATGAGCGGCGTCCCAGGCGGCGGATATATTGGGGAGTATATCATTTGCTCCATCTTCTTCGCTGATCATATGGAGATTGCCTTCCCCATCTTGGTGACTATCGGCAATCTGGTGGACCCTCCCGCCACCATGATTAACTCCGCCGGGGACTATGTGGCAAGCTTCCTGGTCTCCCGCTTTGTGGACGGGAAAAACTGGCTACAGCGCGCCGGCAGGCAGCTTTAACAGACCGGAGGCCGCAGAAGCGGCCTCCGCTTTGATTTCTCCGTTGACCTTTGTCCTTCTTCCCTCTATACTGGAAGGTGGAAAGGAGCGTGTCATAATGTCCACTCTGCTGATCAAACATCTCCATACCCTGGTGACATGCGATGATCGTGACTCCATCATCCACCAGGTGGACCTTCTTTGTAAGGACGGCTGGATTGCGGACATCGGCCCCCGTCTGCAAGATACCGCCGACACTGTGATTGACGGAAGCCATCTCTGGTGCTATCCAGGGCTCGTCAACACCCATCACCATCTCTACCAGGTCTTTTCCCGCAATCTGCCCCAAGTACAGAACCTGGAGCTCTTTGACTGGCTTACCGCCCTGTATGAGATTTGGAAGGGGCTGAACCGGGACGTGGTCCGCCTCAGCTCCCTCACTGGCATGGGCGAGCTTCTCAAGCACGGATGCACCACCTGTTTTGACCACCACTACGTCTTCCCCGCCGGAGCCGGGGATCTGCTAGGCGCGCAGTTTGCCGCCGCGGAGGAGCTGGGTGTGCGGATGTTTGCCTCCCGGGGCAGCATGGACCTGAGCCGTAAGGATGGCGGCCTGCCGCCGGACAGCGTGGTACAGACGGTGGACGAAATTCTGCGGGACTCCGCCCGGGTGATTGAGGTCTATCACGACCCCCGCCCCGGCTCCATGCATCAGGTGGCTCTGGCCCCCTGCTCCCCCTTCTCCGTCAGCCCGGAGCTGTTGCGGCAGAGCGCGGTTCTGGCCCGGCAGTACGGCGTGCGGCTCCACACCCACTTGTGCGAGACCCGGGACGAGGAGCGCTGGACGCTGGAAAATCACGGCGTGCGCCCGCTGGAATATATGTCGTCTCTGGGCTGGACCGGGCCGGACGTATGGTACGCCCATGGCATCCACTTCAACGACGAGGAGTTGCGGGAGCTGGCCAGAACCGGCACAGGCGTTGCTCACTGCCCCATCTCCAATATGAAGCTCAGTTCCGGCGTTGCCCGGGTTCCGGAGATGTTGGCCCTGGGCGTCCCAGTGGGGCTGGCGGTGGACGGCTCCGCCAGCAACGACGGCTCGTCCCTCATGGAGGAGTTACGGGTGTGCTATCTTCTGCACCGGCTCCATGCCAGCGGCGCAGCTCCCTCCGGCTACCAAGTGCTCAAACTGGCTACCCGAGGCAGCGCCCGCCTGCTGGGCCGGGAGGACATCGGCTCTTTGGAGGTTGGGAAGTGCGCCGACTTCTTCCTGGTGGACTCCCGCCGTCTGGAGCTGACTGGGGCGGAGTACAGCCCCGCCGATGCCCTTGCAACGGTGGGCCTCCGGGGCCCTGTGGACTGGACCGTGGTAAACGGCCGGGTCGTGGTCCGGGAAGGCCGGCTGGTCTCTGTGGACGAAGAACGGGTAGCGGAAGAAGCCCGGGCCTGTTGCCGTGCGTATCTAAGCTAAGTATTGGAAACAACAAAGGAGCCACTGGTCAGCCAGTGGCTCCTTGCTTATTTTGATTCCACAAATTCATGGAGAAATTCCATCAATATTTCCCGTTTCTTCTCCGGCAGGTCTGGCAGTCTCACCGTTATGGAACTTTCCAGTCCCACCAGCGTATCCAAGGACGTCCCTAAAGCAAGTGCAAGCTTTGTTGCCACACTCAACAGAGGAACCTGTACGTTCCCCTCGTATCTGGAGATGGTGCCCTTGCTGACTCCCACCTGCCTTGCCAACTGCTCCTGTGACATTCCACGCGCATCACGTAAAGCCTTCAGGCGCAATCCGAAATCAAACGCTTCCTCATGAACTGCCAAATCATCACACCCTATCTGATTCTACTGTATCGGATATGTGTGATCGTATACGATTATTATTTTAATATTTTATTATCGTATACATTGATTTTTGAAAATCTATTTGTTATAATTAGCTTGTAGCAAAAATTTAGTTAGGAGGCGATACGATGGAATACAACTTTGAACGAAGCCTGGACGAATTAGGACGCGTTGTGCTCCCGGTGGATGGCCGCCGTGCCCTGGCTCTCCGGGAAGGCGATATCCTCAGCGTCCAGGTGGACCCCCAGCAACAGACCCTGATTTTAAAAAAGCAGACCCCCTCCTGCCTGATCTGCCGGGGTACGGAAAACCTCAGGCCCCTCCCAAACCGCACCTGGCTGTGCAAGGCGTGCATCAACAACCTGAACAAATGACCCGTATCCTCTCGGATACGGGTCATTTTTAATCTAATACTTGGACCGCAGCGCCCAGCACGCCGTCGCCAATATAAACGCTGAGCGTGCCGTCGATTTCGCCCTCCCAGATGTGGTCGTAGTTGGGCAGGGCCTCCGTCAGCCTCTGGCGCACCAGTTGCATCTCCTCCGGCGCGCCGCCGTTGGCCACCGCCAGATTATAGCGCCGGTGCTCGCCGCAGCGCTGCACAGTCAATTCAATCAGCTTGCTGATGACCTGGTTCCGGCCCCGCACCTTGGCAATGGATTTGAGCTGTCCATCGTCGGCAAAGGTAATGATTGGCTTGATCTGCAAAAGCGTTCCCGCCGTGGCGGTCACTTTGCCGATGCGCCCGCCCTTTTGCAGATACTCCAGCGTGTCCACGGAGAAAAAGGGGAAGGTATTTGCAATCAGCTGCGGCGCCCGGCGCTCTGTTAGCTCCTCCCAGCTCATGCCGCCGCGGATATCCTCGGCCAGTTGCAGCACTGTGGCCCCCTGCCCCAGCGATCCGCTGACAGAGTCAAACACCCGCACCGGCAGCAAATTCCCGCATTCCTCCGCCGCCAGGCGCACCAAATTATACGTCCCGGAAAGTCCGCTGGAGAGCATGACAGCAATCACGCCGTCATATCCCTCTTCCCAAATCTGCCGCAGCACCTTTTCAATATACGCGCCTGACGGCAGCGACGTTTGGGGCAGCTCGCCATTGTGCAGGCGGCGGTAGATGTCCGCGCCGTGGATATCCACCCCGTCGGCATATTCCCCATCTGCACAGAGAATCCGCAGCGGCACCACAAAAATGTGATATTCCTGCACCATCTGCACAGAGAGGTCCGCACAGGAGTCCGTCAGCAAAGCGATCTTTTGTGGGTTCATAACCGTCTCACCTAAATCTTTCACAAATCCTAAATATCTGCCTCTTGACCGTATTAGGACAATTATGCCACAAAGCTTGAAAGACTGCAAGAACTATCCGCCGAACAGCCCACACATTTTTCACTGCCGGCAGTTAAAAAAGGGTCATCTGGCTGGTCTCCGCCATCCCTGCAAAAGCGCCCAGGGCTTTGAGCTGCTCAATGTGGGTTTTGGAGAGCTTATTGCAGCAGGTGGCAAACTCTTCAATGGAGACAAAGCTCTTACCGGCGCGTTTTTCCACCGTGTCCTGAGCGGCCGCCTCACCCAGGCCGTGGACGCTGGTAAAGGGCGGCAGCAGCCCGCCATCCGTCACTAGGAACTTGGCGGCGTCAGATTTATAAATATTAATGGTGTCAAAGTGGAAGCCCCGGAGATAGAACTCGTAGCACACCTCCAGCGTGGTCAGCAGGTTCTGCTCCACGGCGGTGGCATCCTTATTGTTCTCAATCTCCCGGATTTTCCGCTTCACCGCATCCATACCAGCGCAGCAGTACTCCGCGTCAAAGGCCTTGGCCCGCACAGAGAAAAAGGTTGCATAGAAGGCCAAGGGCTCATGGACCTTGTACCAGGCAATGCGGAAGGCCATCATCACATAGGCCACCGCGTGAGCTTTTGGAAAGAGGTAGCCGATTTTTGCCAGGGAGTCGATGTACCACTCCGGTACCTCATGCTCCCGCATGGCCTCCACCCACCCCTCCTCAAAGCCGTTTTTTTTCACCTTGCCTTTTCGGACGGACTCCATGATCTTGAAGCTCATCTTGGCGTCCAGTCCCTTGGAGATGAGATACAGCATGATATCGTCCCGGCAGCCCACCGTCTCCAAAACGCTGGCAGTGCCGCTGACGATCAGCTCCCGGGCGTTGCCCAGCCACACGTCGGTTCCGTGGGAGAAGCCGGAGAGCCGCACCAAGGTGTTGAAATCCTTGGGCTGGGTATCTATCAGCATCTGACGGGTAAAACGGGTGTTGAACTCCGGGATCGCCACAGCGCCGGTGGGGCCGAGAATCTCGTCATTCTCATATCCCAGCACCTTGCTGGAGGTGAAGATCGACATCGTCTCCGGATCGTCCAGAGGAATATCGTGGGGGTCCACACCGGTAAGGTCCTGCATCATGCGGACCATAGTGGGGTCATCGTGTCCCAGCATGTCCAGCTTTAAGAGGTTATCCTCCATGGAGTGATATTCAAAATGGGTGGTAATGGTATCGGAGTCGTCGGCGTCTGCCGGGTGCTGCACCGGGCAGAAGTCCTCCATCTCCAAATCGTCGGGTACCACCACAAGCCCGCCGGGGTGTTGGCCGGTGGTGCGCCGGACGCCCACGCATCCCAAGGTGAGCCGATTCTCCTCCGCCCGTCCTGCTGTAATGCCGTTTTCCTCCAGATACTTTTTTACAAACCCGTAGGCGGTCTTTTCCGCCAGGGTGCCGATGGTGCCCGCCCGGAACACTTGGGTCTCACCGAACATCTCAATGGCGTGGCGGTGGGCCCGCGCCTGATACTCGCCGGAGAAATTCAGGTCAATATCCGGCACCTTGCCTCCGCCAAAGCCCAGGAACGTCTCAAAGGGGATGTCAAAGCCGTCCTTGATATACTGCTCGCCGCACACCGGGCACACCTTGTCCGGCATGTCCGCTCCGCAGCCGTAAGAGCCGTCCATGATAAATTCGCTGTTCTTGCACTTGGGACAGCGGTAGTGGGGCGGCAGCGAGTTGACCTCGGTGATGCCGGACATATAAGCCACCAGCGACGAGCCCACCGATCCCCGAGAGCCTACCAGATAGCCGTTCTCCAAACTCCGCTGCACCAGTTTTTGGGCAGACATGTACACCACGTCGTACTTGCCCAGAATACCACCCAGCTCCACGTTCAGCCGGTCTACAATCAGCTTGGGCGGATTCTCGCCGTAGAGTCGGTGGGTCTTCTCCCACACCAGGCGGTTCAGATCCTCCTCCGAGTTTTCCAAACGGGGCGGAAACAGCTCCTTGGGAAGCAGCGGAAAGGTCTCCACCATGTCCGCGATGCGGCGGGTATTGGTCACTACCACCTCATAAGCCTTCTCCTTTCCAAGATACGAAAACTCCCGGAGCATTTCATCTGTTGTTTTGAAGTAGATAGGCAGCGGCTCGTTGGCGTCCGGGAATTTCTTGGACGCCAGCAGGATGTGGCGGTAGACCTCGTCCTCCGGCTCCAGGAAGTGGACGTCGCCGGTGGCGCACACCAGCTTGCCCAGTTCCTCCCCCAGACGGACAATCGTTCGGTTGAATTCTCGCAGGTCCTCCTCCGACTGCACGTCGCCGTTGCGGAGCATGAAGGCGTTGTTGCACAGGGGCTGAATCTCCAGGTAATCGTAGAAGGAGGCAATGCGCTTGAACTCCTCCCAGTCCTTGTGGTCCGCCACTGCCTGGAACAGCTCTCCCGCCTCGCAGGCAGAGCCCACCAGCACCCCCTCCCGGTGCTCACGCAGCAGGCTCTTGGGGACAGTGGGCACCCGCCGGAAATGTTTCAGGTTCGAGGCGGATATCATCTGATAGAGGTTTTTCAGTCCCACCTTGTTCTGGGCAATGAGGATTATGTGCTTGGGCTGGCGCTTGGTCTTTCCAGAGAGGGGCCGAAGCTTTTCCATCTCTCCGTTCACCGCTTGCAGGGTATAAACCCCCCGGTCATAGAGCATCTTCCAGAAGGGGATCAGCATGTAGCCCACCGTGGCGGCGTCGTCACTGGCCCGGTGGTGGTTGAAGGCGGGCAGATCCAGGCGCTCCGCCACGATGTCCAGCTTGTGCTTGCTCAAATCCGGCAGCAGGTTCTGGGCCAGAATCAGGGAATCCACATAGGTGGGTGCAAATTCCAGTCCCACCTGACGGCAGCCCGCCCGGATGAAGCCAATGTCAAACTCCGCATTGTGGGCCGCTAAGGGGCGTCCGTCCACAAACTCCAAAAAGGCCGTCAGCGCCTCTTTCAGTGAGGGGGCGTCCTTGAGCATTTCGTCGGTAATGCCGGTCAGTCCGATAATCTCTGGTGTCAGGCGGCGTTCCGGATTCACGAAGGTCTGGAAACGCTCCCCAATCTCGCCGTTTTTCAACACCACTGCGCCGATCTCCGTGATGGTCTCCCGGTCTACTTTCAAGCCTGTAGTCTCGATATCGAAGCAGACAATCTCCCCCTCCAGCGGCTGGTCCTGGGTGCCATGGACCGCAATACGGTCATCCACATCGTTGATGAAATACCCCTCCATGCCGTAGAGAATCTTAATCTTATCCCCAGCGGCGTGCCATGCGTCAGGAAAAGATTGGGCCACACCGTGATCCGTAATGGCAATGGCGGGATGGCCCCAACGAATCGCCTGCTGGATGGCCTCCTTGGTATCCGTCAGGGCATCCATATTGCTCATCTTGGTGTGCAGATGGAGCTCCACCCGCTTTTCCGGGGCGGTATCCTGTCGGCCCTTGTGCTCCGCCTCCTGAATATGGTAAGGGTTCAGCTGAATGTCTTTGCCGTCCCAGGTGGGTTCCATTTTGCCCTGGACCCGCAGCCACATTCCAACCTTGATAGACTTCTCCAGAGCCTGGGCCTCCTTGACCGTCAGGTTCTTCTGGACGGTGACGGAGCCGGTATAGTCCGTCATATCAAAATTCAACCGCCACATGCCGGGGCGCCGGGTCTCCCGGCACTCAAAAGCAAAGACCTTCCCCTGCACCGTGGCGGTGCCCATTTTCAAATTCAGCTCCCGGATAGGACCTGGCCTCGCCTTGATGGCATTCCCCATCAGCACCTTTCCGGCCGGATTGCTCTTCCCCACCGGCGCCGCCCCGTCCGGAGAAGACGGCCGCGGCTCTGCGGCTGCTTGTGCAGCATCTATTTTCACGCTGTGAAACCCATAGGCCCTCCGAATAGCCGTCTGGAGCTCTTGAACCTCTCCCTCTGTCAGCGCGAGCTTCACCTGTAATCGCAGTTCCATGGACATGGCGGATTGGTCAATACAGGCCCCTGTCAAAACGGCGCCCGCCAGTTTCACCCGCAGCTCGCCTGGGAGCTGCAGCTCTGTAAACATTTCAAAAAATGGGATATTTCTTGACATGGTTTCCTCTTTTGTATCATCTATCATTTTTCTGAGTCAGCACTGCCGGACAGCAAACCGGAGGCCTTCCTCCATCTATTTCCACCGTCGGACAAAAAGATCGCAAGCCCCGGTCAGGCACAGCGCAAGCAGTGCCGAAGCATTTGCAGCCTTTCCTCTCTGATGCATCACGGCTTCGCCTCTAGGGGGGTGCCCGGCGGTGAATCCGCAAATCGTTAAGCCAGGGAATACATCGGGATTTGAGCCGCTACACAACACCAAGTCTCTTTTCTTTCCTTCTAAAAACAGGGGAGCGGTTGTTATGATCGCCGCAGGAACCGGAAAAATCCAGCTCTTCTTCAAAGCTTTTCAATCTCCTCCATCAGCTTGTCTCTGCCAACTGCAAATGCAGCTTCCCATCTGCTTCTTTTACATATCTTAAGCTCATGCTTAAACCGTCAAT
>ENA-UESI01001721-UESI01001721.1-human-gut-metagenome-genome-assembly--contig:-NODE-1721-length-13016-cov-8.299714_pt1 | contig 13016 bp, 15 predicted proteins | sample MGYA00243005_ERZ508006 | MGnify/ENA primary metagenome ERZ508006 (study PRJEB26167, sample SAMN06115436) | human gut metagenome | host: Homo sapiens | place: China:Shandong | collected 2015-06-10... | reverse complement strand
GAAGAAAGGTAAAAAGGCTTGAAAAGCCCGAAAATACAGGAAATATGGGAAAAATCAAGATTTTATTTATTTGCCACAGCAGCATATGAACATGTGGGACAAGTTGTTGAAGCTTCAGATATAAATAGTTTACCAGAAGATGAAAAGACAGATCAAAAACTTGTCCGAAAACGAGCATCTGAACTTGGAGAACAACTAGGCAAAACATTTATATAAGGAGGTAGCAAAATGCCATTTGTAGAAATCAATGTAAAAAATGAAATTGAAAAGCAAAGACAAAATAATCCAGAATTTAAAAAGGCATGGGATGAATCCCATGCCGAGTATAAGCTCATAGGTGAAATGATTTCTTTACGGAAACAAGAAAATATAACGCAAAAGGAATTAGCCTCATTAACTGGAAATAAACAACAGGTAATTTCACGGATTGAACGGAAAGAAAGTATTCCGACAATAAGAGCATTTAGTCATATACTTGATGCTTTAGGATATGAGTTACGTATTGTAAAAAAGAAATCAGTATAAGCAAATAAGTGTAGTGTTATCAATAGCACCCAACGGAAATTAAAAATCTGTTAGGTGCTATTTTTATGCCCAAAAGGAGGAAACAATTATGAAACGCAAAATAGCATACACATTTATCACATCAGCACTCGTAATGAGTGCTTTTTTAATAGGCAAAACAATGTCTACACAGAAAATAGTTGAGCCAAAGCCAAACGCAAAACAATACTTAGCAGTCAATGATATTCAATCAATAGATTACTAAAAGAATTGAGGTCAGAAAGTGAGGAATGTTGGAAAAAATTTAAACAGAAATATTCTTTTTCTCAAACTCCTGCTTTATTAGTGTTTGAGAAAGGCAAATGTGTTTCAAGTGTAGAATGGGGAAAAGATGGTTTGCCAGTGGAAAAATTGTTGAATTGGCTCAAAATGAATGATATAGTATAGTCAGAGTTTGTGGAAAATTAAAAAAGAGGAGGATTAAAATAATGATTAAAAAAATTGCTATTATACCATATGTAACTAATGGAAGAAATTCGCAGGTTGGATGTGACGGACATTTTAATATTTTTAAAAAAAAGAGAAGTACTGTATTAAAAGAAAATTTGCAGTCCGCACTTGCATCAAAAAACCAGGAAGTGGAAGTTGTTATTGATGTTAATCATGGAGATTTACAATTTCTAAAACGTGAAGGAGTAAATTTGTTTTTGATTCCAGAAGATATTGCAAGTTATATGGACTATAGCGGTATTAATATGGAAGAATGTTTTCAGTTAACACACGATGAATATGAAAACGGAAATGTAGATAGAATCGTGAAATATATAGAGAAAAATTGAAATTTGTAGTTCAGTTTTATTCTTCTATATGAAGAATTATGATTTTTTTCTGACCATAAGGTTAGAATAGAATTTTGAAGTATTGATACTTAATTAAAAAGTGCGTATATCAAAAGCATTCAGGAAGATATTCTTTGAATGCTTTTTTTTGCGAAATTAAAAGAAGCAATAAATGGCGAGTAATTAATCAAGGAATAGGTTATTCTTTGTTTAATAAAATAGATGGATTGTAATTATGGATATAATTTTGTGGGCGATAAGCTCGCGAGGAAGCATTGGACGATGAGAGAGATGATGAAGAAAACTGGAATGCAACTCATAGCTTTAGTGGAAGGATATGGGGGACATCAGGTATTTTATGTATGCTATGCACATTACATTTGATAAAAACTGTGAGTAAAGAAGCTTGCATAAAAGCTAAGTAAGTTATTAATAAAATTGTGTAATTTATTTCTCATGGAAATTCATCTCCTTTCTGTTTACGATGTCATTATAGAATACGAAAAGAATTATTACTTGCCAAAATAACAGAATATATAGTCAAAAGTTGCTTAATACAGTGACAGGTTAAAATATCCTGCAATACTGTCATTGGTCAGTTTATTTATACAATTTAATATTGGAACATTTTACAACTATGACACAAGTATGCAACATAATAAACGAATGCTTCTGATAGAGTAATGATACACAATATCAGTTACAAAGAAGCAGGAGGATAGAAAGTGGACATGACACAAAACAAATGTTGCAGACATGGGGCAAGTTTACGTCGAAGGAGACGCAGGCGCAGAAAAATACTGCGTTCTATCATATTTTCCTGTAGTATCATAGCTGTGGCTGTATTTGTGGCTGTGGGAAGCCGTATGATAACATCCGGCGATGGCGGGACAAATAGATATGATGTTGAAGCCGGAAATAATACATATGATAATGCTGTTATAGAAAATAGCAAAATCTCTGAAAAGAATAAGATACAAAATAATCAGTCGATGCTTGATGATATAATGAACAGCACCCAATATCCAAAACAGCTAAAGGACCTTGCTTTGAAGAATGAAGAGGCACTTGAGTTTGTGTATGATTACCCGGCGGAACATGTGAAGGAACACACAATTGATTTGACAGAAGAAGCGTCTATGGATAGTGTTCCGTTATTTGTGCAGTGGGATAAACGCTGGGGCTACGAAAAATATAGCGGCAATTTCTTTGCAGCAAGCGGATGCGGTCCCACTACACTTTCGATGGTAGTGGTATATCTGACGCACAATAGGGAGGCATCACCTATTGCAGTAGCAAAGTATTCAAAGGAAGCCGGTTACAGTGTGGATGGATCGGGAAGTTCATGGACGCTTATAAGTGAAGGCTGCAGGCACTACGGCGTAAAAGCAAAGACAGTGGCGCTGGATGAGAGCAGAATGAAGGCAGAGCTTGATGAAGGACATCCTATTGTGGTAAATGTAGGACCGGGAGATTTTACCGATACAGGACATTTTATGGTTATAACAGGCTATGATGATGAAGGATTTTCAATAAATGATCCAAACAGCATTGAAAAAAGTGGCAAAAGGTGGTTATTCAGAAATATATCATCTCAGATTAGAGCTGTCTGGAGTATGTATGTGTGAGAATATATTTGTATAAGTGCCGGTAAAACATCCTATTATTGAGTTAAATAACAGGGTGTTTTTTACAACTATGACACATCTTTATGCTATAATAATTCTATCATAATCATAGAAGAGGAGCAGCTTATGACCAGTATTCTCATAGTGGAAGATGACAACGACATAAATAATTTAATATGCAACACCCTGAAGGCAGAGGGATATCAATGCGAAAGAGCGTTTGATGGCAAGGAAGGGGCGGACAAAATTGAGCAGAACAGATATGATCTGCTGCTGCTTGATATTATGCTTCCTGAGATAAATGGTTATGAATTGCTTGACTATGTCAGGAGAATTGGGGATACTCCGGTCATAATAATATCTGCTATGGGACAGGTGGATGAAAGGATACGCGGGCTTCGTATGGGCGCGGATGATTACATATGCAAACCATTTCAGATAGGGGAGCTGCTTGCGAGAGTGGAAACCGTATTAAGGCGCACTCAGCGCATGGCAGAGCGTCTGGAAATAGAGGATGTAGCTATAGATCCTAAATCACGTACAGTGACAAAGGCAGGTGAGCAGGTAGAGCTCACAGTAAAGGAATTTGACCTGTTGTATGAGCTTATGAAGAATAAGAATGTTGCACTCAGCAGGCGCAGGCTTTATGAACTTGTATGGCAGGAGGAGTATACCGGGGAGACAAGGACACTGGACTCACATGTACAAAGACTAAGAAAAAAGCTTGACTGGAATGAAAAGATTGTCACGGTTTTCAGGATTGGCTATCGTCTGGAGGTTCGCGGATGAAATTTTTCTATAAAATGTTTCTTGGAATGACAGTGATACTGGCTGTTGCCCTTGGAATGATAGAATATGTGACTCTATCATACTCACTGGAGCATGCAGTGAAAAGGGAGCAGGACAGTGCACTTTCACAGCATCAGATGATAAAATACTCGATTGAAACTGTCATACTTAATATGAAGAGTGAGGATGTGGATAAGGAGCTTACAGATATGATGTCGCAGTCGGCAAAATCCATTGTTGGAGATGAAGGAGGAATGTATCTTGCTGCTGATGATGGAAAAAGGATATATGCCAATTCATGTAATTATGAGCAAAAGGATATAAAGGTAAAGGATGGTACGCTTACATACAGTATAGTGTCAAAAGAGAATACTAAAGATACCGGTGAAAAGCAAAGCGGCAGATATATCCATGTCAAAAGCAGCTTTAAACTGAATGATAACAGGTATATTCTGATAACGGAAAGTGATATTACACCGGTTTTTGATGAGTCAAAGGAGCTTAGATATAGATGCAGCGTGTACTACATTGTTATACTTGCTGTTGGTATGATGGTCATATTGATACTTTCTTGGATGATTACAAAGCCTCTTGCCGGATTAACAGCCACCACCAAAAAATTTGCAGATGGTGATTACACAGCAAGAAGTGATGTAAAGACAAAGGATGAAATAGGTGAGCTTGCGAGGGCTTTCAACGAGCTTGCGAAAAACCTTGAAAGCAAAGTTTATGAACTTCAGATGGCGGCAAAGAAGCAGGAGGATTTTACTGCAAACTTCGCACATGAGCTCAAGACCCCAATGACATCAATTATCGGATATGCCGATACCCTGTATCAGAAAAAACTGTCCGAGGATGAGGTGCACAGTGCTGCCGGAGTCATAATGAATGAGGGCATGAGGCTTGAAGCATTATCATTTAAGCTGCTGGAGCTTATCACTCTTGATAAAAATGATTTCAGGCTTGAAGAGACAAGAGTATCTGAGATTATAGCAGACTGTGTGGAAACCGCACATGAAGCGGCAAAAAAGCATAATACAGAGATTGTGTACAGTGCGGATGAGGCATGGGTGTGGCTGGAATATGATCTGTTTAAGACCATGCTTCTTAATCTGATAGACAATGCAGTGAAATCAGGAGGCTGCAAGGTAGATGTATCAGGCAGACTTATTTCGCACAGTATTTATCGTATTGCAGTTTCGGACAATGGAAGAGGAATACCGCCTGAAGATATAGAGCGCATTACAGAGGCTTTTTATATGGTTGACAAGTCACGATCAAGAAGTGAGCATGGAGCAGGGCTTGGGCTTGCACTTGTATCAAGGATTGCTAAGCTGCATGATACAAAAATCCATTATGAGAGTGAGTCAGGTAAAGGAACCAAGGTGTATTTTGACATGAAAGCGGAGGCATTGGATGAGAAGTAAGCATTTATCAGTGCGCAAATGTATTGATAAAAAACCGGATAAAATCAAGGGAATAGTGTGTATATGCATTATTCTGGCAGTTGTATGTGCGGGAAATATGATACCGAATTATCTGATTTCACTTAAAGCAGCAAAAATTGCCAAAACGAGTACTACGATAAGCAACGCAGATATAAGCCCCTACAGCCACTCTATTTCAGCTGAAGAGAGGCTTACAAAGATGATGTCTCTGATGCAGGACAATGTAAATGAGCTGTGGAATGGGAAATATAGTGAGAAAAGGGAACCGTTGGATACTGAGATTCCGGTGGGGCAGGCTTATACGGCTATTCAGACTTTTCTGAAGGGTGCCTGTGAGCTGCAGAAGCAGTCAGGTATTATGCAGATGCTCGGTGAAGACGATATAGTTATGCTCCAAAGCCTTGAAAGTAACTATTCAAAGGATACAGACAGCGAAACAGAACAGACATATGAAGCAGATTCTTGGCAATATGGTGCGGCAGTTGCTTTGGATGATAGCTTTGACAACACAATATCAGATTATTTTGTAACATCGGATATAAGCAAGGAATTATCGGCGTGGATATTTATAATATCATTTGAAGATACGAGAATGCTGGCTGCTGTTGATGCGGTGCTTGGAGTACCGTTTTATATTACATATTATTGTGCAGATGTGGATAGTCCTAAGGCACAGGCTGCAGTGATGAGAGATTTATATGCAAAGACATATGGCAGTGATTATTCTATGGGTGATCCAAAAGAGTCTGAATCAAAAATAGATTCTTCCTTTGAGACAAATATAATAGAGAATTTTTATTATGGGAATAATTATACGCAAGGGGATGATGAATATACCGGTTTTGAACCTTATGTATACTCTTGTTCATCGGACAAGCTGCAGATGGAATATCAGGTTATTACAAGAATCCAAAGATTTGAAAAAAAGGAAAAGCAAGTGTCATCATATAATTCGCGTATTAATATATGTTTGTATTAACCGGACTAAAAAGCTCTCTGTGCAATGCACGGGAGCTTTTTAAATTGTATGCAAGCATCAATGATGCCTTTTGACCCTCATTTCATAATAATTACTATAATAGGGCATATGAGGATACTATTTCTGATTTTGAAACCAGAATGTATGCAAAACCGGAGGATGTAGAGGAATACTTGAATAACAGTCCGAAAAAACCGTATATTTTATGCGAATTCATGCATGATATGGGAAATTCAATGGGTGGACTTGGATCTTATATGAAGCTGATTGACAAATACGATATGTATCATGGCGGATTTATATGGGATTTTATTGACCAGGCAATTATGGTAAAAGATTCTGTTACAGGAAAAGATGTTTTACGCTATGGCGGTGATGTTTATGCTGATGAAATTATCGTAAAATATACATACGGGACCATAACGACTCCGGCGACAACTGTTCTTGTGAGCTATAGCGTTGATGCGTCCGGAAAGATTCGCGTGGATGTACATTATAATGGAGTACAGGGGCTCCCTGAATTTCCTGTATTTGGAATGAGATTTATTATGCCAACATTGGCTGACAAATATTTATATAAGGGACTCTCCGGGGAAACATATCTCGATGGACAGTGGTTTTGGAAGTCTTAGAACCTTTAATCGTGTTTTTAAAGAAAAATATAGATTGACACCAAGCGAGTATAGAAATAAATTACAAGACGGATGAAGTATTAAGAAGAAACGCAGTTCTTCCACAAAACAGAATAGATATGATTAATATTTCTTTAATTTTGTCAGCATACTATTTACATAGTAAAAATAGTAATGTACTTTAAAAAAGTACAGGACAGTACAATAATCAGAAAGAGATATGATAACAATGAAGAAGAAATTAATCACAATAATAGTTGGAATGATGCTTTGTGCGGAATTGCTGGGCAGTTGTGGAAACAAGAATATAAACAAGGATAATATTGAAACAGATACTGCCGAGGAATCAAAACAGCAGGATTCAGATAAAAAACAGGAGCTGCCAACTGCAACATATATGGGTGGAAGCAATACCATTACTGAGGTGTGTAAGGAACTGAGTTCAGCCGGAGCATCGCATGTGGATACCTTTAAAGAATGGGTAACTGATTTTGCGGATTCAGCCGGGAAGAATGCAAAGCTGAAGGATACCTGGGCAGATGCGAATAAAATGAAAGCAGATACCGGTAAATGTATGGATGGCTGGGAGGCAAAGCATGACTATTCAGATGCCGATTGCAGAATGACAGCTTTTCTTTTGCTGGATGGGCTGCTTCACGCACAGTCAGTGGAAGATAGCTATAGCGGCACGTATTTAATGTTTGATACACAAGCAATAGATAATGTAGATAGATATGAAATCATAAGGCAGAATAAGGACATGTTTACTACATTATACGGAGAAAAGAGTATTACGGATGATAAACATCCTGAAAAGACATTCTCTGAAAACTGGAAGAAGTATGGATTTCAAATAGACAGTGACCGTATATCACTTATTAGCATAGCAATATATGATCCGGATTCTGATGCGATTTTCGTAGGGCATACAGGCCTATTGATAAAGTACAGTGACTATTATCTGTTTGTAGAAAAAATAGCATTTGAGCAGCCATATCAGGCAACAAAGGTAAGCAACATGGATGAATTGTTAGATATCCTTTCTCTGAGACCTGAGTATTTCGGAGAAGAAAAAGAAGCAGGACCATTTGTATATAACAATGGAGACTATGTTGGAACGTTAAAGAAATAGTATATTTGACTAAAAAGCTCTCTGTGCAATGCACAGGAGCTTTTTATGCAGACCTCTATTTATTTGTGCTGTCTGCATCAATTACGGACTGAATCTGCTTCATAAGGGCATCATAGTTGTCCTTGTTATCAATTCCGCCGAGCATTGGTTCGCCTACAATATTGCCATTTCTGTCAACGAGTATAGTTGTTGGAAATGCCATGATTTCTGAGGCATATTTACCGGCTGCACTAGAGGAGTCAATTGACAGATTACGATATTTGACACCCTGGCTTTCAAGAACAGAGGCAGCCTCTTTGATAGCTGTCTTATTTCCATCAAAGGTCTCAGTATTGATGCCAACCACTTCTCCGCCCATTGATTTGATAGCATCATTTAACTCGTTAAGCTTGGATAACTCAGCCACACATGGCTTGCAGCCGGTAAACCAGAAATTGACGACTGTTACTGCATTACCGGAAAACAGGCTGTCATCCACCTTATTGCCATCAAAATCCTCACCGGAAAAATCACTGAATACAGATGAGGCTTTAGAGCTGTTCTTCTGGTTGTCGTCTGATGATGTTTTTTTGTTTTCAAGCTCTGCTATCTGTTCCTCGATTTTTCGTATGGTTTCAATATCCTCATTAAGTGTTTTAAGCTCATCGTCTGTGAATGAATCCTTGTTTGATTCTACGGTACCGGCAAGATAATCAGCATAATTTCCGTTTGGATCGGCGTCACTTTTGTTCATCATGCCAAATGCCTTGTTCCACTCATCAGCGTGATCTGCAAAAAGCTGATTTTCCTGCTGATATAAATCATCAAGTCTTGAATCTGATTTGCCGGATGCTTCTGTGCCGGCTTCAGTCTGAGTGTTCTTAGAATCTGTGTTGGAAGATTGCTTTCCACCGCATGCTGTAAGTGATAATGCTATGCAGAGTGTAAAAATAGAAATAAATGATAATTTGTTTTTCATGAGTAATTTCTCCTTTAAAAATAATAGTAAAATGTTTAATAGTTATCTGTTGTCATTTTTTTGACATGATTTTCCCATAAACCGGTAGCAGATGGCGTCCTTCGGACAGGCCTTTATGCAGGCACCGCAGCGTATGCACTCGGGGTGATCCGGTGTCTTACACACATCCACATCCATCTTACATGCCTTTGAGCATTGACCGCATCCGACACATTTACTGCTATCAACGGTGATTTTGAGCAGGCTGACCTTATTAAATAATGAGTAGATTGCTCCAAGCGGACAAATCCATTTACAGAAGGGCCTGTAAAATAAGATACTTAGTACAATCACTGCAATTAAAATCATACACTTGAAAGAAAAAAGCTTTCCCAGCGCAGAACGGATAGCAGCATTTCCAATAGATAACGGTATAGCACCTTCTAAAACACCCTGAGGACAGATATATTTGCAGAAGAACGGGTCTCCCATTCCTATAGAGTTCGTTACAAGCATCGGAAGAAGTATAACGAAAACAATAAGAATTACATATTTTAGGTACCTAAGAGGCTTTAGTTTGGCTGTGGATAATTTCTTTCCGGGTATTTTGTGAAGTAAATCCTGAAACCATCCAAATGGGCACAAAAAACCACATATAAATCTGCCGAGAGTTACACCGAGTAAAATAAAAAATCCGGTTATGTAGTATGAAAACTTAAATTTGGATGATCCGACGACTGCCTGAAATGCCCCTATTGGACAGGCTCCTGTCGCGGCAGGGCAGGAGTAGCAGTTTAATCCGGGTACGCATACTGTTTTCGCATTGCCCTGATATATTTTACCCTTAAATAAATTTGGAATATGAATATTGGTCAGCAGCGTTGCTGCGGCCTGTATCCAGCCACGTATTTTTGCCAGTTTTCTTGATAGTAATTTCTTTTCTTTATCCAATTCCGACACACTCCAGACATAGTTTTATTGCTTTACCAAGCACTGTAGCCGCCTCACCTCTGACTGCACCATAGCTTATCATGGATACACCAAGGATAAGCAGAATGATTTGACATGTTTTTTGGTATTTCAACATAATGTTGCTCCTTTTTGTTGTATTGTTGACCAGCTGACTTTGGTATTATACAATATAGGTTGTAAAATTATTGTTAAGAAGCAGGAGAACATTTTGAGATTATTAATTGTTGAGGATGAGAAACAAATATGTGATATGGTTGCAAAGAGTCTGTATGCTGCCGGTTATGAGGTGGATACCTGTTATGATGGGAAAGAGGCTCTTGAATGTATACTGTCGGAGAATTATGATCTGATAGTTTTGGATTTGAATCTGCCGGGGATGGATGGCATGGAGCTTCTTAAGGAGCTTAGAAAATACAATGATGAAACTAAGGTTTTGATATTATCTGCAAGAGGCCAGATTGCTGATAAGGTAGAGGGACTGGATGCAGGAGCAAATGATTACATGGAAAAACCATTCCATCTGCAGGAGCTTGAGGCACGTATCAGAAGCCTGACAAGAAGGAAATTTGTACAGAATGATATATGTCTTAAATGCGGAGAAATAAAGTTTGATACGATTAAACGCGAGGCATATGCAAAGGGAGAGCCGGTTTCACTGACAAGAAAAGAGAATGGTATTTTGGAATATTTACTTATCAATATAGGCAGACCGGTTAGCCAGGAGGAGCTGATAGAGCATGTGTGGGATGCCACGGCAGACAGCTTTAGCGGAGCAATCAGGGTACATATGTCTTCACTTAGAAAAAAGCTTAAGGCGAAGCTGGGATATGATCCCATTTTGAACAAGGTAGGTGAAGGCTATAAAATACGGGAGGAGTCTGACAGATGAAAAGAATGTCGTTACAATGGAGACTTACGTGCATTACTGCATTGTGTATTGCTATTATATGTGGCTGCCTGACTATGTTTGTCTATAAAAATGGTGTGCATTACATCGATTCTCTGCAGGATGCGGTAGAGTCACAGGGGGATGAAAAAGGAAACAAATCAGATGAAATATATATCAGCATACCGGACGATAAGTGGGATGAGTTTGCGGATGAATTTTCGGTTCAGGTGTACAATAATAAGGCCGACTATAAAAGAAACAGTCTGATAATCACGGTTTTGCTGGCGCTTTTGGGAGGTGTCGTCACTTATTTTATAAGCGGGCATGCACTCAGACCAATCAGGGAGTTTTCAGATAAAATTGAAGAGGTACAGGCTCAGAATCTGTCTGATTCAAGAATAGAGGAAAACAATGTTAAGGAACTGAACCAGCTGGGTATTTCTTATAATAAGATGCTTGAGCGTCTGTCGGAAGCATTTGAGATACAGAGACAGTTTACTGCAAATGCAGCACATGAGCTGCGAACTCCATTAGCGTTAATACAGGTACAGCTTGATTTATATAATTCTGCCTCTCACCCTGGGAATGATGCAGACACTTTGCAGACCATAAAAATGGTTACGGAACAAAATGATAAATTAAACAGGATGGTAAAGACTCTTCTAGACATGAGTGAGCTTCAGTCGGTGGGAAGGGATGATAAAATTATATTGGATGCTATTGTTGAAGAGGTTTTGGCAGACCTTGAGCCTCTTGCCGTGGAAAAGAATATAAAGCTGATTGGAAAATGTGAGGATGCCACTATGATAGGCAGTGATATCCTTATTTACAGGCTTGTATACAATCTGGTTGAGAATGCCATCAAATATAATCATCCGCTCGGACAGGTTACAGTAACCGCATATCAGAGAAACAAGCATGTTTATCTGTCTGTAGAAGATACGGGAAGCGGAATACCAAAGGAGCTTAGGGAGAGAGTGTTCGAGCCATTCTTCCGTGTGGATAAATCCAGAAGCCGGGAGTTGTTGGCCGCCGTGGTCCCCGTGTGGTACTGCATGGCGTCCGTACGCCCGTTGTTCTCCTTGGAGTTGTTGGCCGAGCAGCCCCGGCCGATCCGCTCGCCGTTCCAGTCCGCAAACTCCACCAGGAACAGCATGTTCACATACCACATCTGGGCAAAGTCGAACTGCCAGATGTTGGCTCCCAGGTTGTGGATCTGGGTCCGCGCCGTGCTCCGGGTGATGCTCACCTGCTGGGCCTTGTTGGTCTCCGACTTGTAGGTGCCGCTGGCGCAGTGATACCGGGCGATGTAGGAGAGGTCTAGTTCGCCCAGACCATCGCCTCGATCCATATTTACCGGGTCCACATGGAACCCCTCCACAGGGCCGTCCGCGATCTGGAGCTTCAGCTTCTTCCCCGTCTTGGTCCACTTGAACCAATACTTGGGTTCCTTCACCATCACGCCGCCCGTCCGGGTGACCTTGGTCATGTCCTTCCACGGGTACAAGTCGTCAAAGGGCGAGGAGCCGGAGCCGTTGTTCACCGCCGGGTTGGGGTCCCCAAAGCCCGCCGCTCCGTCGGTGCGCTTACCCTTGGTGGGGCCGCTGCTGGTCCAGTCCCATTCCACGCCGTAGATGGTGACGAACTGGGCATTGACTGCTACCTGCTTATCGGCCCCAGCCAGATAGTTGGCTCCCGCAGCTACTTTAACAATAATTGTAGTCGTGCCGGTGATGTTATTTACACTGTTCACCGTAACCTCGCCGGTCTGCTGATTGATGTTACCGATCGTAGCCACACCAACATTATTGGAAACGGCAGAGATCACGCCGTCGCCCTTTCGGGTCACGGTAAACTTGGCGCTTCGGGCGCCGGTATTCAGCGTCACACTTGTCGGACTTACAGATACGACCTGATCGCCCTTGCCGATAGCCCAGGTAGCTGTCTTGGCGTCCACCGTGCCATCCCACCACTGATGGTTGGAATCCGGTGTAAAGGCGGCAGTGTACCCTGTGCCGGCGTTGACCTTCGCCTCTACAGATACCGTCATTTTGTTTGGATCATAATTGGCGTCCCACACCGGAGTTTTGGGGTCCCCATCATACTTCAAAGCTCCGCTCTGGGCGGGAACCTTGGCGATGGAAGCTCGGCCGATGCTCCACTGAACGGTTTTATTGGTCGTAGAACCGTCCGACCACATTGCCTTTTTCCCGGAAGCATGGTAAAATGTGATATTCAAGAGTTGGGGCCGGACCCCGGAGACAGAC
>ENA-UESI01001719-UESI01001719.1-human-gut-metagenome-genome-assembly--contig:-NODE-1719-length-13019-cov-6.067378_pt1 | contig 13019 bp, 10 predicted proteins | sample MGYA00243005_ERZ508006 | MGnify/ENA primary metagenome ERZ508006 (study PRJEB26167, sample SAMN06115436) | human gut metagenome | host: Homo sapiens | place: China:Shandong | collected 2015-06-10... | reverse complement strand
AGGGGAACCATCAGTCCGCCGGCTCCTTCCACGAGTACGGTGTCGTAGCGGCGGAGTACCTGAAAAACCACGCGCTTCCCCCCTGTCCCCTGGAGGTCAGGGCGGGCGCCAACGTGGGCCATGTCATCCCCCAGCGCATCAGCGGCAGCCGGGATTTTACCCTCTCCCTGCGGGTGTCCCGGCCCATGAAGGCCGTCACCCTGACCGTGACGCGGGACGGCCGCGAGGTGCTGCGGCGCAGGCTGCCCAAGGCACTCCCTGCCGAGATGCTTCAGCTTCCCATCCGCGCCGCGGCGCTGGAGCAGTCCGGTGATTTGGAGGTGAGCGTACAGTGACGCGGAGTTTTACCTGTATTATCTGCCCCAACGGCTGTGAGATCACAGCCGAATATGAGGGGGACACGGTGTACGCCGTCCAGGGTGCCACCTGTCCCAAGGGAGACGCCTATGTCCGCCAGGAGCTGACCGACCCCCAGCGCAATATCGCCACCAGCGTACTGGTGGAGGGCGGCGAACTGCCCCTGGCCAGCGTGCGGCTCAGCCGCCCCATCTCCAAGAAGGACATCTTCCGGGTAATGGAGGTCATCAACACCGTACGTCTCCAGGCCCCCACCGCCGTCAGGCAGGTGGCCCTGGCCGACGTGTGCGGCCTGGGCGCCGATGTGATTGTCACCAAAAACGTGGCCCGCGCCAACGCGTGAGTCCCGCTTTTATAGTTCCTATCCACCCCAATCTGTGCTATTATTTTAAGGAGGAAATGTATTATGAAAATCGGACTGATCGGTCTTGGTATTATGGGCAAGCCCATGGCGAAGAACCTGCTCAAGGCGGGCTATGACCTCACGGTCAGCGATCTGAACCAGGCCAGCGTGGACGAGATCGTAGCCGCCGGGGCCAAGGCCGCCACCAACGCAGAGATCGGCGAGACCTGCGACGTGGTGCTGACCATGGTGCCCAACAGCCCCCAGGTAAAGGCTGTCATGCTGGGGGAGGACGGCGTGGCCGCCCACATGAAGCCGGGCAGCGTGTTCATCGACATGAGCTCCATCAACCCCGTGGCCTCCAAGGAGATCGCGGCGGAGCTGGCCAAGCGCGGCATCGAGATGCTGGACGCCCCCGTCTCCGGCGGCGAGCCCAAGGCCATCGACGGCACCCTTTCCTTCATGGTGGGCGGCAAGCAGGAGGTCTTTGACCAGTACAAGGACATCCTGGGCGCCATGGGCGCCTCTGTGGTGCGCTGCGGCGACGTGGGCGCAGGCAACACCACCAAGCTGGCCAACCAGATCATCGTGGCCTGCAACATTCAGGCTCTGGCCGAGGCTCTGACTCTGGCTCACAAGGCCGGTGTGGACCCTGAGCTGGTGTTCCAAGCCATCAAGGGCGGTCTGGCAGGCTCCACCGTCATGAATGCAAAGGCTCCCATGATGATCGAAGGCAACGACAAGCCCGGCTTCAAGATCGACCTGCACATCAAGGATCTGAACAACGCTCTGGACTGCGCACACTCCGTGGGCGCACCCGTCCCCATGACGGCTGAGGTTCAGGAGATCCTGCAGTGGCTGCACAACCACGGCAAGGGTCAGGCCGACCACAGCGCCATCGCACAGTATTACGAGGCTCTGACCGGCATCCAGATCGGCCGTTGATCCCTCTTTTCTTTTGAATGAATTTCTGCTATGATATTTCTGGGATTGGACCGATCCCGGAAAACGGCAGAGTCGCGGTCGGCGGCCCGGTCTTACGGGCCGCCGATCTTTGTTTTCACAGCATCATGATAAGAAGGAGATGCTTTCATGGCAAAGGTTGCAGTTTTGGTTCCGAATCAGGAGATGAGCACCATTGCAAAATCCCTGACCGGTGAATTTCCCTCCATCTCCCTGATGGCGATCGAATCCATCCAGACCGATCAGGCCGTCCGGCGGGCCGGCGAGCTGGAACAGCAGGGGTGCGATCTGATCGTGGCGCGCGGCGTGCAGGCCCGCGCCATCAAGCGGAGCGTCAAGCTGCCGCTGGTGGAGATCAGCGTGTCCCAGCAGGAGCTGGCCAGTGTGGTACTGGAACTCAAGGAGGAGCTGGGGCTTCCCTGCCCCCGCATCGGGCTGATCGGGCTTTCCAATATGTTCAGCGACACTTCCCAGTTCGACCGGCTGTTCGGCATCGATCTGGACCTGTATATGGTGGAGCAGAACGATGAGCTGGCCGCTGCCGCCGTGCGTGCCTTTTCCGACGGATGCAATGCCGTCATCGGCGGCGATATCGTCTGCGAGAATGCCCGGCGGGAAAAACTGCCCTATAAGTTCATTCCTTCCGGCGTGGAAAGCCTGCGCAACGCCCTGACCGTGGCGGCCCGCGTGGCCTACGCCATCGATTTGGAAAAGCGGAACAGCGCCGAGATCAACGCCCTGCTGAACTACACCTTCAGCGGCATCGTGCAGGTGGACCGGGAAGGAATCATCCGCCGGGTGAACCGGATCAGCTACAACCTGCTGGAACACCCCGCCGACACGCTGCTGGGCCGGCCGATCTCCGAGATCCTGCCCAACCTGAACCAGAACGTGCTGGACAACGCCCTGATCGGGGGGCAGGAGGCTTACGCCTTCGTGCTGGACATCAACCACAAGGCGGTGGTGGTCAACATCGCCCCCATTCTGGTGGACAGCCAGATCGAGGGCGCCGTCCTGACGTTTCAGGAAGGCCAGCGCTTGATCGAAATGGACAGCGAGATGCGCCGGGAGCTGTATCAGCGGGGCTTCGTGGCCCGGTACAGCTTCGAGAATATGATCTGTGAGTCCCCGGAGACCCGCAGCATGCTGGATCTGGCCAAGCGGATCAGCAAATTCTCCGCGCCCGTCCTCCTGACCGGCGAGACCGGCAGCGGCAAGAACATCCTTGCCCAGTGCATCCACAACGAAAGCCTTGTGCACAACAACGCCTTCGTGACCATCGACTGCAGCGCATGGCTGCCGGAAACGCTGGACAATATGCTGTTCGGCAACTACACCGTCCGGAAGGACTCCACGGTGGACAGCTACGCCGAAATGGCGCAGGACGGCACCCTTTATCTCAGCCATGTGGAAATGCTGCCGCCGGAGACCCAGTACAAGCTGCTCTGCCTGATCCGGGGCCGCTTCCTCCACAACGGCCCGTCCCGGCCGGTGGCGGCCAACGTCCGGGTCATTGCATCCAGCGCCGTGAACCTGATCTCCCGTGTGGAGAAGGGGGAGTTCCGCAGCGACCTCTACTATGCGCTCAGCGTCCTGAGTCTGGAGGTGCTGCCGCTGCGCCGCCGCCGGGCCGATATCCTCGGCTGGACCGAGCTTTATCTGGACGACTGGCAGGAAAAATACAAGCGCTACGTCCACCTGACGCAGGGAGCCAGAGACTACCTGCTGGACTACGAGTGGCCGGGCAACTTGGACCAGTTGTGCAGCGTCTGTGAGCGTCTGGTCCTCCTGACCCGGAAGCGGAACATCGACGAGGTCTTCCTCCGGCAGCAGTTGGAGCAGGTGACGCCCCGGATGCTGCCGGGCACCGAGCAGATCGTCCTCTACAAGGATCAGAAGGCGGTGGAGATCGCCGCCCTGCTCAAAAAATACCACGGCAACCGGCAGAAGATCGCCGACGAGCTGGGGGTCAGCAAGACCACCCTCTGGCGGTATCTGAAGAAGTTCGACATCAAGCCGGAATACAACTGCTGAACCTGAAAACAACAAAATCCGGGAGGATCCTGTGCGAGAGGACCTCCCGGATTTTGTTGTTTGGAGACAATCTGCCGTTCGTTTCAGAAAAGCGATCGCGGGGAAATGGTTACATGATGTGGGGTGCGCCGCCCAGCGTGTAGGCCGTGGGAGAATCCAGCTTGACGCGGCTCCAGACGATCGGCTCGTGCTTTTCGATGAAGTCGTAGTCCAGATCCATGCCCCAGCCCGGCTTGTCGTTGGGGGTGATGAAACCGTCCTTCACCTTCAGCACATCGGTGACCAGCTCGGCGTCCAGCCCCTCTTCCCGCGGCTCGTTCTCAAGGAAGGTGGTGTTGTAGGTGCACATGCAGAAGTGGACGTTGATGCAGTTTGCCAGCGTGCTGAGCGGGTTGTGGGGGCTGAGCTTGCGGAAACTGGGTTCTGCCATGGCGGCGATCTTCCGCATCCCGGTGAAGCCGCCGCAGAGCAGGATGTCCGGCTGCAGCAGATCCACGGCGTGCAGCGCCAGCAGGCGCTCCCACGTATAGGGGTCGAAGATCTGCTCGCCGGTGGCCAGCGGAACGTTCAGGCCCTGCGCCATTTCGGTCCATGCTTCCAGATTGTCCGGGCGGATCGGCTCCTCCACAAAGAAGGGACGGTAGGGTTCGATCAGGTTCGCCACTCGGCGGCCCTCCCGCGGCTCATAGATCTTGCTCTGCATGTCGATGCCGATCTCAAAATCGGGACCAAGGGCGTTCCGCATCCCCTCAAACATCTCCACGAGGCGTGCTTCGGCGGAACCGTTGGGGAAGTAGCCGAGGCCCTTCACGCCGACCTTGCAGGCCTTGTAGCCATACTTCTCGATCTTGGGCTGCAACATTTCCAGCGCGGCCTTGCTGTCCTTGCCCATGGTGTGGCAGTAAACGGGCACGCGGTCCCGCACAGCGCCCACCATCTTGTACACCGGCAGGTTGGCGATCTTTCCGGCAATGTCCCACAGCGCCAGATCGATGGCGCTGGCCGCCGTATAAAGGATGCTGCCGCCGGGAAAGCGAGAGTAGTTCAGGATCCGCTTCTGGATCCGCTCCCGGTCCAGCGGGTCCATGCCGACGACCCACTCGGAGACATACTTGACCATCTCGGCCGTGGCCTTGTCGGCACCGATGCAGAACAGCTCGCCCACGCCGTGGACGCCCTCGTCGGTGTCGATCCGGACAAAGTTGAAATTACGGAACTGGGTGGTATGAACGGAATACGTCGTGACTTCAGTGATCTTCATGTGATGTACCTCTTCTACAGTGTCATACAGGGATTATACCATGGGGAAGCGGAAATTTGCCATAATGATGACGGTGATGCCATACAGGAACCACAGCGGCAGGCAGGCAAGGAAGACGTCCTTGATCTTGTAACCGCCCGCGCCGAAGGCGATGGCGATCGAGGGAGAAGACATGGGGGTCAGCATTGCGCCGGTGGTACCGCAGGAGATGGCAAGGACGACACCGCGGGGATCCACACCGCGGCTCACACAGGTGATGATGGCCAGCGGGATCAGGACGTTGTAGGTCGCCGTGTTGCTCATGATCTGGGTCAGGGTCGCGCCGACGACATAGAAGGCGATCATGATGGCCAGCGGCGAGGGGTTGCCGCCCAGTGCCTTGACGATGAACTCTGCCACAAGATCGGCTGCACCGGTCTGCTGCATCGCAGTCGCCAAGCAGAGCAGGCCCGCCAGCATCAGGATGGTTTCAAAGTTGACATACTGTTTGGCTTCCTTCATGTTGATGCAGCCAAGCGCACCGAGGATCAGGTCCGCGATGATGGGGATGATGTACATGGGGAAGGGCAGATAGCTGTTGAAGCAGATGGCGATCATGGTCAGGATGAAGACGATGTAGATGACCTTTTCCGTCTTGGGGTCGATCTTCTTCGCCTTACCGGCGCGGCTCTCGTCGATCTTGGCCGCGTCGATCTTGATGACGGGGAAGTGCTTCCAGCCGATAAAAGCCATGTACAGGAACGCCACCAGAGCGGGAACGAAGACCACGGCGGACTTATCGAACATGGTAAAGCGCTGCTCGGCACCGTTGGCCTCCATCAGGGCGTTGGCCGTGACGAAGTAGGTCAGGCCGGCGCCGACCGGCAGCATCGCCTGAGAAGCGTGGGAGCAGACAGCGCCGGGGTACAGAAGCTGGGAAGGCTGCACGGGGGAGTTCTCGTCCAAGGCTGCGGTCAGGGGCAGCAGCATGGCGATGACGCCCAAGGGGCTGACGAGCTGGGTCAGCAGGATGGAACCCAGCAGGTACAGGAAGACGATGGAACGGCCGCTGGTGCCCTTGCTCATGATCCAGTTGCGGACATGATCGACCAAGGTGGTCTTGCCCAGCGCACCGGCCAGAATGAACATGGCACCGACCATGACAACGTTGGTGCTGGCGAAGTTGGCGTATGCGTCCTTGAAGCTCAGCACACCGGTGGCGCACAGGAACGTGGCACAGAACATGCCGATCCAGCCGAAATTGAACTTGCCGCTCAGGAACATGATCACGACCACAAGCAATGTGACAAGGGTCAGGATCAGATGGATACTCATAACAGATTCACTCCTTTGACATTCATCGGTTTTGGTTATTCTTCTCCGGAGTTTGCTTGGGATTTTCGACTCATTTTTGCATGCAACTGTTGGTAACATTAGTGTATTTTATCTTCCGACTCTTTTCAAGCCGGAAAAAGCGATGTATACTATAAGCAGAAATTATAACAGGAGGAATGCAGCCTTGAACCTCACATCACAGCAGTATATCATCGCGCTGGCGCAGGAGGGTTCCTTTACCGGGGCGGCCCGGCGGCTGGGGGTGTCGCAGCCGGGGCTTTGCGGCTGGCTGGACAATCTGGAAGAGCAGTTGGGCACCCGGCTGGTCCTCCGCAGCCGCAAAGGCATCACCCTGACCCCCGCAGGGCAGATCTATCTGAACGGCTCCCGCCGGATGCTGTCGGTACAGCAGCGCACGGCAGCGGCGCTGGCGAATCTGGGCGGCGGCGAGGTGCCCTGCCTACGGGTGGCGGGAACGCCCGGCGGCGGCGCGCAGATCTTTGCCCGGATCTTCGGGGCCTTCACCGGCCGGTTCCCGGCGGTGCAGCTTCAGTTCGTGGAGAGCTACAATCAGGAGGCGCTCCGTCTCGTGCAGGAAGGCAACGTGGATTTTGCCCTTTGCAGCCTGCCGGATCCGGACGCCTGCCCGGCAGAGCACATCGTCAAGCGAAGCTCGGAGCTGATCGTCGTGCTGCCGGACCAGTACCCGCTGGGGTACGACGCCTCCGCCCTGACGGCGGGAGCCGAGCTGCCCGGCCTGCCGCTGCGGCGGCTGGACGACCTGCCCTTTATGATGCCGAGCGAGGAGATGTCCTATTACCCGGTGCTGCAACAACTGTTCCAGCACGCGGGCGTCCACCCGAAGGTCATCTTCCAAAGCTCCAACACCAACATCCTGTACCAGATGGTCTGCAACGGATACGGTGCCGCTATCGTCCCGCGGAGATGCTTTTCGCCGCGGGATCCGGTGTCCCCCTTCTCGCTGCGGCCGAGGCTCTATAATTACGCCTGCCTTGTCTTCCGCAGCGGAGCGGAAAAGACCGCCGCGTGGAATTATCTTCTGGAATTGCTTTCGATCTGAGAAAAGGGAGAAATCATGGACGTTCACGCATTGGAATATCTGCTGCTCATCGCCGAGACGGGCAGCCTGTCGGAAGCGGCCGAAAAGGCCCATCTGAGCCAGCCGGCCATGACGCAGTGTCTGGCCAAGCTGGAACGGGAAGCCGGGTGGCCGCTCTTCAACCGGGTAAACCGGAAGCTGGTGCCCACACGGGCCGGGCAGATCTACCTCAAGGGTGCCCGCGAGATGGTGCAGATCAAGGAGGAGACCTATCAGAGCATCGAGCAGCTCCGGCGGCAGCAGGGACAGCTCCGGGTCACCGGGTCGGCGGATATCTGCCACCTGTTGGAGGAAAAACTGCTGCCGAAGCTGTATCTGCAGTTCCCGCAGCTGAAGGTGGAGCGGATGGTCACAACGACCCACACGGCCAAGCAGTATCTGACCAACGGGCTGGCCGACCTCTCCTTCCTCTGTGCCGTCAAGCCCAGCAGCCTGTTGGAATACGTTCCCCTGCTCCACGACACCCTCTGCCTTGCCGTTCCGGAGAGCATGATCAGCGCGGAGATCCGTGCCGGAGGTCTGGCGGCCTGCGGCTGCCTGCCCTTTGTCCTGCCGGACGAGCAGCAGTTCGGGCGGGAACTGGTGGACCGCCTGTTCCGGCGGGAGCACCTGTACCCCATTTCCCTATACACCGCCGCCGGTTGGAAGGACCTTGTCCGGCTGGCAGACGAGGGCTACGGCGCAGCGATCCTGCCCGAACGGAGCGCCGCCCGGCTGGAACATTGCGAAGTCCTCCCGCTGGAAAATGCCCCTTCGTTCGATTTTGTCTGCGCGGTTCCGCGCTATGCCGAGCCTTCCCCCGCCTGCATGGCCCTGATCGAGCTGGCCCGGAAGCACTTTGCAACCCATGGATGAAACAATGATTTCACTTTCTGAAAGCAGTGCCAGAATGCCGATTCCGGCCTGTGTTTTTGTAGCAATTCGTCAATTGTAAAAAAAGCGCACCTGCGGTATCTTATTGTCAGAGGCCGACGAAAAACGGTCCTGCCACAAAAATTTCATCGTATTGACCCATTTCTCCTTATATTTCATCAAACCTAGCTATTTTCTCTCACCAGACAATCCTTCTAAAACCAGAACGCCCCCGACAGACACGGCTGCCGGGGGCGTTCTGGTTCTTTTGTGCTGCTTCAGCGGACGAGGCAGGGCTTCTTGTGGTCGTATTTCCAGCCGGGGATCAGGTACTGCATGGCCTTTGCGTCATCCCGGTCATGGGAGGGCAGCTTCCGATACAGTGCGTTGGCGGCCATAACGCGGTCCATGTTCAGGTGGACGCCCAGACCGGGAGCATCCGGCACCTGAAGGCGTCCGTTCCGGATCTGCGGCGTGTCGTCCAGCAGGTTCTGGCCGTCCTGCCAGATCCAGTGGGTGTCCAGCGGGGCGGGGGTGCCCACGGCGGTGGCCCCCACCTGCGCAAAGGCGGCCAGCGTGATATCGAAGTGGTTGTTGGAATGCACGCCCCACGTCAGCCCCCAGCTATCCAACAGCAGGCTCATCCGGATGGTGCCGTCAAAGCCCCAGAAATGCGGGTCGGCAAGGATGATATCGCAGGCGTTCAGGCTGACGGTGTGGTAGAACTGCCGCCAGTCGGTCGCGATCATGTTGGTGGCAACTTGGAACTGGGTGGCATTCTTGAATTCCCGCATGATCTCACGGCCGGAGAACCCGGCCTCCGGGCCGCAGGGATCCTCCACATAGGTGATGACGTCGTGCATCCCTTTGCACAGCTCCACCGCCTCGGCAAGGCTCCACGCCCCGTTGGGGTCGATGTTGATCCGTGCATCGGGGAACGCCTTTTTCAGCGCCCGGAGCGCGTCCATCTCCTCCTGCCCGGTCAGGACGCCGCCCTTGAGCTTGAAATTGCGGAAGCCGTATTTTTCCTGCACGGCCTGTGCTTCCTCCACGATCCGCTCCGGAGTCAGGATCTCCTCCCGCCGCAGGCGGAACCACGGGTCCGGGTTGCCGGATTCGTCCAGATACTGCATCTCCCCGGCGGGGGTCTTTGCCTTGTCGGAGACGTAGAAGAGGTAGCCCAGCATCTCCACCTCCCTGCGCTGCTGCCCCTCACCCAGAAGCTGGCACAGGGGGACGCCCAGATACTGGCCCATCAGGTCCAGCATGGCGCACTCGATGGCCCATTCGCTCTTGACCACGAACTTCAGCTTGGAGATGTCCAGCGTCTGGATGCCCTCGCCGTCGTCGGTCGGCTCGTGCCGGGCCAGTTTGTGGATCTTCTGCAAGATCTGCCGGTAGGCGGCAATGGGCTGCCCCTCCACCAGCGGGCGGACAAAGTTCAGGCAGTCGCAGGTATAGTCGCCGCCATGGATCTCGCCGATGCCGGTGTGGTTCAGACTGTCGGTCAGAATCACGAGGTTGCGGGTAAAACAGGGCGCGTGCGCGCCCGACAGGGTCATCAGCATGCTGTCGTAACCGGCCACGGGGATGACCTGCATCTTGGTAATGACGGGATGTTCCATTTCAGGGCCTCCTTAAAAAACAGAGCCGGCACCCTGCGGTGCCGGCTCCTGCATCAGAACGGTTCTTTTTGCAGCTCAGCGCACCAGACAGGGACGCTTGTTGTCAAACTTCCAGCCGGGGATCAGATACTGCATGCCGATGGCGTCGTTGCGGGCACCAAGGCAGTTTTCTACGTACAGCTTGTTGGCCTTGAGAATCTGCTCGCGGTCGATCTCGATGCCGAGGCCGGGAGCCTTGGGCAGGTCGATGCAGCCGTCCACGATCTGCATGGGCTGTTTGGTCAGGCGCTCGCGGCCCTCCTGCCAGATCCAGTGGGTATCGATGCCGTTCATCTTGCCGGGCACGGCGGCAGCGCACTGCACGACCATGGCCAGAGAGATGTCGAAGTGGTTGTTGGAGTGGCAGCCCCACATCAGGCCGAAATCATTGCACATCTGGCCGACCCGGACCGAGCCGTTCATGGTCCAGAAATGGGGGTCTGCCAGAGGGATATCCACGCTGCGCAGGGAGATGCAGTGGCACATCTGCCGCCAGTCGGTATCGATCATGTTGGTGGCAGTGGGCATGCCGCTGTCCCGCTTGAACTCGGCCATGGTCTCGCGGCCGGAGAAGCCGTTCTCGGCGCCGCAGGGATCCTCGCAGTAAGCCAGCACTTTCTTCAGCTCCGGTGCCAGCTCCAGCGACTTTTCAAGGCTCCAGCAGCCGTTCGGGTCCAGATCGATCCGGGCATCGGGGAAGGCGGCCTTCAGGGCCTGCACCGCCTTCAGCTCCTCTTCCGGCTCCAGAACGCCGCCCTTGAGCTTGAAGTCCTCGAAGCCGTACTTCTCGTGGGTCGCCTTTGCCTGCGCCACGATGGCCTCCGGGGTCAGTGCCTCGTTGTGGCGGATGCGGTACCACTCGCAGTCGGAGTCCGACTCATCGGTATAGGGCAGGTCGGTCTTTTTCTGATCGCCCACATAGAACAGGTAAGACAGGAACCGCACCCGCTCCCGCTGGATGCCGTCGCCCAGCAGAGCGGCGGCGGGGACGTCCAAGAATTTGCCCATCAGGTCCAGCAGCGGAGCCTCGACGGCAGTGACCACATGGACGCCGGTGCGCAGGTCAAAGGTCTGCAGGCCGCGGACATCGTCCTTGATGTTGGCGTTCAGCCATGCGCGGACTTTGTTCAGGGTCTGCTTGTAATCCACGATGCGGGTGCCGACCACCAGATCCTTCACGGATTCCAGTGCCGCCGTGATCTTCTGGCCGCCGGGCACTTCGCCCACGCCCTCAACGCCGTTGGAATCGGTCAGGATGACAATGTTGCGGGTGAAGTACGGTGCGTGCGCACCGGACAGGTTCAGCTCCATGCAGTCGGTACCGGCTACGGGGAAAATTTCCATTTTTTCTACGATCGGGGACATAAAGGTTTCCTCCTGTGAGTTTGAATTTTATAAGATCAGGTAATGGGTGCGGGGTTGAAGATGCACATGTCGTTGTGGAAGCCGTACTGATCGCTGTACGGCTGTTTCGTTCCGCTGGCCACATCCAAGATGAAGTTGTAGATCTCGGTGCCGACCTCGGCGATGGTCTTTTCCCCGGTGGCGACCTCGCCTGCGGAGATGTCGATCAGGTCGAACCAGTGCTTCTTCATCTCGTTCCGGCTGCACACCTTGATGACGGGGGAGACGTCCAGCCCGTAGGGGGTGCCGCGGCCGGTCATGAAGACCTGCAGGCCGATGCCGGAGGCGACCTGAGACGGGCCGCAGACGATATCGGAAGCCGGGGTGGCGGCATAGATCAGGCCGTGCTTGGTGGGCTTTTCGGCCGGGCTGAGCACTTCGACGATGGGGCTGGTGCCGCTCTTGGCGATGGAACCCATGGCCTTTTCCACAATGTTGGCCAGACCGCCCGCCTTATTGCCGGGGGTGGGGTTGGCGTCGCGGCCGACACCGCCTGCGGCGAGGTAATCGTCGTACCACTTCATCTCCTCGGCCAGACGGTCGCGGACGTGGGCATCCACACAGCGGGCGGCCAGAAGCTGCACGCCGTCCCGGACTTCGGTGACCTCGCTGAACATCACGGTGCCGCCGCAGCGGACGATCATATCGGCGGCGTAACCGGCGCTGGGATTGGCGGTGATGCCGCTGAAGGCATCGCTGCCGCCGCACTGCATCCCGATCAGCAATTCGCTGACGGGCAGCTCTTCCCGGCGGCGCTGTTCCAGTTTCTGCAGCTTTTTGTCGGCCATATCGAGGATGGCCTGCATCATGGCATCGTGTCCGGCGTAATCCTGCAGGGTCAGGACGTTTTCGGGGGTGATATCCTCCGGAGGCAGGACACGGTCATAGGTCAGCTTTTCGCAGCCCAGACCCACGACCATGATCTCGCCGCCGAAATTGGGGTGGCGGATCAGGTTGGTGACGGCCCGGATGGGCACTTTAGCCTCCGGCGCGTTGATGGCCACACCGCAGCCGTAAGGGTGGGTGACGGCGACCACACCGTCCACATGGGGATACTTGGGCAGCAGCTCCTTCCGGATCCGCTCCACGGCCACCTTCAGGACACCGGCAGCGCACTGGACGGTGGTCACGATGCCCAGCAGGTTGCGGGTCCCGGCGGGGCCGACCTTGTTGCGGTAGCCCATCCATGTGGTGCGCTCCGGCATCGGCAGCGCTTCCATGGGTTTCAGGTTGGTGCCGTAGGGCAGGTTGTCCAGCTTGGGGCTTTCGGGCAGATCGAGCATGAACTCGTTGATCCAGCTTCCGGTCGGAATCTCCTTTTTGGCGTAGCCCAGCACGACACCGTAGCGGATGATCTCGCCGCCTTTGGGGATATCGGTCAGCGCGATCTTGTGCGCCTGCGGGATCGGCTCCCGGGTTTTCAGGCCGGGCAGGAACTCCGCCCCGGCGGGCAGGTCGTGGATGGCCACGGCCACATTATCGTTTTCGTTAATCTTTACAATGATCCGTTCGGGCATGGTCTGTTTTTTCTCCTTTGATACATGGTCTTTTCAGCACCAAAAGCGCAAGCCGCTTTACCGACTTGCGCCTTGGTGATACGGAGCCGGTTATTGTCCGGAAGTACCGTAGATTTCGGTCTTTAAATCAGCTTCCCACCATCCCATATTGGCATTGGTCATCATTGCTGACAGTAAATCATAATCAAAT
>ENA-UESI01001714-UESI01001714.1-human-gut-metagenome-genome-assembly--contig:-NODE-1714-length-13043-cov-5.985269_pt1 | contig 13043 bp, 10 predicted proteins | sample MGYA00243005_ERZ508006 | MGnify/ENA primary metagenome ERZ508006 (study PRJEB26167, sample SAMN06115436) | human gut metagenome | host: Homo sapiens | place: China:Shandong | collected 2015-06-10... | reverse complement strand
CAGATCCTTATCTCTCAAATATGCTTGGAGGTGATTTTTCATGAGTCTGAAACCGCCGAAAAAGAGTGATCTCGATAAAAACTGGATGAAAGCCCGTCAAGACAGGCCAAAGAAAATCCAACCAGAATATCATTTAATTGTTACCGAAGGAACCGAGACGGAACCTGCATATTTTGGCGCAATAAGAGATATCATTAACAGTTCCTATCCCGACAAAATACAACTTAACATTCATGGTATCGGGAATAACACATTAACATTGTTTCAAAAAGCTAAGCAGCTCTCAGATGCATCTGCCAATGGCTACCGACATGTCTGGATCGTTTATGATACAGATGATTTTCCAGCTGTCCCGGCAGCACCAGATGCCGGATGACCACCCCCTGCCGCAGCAGGCCATCCTCCATGCGGCAGGGACCCACCTGACGGAACATCTCCCGGATGGCCTCCGTGGACACGGGGAAGTAGTCCGGGGCGTGGGAATAGCGCCGGGCAGGCTCCTCCAGCCCGTATTTCAGGTCCGGCAGCCAGATCTGCACCTTTCCTTCCAGCAGACGCAGCGTCTCCACCCGCTCGTAGCCGCCACAGTTGAACACCACCGGCACCGGCAGAGGCTCCTCTAGCGCCGGCAGCAGGAAGGGGACGAAGTGGCTGGCGGTGATGAGGTCGATGTTGTGGGCGCCCTGAGCGATAAGCTCACGGAAGATCTCCCGCAGCCGCTCCGTGGTGACGGCCTTGCCCACCCCCTCGGCGGAGATGGTGTGGTTCTGGCAGTAGACGCAGCCCAGCGAGCAGCCGGAGAAGAACACCGCTCCGCTGCCCCGTGTGCCGGAGAGCACCGGCTCCTCCCACAGGTGCAGCCCGGCCCGTGCGATGACCGGCACGGCGGGCATCCGGCAGAAGCCGCCGCCGTAGGTCTCGGTGCGCTCCGCCCCGCACCGACGGGGACAGATGTTACAGATCATACCCGGTTGATGTCGAAATCCGGCCCCAGATCCCCGGCCATCCAGTGGCGGCGGCAGAGGCCAATGTACTTGTCGTTGGCTCCCAGCACCACCTGAGCGCCCTCCTTCACCACATGGCCGTGCTGGTCGAACCGGGCGTTGAAGGCGGCCTTCTTGCCGCACCAGCAGATGGTCTTGACTTCCTCCAGCTTGTCTGCCATCACCAGCAGATGATAGCTGCCGGGGAATAGCTCCCCTTTGAAGTCCGCCCGCAGGCCGTAGCACATGACGGGGATGTTGCAGTCGTCCACCAGATGCACCAGATAGTAGATATCGGCCTTTTGCAGGAACTGGGCCTCGTCCACGATGATGCAGGCATACTGCTGCAACTGCTCATCCGTCATCTGCTGCATCTCGTCGAAGTAGATGCAGGGGTGGGTCAGGCCGATGCGGGAGGATACCATGTGGTCGCCGTCCCGTGTATCCAGCCGGGGCTTCACCAGCAGGGTGGCCTGTCCCCGCTCCTCGTAGTTGAACCGTGCCATCAGGGCGTTGGCGGTCTTGCTGGAGCCCATCGCCCCGTATTTGAAGTATAGCTGTGCCATGTCATTCTCCCTCTTTCAGCTCTGCGGTAAATTTTTCGAAGGCGGAGGGGATGGCCAGCCGCTCCCGCTGCTGTGCCTCCGCCCAGAGCCAGTCTCCCGGTCCAAGGCCGTCCACCTCCACCACATAGCCCGTCATTTCCCAGCGAACGTGAGTGAATATATGCCGGGCTGACAGCTTTTTTGTCCACTTGGTGGGGCTTACCCCCCACATTTGCAGCTGCCGGGCGGCCTCCGCCTCCGCCAGCGCTCCCGGTACATGGGGGTACTCCCACAGCCCCGCCAGCAGGCCCGTATCCGGGCGCTGCCGCAGCGCCGCCGCAGCTCCCCGCCGCAGCAGGAATACCGTCAGATGCTCCGTCCGCTTCTCCCGCTTGGGGGAGCGCACCGGCAGCCGGGCCTGACAGCCCTCCTGCCGGGCTATGCAGAAGTCCCCGGCGGGGCAGTCCCCGCACAGAGGCGCTCCCGACGGCAGGCACACCGTGGCCCCCAGATCCATCAGCGCCTGATTGTAGGCGCCGGGCCGCTCCTGAGACATGGCCGCCGCCATCCAGTTGCGGAAGGCCTTGCGGTTTTTGGCATCCAGCACATCCAGACAGCTGCCGGTGATCCGTGCCGCCAGACGCAGCACGTTGCCGTCCACCGCCGGAACGGCCTGTCCGAAGGCGATGGAGAGGATAGCCCCCGCCGTATAGTCTCCGATGCCCGGAAGGGCCGTCAGCTCCCGGTATGTCTCCGGGAAGCGGCCGCCGTACTGCTCCGTGAGGATGCGGGCCGCCTTTTGCAGATTTCTGGCCCGGCTGTAATAGCCCAGCCCCTCCCACAGCTTCATGAGCCGCTCCGTGTCGGCCTGGGCCAGGGTCCCCACCGTGGGGAAGGCCTCCATGAACCGCTGAAAATACGGCAGCACCGCCGCCACACGGGTCTGCTGGAGCATGATCTCCGACACCCATGTTCGGTAGGGGGATACCTCTTCCCGCCACGGCAGGATGCGCCGGTGGATATCATACCATGCCAGCAGCGGTTGGGCCAGCTGCTTTAGTATCTGTTCTTCCATATCGCTCCTATCATCCGTCCGATGCCCCTCATCGGCTGAACCGTGCAGCGTAGCCGCAGCGGCGGCACAGCTCCTCCGACGGCTGCCGCCGGGAAAAGCCCGCCGCCATGGCTGTGGCCCGTGGGGAGGCCAGTATCTCCGCCAGCTCCTGCCGGTGCAGGTTTCCCAGCGCCAGCCGCCCCTCGCTGTCCAGACAGCAGGGAACCACCGTGCCGTCGCACAGCACGGCGATCTGACTCCGCAGGCCGTGGCAGAACTCCGTGCCGCTGTCCGGAGCCGCCGGATCCGGCCAGTCAAACCGCTCCCCCGGCTCCAGAAACAGCCCCTCCCCCAGCCGCCGGTTGCCCAGACGGTCCGTAGGCAGGGCCGTTACGTCCCGGCCCAGCTTTTCCGAGAGAAAGGACAGGATCTCTCCGTTGCGCCGGTCCAGTCCGCCGCCGTTCCACAGCCGCAGGGCGCACAGGACGCCCCGGCTGCTGAGCCGCTGCGCCGCCTGCCAGACACCCTCCAGATACGGGGCTGCGGCATCCTGCCGCCCGTTTCCCTCGAAGCTGTGGAGGGAGACGCTGAGCTTGTGCAGGGCCGGGGAACCCTCCAGTGTGGGCAGCTGCCGGGGAAGCAGCGTGCCGTTGGTCACAAGGCACACCCGAAAGTCCAGCTCCCCGGCGATATCCAGCAGCTCCGCCAGTTGGGGATGCAGCAGCGGCTCCCCCATGACGTGGAGCATGAGATACGTCCCGTAGGGCCGCAGCCGGGTCGCCAGCTGCCGGAATTCCTCCGGCGTCATGAACCGCCGGGGCCGCTGGGTGCCGGGGCAGAAGGCGCACCGGAGATTGCACACGTTGGTGATCTCCAGATACATCCGTTTGAACATCCCAGCCCTCCCCTGCCGCCCGCAGCGGCCTGTTGCTCCCTGCATTATAGCAAAATCCCCGCCCCGGCGCAAGGGAAAACGGCCTTGTCTCCCCGGTGGGCAAAAACAGCTACCCTTCCGCATTGACAGACCTGCCCCCGGCGGGGTACAATAACAATATTGACCCCTGATATTGATTTGATCGGAAAGGAGCTGCCTGCCATGCCACAGATCCTCCTGTGCTGCGTTCTGGCGCTGCTGCTGGCGGCGCTGGGGCTGCTGCTGCGCTCCCTGCACCGCAGGTCCCGCCCCTCCGGCGGCAATGAGACCCTGAAGGTGCTGCTGGTCTGCTTTTTCATCTGCGGCATTCTGCTGCACCTGCCCATGTACGCCGCCGCCTACGCCGGGGAGCACCTGTCGTGGCTGAAGGCGCTGCTGGGAGCCGTACACCACACCCTGCGGATGTTCGTGCTGGACGGCGAGCTGGATCCTATCCATGAGTTCGCCATGACCCAGCCGGCGGTGTGGAGCGACCTCTATTTCGGCGCTGCCATTGTGGTGTATCTGGTGAGCCCGCTGCTGACCTTCAGTGTGGTGCTGTCCTTTTTCAAGAATCTGTCCGCCATGTGGCGCTATGCCTTCCGCCGCTGCACGGAGCTGTATGTCTTTTCCGAGCTCAACGAGGACTCCCTGTATCTGGCGGGCAGCATCAAGGCGGCCCATCCCAAGGGGCTTATCGTCTTTACGGACGTCTACGAAAACGAGAGCGAGGAGTTCGGGGAGCAGATGGCTGCCGCCCACCGGCTGGGGGCCGCCTGCTTCAAGGCAGACATCGCCCTGCTGCGGCTGCGGCGCTCTGACCGCTCCCGCCCGGTCTACTTCTTCCTGATGGGCCGGGACAAGGCAGAGAACATCCATCAGGCGGTGCTGCTGACCCGCCGGTGGGGGACCCGCTCCAATATGCACCTCTATCTCTTCGCCACCGGCGCCGAGAGCGAGCTGCTGTTCCAGTCCGCCGATCCCCGCGGGATGCGGATCCGCCGGGTCAACGAGGTGCGCTCACTGGTGCAGCTGCTGCTGTATCAGCAGGGGGAGAAGCTCTTCGAGACGGCGGCTCCTCTGCCGGAGGGCAGGCATCAGATCTCGGCGCTGCTGCTGGGCTTGGGCCAGTACGGCACGGAGATGCTGAAGGCGCTGGCGTGGTTCGGCCAGATGGACGGCTACGACCTGCGGCTCACCGCCGTGGACGCCCGGCCTAACGCACGGGAGTTGTTCACCTATCGCTGCCCGGAGCTGATGGACCGCCGGCACAACGGACAGCGCATCCCCGGCGAGGCCCAGTACGATATCCGCATCCACGCCGGGATGCGGCTGGAGAGCCGGGAATTTCTGGAGCTGGTGCAGACGCTGCCGCAGCTGACGTATGTGTTTGTGGCGCTGGGCAGCGACACCCGGAACATCGAGGCGGCGGTGCGGCTGCGGGAGCTGTGCCAGCGCCGGGGTCTCCACCCCTATATTCTGGCGGTGGTGCAGGACCCCTTCAAGACGGTGGCTCTCACCTCCGTCACCGACTACCGGGGCACCCCCTACGACCTTCATTTTTTAGGCGCACGGGATATGCTGTACTCCGAGAGCAACATCCTCCACTCCCGGCTGGAGGCGGAGGCGCTGACCCGGCACCTGAAATGGGGAGACGAGGACGTGTTCTGGCGCTATGAGTTCAACTATCGCTCCTCCATCGCCTCGGTCATCCACCATCGGCTGAAGCTGCGGCTGGGTGTACCCGGTGCAGATAAGCCTCCGGCGGAGCGGACGGAGGAGGAAAAGCAGCTGCTGCGTGTCATCGAACACCGCCGCTGGAATGCCTATATGCGGACCGAGGGCTACTGTTACAGCGGCTCCACGGACCCGGCCAGCCGCAACGATCTGGGGAAGCTCCACAACTGTCTGGTACCCTTTGACGAGCTCTCCGAAAAGGAGAAGGTCAAGGATGACGATTAAGGCTGAAAAGCACAGCGCTCCACCGTCATTTATGACGGTGGAGCGCTGTTATGCTTGGAGGAAGCAATTACTCTGCCGCTCCGGCAGGGGCGGTGGCTGCAGCGACAGACTCCTGCGGTGCGGGGGTCAGCACCTTCACAAAGCAGCGGCGGCGCTTATGCTGCTCCAGTGGGAAGTCCTGCCACTGGGTCTGGACCTTCTCGTTGGTCTCCAGCATGGGGCCGGTCTCCGCCTGCTTCACGCCGATCTTGAAGCAGCCGTGCATGACCTTGCTGATGATGACGGCGTTGACGCCCTTTTTCTGGAGGTCGGGACGCACGGCGATCAGCAGCAGATCGATGGTGTCGTTGCGGTGGAAGGCCTTCAGCACATCCGCCCAGCCGGTGGGGAACAGGCGGCCGTCGTGCTTTTTCAGGGCGGCGGCGATGCTGGGGGCCGCCACGCCGAAGGCCACCAGATCGTCATTTTCATCCATGACGAAGCAGGTGAGCTCGGGCTTGACGAGGGGGGCAAACTTCCCGGCGTACTTGCGGATCTGATCGTCCGACAGCTCCACAGTGCCGTACAGGGGGGCATAGGCCACGTTCACCAGCTCAAAGACCTTCCGGATCAGGGGCGGGTACTCCAGACGGCTGCGCACCTGATGGATGTGCAGGCGCTGCCGCTTCAGAACATAGGCGGCGATCTTCTCCCAGCGCTGGATGACCCGCTGGTCCGTGGGGACGGAGATGAGATTCTCGGTCCAGTCCACGTCCTTGACGTAGCCCAAGGCCGTCAGGTGGTCAATATAGTAGGGGTGGTTATAATAGGTAAAGAAGCAGCTGGTGCGGTCAAAGCCCTCCACCAGCATCCCCTCCCGGTCCATGTCGGTGAAGCCCAGAGGGCCGTGGATCTCCGTGCAGCCCAGCTGACGGGCCCAGTCTTCCACCGTCTGGAACAGGGCGGCGGATACCTCCCGGTCGTCGATGAAGTCCACCTGCGTGAAACGCAGGCGGTGGGTACCCCACTTGTCGTTGGACTTACGGCTGAGGATGGCACCGATGCGGCCCACCAGCGTGCCGTCATCCCGGCTGGCCAGCCAGCAACGGGCCTCGCAGTAGCTGAAGGCGGGGTTTTTCTCACGGTCCCAGTCTGCCAGATCGTCGCTGTATGTACCGGGGATGTACTGGGGAACGTCTCTATATAAGTCGATGGGGAAGTTCACGAACTGGCGCAGCTGTGCCTTGGTCGTGACCTCGGTGATATGGATCATGGTTCTTTCCTCCTGAGTGATACGCAGAACATACACAATAAGTTTAGACCCTTTCCCCGCAAAATGCAAGCCCTGTGTTGACTTTCTCATGAAAGGGGGCAAAATGCCCTTTGGGGGAAAAGGTGACGCTGACCCTTGCCAGAAAGGGAAAAATGCGATAAAATATTTCTGTTGCCCACCGAAAAAGTTCTGTGGGCCTGCAAGGAACGATACCGGGAGCTATCCCGGCAGGAGGCATATATGACCAAGAAGAAAACCTATGACAACGACAGTATCTCCAGTCTGAAGGGGGCGGACCGGGTCCGCAAGCGGCCCGGCGTCATCTTTGGCTCCGACGGGCTGGAGGGCTGCGAGCACGCCATGTTCGAGATCCTCTCCAACGCCATCGACGAGGCCCGTGCAGGCTATGGCCGGCTCATCACCGTGACCCGCTTTGCCGATCTCTCCATTCAGGTGGAGGATCAGGGCCGTGGCTGTCCCGTGGACTGGAACGAGAAGGAGGGGCGCTACAACTGGGAGCTGGTGTTCTGCGAGCTGTACGCCGGAGGCAAGTACGACAACGAAAACAGCGACAACTACGAGTACTCGCTGGGGCTCAACGGTCTGGGCTCCTGCGCCACCCAGTACGCCAGCCGCTATATGGATGTCACTGTCTGCCGGGACGGCAAGGAGTACCGCCTGCACTTTGAACGGGGCGAGATCGCCGGGGAGATGCGGGTGACGGAGCTCAAGCGCCGCCATACCGGCTCCACCATCCGCTGGCTGCCGGATCTGGAGGTGTTCACCGACATCGACATCCCGGCGGACTACTACCGGGAGGTACTGCGGCGGCAGGCCGTGGTCAACGCCGGGGTCACCTTCCGCCTGTGGTGCGAGGTAGCGCCGGGGAAGTTCGAGACGGAGGATTTCCTCTATGAGCACGGCATCCGGGACTATCTGGCGGAGCTGGCAGGAGATGACCCCCTGACGGAGCCGGTGTGCTGGGAGACGGAGCGTCGTGGCCGTGACCGGGCGGACAAGCCGGAGTACAAGGTGAAGCTGAACATCGCATGGTGCTTCTCCAACCGGGTCCACCTCATCGAGCACTACCACAACTCCAGCTTTCTGGAGTACGGCGGCAGCCCCGATAAGGCCACCCGCCTGGCCTTCGTCTACGCCATTGACAAGTACCTCAAGGAGAACAATAAATACACCAAGGGGGAGAGCAAGATCACCTTCCCCGACGTGCAGGACTGTCTGGTGCTGGTGAGCAGCAACTTCTCTACCCAGACCAGCTACGAAAACCAGACAAAGAAGGCCATCACCAACAAGTTCGTGCAGGACGCCATGTCGGAGTTCCTGCGGGAGCAGCTGCAGGTGTATTTCATCGAGAACCGGGAGGCGGCGGAGAGGATCGCCAATCAGGTGCTGGTGAATAAGCGCAGCCGGGAGACGGCGGAGCGCACCCGTCTCAACACCCGGAAGAAGCTGACGGAGAAAATCGACATCGCCAACCGGGTGCAGAAATTCGTGGACTGCCGCACCAAGGATGTGTCCCGGCGGGAAATTTATATCGTGGAGGGCGACTCGGCTCTGGGCGCCTGCAAGCAATCCCGTGACGCAGAGTTTCAGGGGCTGATGCCTGTCCGGGGCAAGATCCTCAACTGCCTGAAGGCGGACTATCCCCGCATCTTCAAGAGCGACGTCATCACGGATCTGATGAAGGTGCTGGGCTGCGGCGTGGAGGTGCAGGGGAAGGCCGCCAAGGAGCTGAATCAGTTCGATTTGAACAACCTCCGCTGGAGCAAGGTGGTCATCTGCACCGATGGCGACGTGGACGGCTTCCAGATCCGTACCCTGATCCTCACCATGCTCTACCGGCTCTGCCCCACCCTCATCAAGGAGGGCTACGTCTATATTGCCGAGACGCCGCTGTTCGAGATCACCTGCAAGGAAAAGACGTGGTTTGCCTACTCCGAAAAGGAGAAGGCGGAGGTGGTGCGCCAGCTGGAGGGCAAGAAGTACAAGGTGGATCGCTCCAAGGGACTGGGCGAGAACGACCCGGAGATGATGTGGCTGACCACCATGAATCCGGAGACCCGGAGGCTGGTGAAGGTACTGCCGGACGACGCCGAGGAGACGGCCCGTGTCTTTGACCTGCTGCTGGGGGACAACCTCTCCGGCCGGAAGGACTATATCGCTGAAAACGGCTGCCGCTATCTGGATATGATCGACGTGAGCTGAGGGAGCGTATGGGCCGGGCGGGACGATGTGGGCATCGGCCCCTACATGCGCCTGCTGCTAGACGCTCCGTAAGGGACGATATCTGCGTCGGCCCGGCTGCGCCAGTTCCCAAGCGTTTTTTGGCGGGGTCATCTTTCTCCCGCCAGTTTGAATACGAAAGGAATCATCTTTCATGGCAAAGAAGAAAACAGAAGAGAAAACCGTCCATCGTCCCGCCGATCCCAATGTGCTGGGGCTGCGGGGGACGGTGGTGGAGCAGCCCATCACCCGCACACTGGACGAGAACTATATGCCCTACGCCATGAGCGTCATCGTCTCCCGGGCCATTCCGGAGATCGACGGCTTCAAGCCCTCCCACCGGAAGCTGCTGTACACCATGTACAAGATGGGGCTGCTCACCGGCGGGCGCACCAAGTCCGCCAACATCGTGGGCCAGACCATGCGCCTCAACCCCCACGGGGATCAGGCCATCTACGAGACCATGGTGCGTCTGGCCAAGGGAAACGAGTCGCTGCTGCACCCCTTTGTGGACAGCAAGGGCAACTTCGGCAAGGTCTATTCCCGTGACATGGCCTATGCCGCCAGCCGCTACACCGAGGCAAAGCTGGCCCCCATCTGTGCCGAGCTGTTCCGGGATCTGGACTGTGACGCCGTGGACTTCGTGGACAACTACGACAACACCACCAAGGAGCCTACCCTGTTGCCCACCACCTATCCCAACGTGCTGGTGTCGGCCAATCAGGGCATCGCCGTGGGCACGGCCTCCCAGATCTGCGGCTTCAATCTGGCGGAGGTGTGCGACACCACCATCGCCCTGCTGAAAAATCCCGACCACGACATCGCCTCCACCCTGCTGGCGCCGGATTTTCCCACCGGCGGACAGCTGGTGTGCGACCCGGCGGAGCTGGCGGAAATTTACCGCACCGGCCGGGGCGGCGTCAAGGTTCGGGCCCGCTGGCGCTACGACAAGAAGGAGAATCTCATCGAGATCTTCGAGATCCCCTACTCCACCTCCATCGAGGTGATCCTGGACAAGGTGGCGGAGCTGGTGAAGGCCGGCAAGGTCAAGGAGATCAGCGATATGCGGGACGAGTCGGACCTCAGCGGCCTGAAGCTCACCATCGACCTCAAGCGGGGGGTGGACCCGGAGAAGCTGATGCAGAAGCTATATAAGCTGACGCCTTTGCAGGACACCTTCAGCTGCAACTTCAACATCCTCATCGCCGGGATGCCCCGTGTGCTGGGAGTCAAGGCCCTGCTGGAGGAGTGGATCGCATGGCGCACGGAGTGCGTGAGGCGGCGGGTATACTTCATCCTCTCCCGCAAGAAGGAGAAGCTGCATCTGCTGCTGGGTCTGAAGCGCATCCTGCTGGACATCGACAAGGCCATCGCCATCATCCGGGAGACGGAGGAGGAGGCCGAGGTCATCCCCAACCTGATGATCGGCTTTGGCATCGATGAGAAGCAGGCGGAGTACGTGGCGGAGATCAAGCTCCGCAACATCAACAAGGAGTACATCCTCAAGCGGGTGCAGGAGACGGAGACACTGCAAGGGGAGATCGAGGATCTGGAAGACACCCTGCAAAAGCCAGCCCGCATCCGCAAGATCATGGTGGAGGAGCTGACGCAGGTACGCAAGAAGTACGCCCAGCCCCGGAAAACCGAGATCATTTACAGCCACGAGGTGGAGGAGTATCGGGAGGAGGAGCAGGTGGAGGATTATCCCGTCACCGTGTTCCTGTCCCGTGAGGGATATTTCAAGAAGATCACGCCCCAGTCCCTGCGGATGAGCGGCGAGCAGAAATACAAGGAGGGCGACGGCCCCGGCCAGCAGGCGGAGGCCACCAATGCCGCCGAGGTCATGTTCTTTACCGACCGGTGTCAGGTCTACAAGACCCGCCTCAGCGAGTTCGGGGACAGCAAGGCCTCGGTGCTGGGAGACTATCTGCCGGCGAAGCTGGGCATGGACGAGGGCGAGAGCGTGGTCTATATGGTGCTGCCGGGGGATTACAGCGGGCATCTGCTGTTCTTCTTTGAAAACGGCAAGGCTGCCCGTGTGGAGATGAAGGCCTACGCCACCGTTTCCAACCGCCGCAAGCTCACCGGGGCCTACTCCGACAAGAGCAGGCTGGTGGCCATTCTGCCGCTGGCGGAGGATCGGGAGCTGACGCTGCTGTCCACGGAGCCCAGAGCGCTGATCTTCCACACGTCCCTGCTGCTGCCCAAGGCCACCCGCTCCACACAGGGCGTGGCGGTCATGACCCTGAAGCCCAAATACCAGCTGCAGCGAGTCTGCACGCCGGAGGAGTCCGGTATCGTGAATCTCCCCCGCTATCGGGCCCGCAGCATCCCCGGTACCGGCGCTCTCCTGCGGCCGGAGGACCGGGGCGAGGAGCAGCTGACCCTGCTGTAAGAAAAAAGGAGGAGCCTATGAAACGGAACGTCCTGACGCAGTATCTCATCATCACGGCGTCCTGCGCCCTGTATGCCGTGGGGTTCAACTGGATGTTTGACCCCAACCACATCAGCGTGGGCGGCTTCACCGGTCTGGGGCAGATCATCAACTACCTGCTGCCGGGCCTGCCCATCGGCACCATCGTCATTATCCTCAACGTGCCGCTGTTCGTGCTGGGCTGGCGGTTCATCGGCAAGGATTTCCTGTTCTCCTCCGTCTATGCCACGGCCGTCAGCTCTCTGATGATCGACGGTCTGGCGGCGGTGCATACCTTCAAGCCTATGGAGCCCATTCTGGCCTGTCTGTACGGCGGCGTCATCATCGGCGTCTCCTGCGGCATCATGCTGCGGGAGGGGGCCACCACCGGCGGTACGGAGCTGGCGGCCCGGCTGCTGAAGCTGAAGCTGGAGAGCCTCAGCATCGGTACCCTGTGTCTTGCCATCGACATTCTGGTGACGGTGACGTACGCCCTGATCTTCCGGGATCTGACCCGTGCGCTGTATGGCATGATCTCCCTGTCTCTGATCTCCGTGTCCATCGACAAGGTGGTCTACGGCCCCAATGCCGCCAAGGTGGCCTATATCATCAGCGACTGCCATGAGGAGCTGACCCGCCGCCTGCTGGAGCTGGACCGTGGTGTGACGCTTTTGCAGGGTAAGGGGGCTTACAGCGGCAAGGACAAGCAGGTGATCCTGTGCGCCTGCGCCCGGACACAGATCATCCCCGTGAAGCGGGCGGTGCAGGAGATCGACCCAGACGCCTTTGTCATCGTCTGCGACGCCCACGAGATACTGGGCGAGGGCTTCGGCGTATATGCGCCGGGCGGACTGTAAGGTGCGGCCATGAGAAAACGTGTATGGGCGCTGGCGGCGGCCCTACTGATGCTGCTCCTTACCGGCTGCGGCTCCCTGCTGAACCGGGATTACAGCGTCACCGAGCCCCACAGCTCCAGCTACTACGAGAGCGAGGACCGATCCGTCCTCCGGGCGGAGAGCTATCAGGATCTGGTGAATGCCCTGCTGGTGCTGATCAGCGGCGGGGCCAAGGAGGGAACCATCTGGCTCTACCCCGACGACAGCGGGCTTCCCGCCCCGCAGGCGGCGGAGCGGGCGTGTCTGGAGGTGCAGAAGGAGACGCCGCTGGGAGCCTACGCCGTGGAGTACCTGACCTATACGGTGGACGAGACACCTCGGAACTATGACGCCATCCAGCTGACCGTCGGCTATCGCCGCACGGCGGCTCAGGTGGCGGGCATTGTGCATATCACCAGCACCTCCGCTCTGGGGGATCTGCTGCGGGAGGCCGCACGGAACCACGCTGCGGAGCTGGTGGTGCAGGTGGGCTACTTCGACCATCAGGCGGAGGAGGTCCGCACACAGGTGACGCAGATACAGGCCGAGGTGGAGCCGGAAAGCAAGGAGCCGTGGACGGTGAATTTCTACCCGGATTCGGGGAACGCCGGCATCATTGAGGTGCTGCTGAGTGGCGCAGGGAGCGCAGAGGGTGCAGAACAAAATACAAAAAATGCAAATTAGCGCTTGACAAATCCGAAAAACGCAGGTATAATCAATCTTGCGTTTGCGGGCGTAGCTCATCTGGTAGAGCGCGACCTTGCCAAGGTCGAGGTAGCGAGTTCGAGCCTCGTCGCCCGCTCCA
>ENA-UESI01001713-UESI01001713.1-human-gut-metagenome-genome-assembly--contig:-NODE-1713-length-13047-cov-4.362066_pt1 | contig 13047 bp, 11 predicted proteins | sample MGYA00243005_ERZ508006 | MGnify/ENA primary metagenome ERZ508006 (study PRJEB26167, sample SAMN06115436) | human gut metagenome | host: Homo sapiens | place: China:Shandong | collected 2015-06-10... | reverse complement strand
TGGCGTTCTTTAAGCCTTTGCTCCTGCGTGGCTTTATATATGCGCTTGTTTTCCTCTGTGTCGCCGGATTTAATCGGATTCGGCTTGCTTACGCTTTTCGTTGGCACGGCTGAGCTGGCTGAGGCAGATCACGGGGACGTTCAATTCCTTTGCCATGATCTTCAGCATCCGGGACATGTCGGAGACCACCTGCTGGCGGTTCTCCCCGCCCCGGCCGGAGCCTCCGGCGGAGGTCATCAGCTGCAAATAGTCGATAACCACCAGGCCCAGGGAGTCGATCCGGCGGCACTTGGCGTTCATATCCGCCACGGAGAGCATGGGGTTGTCGTCGATCCGGATGTCCATCCGGTTGAGAACCGTGGCCGCGCCGGCGATTTTCTCCCAGTCCGTCTCCCGCAGGCTGCCGGTTTTCAGCCGCGTGTTTTCCACCAGAGCCTCGGAGCTTAAAAGCCGGGTGGCCAGCTGTTCCCGAGACATTTCCAGGGAAAAGACCGCCACGGTTTTCTGAGCGCTCCGGGCCACGTTCAGCGCGATGTTCAGCGCGAAGGAGGTCTTGCCCATGCCGGGCCGGGCCGCCAGCAAAATGAGGTCGGACTTGTTGAGGCCCGTGATCTTCTGGTCCACAGCGGACAGGCCCGTGGACAGGCCCGGCAGGTGGTCCTCGCTCTCGCTCATCTCGCTCAGGCGGTCCAGCACGTCCGGCAGCACCTGCCGCAGGGGCACCATGTCCTGGGCGCTCTGGCCCCGGCGGATGGCGTAGACCTTCTGCTCCGCCGCCTCCAGGATGTCTCCGGCCTCGCCCACACCCTCCTGCACCAGGGCGGTGATCTCCGCCGCAGCCTGGGCAACGCCCCGGAGAAGCGCCTTGTCCCGGACAATGGCCACATACTCCATCACGTTGGCGCTGGTGGGGGTGATCTCCATCAGCTGGGCCAGGTACGAGCGGGTGGTTTGGTCGTCATAGGTGCCGGCCTTTTGCATCTCCTCGCAGACGGTGATGCCGTCAATGGGCTTGGCGTAGGCGAACATGGAGTAGATGGTCTCAAAAATCTCCCGGTTCTGCCGGAGATAGAAGTCGGCCGGGCGCAGCTTGTCCATCACGTCTTTGACGCAGCGCTCGTCAATCAGCATAGAGCCAAGGACGGCCTGCTCCCCCTCCAGGGAGTGGGGCATCTGCCGCAAGAGAAGGTCTTCGTTTGGCATGTTGTTGTCACCTCGCTGGGGCCGTCCCATCAGACGGCCGACTCACTTCTCCTCATATACCGAGACGTACACGGTCCCATTCACCTCAAAGCCCAGCTTTGCTTTCACCTGATAACTGCCAAAGGCCTTGATGGGCTCCTCCAAAACCAGCTTCTGCTTGGGGACGTCCACTCCGAACTGCTCCTTGAGCCCCTCGGAGATCTCCTTGGTGGTCACGGCGCCAAAGAGCTTGCCGCCGCTGCCCGCCTTGGCGGTGAGCTTCACCATGCACTCCTTGAGCTTCTCCGCCGTGGCCTCCGCCTCGGCCTTCAGCCGGGCCTCCTCCGCCTTGCGGGCCTTCTCCTTGAGATTCATGGTGTTGATGGCGTCGGGCGTGGCGGCGATGGCCAGCTTCCGGGGCAGAAGAAAGTTCCGGGCATAGCCCTCGCTCACCTCTACCAGCTGGCCCTTCTTGCCCTGGCCCCGCACGTCCTGCTGTAAAATCACTTTCATGGATGTCGCGCTCCTTTGTTATTTTTCAAAATAGGCGTCGATGGCGTCCACCAGCCGCGTCTTGACGGCGGAAACGTCGCCATGCTCCACCCGCCCGCCGGCGGTGGTGGAATTTCCGCCGCCGCCCAGGGCCTCTAAGATGACCTGCACGTTGATATCCCCCAGGGAGCGGGCGGACATCAGCACATCCTCCCCGCTGCGGTAGAGGACAAAGCTGGCCTGGACCCCCTTGAGGGTCAGCAGCTCGTCGGCGGCCTGGGCCGCGGCCACCCGGTCCACCCCGTCCTCGGGAATGACGGAGAGAGCGATGTTCTCCCGGTAGAGGTCCGCCCGCCGGATGATGTCATAGCGAGTGACCATGTCCTGAAGGTCGCTTTGGAACAGCCGCTGGACCGAGGCGGTGTCTGCCCCCGCCCGCCGCAAAAACGCCGCGGCCTCAAAGGTCCGCCCGCCGGTGCGCTGGGTGAAGTGCTTCGTGTCCAGCACGATGCCCGCCAGAAGCGCCTCCGCCTCCTCCCGTAGAAGGTCCATGGGCTCCACCAGGTACTGCAAAAGCTCTGTCACCAGCTCCGAGGCGGAGGAAGCATAGGGCTCGTGGAAGCTGAAGGCCGCGTTTTCAATATAGCTGGCGGAGCGGCGGTGGTGGTCGATGACCGCCACCCGGTTGCAGCTCTCCAGCACCTGGTGGCTCTCCACCATGTCGGGGCGGCTGGTGTCCACCACCACCAGAAGGGCCCCCGGACGAAGCCGCAAAAAGGCCTCGCTGCCGGGGAGAAAGACGTCCGCGTACTCCGGCAGGGCCTGGAGAGCGGCCAGCAGCGGCCCGGCGGCGTTGCGCTCCAGATCAATGACGATCCGGGCGGTCTTTCCCTGCTTTCTCGCCGCGCAGCAAACGCCCACCGCCGCGCCCACGGCGTCCATGTCGGCAAAGCTGTGGCCCATGATATAGACCTCGCCGGCGTCCGCCATCAGCTCCCGCAGGGCGTTGGCCATCACCCGGGACTTCACCTTCGTCCGCTTTTCCGAGGATTTGCTCCGCCCGCCGTAGAACTCAAAGTCCACTCTCCCCCGGACCACCGCCTGGTCGCCGCCCCGGCTCAGGGCCATCTCCAGGGAGAGCTTGGCGTTTTTATAGAGCTCCGGAATGCCGTCGGCATCCTTGCCCACGCCGATGGAGAGGGTGGGATAGACCCCCTCCCCCAGCCGGATCTCCCGGATGGAGTCCAGGATGGAGAATTTCTCCTCCGCGAAGTGGGGGTAATGGCACTCCTCAAAGAGGAAGAGGTAGCGGTCCCGCTCGGTTTTCAGCAGCAGCCCCTCCCCCGCCGCGGCCCAGGCGCCCAGCTTTTCGTCAATCTGGGCCAGGATGGCGCTGCGCGCCGTGTCGGCGCAGGCCTTCATCAAATCCTCGTAGTTGTCCAGCATCAAAATCGCCAGCACCGGGCGGGTGGCGGTGTAGGCGGCGCGGAGGTGGTCGGCCTCGGTGGTGTCCACCCAGTAGGTGGTGGCCACCAGGCTCTGCTCCCCGCCCCGGCCCCTGGCCCGGACCAGACTGCCGTAGACCCGGAAGCGGCGGCTGTTCATCTCCACCCGCTCCGGGCACTCCTGCTTGCGCTCCAGAAGCCACTGAACGGGGAAATGGGGCACCGCGTCCTCCACCCGCATCTCAAAAAGGTGCTCCCGCACGCCGGCCAGCTGCAAAAAGTTCTCGTTGCTCCAGATGACCTCTCCGGTGTCGGGCCGGAAGACCATGATGGGCAGCGGAGAGTTGATGAGGGTGGACTTGCTGGCGGTGTCCACGCTGCCGGTGACGTTGTCGATATACTGCATGATGTTCTGGCGGCGCTTTTGGTTGCGGCTGCGAAAATAGGCGTACAGCGCCGCGGTGGCCACGCCCTCCACCAGCGCCAGAAGCGGGCTGATGGGCACGGCGGCCACGGTAAAGATCACCAGAAAGAGGAAGTACAGCTTTAAATTCGGCTCCAGCAGACGGGAGAGTTTTTTGTTGTTCATCGCAAACGCTCCTTGACGCGGCGCCCGGACAGCGGGGACGGCCGCCATTGCTTTAGAGTCTTAGTATAGCAGTTTCAGGAAAAAGAAGCAATGGAAAAAGCGAAAAAAGAACCGGCGCCGGCATGGAACGCGGGGGGAAAACCGCCCTCCGGGCCCCCGGCTCCCCAGGGCGCGGCCGCCATGCCTGCCCGCCGGGTGCAAAACAAATGAAAATTTCTGTATACAAACCGCCTTTTCTGTGTTATAATGAACAGTACCAATGTATGATCGCCGCCATATGACCTGCCGCCGGAGGGCGCGGAGGCGGCGCATGGACCAGGGCGCCCGGGCGGCGCCGGGGGGAGGCGCTCCCCCGCTCATTTTCTTTGTGTTTTGCTGCGGTGCGTGCCGCTGCGGTGGAAATAGAGACAGAGGCTCCCATAGGCTTTTCCTGGCGTGACCGGACCTCCTGACAGCGAAACGGGGCTGTGCAGGCGACGGACGCCTGGGTTTTCTGCGCCCTTTTTGGCGCGTGTGACCGGGCCTGGAATGGGAGGCTTCCATACTTTTTTGGAAAGAAGGAATTTCATTCATGGCAGAAAAATTGAAAATCATTCCCTTGGGCGGACTCAATGAGATCGGCAAGAACATGACGGTCTTTGAGTTCGGCGGGGAGATCATCGTGGTGGACTGCGGCATGGCCTTCCCCGGGGACGACATGTACGGCATTGACTCCATCATCCCCGACGTGACCTATCTCATCAAAAACCGGGCCCGGATTCGGGGCCTCTTCATCACCCACGGCCACGAGGACCACGTGGGGGCCATCCCCTATGTGCTCAAGCAGGTGAACATGCCCATCTACTGCACCCGCTTCACCGCGGGCCTCATCAAGCTCAAGCTGGAGGAGCACGGCCTTACAAAGTCCACCAAGCTCATCACCGTGGAGCCGGGCAAGAGCGTCCGGGCGGGCAAGTTCACCGTGGAGTTCATCCATGTGAACCACTCCATCGCGGACTCCGTGGCCTTTGCCATCCACACCCACATGGGAACCGTGGTCCACACCGGCGACTTCAAGATCGACTCCACCCCCATCGACGGGGAGGTGATCGACCTGGCCCGGTTCGGGGAGCTGGGCAAGGAGGGCGTTTTGTGCCTGTGCGCCGACTCCACCAACGTGGAGCGCCCGGGCTTCACCCCGTCGGAAAAAACGGTGGGGGCCACCTTTGCCCGCCAGTTCCAAAACTGCGACGAGCGCATCATCGTCACCACCTTCGCCTCCAACGTCCACCGGATTCAGCAGGTCCTTACCGCAGCGGCCCAGGCGGGGCGGAAGGTGGCCGTCACCGGCCGCAGCATGGAGAACATGATGCGGGTTTCCACGGAGCTGGGGTATATGAAGGTGCCCAAGAACACCCTCATGGACATCAGCCGGATCAAGGGCCTGCCCAAGAACAAGCAGGTCATCGTCACCACCGGCTCCCAGGGCGAGGAGATGAGCGCCCTGTACCGCATGGCCTTCTCCACCCACAAGCAGGTGGAGCTGGGGGCGGGGGACAAGGTGATTATCTCCGCCTCCGCCATCCCCGGCAACGAGGTCACGGTGGGCCGGGTCATCAACGAGCTCTTCCGCAAGGGGGTCAAGGTGGTCTACGACCGGGCCGACATGCTCCACGTCTCCGGCCACGCCTGCCAGGAGGAGCTGAAGATCATCCACGCCCTGACCAAGCCCCGGTTTTTCGTCCCCCTCCACGGCGAGCAGCGGATGCTCCAGATCCACTCCCAGGTGGCCCAGCAGATGGGTATGGACCGCAACCACATCGCCATTGCCGACAACGGCACCGTGGTGGAGCTGACCACCAAGACGCTGAAATTGGGCGGCACCGTGCCCGCCGGCGAGATCTACGTGGACGGCGCGGGCGTTGGCGACGTGGGGACCGTGGTCATGCGGGACCGCAAGCGCCTGGCTGAGGACGGCATGGTGGTGGTGGTCCTGCCCATCTCCGCCCACAACGGGGACCTGCTCAGCGAGCCGGAGATCGTCACCCGGGGCTTCATCTATGTCAAGGAGTCCGGGGATTTGATGAAGGAGCTTCAGAGTGTGGCCCAGGATGCGGCGGAGTCCGTCTCCCGCAAGCGCTCCCGGGACGACGGGGAGCTGCGGGGCACGGTGAAGTCCGCCGTCAGCAGCTACCTCTTCAAAACCACCCGGAGAAGTCCCATGGTCATTCCCGTTGTGACCAGACTGTAAAAAGAAAAGCCGTGCCTGAACTTTCAGGCGCGGCTTTTTATGATGCTGAAAGCGTGGAAAGAGACGGTGAAAAAGCGGCCGGGCACGGTCTTACGGCGTCCTCCAGCGCTGGAGAAGCGCCCTGTACTCCGGCAGCTCCCAGAGGAAGGCACACGCCTGGTCCCGCTCCACCTCATCCAGCAGAAGGGAGATCAGCGGCGTCTGGGCCTCCCCGGCGGCGTCCTTTGTCAAGAGATGGCGGTACAGCGGGGACTCGCTCAAATCCCAGGGCGAGGCCAGGCTGCGGAGCATCCGCTCCAGCAGGCGGATGGCCTGGGGGCCGTCCTGTTCCGCCAGCGCCAGCTGCAAAGGCGCGGAGAGCACCGCGTAGTCTGAGAGGTCCAGACATGCCCCCGCCTGCTCCGCCCGATCCGAGAGCAGGCGGGCATAGGCCCAGTCCCCCTCCTCCAGGGCCCACTCGATCATCTTCAGCAGCACCGTCTGAAGCCCGTGGGCGTGGTCAAAGAGCTCCCGCTCCAAAAGCGTCCAGGCCTCCCCTGTGCGCCCCTGCCTGCGCCGCAGGGCAGCCAGGGTTTCCCGCTTGCCCCGGTGGGTGTCGGAGAGCGCTTCCAGCAGCGTTTCCGCCCGGTCCAGCTCCCCCCGCTTCAGCAGGCGGATGGCCAGGGCGTGGACGGCCCACTCCCGAACCTGAGGGTCGGCGCTGTTCCGGCAGCGCTCGTAGAGGGCGCCGATCTCCTCCTGCCTTTGCTCCGGCCCGCCGCAGAGGAGCCCCTCCAGCAGCACGGCTACGCTGTAGGCCAGACGGTCGTTCCCCGGGAACTCCCGGAGCTTTTCCTCCGCCCGGGCGAAGGCCGCGTCGAAGCCCTCCGCCCGGGCCGCCTCATGGAGCGTGTTCAAAAACATCCCGATCTCCTGGTCCGTCAAATCCTCCTGAAAGCTCAGCAGCGTGTTCAAATCCACTCCCAGCGTCCGGGCCAGCACCGGCAGCAGCGTGATGTCCGGATAGGAGCCCGCCCGCTCCCACTTGTTCACCGCCGGAGCGGAGACCCCCAGCTTCCCCGCCAGCTGTTCCTGGGTCAGCCCCAGCTCCCTCCGCCGGTTCCGAATGATCTCGTGCATGTTCATGGACCTCTCCCCTTTCCACCTGCCATGATACCAGACCTCCCCCGCCCGCGCAATCGAGAGGCGTTCAGCTTTCCGGCGGATTTTTTAACCAATGGTTAAAAGCGGTGGAAGAAGGTCCGCGCTTGGAACCGGCGAGGCATCCCCGGCCTCCGGGCCAAGAAAAACATACAGGGCTTCAAAAGGCGCACTGTGACGCCCAAAAGAGGGGGGACAGCGGCCCTCCAGGCCCGGAGGCCGCTCCCCTGGCGGCGGGCCCCGGGCCTGCGGCTCTTTTTCTCTGTCTTTCTCTCTTTTCTATCTCTTTTCCTATATCCGCAAAATCTTCCTGAATTTTGAAAAACTTCTCCAGGCCTTGCCCCGCCGCGTGCAAGGCTCCCGCTCCGGCGCGCCCTCTGTAGAAGAACACCCGCCCGGGAGGGGCGGGAGAGGGAGGGGGATTTTTGATGCGGGGAAAGCGATCCAGCATCCTTTTGTATTTTGACAACTACCACCGGGTGGCGGGACTTCCGGACGAACAGCTGGGCCTTCTCTTCCGGGCCCTCATGGAGTGCGGCGAGCGGGAGTCCGGCGGCCAGGACGGCATCACCGGCTTTGAGAGCCGCTACCCCGCGATGTCGGAAAAGACCCAGATGGCCTTCTTGTTCATGGCGGACACCATCCGCCGGGACGCGGCGGCCTACGCCGAAAAGTGCGCCAACTATCAAAATGCAGCCCGGCGCCGGGCGGAGAGGAGCCGGGCGGAGCCAGCCCCCGCGGCAGCGCCGCCCAAACCAGGGCCGGAGGAGGAGATTGTCCCCGCCCCAGCCGCCATCCGGCGGCAGCTGGAGGCGCTCATCCGGGAGGGCCGGGGCTAAGCCGCAAAAGGGGCAAAGCCCTGCCGCGCGGGGGATTCGCTGCGAGCTTTCAGCGGACCATGGCTCCCCGCGGCGCGCTTTCTGCCGTGTACACAGCGATTCGATTCCTTTCACGCCCACACCCGCAGGCGCGTTTCGGAGCGCGCCGGAGATGGCGGGAAGCTCCGAGAGACTTTGATTCATGGAGAGAGGACCGCCTTTGGCGGTCCTCTCTTTGGTTATTCGGCTTTGGGCTCCTCGCTCTCAAAGACGGCCTTTGCGCTGGCCGCCAGGCCCGCCAGGCCCTGGAGCTCCGAGGGGATGATGATCTTCGTGGCCTTGCCGTCCGCCACCTTCTGCATGGCCTCCAGCGCCTTGAGCTTCACCACCTGGTCGTTGGGCGCGGCGGCGTTCAAAAGACGCAGGGAGTCCGCCATGGCCTGCTGCACCTGCATGATGGCCTGGGCCTCCGCCTCCGCGGCCATAATGCGGGCCTCCTTCTCGCCCTCGGCCTTCAAAATCGCGGCCTGCTTGGCGGCGTCCGCCTTCAGAATGGCGGACTGCTTCTCGCCCTCGGCCACCAGAATCTGGCTCTGCTTCTGGCCCTCCGCCTGGAGGATGGACTCCCGGCGCTCCCGCTCCGCCTTCATCTGCTTTTCCATGGCGTTCTGGATCTCCTTGGGCGGGATGATGTTCTTCAGCTCCACCCGGTTGACCTTGATGCCCCAGGGGTCCGTGGCCTCGTCCAGAATGGAGCGCATCTTGGCGTTGATGGTGTCCCGGCTGGTGAGGGATTGGTCCAGCTCCATCTCACCGATGATGTTGCGCAGCGTCGTGGCCGTGAGGTTCTCAATGGCGCTCATGGGGTGCTCCACGCCGTAGGTATAGAGCTTGGGGTCGGTAATCTGGAAGTAGATGACCGTGTCGATCTGCATGGTGACGTTGTCCTTGGTGATGACGGGCTGGGGGGCGAAGTCCGCCACCTGCTCCTTCAAGGACACCTTCTTGGCCACCCGCATGAGAAAGGGCACCTTGAAGTGCAGACCCACATTCCACACGGTGTGGAACGCGCCCAAGCGCTCCACCACATACGCCTTGGACTGCTGGACAATGTGAATGTTGCCGATCAGCAGCACCAGAACCAGCGCCACCAGAATCAAGATAGCCGCGATACTAAAGAAATTTTCCATTTATTGAACTCCTTCCTTTTCCACACATGGATTGACAATGAGCTTCACGCCCTCCATGGACGTAATCTCCACAGGTTCCCCGGCCGGAATCACGGCGCCGTCGGCGCTGCGGGCGGTCCAGGTCTTGCCGTCCACATAGACGGCGCCGGAGGAATTTTCGTTGTCGATGGTCTCCGTCACCTTGCCGGTGGCCCCCAGCACCCGGTCCGCATTGGTGGGCACCGCCTTACCGGTGGAGAGCTTTCGCACCAGGGGCCGGGTGGCCGCCAGAGCCGCCGCCGAGACCACGAGAAACAATACGATCTGGGCCAGAGTGCCGAGACCCGCCGCCGCAGCCAGCAGCGCCGCCACGGAGCCCACCACAAACCAGATGGAGACCAGCCCCGCCGTCGCCGCCTCCACAATGCCAAAGACGATGATGGCTCCAATCCAAACAAAGGTCATCATGTGATCCACGCCTCCTTTCAAAAGTCTGATACACAGCAGGAGCAGCAGCGTCACGCAGAGAAGGCTGCCGGCGCCCACCCACTTGTTCTCCGGAGAGAGATTCGTGAAAAACGAGGACAGCGCTGTTTTCAGCGTCCGGCGCTCCGGGTGCTCCGGGGCCCGCGCCTCCCGCCCGGGAAGGGGGACCTCCTCGCAAAACAGCTCGTTCATCGTCACGCCATAGCGGTTGCAGATGAAAATGATTTTTTCAATCTCCGGATAGCCCCGGCAGGACTCCCACTTGCTGACCGCCTGCCGCGAGACCTTGAGCTGGGCGGCAAACTCCTCCTGCGTCATTCCGTTTTTCCGGCGCACCTCCTGCAACCGCTGTCCAAAGGGCATTCCTGTCTCCTCCATGTCTGAAATTCTAGCAAAGCTCCCCCGTCTTTTCCACCAACTTCAATTTGCAGCCGGAAGATTCCGCGCAACCTGAGGTTTGCATCCTGACAAAAAACCGGACGCTTTTATCATAGCATACCCAGATGGGGAAAACCATTTCATTTCGGTTACAATCTGCCGCATTGCGTTCTCCCCGGTTTCCTGTTATACTACGTCCAGGAACAGCAAACCATGAGTAAAAAGGAGGGGCGGCCATGACGCTGACGGTGCCCTGTTTGTTTGGATTGGAATCCCTGGTGGCCGACGAGATGCGGCGGCTGAATCTCGGCGGCGTCCGGGCGGAGAACGGAAGGGTCCACTGCGAGGGGACGATGGCGGACATCGCCCGGCTGAACATCAATCTCCGGTGCGGGGCCCGGGTGCTGATGGAGCTGGGCTCCTTCCCGGCCCCGGACTTTGAATCCCTCTTCCAGGGCGTGGCGGCCCTCCCCTGGGAGGACTTCATCCCCTCTGACGGGGAGTTCCCCGTGAAGGGCTACTCCTTAAACTCCAAGCTCCACTCCGTTCCCGCCTGCCAGGCGATTGTGAAAAAAGCGGCGGCGCAGCGGCTGGGCCGGGCCTATGGCCGGGAGACGCTGCCGGAGACCGGGCGGCGGTATCAGATTCAGTTCGCCATCATCAAGGACACCGCGGCGCTCTACCTGGACACCTCCGGCGAGGGGCTCTACAAGCGGGGCTACCGGGCCCAGAACCTGGGCGCGCCGCTGCGGGAAACCCTGGCGGCGGCGCTGGTGCTGCTCTCCCGCTACCGGGGGAGGGATGCGTTCTGCGACCCCTTCTGCGGCTCCGGCACGATCCCCATCGAGGCGGCCCTCATCGCCAAGAACCGGGCTCCCGGCCTGGAGAGGAGCTTTGCCGCCCAGAAGTGGAAAACCATGCCTGGAACACTCTGGCTGGACGCGGCGGAGGAGGCGATGGACAAGGAGTTCCACGGCAGCTACGACATCTGGGGCGGAGACATCGACCCCGCCGCCGTGGAATTGAGCCGCCACAACGCGGCCCTGGCGGGGGTGGAGGACTGCGTGCGCTTCGAGGTGGCGGACGCCGGGAAGTTTCACCGGGAGAGCGCGTATGGCCAGCTGGTGACAAACCCGCCCTATGGCGAGCGGCTTTTGGAAAAAACGGAGGCAGAGGCCCTCTACCGCCGCTTCGGGGCCGCTGCGCGGACCCTGCCGCCGGGGTGGAGAGTCGTGGTCCTCTCCTCCCACACGGAATTTGAGCGGGCCTTCGGCCGCCCGGCGGATAAAAAGCGCAAGCTCTACAACGGCATGCTCAAGTGCGACGCGTTTTTGTACGGGCGCTGACCGCGGGGACGAACATCAAGGAGGGAGCGCCATGCGCCATGTATGGATCATCAACCCCCACGCGGGCAAGCGGGACCAGACCGCCCGGATGTACGCCATGGCGGACGCGCTGCGCCGGCGGCACGGCCTGGAGTGCCAGTGCCTGCTGACCGACCGCCCCGGCGGGGCCGGGGAGATGGCCCGGCGCCTGGCCGAGAGCGGCGGCGCGGTGCGGATCTACGCCTGCGGCGGCGACGGCACCATCCATGAGGTGGCGGGCGGAATTGCGGGCTTTGACAACGCGGCGATGACCTCGATTCCAGCCGGCACGGGGAATGACTTTTTGAAGAATTTCGGCCCGGACGCGGAGAAGTTCTCCGATGCGGAGAACCTCTGGGACGGACCGGAGTTCCCCCTGGACCTGATCGAGTGCAACGGCCGGTACTGCCTCACCATCGCCTGCAACGGGATTGACGCTCAGGTGGCGGACAGCGTCCACCGGATCACCGACGCCTCTCCTCTCAGAGGCCGGGGGAGCTATCTTGCGTCGGTGGCGGTCAATTTCCTCTTCCGCGATCTGGGCCACCGGTGGACGGTCTGGCTGGACGGCAGGGCGGTGGAGGGGGAATTCGCTCTGGTGTCCATGTGTAACGGGCGGTACTATGGCGGCGGCTCCATGCCGGTGCCGGAGGCCCGGATGGATGACGGCGTCCTTCACACCATTCTGGTCCGAAAGGTTGGAAGGGCGGCCTTTGCCAAGCTCTTCGCGGCCTATTCCGCCGGGGAGTCCTGGAAATTTCCCCAGATTGCCCGGGTGGTGACGGCCAGGGAGGTCCGCATCCGCTCCCACGGGGAGGAGATCGTCACCTGCCTGGACGGAGAGTGCTTCCGCAGCGGCGAGGTCACGATGCGCCTTGCGGAGAAGCGGGTGCGCTTCTTCGGCCCCCGGGGGTGCAGCCCCAACGCCACGGCCCGCTGAGGCCGCGCCCGGCAGGGGCGGCGCTTTTTTGGAAAGCGGGGGACTCCGCGTTGGCGGAGTTTTTGCAAATTCACAAAATCTTCATAGATACCCCCTTTACAAATGGAAAACATTGCGCTATGATAACAGCGTTAGCACTCAAGAGAGAAGAGTGCTAACGCTGAATTTGTTTTTCATGGAAATGAAATATGATAAGGAGGAACCCAGCATGAAACTTACACCTCTTGCGGACCGCGTCATTTTGAAGATGGTCGAGACCGAGGAGACCACCAAGGGCGGCATCATCCTCACTGGCAGCGCCAAGGAAAAGCCCTCCGTGGCGGAGGTCATCTCCGTAGGCCCCGGCGGAAATGTGGACGGCAAGGACATTGTGATGACTGTGAAGGTGGGCGACAAGGTGATCACCAGCCAGTACGCCGGCACAAAGGTGACGTTGGAGGACGTGGAATACGTGGTCGTCCGCCAGAACGATATTCTGGCCATCGTCGAATGACCTTCGGTCTTAAAGAGGGGACCGCGTCCCCCCTTTAGATTCCCCCTCACCAGTCTGCGGACTGGTGAACGCCGCCCCCGGCGGCTGGGTCGTGGAATTTTCGGCAGGCGCATGTCCTGCCGAAAATGATGGAAAATCTTTGATTTGCCAAAGGCAAATCAACCGGGAAAAACCTGGGTTTTTCCCTGGCCCCTTTTCCTGTCGCCTGCGGGCGCGGGTTTCCGGGGCGCTTGTTCAATGTAAATTCATCTTCTGTTTGGAGGTAATGCAGTATGTCTAAGCTCATCAAGCGCGGCGACGAGGTGCTGACCATCAAGGGTC
>ENA-UESI01001710-UESI01001710.1-human-gut-metagenome-genome-assembly--contig:-NODE-1710-length-13063-cov-14.921993_pt1 | contig 13063 bp, 15 predicted proteins | sample MGYA00243005_ERZ508006 | MGnify/ENA primary metagenome ERZ508006 (study PRJEB26167, sample SAMN06115436) | human gut metagenome | host: Homo sapiens | place: China:Shandong | collected 2015-06-10... | reverse complement strand
AATATATAGTAGTTAGTCAATGCTAACATATCTATTAAGAAAATCCCTCCCTCTGCACTCGGTAGGGTAGGGGAGTACAGCAATTTTTACAATGTAAATAGCAATATATACAATTTAGTGTATGGTATAATATAGACAATGAAAGAACCTGCAAGAACTGACCGAGGATGACATCATCGACAGTATTAAGGTGCTTGTCAGTCTTTCAATGATTATGTTTGGACGGCAGAAGGGAGACTCTACAAATGGAAATGCGTAAATTCATCATCGAAATTCACCCCAACGGCACGTTGACGTGCTGCGAGTATGAGGACCCAAAGGACGCTATCCGAGCCGCAGAAGATCGGGCCTGGTTGGCCGGTTACAGGCAAGCACTCATCCATTGCAACGAGCAAGTACGCACCCTTGAGGGCTTTAAAGGGACTTGCGTTTCAGCCGATCTTATGTATCAGGGTGCGGCCCGTGTGCGTGATGGGGTGAGGGCCATGTATTCCTTATATAACAAAAAATAAGTTGAAACGGCCTCCGGGCCGTCTACCGGGACCGCCCGCCCGGTACTGATGAGACAGGGCAGAAAGGAACTAACTACCATGATGAAACGTAACAACAAGAATAGCACCAGCAAGTCCCGTAAATCAAACATGAATTACATTAAGTTGCCCGAATTTGAGGACGAAGTCCAGATCGATGACGGTGAGATGTGGCTGAAATCTGGCAAATACGATGCGCCGTCTGTGTCCGTCAAGATCGACCCCGAAGAGACCGTTTCCGACTGGATGCGGAAGATTACCCTGCGCAATGTCGTTTTGACCGTCGAGGAAAACGACAAGGGTTATCCGGAATTGGTTATTTCCGGCCAGAGCGACGAAGACGACGAAGACGACGCGGGAGACGAGTGAGGAATTTGTCCCGTTGCCCGATGATGAGGATTTGCCGTTTTGACGGTGGGCGGCCTATGGCCGCCCTTATTTTATAGGAGGCCCCATGAAAAGTAAAGATAACCGAGTATCCTTGCTTAACTGCGACGACTCTTTGATCTACCTCGCAACGGCCATTGTATATAGTGGAGTCAAAACCAATGATGTTGAGTTTTTCCGCTCTAAATGGGCCAAAATCATTTTCAACGGATTGGGCATTGAAGCGGACCCTCTGGACTGGTATTATATGATCTTAGATAGAAAGGAGCGCAAGAAACATGGCAGTAGGCGCAGCTAAAGCAAGTGCGACCCTTAAATACAGTGTCGAGCTGTATACCCCCTATGCATTGGAATCGTGGCCTGATAATCAGATGCACAAAGAATATACCCGACTGCGTGACATTGCGCAGAAACGTATTAAGCGCCTATCAAAAGACCCCATCAGCGGCACAAGCGATGTTTATAAAGAATTTGCCGGAGGTTTCCCAACCCTAAAGGCAATGCAAGGAGACCGCAAAGCATTGGAACAGGCGCTTGCGGATGTAGCGCGTTTTGTGCGTTCTAAAGGTTCCACAGTAGGCGGTGCCCGTGAGGAATTCAAGCAAAAAATGAAAGTCGGTGGTATTGATGTAGCCGACGTGCCCGAAGATCAATATACTGCTCTGTCAGAGTGGTGGGAGATCGTGAAAGCATCGGGCGTATATTACTATCCGTCTGATCAGCCGGTTATGTACTGGTGCGAGAAAGGCGGCTACAATGTCAGTATCGACGATTTTGCAAAGTGGCAGCAAGGCGAGGTCAACTATGGCAAAGAATGGGACTATAGCGACGGCAGCAGTTCCGCCGACCTGCGCGGAGGTTTTGGCGGAGGCTTGTAATTATAACCCTGTCCCGTGGCTTATGGAGCATTTAGACCGCAAACACACAAAAGGCAAGAAACGCAAAACGAACAAGAAGCGTTTGTATGTGAATATGCCGTGCGCGTTTGATATTGAGACTAGCCGAGTATGTGTTGATGCGAACGACAATCCCCACACCATAATGTATATTTGGCAGTGTCAACTCGGTCTGGATATTACTATTATTGGTAGGACGTGGGACGAGTGGCTGAACTTTACGGGAGCAATCAGCGACTATTTGCAAGCAAACAGCGGCCCGCAAGGTGATTGGTATTTGTGCATGTACGTTCACAATCTTGCACATGAATTTCAATATTTGTCGGGTGTTCTGGATTTTGGCCCGGGTGATGTGTTTGCCAGCAAACCCCGTAGGGTCTTAAAATGCGACAATCGCGCCATTGAGTACCGTTGTAGTATGAGGCACAGCAATTTGTCCCTTGATGCCTGGGGCAAACAGCTGGGGGCACCTCATGCAAAATTGACCGGGGCACTTGATTATTCAAAAGTTCGGTACCCATGGACTCCCTTAACGTCTACAGAATTAGCGTACTGTATCAATGATGTCAGGTGTATTGTGGAGTGCTTGTTAATCGAGATGAACCGAGATGGCGATGACCTGTACACTCTACCATTAACGCGCACTGGCTACGTCCGGCGGATGGCCCGAGAAGCAATGTATAAATGGGGCATTAAACGGGTCAAGTGCCTTTTGCCGTCATGGGACCTTTACCAAATGTTACGGGAAGCGTTCCGGGGCGGTGACACCCATGCGAATCGGTATTATGTAGGTCTCCATTTGGATAACGTTGGTTCCGTGGATATGTCAAGCGCCTATCCTGCCGTTCAATGCGAATGTTATTTTCCTATGACACCATTTAGGCAGGAACCGGCCACCGTAGAGAGGTTAATGCAATGTATGAGGCACGGCAAGGCTTGCTTGACGCGCTTGCAAGTGAAAGGTTTGCGTCAGCGTTTCAAGTGGTGGGGGTTCCCATATATCCCCCTTGCGAAGGTTCGGCATTGTGAAGGATACATTAACGACAATGGACGTCTGCTGTCTGCTGACCATTTAGAGATCACCATTACCGATATAGATTTTAGAATCATTGCCAAAGAATATGACTGGGACGCCCTTAACGTTCTGAACCTGTACACGTCCGATTATGGCAAACTGCCAAAGCCCTTGACGGATTGTGTAAAAGAGAGCTATACCGGCAAGACATCTCTTAAAGGTGTGGCCGGACAAGATTTGTATTATGTCAAGGCCAAGGGTGATCTCAATAGCTACTACGGCATGACCGCACAAGACCCCTTGCAGCTGGACACACTTTTTGACGAGGACGACCCCGACAATCTTTGGAGCGAATGCACCGACGACCCGGAGGGCAGTTATAACGACCACTGCCCCCACTTGTTTCTGCCCTACCAATGGGGCGTATGGACAACGGCTCACACTCGCAAGCGCCTAAAAATAGCGCAATGGGCCGCGGGCAAAAATGGCGTTTATTGCGACACGGACAGTGTCAAATACATGGGCAATATTGATTTAGCGGAGTTTAACAAATCTGTGAAACAGCTTGCAAAAGACAACGGCGCTTGCGCTACAGACCCAAAAGGCAATATTCATTACATGGGCGTGTATGAGCAAGAGCGCAGCTATGCGGAGTTTATGACGTGGGGCGCAAAAAAATACGCTACTACCTATAAAAAAGGCGGGCCAATTACTACTACCATAGCAGGAGTTAGCAAGCGGAAAGGCGGTTTGGAGCTGGCCCTTTGGGGTGGTTTTGAGGTGTTCAAGCCCGGCTTTACGTTCTGTCTTGCCGCCGGAAATCAGGTTATTTATAATGACCGGCCCAATGTGCCCGATTTTGTGGTTGACGGGCATACGGTACATATAACAAGAAACCTGTGTATTTGTGATAATACCTACACGTTGGGTATTACTGACGAATACGCAAAGATACTGGGGTACAAGATTATGGAGGTTGTTTGATGATTAAACTGTACACTGATGAAGGTTGGCCGAACTTTTCTGAAAAGGATGGCATTTTGTCCACCGGAGCATCTATTATTTTTATTTGGGGCGGACGTGGTACCGGCAAGACTTATGGAGCATTGAAGCACGTGCATCAGACCGAGGAAGAATTTCTATATCTGCGCCGCACGCCGCAGCAGGCGGAACTTATTTGTGCATCGCCCAGTATGTGGCCGTGGTCTCCGTTGAACGACGATTTGCAAACACATTACGCCCCGTTCAAATTGCCCAAAATAGCGGGACTGTATGAAGTGGGCAATGCAGGAGCCTACACGGATACAGGAGCGCCCATAAAACCGGCCAAGATGTCGGGCGTAGTGGGTAGTGTGGTGACTCTTGCTCGTACCCGTGGTTTTTCAAGCCCCCATACCAATATAATTATCTTGGACGAATACCAGAAAGAAGAGTCCGACTATTACCGGCGGGGCGAGGGTGTAGGCCTTGCCAACATTTATGAGACGGTCAACCGTAACCGCGAATTGCAAGGGCAAAAGCCCTTGACGTTGCTATGTATGTCAAACGCTGTAGGCATGGCAAACCCCTATTATATGCAGTGGGAAATCACCGATATAGTTGAAAAGATGATCGGCAAGAAAGAGCGCGTCAAGTTGTTGGCTGATAAAGGCGTCCTTTTGATTGATCTTGTGGACAGCCCTATTGCAAAAGAGAAAGCCAATACGGCCCTCTATAGGTCCATGACCGGAACGGACTTTTATAGGTCCGCTATTGAAAACCAGTACAGTGCCGAGGAGAAAAGTCTTGTCGTATCCCGGCCCCTCCGGGAATACTACCCACTTGTTCAAATTGGGCGGTGCTGCATCTATGAGCATAAGAGTAAACCCCTCTACTATGTGTGTCGTCATCGGTCTGGCGAGATGCCCACATACGGCACCGGCGATTATGAGCGTAAACGATTCAGGGCCGCGTATGGGTATATCTGGCCCGCGTACTTGCAGCGGCAACTCGAATTCGAGCGCTACTCGGATGAAATTTTCTTCCGCGAGTATTGCGGTACTTGACTTTTTTATACGGTTAGTATATATTAAAGTTAATCCCAGGTGCCCACAGGCAGCCCCCAGAAGGGGCGGGCATGCGTCAGCCAGCGCCAGAACCTGGGATTTACTTGTATCTGTAAGGGAGGTGCACAAAATGGATGCCAATACTGTGATTCAGACTATTTCTAATGTGGGGTTTCCTATCGCTGCTTTTCTGCTGATGTGGTATCAGTGTAATACCGTTGTCAAGGAGAACACTGCGGCTATTACCGAGATGCGGCTTGCCCTGGACGACATCAAGAAGGAGAGCTGACTATGGGTTGTTATATCATTTTTGCCCAGTCGATAACAAACGAGCGCGCGTTTCTGCTGGCTGACCTGTGCACTCGTTTGAACGTTACCTATTATAGTGACTGGGCCAACGTCGCCCACACGCGGCAGTGCTGCGCCGTGGGTCCTGTCACAAAAGGAGACAAAGACCAGGTCATCAAATGCCTGGCTCATGACATCTACGTTGTATTGGAGGCGACCAAAGTTGAAAATCAGTGAAAAAGCGGCCCTCGCAATGGCCGGATACACCAAAGCAGAGATCGAAGCTATGGAGAAGCCCGCGCCGCAGCCCGTGCCGCAGCCCGCGCCGCAGCCCGCGCCGCAGCCCGCGCCGCAGCCCGTGCCGCAGCCCGCGCCGCAGCCCACGCCGCAGTACGACGGCCTCGAAACCCTGTTGCGGGAGATTTTGCAGGGTCAGCAGACCAGTGCGCAAGCAATGCAGACTATGACCCAGACGTTGCAGGCAAACGCGCTGGGCCTTGGCATCCAGCAGCAGCCGGCGGCAGATGCCGCAACGGTGACGGCCCGAATCATCGACCCGACTTATGGAAAGGAGGTGAAATAACATGCCCATTGGTATGGATTTTGTGGACATTGCCGCAATTCTGACAGAGATCAACAAACTGGCCACCGGGCAGACGCTGACGTCGCCCATCGTGAACACATACGATTTCGTTTCTGTTGCGCAGGCCACGTTGCAGACCGGTACCGACAATTACACCAAAGCGTTCAGTCAGGTGCTGGGACGTACCATTTTTGCCGTGCGCCCCTACGATGCGCCCTTGAAGCGCTTGCAGGTGACGGGCGACGACTGGTCTAACCATGTTCGGAAGATCAATTTCTGTGACACTGACCCCGTCACCGATAAGGCGTGGGCGCTGGTGGACGGCCAGAGCGTGGATATGTACGAGGTCCACAAGCCTAAAGTCCTTCAGACAAACTACTACGGCCAGACCAATTATAGCCGCGTGTACACGCAGGCTGATACCCAGATGGAGGCGGCCTTCAAAGGCCCCGAGGAACTGGCGCAGTTCTGGTCCTCGTTCGTGCTGCATCTGTCGAACCAGATCGAGGCAGACCGGCGCAACCTGGCCAACAACCTGATGGCCAATCATCTGACCGGCATGACTGCGACCAGCCCGAAGAGCGTCATTTATCTGCTTGACGAGTACAACGCCCAGCAGGGCACGGAACTGACCGTTCAGGACGTGTATAAGGAAGCGAACTTCCCGGGGTTTGCCAAATATGCCTATGGCCGTATCAACGATATTTCCCGCCTGATGAAGGAACGCACCATCAACTGGCATCAGAACTGGGAGATCAACAAAACGACGTACAACATCATGCGTCACACCCCCTATGATCGTCAGCACCTCTATCTGTACAGTGGCACGCAGAGCCAGATCGACGCCCGCGTGATTCCCGAGGTATTCCATGACAACATGTTGAAATACCGCGATGCCGAACAGGTTACGTTCTGGCAGAACATCGGCGAGCGCGAGACCATTTCTGCCACACCTATCGTGACCGACACTACCGGGAAAGCCTACAAGCGTGACGCGGTGAAGCTCACCAATGTGTTCGGATGCCTGCTGGACTGGGATGCCATCGGATACACTCCGAAGCTGTCCCGCGTGGTTTCTACGCCCATGAACGCACGCGGCCTGTATACGAACTTCTGGTATCACTACGGGTGGTCGTGGTACGATGACTTCACCGAGAACGCCGTGCTCTTCCTGATGACCACCGGAGACGTTACCGCGCCGAGCGCCTCCCAGGCGACAAAAGCCTCCACCCTGAAAACCACCACGTATAAGGACGAGGACCCCTCTAAGTCCTGACCGGTACCGGCGGGCATCTGCCCGCCGGTTATTGTATAGGAGGTGCAAAATGCAAGCTACCTTTTATCAGTTTGCAAAGCGCACAAACAGCACAAAGCGGCCCAGCGGTGGGCAGGAGTTCGGAATTGACCTTAAAGCCCCATGCAACATCATTGACCCCGAGATCAAGATTGCAACACAAAACGACCCCACCGGGTACAATTATTGTTACCTTCCCACATTCAGCCGGTATTACTGGGTTAAAAATTGGACATATTCAGATGGTCTCTGGAAGGCCTCGCTGACTGTTGACACGCTGGCAAGCTACCGAGACCAGATCGGGTATTCTACCGAATATGTGGTTAGATCGTCGGCAAAGTATAACGGCACCATTTCAGACGGCCTATATCCAGCAACAGCCGAAGTACGGAGTGTGACAAGCGCTTTTCAAGGTGGTTTTTCCGAAACAATAAGCGGGGGGTTTTTTGTTATCGGGTTTATAGCCAAAGCTGCAAATTCCATTGGTGCCATTACCTATGTAGTAATGACTCCTGTAAATGCTAAAAAACTATCTGCTAAATTGCTAACCGATGTGTCATATCTTAGTATTGATAATGCAGAAATTAGCGATAGTTTAACAAAAGTACTTTTTAATCCGTATCAGTATATCGTAAGTTGTAACTACTTTCCATTTGATGTTACCGAACTCACCGCGCATTTGCCCCTTGTTTCCAAGGTAGATGTTGGGTGGTGGTCCGTAGACGTCCCTTGCTGGATTTTGGGAGCAGATAACAACAATTTAACAAAATCGGTAAGTGTGGGTATCCCAAAGCACCCACAAGCGGCAAGTCGTGGAGGGTATTGCAATGCGTCCCCCTACACGGACTACACCATCTTCTTGCAACCATTTGGAGTAATTCCCCTAGACGCATCTAAATTGTGGGGTGCCAACACATTGTCTATACAATATGTGGTGGACCTTTTCAGCGGCGACAGCATCTTGCGTATATTAACCAATACAAATCAGCTAGTGTATGAGACAACCGCCAAACTCGGGGTATCTATTCAACTTTCAAATATTGCATTTGATATACCATCCGGTAGCGGAGGACTGCTGCAAACGGGTATTGCTGCCGCGTTCGGAGGTCTCCAAGCAGCATTTTCAGGGGGTTCTATTTCAGACGTCGGAAACGGTATTTTAAATGCTGCGCAGGCAACCAATGCTGATGTTGCAAGTAAGGGCGCCACTGGGTCTACAATAGCTTTTGATACGGTTCCTTATATAGTTGCACGCTTTAAAATTCTTGTGGACGACAACAACGAGCAGCATGGGCGCCCACTGTGTCAGCGGGTGCAGCTGTTCAGTATCCCGGGTTTTATTATGGTAGACGACCCCGATATTGCGTTGCCCGCAACAGCCGCCGAGATTGACAGCGTCAAAAGCTATATGAAAAATGGATTCTTTTTAGAGTAGGAGGCGTAAACAATGGCAGTATATAAACAGTGTATTACTGATGTGTCGCCAATCAGAGTGACCGCCGGTTATCCGGCGTACTCGGACGGAAGTCCCCACCGGGGCATTGACACGGTGCATGGTAATCATAAAGCCTACGCGCCCGAGGCGGGCGTTGTGGTCGTGGCGCAGCACTGGAATGGCAGCACCTCGGGCGACCAGTCATGGGGCAATATGATTAAAGTGCGAATGGCCGACGGCACCACCTGGCGCGCCGCGCACTTTGCCTCGCAGATTTGGAACGTTGGCGACACGATTACAAAGGGTCAGTTTATTGGCACACAGGGGCAGACTGGATACGCGACGGGCATCCACACGCATTGGGAGTACGCCGACGCCGCCGGAAACCTGCGAGACCCGTCCACCATTATCAGAATCCCGAATCAGGTCGGCACATGGGAAGTGGAATGGGACTCCGGGCCGGGTCCCGGGCCGGGTCCCGGGCCGGGTCCCGGGCCGGGTCCCGGGCCGGGTCCCGGGCCGGGTCCCGGGCCGGGTCCGTGGCCCTCCGGTAGGTTGCCAATTTGGTTATTGTTAAAAATGGCAAAAGGAGGTCGTCTGTTATGAGTGCGCCCTACAGCTATGAGCAAATCAACGCTCATGTGTCGCCGGTGACTCCCTCCGTGATGCACACCAAGGGCAACAGCTTATCCTATTATTTCCGCAAGTATCTGTTCCTTGAGGCCGTGTCAATGGTCCGATGGACATTGCCCGATACCTGGCCCAGTAACCGCTTACAATATCTGGTTTTTGGCTCGGGCGGTGTTACGGTGTTCAATACTGACCGTTACGGCCTGGTATATGACCGAATGGGGTTGACCGGCATTAACATCTTTTATAATCCCACGCACTCCATCATTGCAAACCCTTTTATCAAAGGGTCCCCCTATTTGCAAATCGGAAAGCAGTGTGAGATCATCAATTTGCAGCCCGATTACCGCGGTATGGTGGATATTGTGGCCTATTATGGGGATATGATGGCCCTTGCTGCCCAGACCATCCAGAGCAATTTAATTAACAGCCGGTTGGCGTATGTGTTTGCCGCTGGTAACAAGGCCGGTGCAGAATCTTTTAAAAAGATGTTCGACCAGATCATGCAGGGCGACCCCGCCGTGTTTGTGGATTCCTCGTTGCTCAAAGCGCCCAAGAATGGGGCATCCGGGCAAGCCCCTTGGATGTACTTTGCGACAGACCTTAAAGGGAACTTCATCACCAACGAACTGTTGACAGCCCTTAAAACCATTAAAGCCCTGTTCGATACGGAAGTCGGCATCCCTAACACCAACACCAGCAAGAAAGAGCGGATGCTGACCGACGAAGTCAATTCTAACAACGTTGAGACAGCCGCCAAAGCGTCGCTATGGTTGGATAGCTTGCAGCATGGGTGCGAGCGGGTCCACAAGCTCTTTGGAATTGACAAATCTACTTTATGGGTCGATTGGCGTTTTCCGCCCGATACTAATACGCAGGAGGTGAACAACAATGCACGCAACATTGAGCTTTAACGGCCTGTTGGCAAGATACCCAAAACTGTTCGATGACTTGGAAGTCCCTAACAATGTCTCTAAAGACGCTGTTTGCAATCAATTACTGTTTGATACGCTGGAATTGGAGGTGTTGTACGCGGATGGCCCCACTATGCGCAGGGCACTAGGCGTCTATTCTGAAACCATGCTTCCGAGCTGGACCCGGTACGCCGAGGCGCTGGGCCTTAAATACGATGCTTTGGCTTCCGATGACAGAACCAGAACCACCGACCATGCAGGAACCAGCGGCGGCACAATCAACCGCACAAACGGCGTGAAGGGAACAACTACCCGAGCGCCTAACCTGACCACCACCGGCCAGAATACCGGCAGCGACAGCACCACCCGGGACGTTACGGGGTTTGACAGCGGGACATTGCAAACCGCTGAAAAGAGTACAACGGCCCTTGGAACTGGAAACACCATTACCAGCAGCGGCACGGACACGACCACCACCGATCAGACCACCACCGATAACAATACTTCGGAGTTGCACGACGGCTACAAAGACACCGTGACCGAGAAGGGCCGGGCAGGACGGGACCCGCAAGACCTTATTGCCAAAGAGTTGACCCTTGCAATGGAAAATGCAGTCCATAAAATCGTTACGGACATCCGGGCAAATTTTTGTTTGCTGGTATATTAAGGAGATGTGATTATGAATATTAATCCTATTCACAGAGCGCCCTACACCAATTTCCATGATCTCAATCTTGATTGGATTATGGACGAGCTGAACGAATTCAATACCAAACTGACGAATTTCGTCAGCCTAGCCACGATCAAGTACGCAAACCCGATTCAATGGAACATCACAAGCCAGTATGAGGCAAATACCGTTGTAGTGGACAGCAACGGCAACGCCTATCTTTCCGTAAAGCCGGTGCCGTCCGGTGTTTCTCTGGATCGTACCGAGTTCTGGACCAAAATTGGCAATTTCGACGAGCTTTGGGCCGATGTCAAAAAGGCCATTACTCCCAACGATGAGGGGCATAGCCCCACCGCGACAGCCGCAAGAGCGGTCAACGATCTTGTCTGGGTAAACGGGGCGCTGGTACGTGTCACAAGAGCAATGATCGCCGGTGATGCCTATGTGCCCGGCTCCAACTGCGTTAGCAGCTCCACAAATGAAGTTCTGCACTACCTTGTGACTACGTTTAATGAGGGCTTGAGCGCAGAGAAAACGGCCCGGGAGAACGCCGACACGGAGCTTCAGACGGATATTGACAATGAGACACAGGCCCGGAAGGACGCCGACACCCTGCTTCAGACGGATATTGACAATGAGACACAGGCCCGGAAGGACGCCGACACCCTGCTTCAGACGGATATTAACAATGAGACACAGGCCCGTATTGAGGCAGATAAAAAATTACAAGAACAGATTGAGGACAAATCCTCTGGTGCATTTGCTAACGTTAAGGACTACGGTGCATTAGGCAACGGCTTAGCGGATGATACGGAGGCAATTAGGCGTGCTATGGCATCCGGTCTTCCCCTGCTGTTCCCGGATGGCACATACAATATTAATCAGGACGTCACACTGACCGGTTCCTATTTTGCGTACAACGCAATGTTGATTGCGACCACATGCACAGTAACCATCACCGCACCAATTGCTGGTGCTAGCTGTCATTTCCGTAAAGCAAACAACGGCACAATCAAGATGACAGATAGCGTTGTACTGGTTGACTGGTTTAATTATGAGGGCGATTTAGGGTCTGCTATCAGCAATTATCTCTCCGGTTATGAGGGTACAGTGAAGTTTGGTCGTCCTGCTACATATGCTGGACTGGGCACTGATACTACATACATTGTAAGTAATAATATTTATCTTCAACCGCACACAACATACGATTTGCAGGGGTGTGTTATTAAGCTCACTACTGCCAACAGCAAATTCATTTTTAACGGCAGTAATACAGCCCATGTGGAGCGCACTATTTTTCGCAATGGCGTTATTATCGGTACAACAGATGCGGTAGACGCGGCTTTTACTTCGGAGTATTCTGAGCGATTCTTCATTGAGGATATGTTTATAATCGGTTGTCGAAAGGTGTTAGAATGTGCGCATACTGTCAATATGCAGGTGCGCAATATTATACATGATATTGCCCTTACAACCTCTAAGCCTGTTACAAGTTATCATTTAGTAGAGAGTTCCACGGATGCCACTGGTATCTCCGGCAACGCCTCTTTCCGCGCAATAAACTGCATTTCCAGCCTCGGCAGTGCTACCGGGGATAGATGGATGTTCCTTGCTGATTCTTCCAACGATATTCGAGATATTTATATCAGCAACTGCGAATGCAGCAACTCCAATGGCATATGGATTAACGCCTCCTCGACCCCATCAACGGTTTGGGACATTCTGATTGATGGTTTCATTGCAGACCAGTGCCCGCAAACCGGTATTTACTTATCAAATTGTCTTCATGGCGCAGTACATATTCTAAACAGCTATAGTAACGCCCCGGCATACGGCATACGCCTGGTAAAATCAACAGCTGTTATCAATACATGTCAGTTCCTCGCGACGGCTCCCATGAATGGTATTTACATCGAGGGAGGATGTATGGCAGTTTCTATCAGTCATTGCACTTTTATTGATGTATCGCGTCCGATTCAAATCTCCGACGGCATTGGAACCATCGTAGACGATATTACGGTAGTGCGCAAGACCCTACATGGAGAAAACGCACCGGCTATATTTGTCGGTTCGGAGTGGTGCTTTATTACCCGACTTTCTGGATGGAATATATCGCCCGCCTACACATCAGGTGTTCAGTTTGGGGCGGGCAACTGTACGTTTGGATTCATCAACGGGTTTGACCCTACAAAGTACTCAAAACTGGGTGCACCTACAAACATTCAGCAAATTTCCACTACTGCTATTTAACCACAACAACCCCCTCGACAGAGGGGGTTGTTTATTCTATATGTTGCTATACTCCCCTACCCTACCGAGTGCAGAGGGAGGGATTTTCTTAATAGATATGTTAGCATTGACTAACTACTATATATT
>ENA-UESI01001703-UESI01001703.1-human-gut-metagenome-genome-assembly--contig:-NODE-1703-length-13114-cov-4.141674_pt1 | contig 13114 bp, 11 predicted proteins | sample MGYA00243005_ERZ508006 | MGnify/ENA primary metagenome ERZ508006 (study PRJEB26167, sample SAMN06115436) | human gut metagenome | host: Homo sapiens | place: China:Shandong | collected 2015-06-10... | reverse complement strand
CCTGAACTTCTACAACAAGGATATGTACAATCAATAAATAAAGAACGTAAATTATGGCAAAAATCAAAGGAGCAATCAAAGCCGCCCACCAGTACGAAACGCCCAAGCGTCACGCACTGACCCTGCCGCAGCAGCAGGCATTTCTGTCCTTCATCAAGAAAACGCCAAAATTCCAGCACTGGCTCCCGATGTTCACTTTCATGTTGGGTACGGGATGCCGAATCTCGGAAACGGTGGGTCTGTGCTGGAGTGACATCGACTTTGAGAGTGGGTTTATTACCATTCAGCACAATCTGGTGTACCATGACCACGAAGTCGGTGGCTGCTACTTCACCATGTCCAAGCCCAAGACTGCCGCCGGTAAGCGGGCAATTCCGATCTTGCCCGAAGTGCGGAAGGCGCTGGAGCAGGAACGCGCCAACCAGCAGGAACTGGAACTGGTGTGTGAGTACGAAATCGATGGTATCTCGGACTTTGTGTTCCTGAACCGCTTCGGTCAGCCGCAGAATCCGCAGACCGTCAACCGTGCTATCAAACGCATCAGCGTTGCCTACAACGAAGCCGAACTGGAAAAAGCGGAAAAGCAGAAGCGTGAACCCGAACTGCTGCCGCCTTTCTCCTGCCACAATCTCCGGCACACATTCTGCACCCGGCTGTGCGAAAATGAGACCAACCTGAAGATCATTCAGGACATCATGGGACACAAGGACATCAGCACCACGATGGAGATTTACGCGGAAGCCACCAAGGAAGCCAAAGCCCATTCCTTTGAAAAATTGAACGGTAAACTGGGCATTTCCATCTGAGTCGTACTACACCAACCGCTACACCACTTTTACACCAAATCCTCGGTAACTTGTGGAGAGTTGCGTAGGGTAACGTACGGACGGGACAAAAAGGAAGCCGCATGAGTAGGATTATAACGGAATATAAAGCCTTTCGTGCGTGCTCCTTGACCTGTCCCCACGATGAAGCCGATCGAGCAGTAAATTCCTGTTCCTCTGAGATAACAAATGAGATAACAAAAAATGCCAGACATCGTCTGGCATTTTTTCTTTGCCCAATTTTCCAGGCACTGTTTGGAAAATCTTCTTTTATAAACAAAACGCCTCCGAGTGTGCATACGCTGCGCGCAGAGGCCCGGGGGAGATGTTGTTTCAATTATAACAAGAGCGCGTGACGCTGTCAATTCCTTGGAAAGGGCACTTTCTCCATCAGATCTTCCACATTACAGTTCAGCGTCCGCGCAAGGCGGAGCAGTGTTTCCGCCTGTGCTTTGTTGATATCTTTCTGCCGCTGTTCGTACTGCTGGATGGTACGCACCGGCACATCGGTCTGTTCTGCCAGTTCCGATTGGCTCAAACCTGCCAAGGCACGCAGGGCTTTCAGATTTGTTTCCGGTTTTGCTGCGCGGTACAACTCGTTCATCTTGTCCGCAAACTGCTTCACATCCATCTCATGGTAGGGAGTATACAGCAGCCGCACCTTCGTGATCGGCACTGCCTGCTCGATCTCCGCAAAGCGCAGACCGGTCAGCCACTGGTAATAGACAAGGGCCCAGCCTGTCCAGTATTCCGGGCTGCGGTCGTAGGCATACGAGGGCTGCTGCATGGGCACGGCTTCGCCTGCCTGCTCCAGCACAGCGCGGGCAAACTCCACACCGGACATACCCACCAACACCGAACAGTCTCCCTGCTCGAACCGGGCAGATAACTCACTGGTCAGAAACCACTGCCACGCGGTTTCCAGCGGGTGATGCAGATCGTTGACGAGGTAATCCAGCATCCGGGCAAGGTTTTTCTGCGCGGCGGCAAGGTAGCTTTTATCGTAAGCGTGGATCATCGGGCTTCATCTCCTCATCAAGAATCGTGGTGATATAAAGGTCTCCCCTCTGACGGCGGTTGCGCTCCACGTCAAAATATTGGCGGCGGGCTGTCTGGTCACGGAAGGCCTTTTTCTTATACCATTCTTTTGAATCTGCGGTCTCATAGCCGAGAAATTCCAGACGTTCAAAAGCTGCTCTGCTTTTCAATACGAACTGTTGCCCCAGCTTGCCCAAGCGCATGGCATTGCATAACTGACGGTAAGAGATCGCACCGTTGATAAAATCGGATGCAAAGGAAAAATAGCTGTCATCTGCCCGATAGCCAATGATGATGTCGGCAGACTTATAGTCGAGGTGAAAGTTTTTCAGAAGGTATTCTTTGGCTTCTGCGGCCAAAGGGGCGGAAGCATCGAATTCACGGTTCTCCAACAGGATGGTCAGCCAGTGCAGCATGGTGTAATCGGGAGCATTTAAATCCAGAATGGTCAGGCCATCGCATTCAATCCTGTACTGGTTGGCATAACCGTTGTGGTCTATGCCAACGCCCCACTCTTTGGCCATGTTAGGGTTTTCGGTGCAGTAAAAACCAACACCATAGTCATTGTACGTTTTTCCATAGCCGAACTTTGGCTTTTCAATAATATGATCCGAACCGTGGTAGATTATTTTTTCCATAGAATCACCTCTTTGCTTTGATTATACTCCCATGGGAGTAGTTGTGCAAGAGCTTTCTATGATAATTCCATTTTTCTGTCTTCTGCGTTTTTTCCGTTCTGCCCGATCAAAAGCCCTTGGTCTGCCTGCCTTTCCCTTAAATCATGGCATATTTTAAGGGAAACGGTACATCGGTAAGGGCATTGCGGGGCATGCCGCTTCCTCCGCAAACGAAAACCGGCCCTTCACCACTGTGAAGGGCCGGTTTATTGAATGGGGGAAGATAGCAGTTCAAATCGTTCAGGCCGTTCAGGAGATCGTCAGCGAGGAGACCGCGATCTCCACCGTGCCTTCCACCGAGACCTTGCCGGTGCCGAAGGGAAGGATCAGGCTCTCGCCCTGCCGGATGGGCTCGCCGTTGATGGTGCCGCTGCCGGACAGGACGTTCACGATGGCAAAAGGCTCATCCATCCAGAACTCGTAGTGGTCATACACCCGGACGTGGGAGAGGGTGAAGTAGGGGCTGCGGACCAGTTCTTCCCAGTCGTAGTCTGGTGTGCAGCGGGACTTCTGGGTCAGGGTCGGGGCCTCGTAGGGGCTCTGGATCACGTCCTTGCTCTGCTGGATATGCAGGACACGGGGTTTGCCGTTCTGCAGGCGGTCATAATCGTACAGTCGGTAGGTGATATCGCTGCTCTGCTGGACTTCCAGCAGGACGGTGCCTGCGCGGATGGCGTGCACCGTGCCCGGGGCGATGTAGAAGAAATCGCCGGGGTGGATGGGGCGCGGGTGCAGCAGCTTGTTCCACTCGCCGTGGTCGATCTCCTCGCACAGGGCCTCGTCACTGCTGGCCGAGTGGCCCACGATGATGTCGACCCCCGGCTCGCAGTCCAGAATGTACCAGCACTCGGCCTTGCCCAGGCTGCCGTTTTCGTGGCGGCGGGCATAGCGGTTGTCCGGGTGCACCTGAATGCTCAGGTCCTGCTTTGCGTGGATCACCTTGACCAGCAGCGGAAAACGGTCGCCGCCGATGCTGCCGAACAGTTCCTGATGCTCGTTCCACAGCCAGCTCAGGGTCTTTCCCTGATATTCTCCTGCGGCGATCTCGCAGTCGCCATTGGGGTGGGCACTGGTGACCCAGGCTTCGCCCGTGTGGTCGCCGGGGATGTCAAACCCCCGCTGCGCAAGAGCGGAACCGCCCCAGATCGTCTCTTTGAAAACCGGTTTCAACCGAATGAACTGTGCCATGGTAAGGGAGCCTCCTTAGTGAACTTTGTGGGTCTTCTTGCGGAAGAACAGGATCAGGGCTGCGGCCACTGCAGTGCCGACGGCAATGCAGAGCAGGAACAGCAGCATCAGCGCATTCACATCCTGCCGGAGGGTCTGCGGGGCAAGGTCCATTTCCTGACTGAGTGCAGAAAGGGTGACATCTGGCGTTCTGCTCAGCCGCTGCAGCAGCGCGTACTGTCGGTCGGTCAGCGTCATCGCGCCTGCCCCCTTTCTTTGTCCAAGAAAAGGATAACACACCGCCCCACCGAAGAAAACGCATCTTCTTTGGAGCATTCTGCAGTTTTTTCAGAACAAGACACACACTTTTTTCCGCCGGAGAAAAAATCGTGTGTGAAACCGGAAAACGGCCGTTCTCCCCCCGCGTTTTGCGGAAAAGAACAGCCGTTTTGGTTCGGTTTTGGATCACAGTTTGCATTATTTTTCAGCGATATCTGTGATATCCGTATCCATCACAGTGTGTCCTTTTGCAAGGGTGTATTTCACCGCAGGCAGCCGCACATTGGTAAAATACAGGCTGGTGTTGGGGTCGCACTTGATGAGCACGCCCTCGCCTTCATCGGAAGCACTGGACACCTTGCAGCACAGGGTGTCGCAGTGGGCTTCGGCGCTGTGGTTTTCCACCGTTTCGTCATAGCCCGGTGCAAAATTCGGCACCGCAAAGCCGGTGTCGTAGGCTTCACAATCAAAGGCACTGTCCACCTCGTGGTGGCGGTGGTGGCCGGTGGCAGTGGGGGTGATGGTGGTGGTCACCTCAATGCCGGGGAAGGGCGACCACGTTGTGACCACGGCCCCCTTTTCGATCTTCCAGCTTTCGGAGGCCCGGCGCACGAACACGTTGCGGTCGATGACAAAGGCCAGCATGCTGTCCGGTGCGGCCTGTTCTATCACCTCCCGGCTGCGGGAAGCGCAGAAGCCGAAGCGGGTGTCGTAGGCGAACTTTGCGTACTTTTCCGGGAACTGGCCGTGGCCGGGCACCTGGTTCACGCCCGCCGGATAGGCCGTCACCCGGCCCGCCCGGCGCTGCACCAGCATGTTGGCAAAGGGCATGGGCTTGAGGGCATCCAGCGCAGGCAGCGGGGCGGCTTCGGCTGCCCAGAAGGGGTGGTCGTCCGGCAGCAAAAAGCTTTTCATGCTCCAATAGGGGCTGCCCGGGGCGTTGTAGTTTTCGGCCATGTACATCTGCGGGTAGCAGTAGCCGATGGTCAGGATGCCGTCCCGTTCAAAGATGTTCTGGGAAAGCCACCACCGGAAGTTGCGCACGATGATGCCCTTCATCACCGGCAGGGGCAGGGGTTCCAGCCCCGCCCAGATGCAGGCCGACCAGAAGCAGTTCTGCGCAAAGCGGTAGGTCAGGCTGCGGCCAAAGGGCAGGGCCGCACCGTTGGCATCGAACCAGTAGACGAACTGCTGTGTAAATAATTCGGCGCGGTAGCGGTAGAGCGCGGCAAGGTGGACACCACCCGGGTCTGGTGGGTGCAGGCCGAAAGCATCCTCGGCTTTGTGAACGAATTTGCCAAGAGCGGCGATGCAAAATACCGCGATGCCGCCGCCGATATTTACCACTACATCTGCAACGTGCTGGTGGACAAACGCCCCGGCAGCGAGTGGTTCTGGGATGTGGACGCAGACGGGAAGCCGTCCAGCCGCAAACCGATCCTGGAGCCGTGGAAATGCCCCTACCACAACGGCAGAATGTGCATGGAACTGATAAGGAGGGACCCCGATGTCACAGTCTAAACTCCACCCGAATACCTGCGCCAGAAGGCTTTGCAGGACGCCTACCTCGCCCGCAAAAACAAAAGACCGATTTCTACAACGGCATCTACGACCGGTGGGAAAACCCGGTGCTGACCCGTGAGAGCATTTCCCTTTCGTGGCGATTCGATCTGAACCCGGAAAACAACCCCCACTTTATGGAGCGTTTGGGCGTGAACGCCGTGTTCAACTCCGGTGCCATCAAGCTGAACGGCAAGTATTACCTTGTGGCCCGCATCGAGGGCAACGACCGCAAGAGCTTTTTCGGCGTGGCCGAGAGCGACAGCCCCGTGGAGGGCTTCCACTTCTGGGAAAAGCCCATCCTGCTGCCGGACACCTGCCCGGAGGAGACCAACGTCTACGATATGCGCCTGACCCAGCACGAGGACGGCTGGATCTACGGCGTGTTCTGCTCCGAGAGCAAGGACAACAGCGTGAATGACCTGTCCGCTGCCGTGGCTGCCGCAGGCATCGTCCGCACCAAAGACCTCAAAACTTGGGAGCGTCTGCCGAACCTTGTCACCAAGCGCAGCCCCCAGCAGCGCAATGTGGATCTGCTGCCGGAGTTCGTCAACGGCAAATACGCCTTCTACACTCGCCCCATGGATGACTTCATCGACACCGGTTCCGGCGGCGGCGTAGGCTTTGGCCTGTGCGACGACATCACCCATGCCGTCATCGACGAGGAGATCATCACCAGCCCCCGCCGCTACCACACCATCACCGAGGCCAAGAACGGCGAAGGTGCCACCCCCATCAAGACCGAAAAGGGCTGGCTGCACATCGCCCACGGCGTGCGCAACACCGCCGCCGGTCTGCGGTATGTCATTTATGTGTTCGTCACCGCCCTGGACGATCCCGCCAAGGTCATTGCCGAACCCGCCGGGTTCCTGATCGCACCCCGCGACTGGGAGCGCGTGGGTGATGTTTCCAACGTGGTGTTCACCAACGGTGCCATTGCCGACGAGGACGGCAGTGTGTATATTTATTATGCATCCAGCGACACCCGCCTGCATGTGGCTTCCACCACCATCGAGAAGCTGCTGGACTTCGCCTTCAACACTCCGGCCGACCCGCTGCGCAGTGTAGACTGCGTGAAGCAGCGGTGCGAGCTCATCGACAAAAATCTCGAATATCTCAAAAGCATCGGGGAGTAACGCCCCGATGTGAAAGGAACCGCCATGAAAAAGACAAACACCGATGCCCCGTTTTTCCTCCTGATGGGCAAGATCGGCGACCTTGTGTTCGCCAACGTCCTGTGGCTCGTGTGCTGCATCCCTGTGGTGACGGCAGGCGCGTCCACGCTGGGGCTGTTCACCGTGGTGAACAAGCTGGCCGCCAGGGAGGACTACACGGTGCGCACCGACTTTTTCAAGGCGTTCAAACGAGACTTCAAACAGAGCACCGCCCTCTGGCTGGTGGTCCTGCTCGGCGGTCTGGCCGGTTTCCGCGGCCTGCAGATCGCCACGGCGCAGGATACTGCGTCCAACGGCGTCCTTGCGGCCGCGTCCTTCCTGCTTTTGCTGGTGGTGGGCTGCTGCGGCAGCTGGGCCTTTGCCCTGCTGGCCCGGTTCAGCTATCCGAAAGCACTCAGCGCCCTGGCCGACGGCGGGCGCATGACGCTGGCAAATCTCTTGCCCAGTGTGGGCATCCTCGCCTTTCTGGCGTGGCTGCCGCTGCTGGCAAAGGCCGCCCCGGCGTGGTTCGTGTATCTGGCCCCGCTCGCGCTGCTCATCGGCGGTTCCGGTTCGGCGCTGGGCATGGCGGCCCTGATGCGCCCCGCCTTCGCCAAGCTGGAAAAAGCAGGCCGCAAAGAAGAAGAAACTGACCCGGAGGAGTTCTGAGCATGATCGTCCGTTCTGAAACCGTTTTTACCCTGCACACCGCCCACACCAGCTACCAACTGGCAGTTGCCCCCAACGGCATGGTGCTGCACACTTATTACGGCAGCCGCTTGCCGGAGGATGTGCCCAGCCTTGCGGATGCCCGGATGCCTCACAGCGACCCCGGCTGCTGGCCGGACCTGCTGCCGCAGGAGCTTTCCGGCAGCGGCACGGCGGACAACCGCACCCCGGCAGTGGTGCCCGAATATGCCGACGGCACCGAGGCGGCGGCGTTTGTATTCGACCGTGCAGAAGCTCATGTCGGCAAACCCCAGCTGCCCGGCCTGCCCATGTTCCGTGACGGCAATGGCGTCGAAACCCTTTCCGTTTTCCTCAAAGACGCAGGCGGCCTTTCCGCTGAGGTACGCTACACCGTATACGAAACCGAGGACCTCATCACCCGCACGGTGGTCTACACCAACACGGGCGCGGAGCCGCTCACGCTGCACAAAGCCGCTTCCCTTTCCCTCGACTTTGCGCCGGACGCGCTGGAGCTTATTACCCTCAACGGCACATGGGCGGCAGAGCGTACCCCGGAGCGTGCACCTCTGCGGTGCGGCATCCAGAGCATCGGCAGCATGCGGGGCATCCCGGGCCATGCCCATAACCCCGCCGTGGCCCTGTGCCATGCCGACACCACCGAGACCACCGGCGAAGCCTGGGGCTTTGCCTTCGTCTACAGCGGCAACTACCTCATTGAGGTAGAACGTGCTGACGCCGGTGAACGGCTGGTCATGGGCATCCACCCGTATCACTTCCACTGGACACTGGCCCCCGGCGAGAGCTTCACCGCACCGGAAGCCGCTATGGTCTACTCCGATCAGGGTCTGGGCGAAATGAGCCGCCGCTTCCACAACGCCATCCGCACCCGGCTGCTGCCGCCGCGCTGGCAGGATATGACGGCCCCCCGTCCGGTGCTCATCAACAGCTGGGAAGCCTGCTACTTTGATTTTGACGAAAAGAAGCTGCTGGAGCTGGCGCAGGCCGCCAAACAGGCAGACATCGACCTGTTCGTGCTGGACGACGGCTGGTTCAAGGGCCGCAACGATACTTCGTCCAGCTTGGGCGACTGGGTGGCCGACACCCGCAAACTGCCGGACGGCCTGCCCGGCCTGTGCAAAAAGCTCAACCTGCTGGGCCTCGAGATGGGCCTGTGGGTGGAGCCGGAAGCCATCAGCCCAAACTCCGACCTCTACCGTGCCCACCCCGACTGGGCCTTTGCCATCCCCGGCCGCACACCGCTGGAGGTCCGCCAGCAGTACACGCTGGACTTCAGCCGCCCGGAGGTAGTGGACGGCATCTGGCAGCAGCTGGACACCATTCTGGAAAGCTGCCCGCTCAAGTACCTCAAGTGGGACATGAACCGCTCGCTGGCGCATGTCTATAACGCAAAGCTCCCGGCCAAACGGCAGGGTGAAGTGTACCACCGCTATGTAATGGGCGTATACGAGCTGCAGCGCCGCCTGACCGAAAAGTACCCCGGCCTGCTGCTGGAAAACTGCGCGGGCGGCGGTGCCCGCTTCGACTGCGGCATGCTCTACTACAGCCCCCAAATTTGGTGCAGCGACAACACCGACGCCCGCAGCCGCCTGGTCATCCAGTACGGCACCAGCCTGTTCTACCCCGGCTGCGTGATGGGGGCCCACTTCTCCACGGTGCCGAACCACTGCACCGGCCACATCTCCACCCCGGAAGCCCGCATGGCGGCGGCCCTGACCGGCACCTTCGGCTTTGAGCTGGACCTGACAAAGTACACCGAGGAAGAACTGGCCGCCCTGCGCCCCTATGTGGCGTGGTACCGCAAGCACGGTGCCCTGCTGCGCGGCGGCGAACTGCACCGCTTGGTGGACCCGGAACCCAACGGTCTGGGCGCTGCGTGGATGCTTTCCGCCAAGGACGGCAGCGAAGCCGCTGTGTTTGCGGTGGGCGATGCCCTGAGCGGGGCCCACGGCTTTGCCAGCCCCAACAGCCGCACCCGCACCCTCTGGGAAGCGCTGGTGTGACCGCCGGGGTACCGTTTCTCCCCCGCCAGAGTTGAACGCAGGAACACAAAGCCCCGCTGCTCTGAAAAGATTTTCGCTTTTCTTTTCCCGTATTTCATGGTATTCTGTGGTATGGGAAATTTTTAGAGGGGAACATTATCATGAGCGAATTCACCTTTCACACGCTGCGGGAAAGCATCACCTCCGCCATCCGGGAAAAAATCCTCACCGGCGAGCTGCAGCCCGGCTGCAAGCTCACCGAACAAAAGCTGGCCGAGGAGTTCGGCTCCAGCCGCGCGCCCATCCGGGAAGCGCTGCGCCAGCTGGAACAGGAGGGCCTGATCGAGTATTCCCGCAATGTGGGCTGCTCGGTCAAAAAGATCACCATTGAGGACGCCTACGAGATCTACCTGCTGCGGGCCAATCTGGAAATGACCGCCCTGCGGCAGTTCGACTGCCAGTTCCCGGCGGAAGACCTTGCCGCCATGCGCGGCCTTCTGGACGAGATGCTGCAAGTTCCCTCCGGGGACCTTCTGGCCATCGTGGAGAACGACAACCGCTTCCACCGCATCATCGTGCAGCGGGCCGGACTGCCCCGGCTGCTGAAATTCTGGGACGATCTGAACTACGGCAGCCTGATCGCCGGGGTGAAAAGCGGCCCCTACCACGGCGATCTGGCGGTGCGGCAGAACGTGATCCACACCGAGCTTTACCATGCCCTTGCCTCCCGCGACACCGAGGCCGCCTGTCAGGCCGTCTACGACCACTACATGAAACCGCTGGAAGCACTCCGCGAAGCGGAAAAGAGTGCCGCCGCCCTGTAAGCCCGGGCTGCGCGTTTCCCCTGAAATTCGGATAACCGCCCAATTCCCGGGCGGTTATTTTATTTAAATTGCAGATTGTCTACAATCTACAATTGTGCTATACTATACCGGTAAACGATCGAAATCTGTCGTTCTTTGGCCAGACGCATCGCTTTTGGCGGAGGACTTCCGGCCCTCTTTTGCAACAGCCGGAAAAGAAAGAGAGGATTATCCGCATGTCAACATCTACCCAAAAAGCAGCCGAAACCACCAAGATCAGCTGGCCGGTCCTTGCGTTCATGGCCTTTTCCACGGTGTGGGGCTTTGGCAACATCACCAACGGCTTTGTCTACTTCAACGGCCCGCAGGTCATCTTCAGCTGGATCCTGATGTTCGCGCTTTACTTCATCCCCTATGCCCTGATGGTGGGTGAGCTGGGCTCTGCCTTCAAGAACGAGGGCGGCGGCGTCAGCTCCTGGCTGCACCAGACCACCAACGCAAAGCTTGCTTACTACGCCGGCTGGACCTACTGGGCCTGCCACATCACCTACATCGCCAGCAAGGGCAGCGGCTTCCTCAAGGCGCTGAGCTGGGCCGTCTTCCGCAACGCGGAGACCTACGACTCCTTCCCCACCCTGTACATCCAGCTGGCCACCTTCGGCATCCTGCTGCTGGGCTGCTACATCGCCAGCCTGGGCCTGAACCCGCTGAAAAAGCTGCTCACCGCCGCCGGCACCTGCACCTTTATCATGTCGCTGCTGTACATCGTGATGATGTTTGCCGCCCCGGCCATCAACCCCACCGCCGAGTATGTGCACGCGAACCTGAGCTTCAGCAGCCTCATCCCGAACTTCAACGTCACCTACTTTACCTCCCTGTCCATTCTGGTGTTCGCTGTGGGCGGCTGCGAGAAAATTTCTCCCTACGTCAACAAGGTCGAGAACCCCAGCAAGGGCTTCCCCAAGGGCATGATCGCACTGGCCGGCATGGTGGTGGTCTGCGCCGTTCTGGGCACGCTGGCCATGAGCCGCATGTTCGACCCCGCCATCATCAATGAAAGCACCGAGAGCTTCAACGCCTATGCTGCCAACAGTTCCTACTGGGCCTTCCAGAAGCTGGGCCAGTATTACCACGTCGGCGACCTGTTCATGATCATCTACGCCCTGTGCAACGTCATCAGCCAGTTCGCCGTGCTGATCCTCAGCATCGACGCCCCGCTGCGCATGCTGCTGGACAACGAGCACACCCAGCAGTTCATCCCGCAGGGCCTGCACAAGGTCAACGCCCACGGCGTGCACAGCAACGGCATCAAGATGGTGGCTGTGCTGTCCGGCTCCATCATTCTGGTGCAGTCCTTCGTGCCCGGCGCTGCCGCCGTGCTGCGCCAGCTGACCAAGCTGAACTCTGTCTGTATGCCCATGCGTTACCTGTGGGTGTTCGTGGCCTACGTTGCCCTGCGCAATGCCTATGACACCATCCCCGCCGAGTACCGCTTCGTGAAGAACCAGAAGGTCGCCAAGTTCTTCGGCGTCTGGTGCTTTGCCGTCACGGCCATCTGCTGCGTGATGGGCATGTACGACAAAGACCCCTTCACCTTTGCGCTGAACGTCATCACCCCCGTGGTGCTGACGGTTCTGGGCTTCATCCTGCCGGCTATTGCAAAGCGCGAGCAGCAGAAGTAAAATAAGATCAATCAAAAGTACTTGAACGGGCCGGTCAAATCTTCTGATTTCGACCGGCCTTTTCTGAGATCACCGATCGGAGGTTCACATTTATGATCGAGACCGAAGTCAGGGAGCTGCTTTCCTTCATCGACGGCAACCCCACCGCCTACCACACCACCGCATCCGTCCGGGAGATCCTGCTGAAGGCGGGCTTCTCCGAGCTGCTGGAAAGCGGCAAGTGGCAGCTGGAGCCCGGCAGGAACTATTTCGTCTGCCGCAACGGCTCCAGCATCATCGCCTTCCGCATGGGCACCCGGCTGGAGCGCTACAGCTTCAACGTGGCCGCTGCCCACACGGATTCCCCCTGCTTCCGCATCAAGGAGAACGCAGAACTTCACATGGGCCAGAAGTACACCCGCCTGAACACCGAGGGCTACGGCGGCATGATCTGCTCCACCTGGCTGGACCGCCCGCTGTCCGTGGCCGGCCGCGTGCTGGTGAAGGACGGCGACGCCATCACCTCCCGTCTGGTGGCGCTGGACCGCGACCTGCTGCTCATCCCCAGCGTGGCCATCCACATGAACCGTGAGGTGAACGACAAGGCCTCCTTCAACAAGCAGATCGACATGCTGCCCCTGCTGGGCGGTGCCGCCGAGGAAGGCGTGCTGAAAAAGCTCATCGCCGCCGAGCTGAACGTGGCCGAAGACCAGATCCTGGGCAGCGACCTGTTCCTTTGCATCCGCGAGAAGGCCACCGTCTGGGGCTGCAACGAGGAGTTCATCTCCTCCGGCCGTCTGGATGACCAGCAGTGCGTGTTCGGCATCCTGAAGGGCCTGCTGCAGGGCCGCAGCGCCGAGTCCATCAACGTGGCCGCCTTCTTTGATAACGAGGAAGTGGGCTCCGGCACCAAGCAGGGTGCGGCTTCCACCTTCCTGTACGACGTGCTGCACCGCATCGCGCAGAACGTCTGCCCCAGCGACGAGGACTTCCACCGCGCGGTGGCTTCCAGCTTCATGTTCAGCGCCGACAACGCCCACGCCGTGCACCCGAACCACCCGGAGCACACCGACGCCAACAACTGCACCTACATGAACGAGGGCGTTGTGGTCAAGGTCCATGCGGGCCAGAAGTACACCAGCGACGGCATGAGCATGGCCGTTGCCAAGGAGCTGGCCGCCCGCGCCGGGGTGCCCCTGCAGTACTTCGCCAACCGTTCCGATAAGGCGGGCGGCAGCACCCTGGTCAACCTGGCCATGGC
>ENA-UESI01001699-UESI01001699.1-human-gut-metagenome-genome-assembly--contig:-NODE-1699-length-13128-cov-3.521186_pt1 | contig 13128 bp, 9 predicted proteins | sample MGYA00243005_ERZ508006 | MGnify/ENA primary metagenome ERZ508006 (study PRJEB26167, sample SAMN06115436) | human gut metagenome | host: Homo sapiens | place: China:Shandong | collected 2015-06-10... | reverse complement strand
GATTATGTCAAAAAGCCCATGCGCGACTGCACCGGCAAGGAGATCTGCATGGAGTGGCTGTACCACATCGGCGTGCCGGAGGATCGGATCGCCGCCCTGGCTCACGACGCCTGCAACACCACCACCTGCTTCATGCCCTATATCAACGCCTTCTTCCAGCCCCGGAAGGAATCCGACCGCCCGAAGGTCGTCCCCGACGGCGCCGTGAACTTCGCCTTCATCGGCCAGTTTGCCGAGACGCCCCGGGATACCATCTTCACCACCGAGTATTCCATGCGTACCGGTATGGAGTCCGTCTACACCCTGCTGAACGTTGACCGCGGCGTGCCGGAGGTATGGGGCAGCAAGTACGATGTCCGGGAGCTGCTACGTGCCTGCTACTACGCCATCGACAAGAAGCCCATCACCGATGTGAAGCTGTCCTTCATGGAGAAGCAGCTGCTGCACACCGTGATGAAGAAGGTCAAAGGAACAGACGTGGAGCTGCTGCTGAAAGAAAGCGGCCTGATCGAGTAAGATATCTCACAAACGCAAAAGGTGCTGCCGGTTGGCAGCACCTTTTTGCGTTATTTACAAATCGTTTCATTGACCCGCCTCCCTTTTTCTGATAGAATACTCCCCAGACACCATAAGGAGGAGATATTGATGGAAAAATTCATTCCCTACGAGAAGCTTTCCAAGAAGGAAAAGCGCAGTCGGGACTTGTCCCGCCGGAACACATGGGGACAGCTGAACCCCGTTACCCGGAAACCCAAAAACAGCAAGGCATATTGCAGGAGCAAAGCCCGGAATTGGAAGCGTGACGCGCACGAACCAATTCCGGGCTGATTTTATTGTTTGTCAGACGTTGGTGGTATTACCCTTCACCGTCCATTTTCCAGATGTGGGGGTCGCCGCGGAACAGCAGGCATACGCCCACGCCCATCAGCCACAGCACGGCAAACAGAAACGCCGCGCCGCTTCCCTTCCCGGCCCCGAACAGTTGCGTCAGCAAACTGTCCCCGCTTTGGGTCGCCATCACCGGCTCAAATACGGCGTCCACCAGCAGCCCGCCAAGAAAATATCCCAGCGGGATGGTGAAGAACTGAAAGGCGTTCCGGGCGGCAAAGACCCGCCCCTGGATTTCCGCCGGAATGCTCAGGCGGTTGATGGCGTCCAGATTGGCGTTCATCCACGGGATGCTCACCCAGCCGAGAAACGCGCCGAAGCACCAGACCCAGACCCTGCCGCTGAAAGCAAGGCAGAAATTCTCCGTACACATGGAAAGCATCAGGCAGCCCCAGACGGCCTTCACCCGGCTTCTGGGCGTCTTCATGAAGGAAGCGAGGATGCTCCCCAGCAGTGTGGAAATGCCGATGACGGTGTTGACCACACCCATAGCCCACTCGGAAACCTTCGACAGCACCATGGCCGGGAACGCAGCATTGTACATGGACGCCACCAGATTGATGCCCGCCAGAAACAGCATCAGGTGCAGGATTCCGGGGTTCCGTTTCAACCAGCGAATGCCCTCCGCCGCGCTTTTCAAAACGCCGTCCGTCTTCCCCGACGCGTCCGTCCGGGGAATGGGGATAAAGAACAACAGCGTTACGAAGGCGATCAGAAAGCTCGCCAGGTCGATGGCAACCACCGCGTCCATTCCCCAAAGCCCCAGCACCGCCGTGGCGAAAATGGGCGTCAGGATGGAAGTCACGGAGGAAGAAAGGTATCGCAGTCCGCCCACCCTCTGGTAAAACCGGCGGGGCAGGAGCGCCGTGGTCGCTACCTCACTTGCGGGCTGCTGAACCGTGTCCATCAGTCCGGACATGGCGTTGACGATGTACAGGTGCCAGATTTGCAGGCACCCGGCTTTCAGCAGAAGCCAGACCGCCAGCGTCCCCAGCGCCGCCAATGTGTCGCACCACAGCATGGTCTTCTTTTTGTCCCAGCGGTCGCTGAGCGCACCGGCAAAAATGCTGCAAATCACGTATGGCGCGTAGGAACACACCATCAGCAGCGCCGTGCGGAGGGCCGAGCCTTCCCGTGTGTACGACCAGACCACCAGCGCGTAGCCGGTCATGGCGCTGCCCAGCCCGGAGATCATCTGGGTAAACCACAGCAGCAGATAGCTGCGCATTTCCTTAAGATCGGATAGATATTGTTTCATGATGACTTTGCTCCTTCATTCTGAATTTCACCGGAATGCAAAGCCATAAGGACAGTCACTTCTCCATGCGGCCCTGTCCTATCCGGCTTTGCATGGAGCAAATGCAATGCAGAGTATCACAGTGATATCCTCCTTTGTCATCATTATAGCAGATTTTCACCTGTTTTCAATCCCCGTGTCTTTCGGAAAGCTCTGACGAAATCGAAAAAAGCTGTGAGCGGAAAAGATCCGCTCACAGCCGCAGACGATTGCGTCAGCGCTTTCTTAGACCTCGTCGGTCTGGGAAGCCGCTGCCTCGGCCTGAATGTCGGGGAAATGGGACAGTACCGGTTCCTCCGGAATGCCCTTGATCTTACGGTTTACATAATTCTTCGTGATCTTCATGACCATGGGGCACAGAACCACCACGCCGATCAGGTTGGGCAGCATCATCAGGCCGTTGAAGGTGTCGGAGATGTCCCACGCCAGAGAGGACGTCATGACCGCGCCGGAAAGGATCATCACGACGAAGATCACCTTGTAGATTTTCGTAGCCTTTTCGCCGAACAGGTACTCCACCGCCTTGGTGCCGTACTGCGACCAGCCGAGCACCGTGGTAAAGGCGAACAGCAGCATGGCCAGAGCCACAAATTTTTCGCCAAGGGGGCCAAAAACATTGCCAAAGGCGCGGGCGACCAGCGTAGCGTCGTCCACACCCGCCACGGCAAGGCCGGTCTCCAGATCGATATAGCCGGAAGACAGAACCACGATGGCGGTCATGGTGCAGACCACGAAGGTATCGAAGAACACCTCAAAGATGCCCCACATGCCCTGAGCGACAGGCTCCTTGACATTGGAGGAAGAATGCACCATGACGGAGGAGCCGAGACCCGCCTCATTGGAAAACACACCCCGCTTGCACCCTTGGGTAATGGCCTGCTGGATGGCGATACCCGCCGCGCCGCCCGCGACGGCCTTGCTGCCGAAAGCGAAGCGGAAAATCGCCGCGAACATGGCGCCGACGCTGCTGATATGGGTAAAGAACACGATCAGCGAGCCGATGATGTACAGCACCGCCATGAACGGCACGACCCGCTCGGCGACAGTGGCAATGCGCTGCAGGCCGCCGATGACGATCAGCGCCGCGAGGATCATCAGCACAATGCCGCAGGCCAGAGAAACCACGCTCATGCCGCCCACGGTAGCAGTCACGCCGCCGAAGAACGCGGATTTCATATTCAGGACGATCTTATTGATCTGCCCCATATTGCCGATGCCGAAGGATGCCAGAATGGCAAAAATGGAGAACAGAACCGCAAGGACGCTGCCGATGGTCTTGCAGTGCTTCCTGCCGCCCAGACCGTCTTTCAGATAGTACATCGCACCTCCCGACCACTCGCCCTGACTGTTGCGGCGGCGGTAGTAGATGCCCAGCACATTTTCGGAGAAATTGGTCATCATCCCGAAAAAGGCCGCAACCCACATCCAGAACACCGCGCCGGGGCCGCCGATGACGATGGCTGCCGACACGCCGGCGATATTGCCGGTGCCGATGGTGGCGGCGAGGGCCGTACACAGCGCCTGAAACTGGGAAATGGTCTTTTTGTCCGTTTTCGCGTGGACACCGCTGTCCCTGCGGAACATGCCGCCGATGGTCTGCTGCCACCAGTGGCCAATGTGGGAGATCTGGAACCACTTCGTGCAGCAGGTCATCAGAATACCCGTGCCGATCAGCAGGACCAGACCGATCTTCACCCAGATAAAGGCGTTGATCTTGTCATTGATCTCGGCGAGTGTGGTCAGGAAATTCTCCATACGTATCCTCTCTTTCCGGCTTCGCGTTCTTTGCAAAGCCAACAAAAAATAAAGACAGACTGCGCAAAACGCGCAATCTGTCCAAAAAAACAAACATTTCCCCTACGGACGGTATGGAAATCACTTTGTCCTTTTGCCTGAGAGATTGACGCGCAATGCGTTTTGCCCCTTCGGCACTCAATTCAATGAGCTTCTCCAAAGTTCTATCAGCTTACAGTCCTCATCCATGCTGGACACCTGAGAGTGTTACTCCTTCGGTTGCGGCAAGCCGCATTTCCTGCAAGCGTCATATAGATGTTAATAATTATACTATGCCTTCCCTAAATTGCAAGAATAAATTTCAGAAATTGCATTTTTTGTCAATTCTCCCAGCCCAAGACCTTTTCCCGCAGGCCGTCCACGTCCAGAACGCCCAAAGCAAAGCCCTTTTTCACCAGCTCCTCCGGCAAATATTCGTCGTACTTGTCAAAAAGAGGCAGCTCCTTGGGATACACCAGCTCCATGGGGTCAATGGGTTTGCGTATCTCTTCGGCCAGCACCCGGAAAAAAGCGGATTCGTCGGCCTTCATGGTGAACTGAATAAAAAACGGGCGGGCGGAATCCAGATTCCGCAGGCCGAGGCGGTCGGCGCACTTGATTTTCAGGAAGCGCTCCATGGTCAGGAAGGTGTACGTCCCCACCCAGGGCAGCAGGCACCACATGTTGCCCCCCAGATTGATGAGCGGCTTTTCCGCCGCGCCGGAGTGGGCGGCGGTGAAGCGGGCCTGCTCCAGCCGCGCCACCGCGTTTTTCATCAGATAGGGGTACTGCCTGTCCTCCTGAAGTACCCGGCGCATCCTTTCCAGAATCTTGGTATGCAGGTCGCCGGGACACTGGCCGAAATAGGCGGGGACGCTGCCCTTCACCTGCTGACAGTAGATCAGGCGGCGCTTGTGGTCCACGTCCAGCACCTGCCAGACATGTCCCGCAATGGCCAGCTTCTCCCCCACGGGAGGCGGCGAAACCACTGTCCCCAGCTCCTGAGACTCGCTGCGGACGGTGTATTCCTCACTTTCCTGAAACACGCCGTAGAACTTGAAGGAGTTGATGACCCGCTCCCCCGCCAGTCCCACGATCAGACCGCCCTGCTCCGTCTGCTGAATGTGGTCTGTGGCGATGAGATGCCGGAGCAGCACCCGGTAGTCCTCCTGCGTGATCCTGTGGAAGTAATGCAGCCGCAGCACCCGGTCGGCCAGCGCCCGTGGGGACAGCTCGCCGCAGGAAGCCAGTGTGGACATTGTTTGATGGTACAGGAGACTGAACGGCAGTCTGTCCAGCCGGGGCGGCTCCACCCAGCGTTCTTCCAGATACAGCTGCACCAGCGCAATGCCCTGCAATAGCTTCCATGGAATGGTGGTGGGCAGCATGGCCCGCACCTCCGGCTCATCCTCCCGGATGACAAACCACATTTCCGGCGGAAGCTCCCGCCGGCCGGTGCGTCCCATGCGCTGCAAGAACGAAGATACCGTCCATGGCGCGTCGATCTGAAACGCCCGCTCCAACCGGCCGATGTCAATGCCCAGCTCCAGCGTTGCGGTGGTCACCGTGGTCATGTACTGGGAATCGTCCTTCATGATCCCCTCCGCCGTCTCCCGGTAGGAGGCGGAAAGGTTACCGTGGTGGACGAGAAAACGGTCGGGTTCATGGTTCAGCTCGCAGTAATGGCGCAATGTGGTCGTCACCATTTCGCATTCTTCCCGGGAATTGACGAAAACCAGACACTTTTTGCCCCGGGTATGCTCGAAGATATACCCAATGCCGGGGTCTGCGTTGGCGGGGGCGTCGTCGGTTTTTTCTTCCAGCACGGGCAGTGCGCCGGGAATCTGCTTATCCTCCGCGGCCTGAGCGTCCTTGACGTAGAAATGCTCCATGCTCAGCCGCCATTTGCTGCCCTTGGCGTCGATTTTCGGGATGATGGTCTTCCGCCCCGTCCCCAGCGACAGGAATTCGCCGGTTCCCTCCGGGTCACCGATGGTGGCGGACAATCCGATACGCCGGGGATTGACTCCCGCAATTCTGGACAGCCGCTCAATTAAGCACAGCGTCTGCCCGCCCCGGTCGCCCCGGAGAAGGGAATGCACCTCGTCGATGACCACGAAGCGCAGGTCGCCGAACAATTTGGCAATGGCCGCGTGCTTGTGCAGAAGCAGCGCTTCCAGCGATTCCGGCGTGATCTGGAGAATGCCGGAGGGGTGGCGCATGAGCTTTGCCTTATGGCTCTGGGCAACGTCCCCGTGCCAGTGCCACACCGGGATATCCGCTTCGGCGCACAAGTCGTTCAGCCGGGAAAACTGGTCGTTGATCAGCGCTTTCAGTGGGCCAATATAGATGCAGCCCACGCTGGAGGGCATATCCTCGGAAAACAGGGTGATGATGGGGAAGAACGCCGCTTCCGTCTTTCCGGAAGCGGTGGAGGCGGTGAGCAGCACATTTTCATCCGTGTTGAAAATGGCGTCCGCCGCCGCGACCTGAATGGAGCGCAGGTTTTCCCAGTGATTCTGATAGATATATTCCTGCACGAAGGGCGCGTATCGGTCAAATGCACGCATGGCAAGCCACCTTACAGCTCAAATTCCGCAAGGGAATCGTCGGTCTGTTCCTCTTTCACTGCGTTCTGGGCGTAGCGGAACTGGTCGGAACCCAGAAGCCCCCGCACGCTGATACCGGGATTCTGGTAGACGATGTCCAGCACCTCGATGAAATCCCGGATGACCTCACGGGGGGTGATATGGGTGTCCGCCCCGATGCGGCCGAATTCGATCTCAATGAAATCCACCATGTCCTGCTGTGTCACGATCTGGGAATAGTCGTACAGCCCCGCGTGAATATCCGCCAGCTTCTCCGTCAGGATCAGCATTTCCTCGTAGGTCAGGGGCTGCAAGCGAATGACGGGGGAAAGCAAGTCCTTATGCTCCCCGGAGAAGTGACCTTCGGCCAGCCGGGAGCGGAGGGCTTCGTAGCTGTAAACGCCCCGGCGGGGGTCTTCCATGCACTGGGGCGTGCCGCAGAGGATAAAGCCCAGGTACCGCGCCTTTCCCTGCATGGCGTCGTTGTACATGGTCAGAATTTTCTCGTAATTATACTGCCGGGTGATGGCGTTGGGAATTTTGTAGATGTTCACCAGCTCGTCAATGAGGATAAGCATACCGGCATACCCCGCCTGCTCGAGAAAACAGGCGAACAGTTTGAGGTATTCGTACCAGTCGTCGTCCGTGATGACAATATTCACCCCCAGCTCCTGCCGGGCTTCGGTCTTCGTGGCGTACTCGCCCCGGAACCATTTGAGCACCTTGGCCTTCGTCTCGTCGTCACCGGCGCAGTGGGCTTTGTAGTACAGCGTCAGCAGCCTCGCAAAATCGAAGCCGTGGACCATTTCGTTCAATGCGCCGATCACCGCGGAGATCCGCTTTTCCACCAGCGGCGCAAGGCCGGGGTCGGTCACCCCGAGGCCGGAGGATGCCATGACCTCCTGCTGCACGCTGCTGATCCATCGATCCAGAATCAGGGGCAGCGCGCCGCCCTCCGGTTTGGTCTTGGTGGACATATTGCGGATCAGCTCCTTGTAGGTCGCCAGTCCCTGCCCACGGGTGCCCTGCAAGCGGCGCTCCGGAGAGAGGTCGGCGTCTACCACCACGAAATTCTTCGCCATCACATAGTTCCGGATGGTCTGGAGCAGAAAGCTCTTGCCACTGCCGTATTTTCCCACGATGAAGCGGAAGGATGCGCCCCCGTCGGCGATAATGTCCACATCCCGCAGCAGAGCGTCAATCTCGTCCTTCCGTCCCACGGTAACGTAAGGCAGGCCGACACGGGGAACGACGCCGCCTTTCAGGGAGTTTATCAGCGCCTGAGCAATTCTTTTTGGTATTTTCATGGATGAATCATCTCTTTCAAATCCGCAATATAGTCTTCGATCAGTTCCGGCGGGTCGTCGCCCAGCAGAACGGAATCGGAAAAGGTGTCGTACAGTTTGTCGTTGATGCCGTCTACGAGAACGGACAGCATCAGCCCGGAAGACCGTACCCAGCCATAATCCCGGCCATACAGCAGGCTTTGGAGCAGCCGGTACTCATCCTTGGTCAGGGGAGTGTTCTCCGGTTCCGCGGCAGGTTCCGCGGCAGGTTCCGGGGGCTGCGCCGGGGGCGCTTCTTCCTCCGCCTCCTCATCTACCATCAGCCTGTCCCGGGTGACGGCGGCGTCATCCCGGATTCTGGCAAGCCGGGAATAGTCGATGGTGATCTTCTTTTCCTCCGCCGCTTTCTTTTCGGCGAGAAGGTTCTGGGCTTCCTCCTGAATGATCTTGAGGATCCATTTGGTCTCCAGCCTGTACTGAATGGGGCGGCCGTAGCCATAGCACTCCCGCATTACGGCGTCGATGGCTTTCAGAACATCCCCCAGCTTCCCGTTGGAATGGGGAATGCAGCTGTACTTCTGAACGCTCCACAGGCCGTTATGGCAGCGGTAGATATATTTTTCGTCCACCGTGTACTGGCGGCTGCCCTGCTCCTGACGCCTGTGAAAAACCGCCGAGTCGAACAGAATCACCTGAGACTGAGTAAAGCTGCCAACATACTGCTCGACCATGGTCTTCTTGCACCGGGTATCGTAATGCTCCGCCATCCTCCGCAGCACTCGGACGATCACGGTGTCGCAGTCCTCCCGGTATTCCCTGTAGAATTTGGAGCGCTCCAGCCATTTCGGCGACAGCTGCTTCACCGCGCGGATAACTTCTTCGTCGCCACGGCTCTGAATGCTGTCCAGCACGGCGATGTCCCGGTTGAACCGCACTTGGGGCATATCCGCCAGAAGCCCGGCGTCCAGATTATAATAGACCACGTAGTCCATCAGCCACTGGTTCAGATATGGCAGAATACCGTCGTTCAGCGCGCCGTACGCGTCCCGGAACTCCGTCAGCTTCCGGTAGCCGTCCATGGGGTCGGCGACGCCGATCTGATTGAGCAGCTCGTAGATATACAAAAACGCATAGCTCAGGGACGTTTCCTGCAAATTCCCCCGGCGCAGCTTCGTCCGCCATGAGAAATATCCCCGCAGCTCCGGGTCGGTCAGGGATTGGTAGGTGGGGAAATAGCGGAGCACCGGCCGGTCGTAAACATAGTCGTCCTCGTAACCTGCCAGCAGCTTTCCCTGTTTGACAAAAATGGACTCCCGGGACTGCCGGTAGGCGGGCATACCGTTTTCCAGCGAGCGGGCAGCCAGAAGGGGCGAAGGCAGCGGCTCACGGGGCATCTGGGGTCTCGGCTGAATGGCTTCGTCCCGGAAAACGTTGATGTAGAACCATTCCGCGGCCTTCTTTACACGATTCGTGTCCGTAGCGTCTCTCCCCTTTCGTCCATATGTTTGATATTATCATACAATATTTGCCGCATGCAGTCAAGCACACAGGCAATATTTTCCCAAAAAGCAGCGGGGACAGGCCGCCTTGGCCTGTCCCACGAAAAAGCTTGTCCGCTTACACGTCCAGATATCCGCAAAGCACCTTTAGGGTGTTGTACACGCCGTCGATGTGGCTGCGCTCGTAGCCGTGGCTGGCGTAGACGCCTGCGCCGATCAGGCCGTGGCGGATGTCAAAGCCTGATCGCAGGGTCACGTCCACATCGGAGGAATAGTGGGGATAGACGTCCACGGCATAGTCCGCGCCGGTCTTCTTCGCGGCGTCAATGAGCTTGCCCACCACCTCGTAACTGTATGGACCTACGGAATCCTTGGCGCAGATGGAGACCTGCCGCTCGGTGCAGCTCAGGCCCTCGCCCACGCAGCCCATGTCCACGGAAATGGCCTCCGTCACCCCCGCAGGAACGGAACTTGCGCCGCCGTGGCCGACTTCCTCGTACACCGTCACATGGACGTAGGTTCTCCGGGGCAGGGTGATGCGGTTGTCGGCAAGATATTTGGCAAAGCCCAGCAGAATGCCCACGCTGAGCTTATCGTCCAGAAAGCAGCTCTTGAGATAACCGGACGCCGTGCGGCGGGTGCGGGGGTCGAAGCACACAAAGTCCCCCACCTCAATGCCCAGCTTCCGGGTGTCCTCGGCGGTAGAGACGTCCTCGTCCGGCACAACTTCCACGGTGTCATAGCTGCGCTTGGTAGAGCCGTACTCCCCGTTGACATGGACGGAGGCATTGCACAGCTGGCAGGTGCCGTCGTAGACCTTGCCGGAACGGGTGTAGATACGGACGTTTTCCGCTTCGGCATTGTTCGGCTCCATGCCGCCCACCGCCGTCAGGCGGAGACGACCGCTGCCCTTGATCTGGGCGACCATTGCGCCCAAGGTATCACTGTGGGCTTCCAGAAACAGGCCATCGTCGGCATTTTCGCCGCCAAGATCGACCAGAACGCCGCCCTTGGTGGTGATCTTCGCCGGGAAGCCCAACGCTTCAAAGGCCGTCTTCACCCATTCGGCCGCCCGGCGGGTAAAGCCGGAGGGAGAGTCGATGGCCAGCAGCGCGGCGGTCTGCTCCCATGCGTAGTCCGCATATTTTTCGTTAATCATAGTTTCCTCCCAGTAAAATATAGTGCCAGACACCAGCCACTTCCCGCATGAAATGGTTGATCTTCTGGGATAAACGGGATGTTTTTGCGGGAATTCCCACGAATTCCACGCCGCACGCTTTTGCAAACCGGCTGGCGCGGTACAGGTGGTACTCGCTGGACAGCACCCCCAGCTTCTGAGGACGCTCACCGGTTTTTTCCTCGATGAGGTCAAGAGAAAAGTTCAGATTTTCCCATGTGGAGGTAGCATCCTCCTCCATCCAGAGGCGCTGGGGGTCAATGCCCAGATTCACCAGCTCCCGGTACATGCACTCCGCCTCGGTGATTGGCTCGTCCGTACCCTGACCGCCGGAAAGCACCGCGGTCACGTTTGGATGCTCGTCCAGATAGGTGTAGGCGGCGCAGATCCGATCCCACAACGAGACCGACGGGCCGTCCCGGTTCACCTTGGCGCCCAGAACCACCACATAATCCACCGGCTCCTCCGGGTTTCCGAAGCTGGCATGGATGATGATCCCCTCCGTAATGCCGACCACCAGCGCCCCCACCGCGAGAATCACGGTGACGGCGGTCTGAACCGCTTTTGCAAAGGCGGGGAATTTCAGCCCCACAAGGGGAAACAGGGTGTAAAACAGGATAATGCCGATCAGACACAGGCACACCAGTGCGGAAAAGCTGTAGCCCGGGACGGCGAATTTGAGGAACAGAGCCGCCACTGCCAGAACGCCGCAGCAAATCAGCGCCGCGATTCGTCCCGCGCCGAGAAGATGAAAAAAGGCTTTCATTTCAGAAAACTCCAAGCAGAAAATAGTGTCACGGCCAATGCCGCTTTTCGCTCAGCAGCGTTGTGCCAGATTCTACCCTGCAGTTTACCACATTATCCCAAAGAAAACAAGCCGCCCCGGCGGGGGCGGCCTGCAAATTCAGGAAATCTTAATGGTGGGACTTGAAATCCCGGCTTGCCTGCACCAGCGCGGTGAAAGGGCGCTGCATCCGTTCCTCCACGGCGGCCACGGCCTCCGGGTGCCACTGCAGCCCCAGAAGGAAACGTCCGTCCGTAGCTTCAATGCCCTCCACGATTCCCGCAGGACTGAGGGCGCAGACCCGCATCCCCGGCGCGGGGGTATCCACCGCCTGATGGTGGACGCTGTTGGTCAGCAGCTCGTCGCAGCCCATGAGACTGTGCAGAAACGTGCCGGGAAGCACCCGGGCGGGATGATCGGGGGCATAGCGGTGCTCATTGTCACGGTGGTTCTCCCCGGCGGCTTCGGGGCGCTGGCTGGGTATGTCCTGAATCAGGGTTCCGCCCAGCGCCACATTGAGTATCTGCTCCCCCCGGCAGATGCCGAGAACCGGCTTTCCAGTATCCATGACGGCTTTCAGCAGCGCCAGCTCAAATTCGTCTCTCGCCGGGGTTGGCGTGCCGCATTCCGGGCGCATGGACTGGCCGTAGTATCTGGGGTCAGGGTCGCCCCCGCCGGTAAACAGGAAGCCGTCCAGATGCTTTGCCCAGAACGCCGCGTGCTCCGGCTTCCACGGCAGGAACACCGGGACGCCGCCCCCGCGGCGCACGGCCTTGCCGTAGTTGCCCCGGAAAACCTGCTGCATCCGCGGGTCGCCCGTAAAAACCACACCGATCAGAATCATTTAGATGTCCTTGCTCTTGGAAGCGATCTCCGACAGGCACTTGGACAGGAAAGCGTCCATGGTCATGGCGCCCAGATCCTCGCCCTTGCGGGTACGGACGGAAACGGTGCCGTTCTCCATATCCCGGTCGCCCACTACCAGCATATAGGGGATCTTCTGCATCTGGGCTTCCCGGATCTTGTAGCCCAGCTTCTCGCTGCGACAGTCGTCCTCGGCGCGGATGCCCGCATCCACCAGCTTCTGGCTCAGGCCCTTGGCGTACTCATGCGCCCGGTCAGTAACGGGCAGCACCTTGACCTGAACAGGGGTCAGCCACAGGGGGAAGGCACCGGCAAAATGCTCGGTAATGACGCCGATGAACCGCTCGATGGAGCCGAACACCACCCGGTGGATCATCACGGGACGATGCTTCTGGCCGTCCTCGCCGGTGTACTCCAGATTGAACCGCTCGGGCAGCTGGGAATCCAGCTGGATGGTGCCGCACTGCCATGTACGGCCAAGGCAGTCCTCAATGTGGAAGTCCAGCTTCGGCCCGTAGAACGCGCCGTCGCCCTCGTTGACAACGAAGTCCTTGCCCATGCCGGTGATGGCCTTCTTCAGGATCTCCTGATTGGCTTCCCACTCCTCCACGGTGCCGATGTGGTCTTCGGGCATGGTAGACAGCTCAACGGTGTATTTCAGGCCAAACACGTTGTACACCTCGTCGAACAGGCGGACAACGTTCTGGATCTCGCTCTCCATCTGTTCCCGGGTCATGAAGATGTGGGCATCGTCCTGCGTAAAGCACCGGACGCGGAACAGTCCGTGGAGCGCGCCAGACAGCTCATGGCGATGCACCAGACCCAGTTCGCCCACCCGCAGGGGCAGGTCACGGTAGGAGTGGGGCTCGCTGGCGTAGACCAGCATGCCGCCGGGGCAGTTCATGGGCTTGATGGCAAAGTCCACGTCGTCGATGACGGTAGTGTACATGTTCTGCTTGTAGTGGTCCCAGT
>ENA-UESI01001697-UESI01001697.1-human-gut-metagenome-genome-assembly--contig:-NODE-1697-length-13154-cov-7.163570_pt1 | contig 13154 bp, 18 predicted proteins | sample MGYA00243005_ERZ508006 | MGnify/ENA primary metagenome ERZ508006 (study PRJEB26167, sample SAMN06115436) | human gut metagenome | host: Homo sapiens | place: China:Shandong | collected 2015-06-10... | reverse complement strand
GTGAAAACTCAGGCACATCGGTTACCCATTTCTGCTTCGGCCTTTCCGCATGGAAATCTCTTGCCAGCAGATTTGACGCAACACTGCCGACTTCTCCCCGGTAAGAACGATACTTTTTCATTCGTACCATAATTTCAAGCCTGATTCCTTCATCAGCTTTTACAACCTCTTGTAGTTCACCCGGAAGCCCCTGTTGCGTAATTCCATACCAATCCGCTGATACCCATACCGGCCTTGATTCTCCTGATAAATTGCTATGATTTCTGCTCTTTCTTTCGCGTGTTTATCCACAGCATTAGCTTTCTGGGAATGATAGTAGTATGTACTTCGAGGAATACCAGCCAGTTTCAGTAGAGCTGCCAGAGGATACTCCCGCCTTCATTCTGTAATGGCAACCGCAACGTCGCTTATTCGGGTTTTTCCCGCTTCTGAATTAAGGCGTTTAATTTTTTTAGGTAATTATTCTCCATTCTCAACCGGTAATTTTCTTCTGACAGCCGCTTGTTTTCCTGTTGCAGTTCTGTCTGTCCCTGCTTCTTCTGCCCTTTTCGATTCCTTTTATAGCCTGCTTTTTCATAAGTCCCTGTGCACCTTCCTTTTGGAATTTTTTCCCCCACCGGCACACGGTTACAACATCGAGGCAAAAGTGCATAGCTGTCTGTGTACAGGATAAGTGATGTTCCTGCTTGTATTGTAGCACTTTCAGGCGAAACTCACCATCAAAACCTTTTTGTCTGCCCACTAGATTTCGGCTTAGAAGTCTTTTTGCACCATGCAGCTTATACAGATTTACCCATTTTTCAATCGGCGTACAGGATATACAAAATTTCTCGGATCCCTCACTCTGGTTGGGACTATCCTCAGCGGTGGGAGCCTGCGGAGCGATGGGGCCGACGGTCAGAGGAAGGGTGCCGTTTTCCCCGGCTTGAAAACTTGTCAATCCGTTTCCTGAGAATTTTGAATTGCTCCACCTGATTGGGCTTTTCCTCCTGCATGATGGAGGGGATCACATCAGGGTTCAGTTTGCCCTGCTCGGAAAAGGTCCGCATTTTGATGGCCTGGGCATGAGAAGGAGTGCGGTCCTCGCTCTCCATGACCTCCGGCAAGGCGGCCTGCTCGGCCTCCGGCAGATAGGACAGCTCCAAGGCGGGGCGTAGGGCCATTTGTGGTTTCCGTGTTTCTTTCAGCGCAGAATCGTCCACCATGTCCAGAATTTCAGGGATAAGGTTGGTTAGGCGGATATAGCGTTGGATTTGAGTATTGCTATCAAGGGAGTCAGATGCGAAAATCTCTCTTGATTTTCCCACCAAAAAATAGTGTCCCACTGGGACACTATTTTCATTACTCAGCTTTCCAGCCTATCTACGCATGGCTTCCAACTTCATCTTATAGGCAAACGCCTTTTTTGATGGTAAGACCTGTTCCCGCTGAAGGTTGATGTCCACCATGACGATGACGGCTCCATCATCCGTCAATTCCCGGATAATGCAGGGCACCGTGGGCAGACCAGCCAACTCCGCCGCCCGCTTGCGCCGATGGCCCGACACCATCTGATAGCTTCCGCCCGGCATGGGCCGGACCAGGGATGGAACCAGGACGCCATGCTGCTTTACGCTGTCTGCCAGTTCTACCATGCTTTGGTTCATCCGCACCTTGAACAGTGGTTGGGGAAGTCGCTGATTTCAGCGGCGGGCAGGTCGGTCACATAGCTGCGCTGGGCGTTGTCTCGTTCTTCCTGGGTGACAGGCCGTTATAAGCCTCGTTCAGCCCAAGGTCGATTGCGGCTCCTTTGCTCAAGGATGTTCACCTCCTCTACAAGCGCCGTATATGCCGCAGCTACTTTCCCTTTGCTGCTATGGATGAAAATGCTCTTGCCCTCCATGCTGCACTCTGCCGCCCGGACAGAGAAGGGTATCTCCGTATTCAATACCTGGAGATTGTTCCCGGTCTGCCGTAGGGCCGCGATAATGTTTTGGTGTTGTTGGTACGGTTATCCACCATGGCTAGCAGGGTGCCGCCGATTTTCAGCAATGGGTTGATCTGTCGTCGTACTTTGGCTACCGATCCCAACAACAGCTTCAAGCCCTTGGTGGACAGATAGTTGGCCTGACATGGGATAAGAACGCTGTCCGCCGCTGCCAGAGCGTTGATGGTCGGCATACCCAGCGAGGGCATACAATTGATCAGAACGTAGTCATAATCCCGTTTGACTGCGCCCAGGTAACTACACAGCACAAATTCCCGGCTTATAGTGTTCACAAGACTTACTTCAAAGCTGGAAAGACCGATGTTGGAGGGCACCAAATCGACCCCTTCAATATTTTTTAAGATGCCTCTGTCTCGTGGTGATACCATTGTCCACAACGACTTGCATCAGATCGGAGATGGTTGTTTCAAGGTCATCCGGGTTCTTCACGCCCAGACTCACCGTAAGACTTTCCTGGGGGTCCGCGTCCACAAGCAAAACCTTTTTCCCCTGCTGTACCAGTCCCACGCCCAAATTGACCGCCGTGGTTGTCTTACCGAGGCCGCCCTTTTGATTGGTGATGGCAATCACTTTGCACTTGTCCATAGGTTACTACCTCCGTTTCTTCAGTTTATAGTCATAGCCGTATGCGGCGCTTGTAGCAGCGCAACGACTATGTTAAAGTGAGCCGATGGCCCACTAGGAATTTACGGCCTTTCACTTGTGAGAAGTGCCAGCACATCATCCATGCCTGTGTCAAAGATGAAGTCCTCACTCTTTGCCAGATATTCCTCCATGAACATCTGTGCCAGGGCAGAGTACTGCTGATGGTCGGTGAAATCCTCTGATGGGGCGATCTCCACCAGGGCATAGATGCCTTCCAGAACCTTCATAGCCCCGATATAATTGCCGTGGCTTACCAGGAGCCGTGGGTCTTTCTCCATGGCCCGCACCATGTCCAGGCCAAATCCAGGAAAGCGTTCCAGAGGTTCTCTATGCTCTCGTAGGCGACGCCGCGAATCTTGTCGGCCAGCGTCTCGATCTTTCTATTCTGCGGCTCGTCCTTTTTCCACTTCATGGCTTGTCCTCTTACTGTAAACTCATAGCTGTCAAAAGGGATATAGACGGCTATGTAGGCTTTTGGGCAGGGTGGGGGAAATAATTGCGTCTGCCAACTGGGGCGAAAAAGAGCGCCGTTTCATTCAGGGAATGATCGGCACTCTATAATATGGCTGCAATATAAACAGTATTCAGTTATGACAAAGCAGGCCAAATCAGGGGGAAAATACAGATCGATTTTTTGGTATCGGGGGCCTTTAGAGAGGGTGATAACCGTTCATGACGGCCTGCCCTGAGACTAGCTCCAAATCGACTTCTTTCGCTCTGTCAGTTAGCCTATATTTAACCCCCAAAAAAACAGGGTCAAATTGAGCCAAATCAGTCCAAAATCAGGCAAAGGCTATCAGAGGTTTTCAAAAGAAAAAACCCCGGAAAATCGAAATTTTCCGGGGTTTTTGAACGTTTCTGATATAAAATCAGCGCTTGGAGAACTGAGGCGCACGACGGGCGGCCTTGAGGCCGTACTTCTTGCGCTCTTTCATGCGAGGATCGCGAGTCAGGAAACCAGCTTTCTTCAGGATAGGACGATAGTCCTCGCTAGCCAGCAGCAGGGCGCGGGCGATGCCGTGGCGCAGGGCGCCGGCCTGGCCAGACACACCACCGCCAGTGACAGTGGCCACAATATCCATTTTGCCGGTGTTGCCAGTGGCCTCCAGTGGCTGACGAACCACCATCTTCAAGGTATCCAGGCCGAAATAGTCGTCAATATCCCGGCCGTTGATGGTGATGGAGCCGGTGCCGTTGGGGAACAGGTGGACGCGGGCCACGGAGGACTTCCGGCGACCGGTGCCATACAGATAGGGCTTCTTAGACTGATACATGCTCTTCCTCCTCCTTATTCGACGTCCAGAGCCACGGGCTTCTGAGCCTGCTGCTCATAGTTGGCGTCCGCATAAATGTGCAGGCGCTTCAGGGAGTCCTTGGTAATGACGTTCCGGGGCATCATGCCGCGGACAGCCACCCGCATGGCGACTTCGGGCTTCTCCTGCATCAAAATGCGATAGGGGGTCTCTTTCAGACCGCCCACCCAGCCGGAGTGGGTGCGGTAGAACTTCTGCTCGCCCTTCTTGCCGGTGAGGATGGCCTTGCCGGCATTGATAATGATGACGTTGTCGCCGCAGTCGGCGTGGGGGGTGTAGGTGACTTTGCCCTTGCCGCGCAGCAGATCCGCAGCCCGGACGGCGGTCTTGCCCAGGGGCTTGCCGGCGGCGTCCAGGATGTACCACTTGCGCTCAATGTTGGCCTTGTTTGCCATAAAAGTGGACATGGTGTTTCCTCCATATGATAAATTTTGCTTTTGCTTTACAAATCAAACGCTCCGGGGTAAAATCGGAGCAAGCTTATTTATATCACGGAGAAACAGGGATGTCAATATGAATTTGATTTAGCACAAAGTTTCCTCCTGTTTTCTCAAAATATCTCTTAGTATCTCTTGAAATCTCTCGCTCTATTTTTGGAAAGGAGACCTCCATGAACCATGTGGCGAGCGACCGGATGTTCTTGCTTGCCAGCTTGGTGGCTGTGGCCTGCGCGGCATTTTACGAGCCTGTGATCTATGGCAACGACATGGGCAGCATAGAGCGTTATCTCCGACAGGAAATGGGCAGCCGTCTGAAGAACGGGATTGAGCTGCTGACAGTTGCGGACGACGGGGCTGACCGCTTTGCCGTGTTCCGCGGGGCAGAAAAAAGACCGGACGAGCGGTGGATCGTCCGGTTCCGGCAGAATGAAAACGGGGATTATGAAGCATATTTGAATTCCCGGCGTATGTATGGCCCACACCCGGTGCAGGGCGTCTACACGCAGCCTCTGGGCGGCTACTCCGGCGACCGGGAGGTGTGCTACGCCGTCTGGAACGAATCGGAGCATCTAGCGGAGATCCGGTTCCGGCTGGATGGCGGCCCGGCGGAAACCGTCTCGATTTCTACCCCGCCGTCACTGACCATCTGGCGGTTCCGGGGCGGAGAGAGCGGCTGGCACCTGGAGAGCACATATTACAACGACGCGGGAGACGAACTGTGAATCATATGTATTCTATAGCACCCATTGGGTCAGAAGGAGCAGAACAAAACCCGGCAGGCCTAGAATGCCGATGACCAGGGCGTTGAGCAGGTTCAGCCCCAGGGTGATCCCCGTGACGCCCGCCGTCAAGTTGACCACCCACAGGGCCAAAAAACCAAGAAGCGTGTTTGCCAGCAGTTTTAAGGCAAGGCGCAGCGGCGTCTGAAACACCCGGATCAAGGCGATGAGGAAGAAGGCCGCCAGGATGGCGGCGAGAATTTTTTGATTTAGGTCCATATGGCGTCTCCTTCCACCTGGGCGGCAGCGGCGGCCTGGGGCCCCCGCTCCTTGATGGCGCGGATGAGATAGTTGCATCGGGCCTTTACCGCGCTGATCTGATAGATGCAGGACTCCACCAGTTCTGGGTCCACCGCCTGGTTGAATTGTCGGTAAGCCTGAGCCAACTCGCTTTGGGCTTCCAGCAGCTCGGAGCGCAGGATCATCAGCTCCGGGTCCTGAAAGCGCTTTTTGGAAAAAATAGGTTTCATGGCTGTGTCCCTCCCCTTTCAGATGTATGGGAAGTTTGGACAAATATGCCAGATTTCATACGGGGAGAATGGAAAAACATGACAGAGCAGGATTACATGAGGGAGGCGCTGGACTTGGCTCGAGAGGCCGCTGCCGCAGGAGAAGTCCCGGTGGGGTGCGTCATTGTCCGGTCTGGCGAAATTGTGGGCCGGGGGCGGAACCGGCGGGAGGAGAAGCAGGCCACGGCTTCCCACGCGGAGATGGAGGCGATTGCTCAGGCTAACGAGCGCCTGGGCACCTGGCGGCTGGCGGACTGTGAGCTGTATGTGACGCTGGAGCCGTGTCCCATGTGCGCCGGGGCCATTCTGAACGCCCGGATTTGCCGGGTGTGGTACGGCGCCCGGGACGAGACCTTTGGCGGTTTCTTTGGAAGCCGCCTTTTTAATTTGCCGCAGTTCTTGTTACGGCTTTTACATTTCCTCTATCCCTCAAATCACGACCTTCATTCGCTTCCATAAACATTTCCAGAATATCGGTTTTAATCAGGACTTTGCGACCAACCTTTAATACTGGAAGTTTCTTCCATTCTACAAGCTGTCTTAAGGTATTTCTGCCGATTCCCGTATAATCAGCAGCTTCTTCGATGGATAATGCAATTTTTCTTTGCGTCATATAATCACCTCCTTATAAATTGCATTATGCAATTCTTGTGATGTAAGTATATCCTTTCCAAATCTTTTTGTCAAGCGTTACGAAATATTAAAAATAATTTTTATATTGCATATTGCAATTTCAGAAAAACAATGCTATAATTCATACATACCGAAAAAGGAGGCAGTCAGCATGAAAGATAAAGAACTACGCAAGCTGATAGGCAGCAGAATAAAACAGCGCCGTCTGGAATTGAATCTGACACAGCCTTATGTCGCAGAAAAGATGGGTGTTACCGCTTCTACAATCCTGCGTTATGAGAATGGTTCGATTGACAATACGAAAAAAATGGTGCTGGAAGGTCTTTCGGAAGCACTCCATGTATCCGTGGAATGGCTCAAAGGGGAAACAGATGAATATGAAACCGACATTACGGATAAGAGAGAATTACAGATTCGTGATGCGATGGGAGATATTCTGGAACAGTTACCGCTTGCCCTTACCAAAGAAGAAGATGCTTTTTCAAAAGATTTATTACTGCTGATGTTAAAACAATATGGTCTGTTTTTGGATTCCTTCCAGTTCGCCTGCAAAAACTTCAAGGGAAATGCTGGTCAGACGGATATTGCCAAAACAATAGGGTTTGAATCGAATGATGAATATAATGAGATTATGTTCTTAAGGGAAATCACTCCTACCATCAATGCTTTTAATGAGATGGCAGACATTGTAAGGCTCTATTCCAAGAAACAAAAAACAGCAGAACAAAGGCTTGCAAATCTTTTATCAGAAGTCTTATACGAAGATTCCGAATCGGTATAGTAAGACAACCGGAGTTATGATATACTTACACGCACGAAGCATTTCATCAGTTCCGATTGTCTAATATCGAAAGGAGACATACGATTATGGCAAAAGGATCTGTAAGAAAAAAAGGAAAGAAATGGTACTACCGCTTCTATGTAGAGGACGCAAGCGGCAATCTTGTTCAGAAAGAATGCGTTGGAACAGAAAGCAAAAGTGAAACTGAAAAACTGCTCCGTCAGGCAATGGATGATTATGAGAAAAAGAAATTTGTTGCCAAAGCGGAAAATCTCACAGTCGGACAACTTCTGGATGTGTGGGCAGAGGAGGAATTAAAAACAGGTACGCTCAGCAATGGTACGGTGGAGAATTACCTCGGAACAATCCGAAATATTAAGAAACACCCATTGGCAGAACGGAAACTGAAAAATGTAACCTCTGAACATTTGCAATCCTTTTTTGATTTGCTTTCCTTCGGGGGAGTTCATCCCGACGGAAAAGAGAGAAAGGGTTACAGCAAAGATTACATCCATTCTTTTTCCGCAGTCATGCAGCAGTCCTTCCGCTTTGCAGTATTTCCAAAACAGTATATTACGTTTAATCCCATGCAGTATATTAAACTGCGGTATCAGACGGATGAAGTTGATTTGTTTTCAGACGAGGACATGGACGGAAATATCCAACCAATTTCACGAGAAGATTATGAAAGATTGCTTGCTTATCTGAAAAAAAAGAACCCAGCCGCAATACTTCCAATCCAGATAGCCTATTATGCCGGGCTTCGTATTGGAGAAGCCTGCGGTTTGGCGTGGCAGGACGTAAATCTGGAAGAACAATGCCTTACCATAAGACGTAGCATCCGATACGATGGCTCAAAGCGCAAATATATCATCGGACCAACCAAGCGGAAAAAAGTGAGGATTGTTGATTTTGGAGATACGCTGGTAGAGATTTTCCGTAATGCCCGGAAAGAGCAGTTAAAAAATCGAATGCAGTACGGAGAACTTTATCACACGAACTACTACAAAGCGGTCAAAGAGAAAAACAGAGTGTACTACGAATATTATTGCTTAGACAGAACAGAGGAAGTCCCGGCAGATTATAAAGAAATTTCTTTCGTCTGTTTAAGACCGGATGGTTGTCTGGAACTTCCAACTACTTTGGGGACTGTTTGCAGAAAGGTGGCAAAAACATTAGAGGGATTTGAAGGCTTTCATTTCCACCAGTTACGTCACACCTATACAAGCAACCTTTTAGCAAATGGAGCTGCCCCAAAAGATGTGCAGGAATTGTTAGGACACTCAGATGTCAGTACCACAATGAACGTCTATGCTCACTCCACAAGAGATGCGAAACGAAAATCGGTTCGGCTTCTTGATAAAGTGGTAGGCAATGACTAAAAAATTTCCCTTATTTCCCTTGTGATTATCTCATAAGGGCAAAAATAAGGGAAACTACATATCATTTCACTAATGAACAGGCGGGAAAGCCTGTAAAATAGGGAAAGTTAGAGGAATAATTATATAAATTCAAGTTTGTAAATGACACATTCCAGAAGGAGTGAAAGCTTTCTGGAATGTGATTTTTTATAAGGGAGAAAATTACATATGAGAAACGAAAACAAAGAGACAAACCAGGGCAAAAAAGCGATAGGAGAGTCCATGGGCAGCAGAATTGTGCTTGCCCTGATCGTTGTGGCTGTGATAGTTACGGCGGCAAAAGTGATCCCTTTGGTCCGGAATCGGGTACAGACTTCCCAATATCCGGTGATCGAGCTGGCAGATCTGCAGGGAATGGAACTGGAGAGCTTAAGTGATGGAAAGTTCAGTTTCAGCTATCCGGCAGAAGACTGGGAAGTGTGGGAGCAGGTGACGACGGATTATCACCCGCTTACGATCTTCTATAAAGGGACAGCGGATGACGGCTCCACAAGTATCTCGGTGGCGGAGAATGACACCGTGGTCACACAGTTGAAACCGGAACTTCTGCAGGTAATGTTGGATGGCTTAAAAGAACAGGCTCCTTATATGGTGATAAAGGAAAGTGAAATGCGCAGTATGGAAGGTACACCGGTGTTCTATCTGGAGGACAATATGTCACTGACCCAGGAAGGACTGGATATGATGGTAGATACCGGCGCGTGGACAGAGGAAACGATAGAAGCCATGGGCGGCCGTGAGGCACTTTTAAGTAACAATATTGCTTCGGACCAGATTCAGATCTATCAGTTGAAAAATGGAAAAATTTATGTGTATACCGGAAATTATACGGATGATGCGCAGAAAGATATGGTACTGGACACCATCACGGTGATAGCACAGACAATAAAGAGCACAGGCAATTAATGCCTGTGCTCGTTCTGCATCAGATCCAGGAAATATAAGGTCTGGGTCATGTTCATATATGGCACCAGCCACAGAGTTCCGATACCGAAGCTCAGCAAACACAGAAATCCCAGCGGCAGGAAACTCATTTGTAAGCAGAACAGCTCCCATTTATGTCCCTTCATAATGCGGAAGCTTAATTTCATCAGTTCCATAGCGCTATACTGGGGAAAATCCAACAGTAAATAGTAAGCCTGGGATAAACCAAGGGATAACGGAATATAGATACACATACCGATGACCATAAGCACAATGCACAGGATTGCCATAGTTATGGCGTCGAAGCCTTTCCCTGACCGCAGGAGAAAATAGCAGATATCAAACGGAAGTGTACATGCCGTATTCAGCAGGATCAGTACTGCGGAGATCCCGAGCGATTTTTTGAATAAGTATTTGAAACCGTAGAACAGATTGGCGGTCACAGCAGGTCTGCCGCAGGCAGTGTTCAGATAAAATAATGTAATACCGGTCTGAAATACTCCGGCGAAAATCGATAATAAAGTCGTACTGGCTGTCAAAAGCAGATATTCCGTCAGAGACGTCTCTGCGCTTCCCCCCATAAGTGTCCGTACGGTAAGGATCATAGTGAAGGTCATGCTGACGGCGAAGGTGAGGGAAAATACGATCATACTCCGGCAGATGGACAGCAGGATGGCATTGCCGTAATGCCCTGCCATCTGATCTCTGGCTTTTTCTTTGAGTTGGGCTCTGGATGCATATTGTATCATAGAAATCCTCTTTTCTTTTTATTATTTCGTTATATTGGTTATTCAGGCTGCTCCGGGCTTTGATTTCGTAACCGCAGAATGCATCGGAAAACATAGGCATGTCTTACAGGTAAGATTGCCAGAATTCTTCCATATCGACACCGTACATCTGCTGGTACATCTGATCCAGCATATTCATATAAGAAGGATCTGTGAATACCGTGACAATGCTGCTGATCGTGATGAAGATACCAAGTGCCAGTCCCACACAGGACAGCCAGATCCCGGCAACACACATATTGTTCATGCGTTGCCCTCTTTTCCGGGTGAGCAATGCAAAGAGAATGCCCAGAGCACCGGTGGGAATGGACAGCAGTCCTGTGCAGCATAATACCAGGGAACAGATGCCGCAGACCATAGAAGCGATCGATAACCCTCTGTATTTCGGATCGATCTGTGGTATATTTTGATTCATTTCGTTATTCTGATTCTGATAATAATCCATAGAAAGCCTCATTTCCGGGCGGCATGTGGTGAATTTGTCTGCCGCGCTTATATTAAGTACTGTACCATCTTTTCCTGTAATAAGCAAATGAAATAAGAATGAAAAGATTGAGAAAACTTCAGATTTCCAGTATAATATACCCATGCGCAAAACAAAATGGCAACAGGCCATCAGGAGGAACTATGGATATTATACAGAAAATCAAAGAAGAACTTCAGGTAGAAAAATGGCAGGTGGAAGCTGCGGTGAAGCTGATCGATGAGGGAAATACCATCCCTTTCATCTCCCGTTATCGTAAGGAGGTCACCGGATCTCTGAACGACGAGCAGCTGCGTAATCTCGATGAGAGACTGACCTATCTGAGAAGTCTGGAAGATAAAAAGGAGCAGGTGCTGAAGAGCATCGAGGAACAGGGAAAACTTACCGATGAGTTAAAGGAGAAGATTCTGGCAGCCCAGACGCTGGTAGTGGTAGAGGATCTGTACCGCCCCTATCGTCCCAAGAGAAAGACCCGTGCCAGTATTGCAAAGGAGAAGGGTCTGGAACCTCTGGCAGAATATATTCTGCGCCAGGAGGCAACAGAACCGGTGCTTAACGAGGCAGCAAAGTATGTTTCCGAAGAAAAAGAAGTAAAGACTCCGGAGGAAGCATTGCAGGGAGCACAGGATATTATTGCCGAGATGATCTCCGACGATGCGGATCATCGTCTTTACATCCGCAATATTACCGTAGAGGAAGGCATTGTGACCGGTACGGCGAAGGATGAGAAGGCCCAGAGTGTCTACGAGATGTATTACAATTTCGAAGAGCCGGTGAAAAAGATTGCAGGCCATAGAGTATTGGCATTGAACCGTGGAGAGGCAGAAAAAGTACTGACTGTTAAAGTCAATGCACCGGAGGAACGTATTCTGCGTTATCTGGAGAAAAAGCTGATCACGAAGGAAAATGAATATACTACACCGGTAATCTGTGCCGCAGTGGAAGACAGCTACGATCGTTTAATAGCACCCGCTATTGAAAGAGAGATCCGTAACGATCTGACAGAAAAGGCAGAGGACGGAGCTATCAATGTCTTTGGTAAAAATTTAGAGCAGCTGTTGCTGCAGCCTCCTATCGCAGGAAAAGTGGTCTTAGGCTGGGATCCGGCATTCCGTACCGGATGTAAGCTGGCGGTAGTGGATGCTACCGGAAAAGTGCTGGATACGAAAGTGATCTTCCCTACAGCACCGCAGAATAAGGTGGAGGAGTCCAAAGCTGAACTGAAGAAACTGATCAAAAAATATAATGTGGATTTAATTTCCGTAGGAAACGGTACAGCCTCCAGAGAGTCCGAGCAGGTAATCGTAGAACTGTTGAAGGAACTGGATCGTCCGGTACAGTATGTGATCGTCAACGAGGCAGGTGCTTCCGTATACTCCGCAAGTAAGCTGGCGACAGAAGAGTTTCCCAATTTTGACGTGGGACAGCGAAGTGCTGCATCCATCGCCAGAAGATTACAGGATCCCCTGGCAGAGCTGGTGAAGATCGATCCCAAGTCCATCGGTGTCGGCCAGTATCAGCACGACATGAACCAGAAGAAATTAAGCGATGCCTTAAGCGGCGTGGTGGAGGACAGTGTAAACAAGGTCGGTGTGGATCTGAATACTGCGTCCGCATCCCTTCTGGAATATGTCTCCGGCATTAACAAGACTATTGCGAAGAATATTGTAGATTACAGAGAAAATAACGGGCGTTTTGTAAGCAGAAAACAGTTGTTAAAGGTGCCGAAGCTGGGACCTAAGGCATATGAGCAGTGTGCCGGTTTCTTACGGATCCCGGATGGTAAGAATCCTCTGGATGCCACCAGCGTTCATCCCGAATCCTACGAAGCAGCGGAGCAGCTGATGGCGAAGCTGGGACTGACAATGGAGGACATTAAGGAAGCCCAGAAACAGGCGGCAGCTAAGAAAGCTTCCGGCAAGAGCGGGGCACAGGCTTCCGGACAGAAGAACGGCAGTAATGCAGCCAATACGGCAAAGAAACGGGAAGAGCAGAAAGGTAAGACCGTAAGAGTGCATAATACCAATACCGCTATGGGCAAGGCTCTGGCAGCGGCCATGGGTGGTGTGAGCTTTGATAATTCTGCAGAAACTTCTACAAAGAAAAATGCACCGGCAGTACAGAATGCATCAAATGATGCAAAAGATATTTCCGGACTGGAAAAGCGTATTAAGAATAAGAAACTGCTGGCAGAAGAGCTGGGAATCGGTGAGATCACGCTGACAGATATCCTGAAGGAACTGGAGAAGCCGGGCAGAGATCCCAGAGACGATATGCCGAAGCCGATCCTGCGCAGTGATGTTCTGGATATGAAGGATTTAAAGCCCGGCATGATTCTGAAAGGAACCGTGCGTAATGTCATTGACTTTGGTGTGTTCCATAATGCGGACTATCTCAATATCTTCGCTCTTACCCCCTCCGTTGTTTTCAGCTTTGACGGTAACTTTCTG
>ENA-UESI01001689-UESI01001689.1-human-gut-metagenome-genome-assembly--contig:-NODE-1689-length-13221-cov-13.674224_pt1 | contig 13221 bp, 13 predicted proteins | sample MGYA00243005_ERZ508006 | MGnify/ENA primary metagenome ERZ508006 (study PRJEB26167, sample SAMN06115436) | human gut metagenome | host: Homo sapiens | place: China:Shandong | collected 2015-06-10... | reverse complement strand
TCTGTAAGTCGCTCCTCTCTTCTTTCTTCTGATTTCCCGTCAGTCGCTTGTTCCCGTTGCCGGATGCTCTTCAAGCGTGCATTTTCTACCTGCCTCTTGGGTTTGCCCGAATACAATGGGATTTCTCAATAGCATCGAAACCATGAACATTATCAACGACTCTCTGTTTTTATCTCTTATGAGAAATGCCTTAAGCGACTTATTTGAATCTAATGTACTTATCAACTCTGTTATAAATGGTTCATATATATTTTCCAGTTGTCCGAACATCTTTTCAAATGTATTCTCATTACATACAGCTCCGTCTACAGTAGTCAATTCATATGTATCATCCTCGTAACATATGCTTTTTATACTTCTTTGTCGAACTGAACCATGCATATCAAGGACATGGCACATTTTATTACTTGCAAAGTTCTTCAAATACATCTGTGGTACATAGTGCTGTCTATGTGTTGCCACCTACATCACTTCTTTCTTTCCTGTAACATACTCATAAATTAGTGACTTCTTATATTCTGCAATTACCTCTAATTGTTTCTTTTTGTCTGATATAATTGTGTCTATTTCTGAACACCTCTCATTGAGATAATTAGATATTTCCATTTGCTCCTCTATTGGGATAAGAAACAGTGGCACCTGAATAAAATTTGCATATCTCATTGCTTGACCATCTCTGACTAAATTTGAGGTACTCTGTAAGGCATTTATATACTTACTTGACTTAAAAAACCATCTGTAAAACGGAGGATATACATATCTTTCATCAGGAATCAACATAACATATGCAGAACTTATACATCCTCTAATTTCACTAAACTCTAATCCTCCCTGAAAACTACGCATACTAATTACAAAATCATTAGGTTCTACATGCTTTAAAATACTAAAATCTTTCTCAACTGTAACAACCCTTGTTCCTGTTATTTCCATATACTTGTTTTGATTAACAATTCCATATTCCTGACTTGCTGTTAACTGTTCATCTTCTTTTCTTGCCCTCTCTGTTCTCAATGCAAACATTATCTTAGGATTGACCACTTCCCAATTAACAGGAATCCTCGGACACCAAATGAGGGCAGTATATTATAGTGCGCCACGCTGCCATCATAAATAGTTTCATCTATCTTAAGTGCACGCTTTCTGTCTGCTGTTCCTTTGAAATAGTAGAAAAAAGGCTGCATGAGCGGTTTGTGGGAAGAGCTGTTGGCGCTGTCCACAGTCACCTCAAAAGCAGCTATGCGCAAAAATTCACAAAGCGGCACGATCGATCTTTTTATCTCAGGATCTCTGAAAGTTCTTATCTTGCCGCAAGTATTAGAAAACTCATTCATCAGCGTTACATATCTTGCATAATCAAAGTCCATTTTTTCATATCCTCATTTTTGTAGTACGGGTCATTGCTGTAAATATTTACATCTTTCTAAAATGTATTATACCACATATTTTCTCATATTTCAAGTGTTAATTCTTAAATACAAGGTTTTTATTATGTTCTGATCAGTTTTCAGATGCTCATTCACAAAAAGCTATCATTTACGCTGCTATATCGAGTCAGCAAACAAAAAAAGCGCTGCCGCCGTGAACTAAAGCATATCCCGCAAATTTAAGGCAATACCGCACAACTATTGTGTGCAGATTGCGTCGTCAGATTTTTCGTCAGATTGCCTAAAGCCGACGACGCTTAACTCGCGTTAAGCTAGGAGGTTTTGGGTGATATGACGGAAAATTGTTTTGGCTTCGCAAAAACGCAAGCAAGATGTGCACAAAGCCGCTAGGCGGTAGTTGTGCGGTGTTGCCTTAAATACAGTAAGAAAAGACCTCTGTTCGCTGAAACAGGGGTCTTTTTCCTTAATTATCGTACTTATTTTCAAACACCTGATAATCCTCGGCGGGGTCGGGCTCGAATGAGAAAATATCCTCCACCGCCGCGCCGAAAACTTTCGCTATATCCATCGCCAGTTTCAGCGAGGGGTTGTACTGCCCTTTTTCCAGTCGGATTATCGTTTCGCGCCGCACGCCTACCTTTACGGCAAGCTCGCCCTGCTTCATATTCAGCCGCGCGCGGTACTCTTTCAGTTTCGTTTTTAGCTGCGGCATCACTCGTCACCCGCGCTCTCTTCGTCATCGTCATAATCGTCACAATCATCGCCCGCCGCCGTGCGGTCGTAGTAGATGAAAAAGCCGCTCTCGAGCGAAAAATATCCGCTGAAAATTATGAACCATATGCTGTTCATCAACTCGTTGTCAAAATGTATCGTGATACTGCCCTTCCAGAACATAGAAAGCATCAGCACCGCGCCAAGTATCAGCCAAAACACCAGCCCTATCTTCTCGTGCGCTTTCACCATGTTCTCGCGCGAAAGCTCGTCCTCTTTTTCTATAGGGCGCTTTTTGATAAGCGACATAAACGCCCAGCGCACCAACAGCACCAGCGAAATGATTATCAGCGCGTAATTCAGCGCACGCAGACCCGCGCCGCCGCTGACCTTTACATGGTCGAATATCAGCGTGAGCACCTCCATCACGAATAAGCTCGCCATGCCCGCCAGCCGCGCCTTGTGATAATCGCAGAGGGTGATGGGTTTTGTTGTCTTTTCTTTCTTTATATTCTCGTTCATAGCTTTATCCATTTCCTTTCGTCCGGTCTTGTAAAGTGACTTATTCATCACCTCATGTGACAATAATATCACTAATTTTGCTGATTGTCAATAGCCAAAGTGACAAATCTATCACTTTTGTATACCTGCACAATTTCGCCGACTCTTCGTGATGTATTTTATACAAAAAAACAGACGCCTGCCGAAAATGCAAACGTCTGCCGAAATATTGCCATTAAAAATCACAGCGCCTCGCGGTATATCTGCTCTACCTCTTCGCGGCTGAACGTCACGGGCGCGTTTTTGAGGTTGCCTATCGAGATCTTCATGCAGTTTTCCGTCATCCAAGGCACGTCCTCCGCCGTGATGCCGAGGTCGCCGAGCTTCACGCTCAAGTCTATCGCTTTTAGGAAGCGGCGTATGCTGTCGGCGCAGTCCTCCGCTCCGCTGCCGCCAAGCAGTACCGACACCCGCGCGAATTTTTCGGGGTCGGCGGTGGCAAGCCGCTCGACTATCGGCGGGGTAAGCGCCGCAAGTCCCCTGCCGTGGACGATGTTTTTCAGACCCGAAGCGGGGTGCTCCATACCGTGCGCCGCCGAAACGCCCGCCGCGCCGATCACCATTCCGCCCAGCGTTGCCGCCAAGCTTACGGCTTCCCATTCCGCCGCGCCGCCCTCGCCGGACACAAGCTTCGGCAGATCAACCGCCAAAAGCTGCATACCCAGCAGCGCCTGCGCGTCGGTGATGGGGTTCGCCTTTTTCGAGGTATATGCCTCGAGCGAATGTGTGAAAGCGTCGAAGCCGACGGATGAAAGCACGCTTTTCGGCATAGTAGTCATGACGTCGGGGTCGATGACGGAAACGCGCGGCATCACCTGCATGGTGTAAAGCGCTTTTTTGTCCTTTGTTTCGGGGTTGGTCAGCACGGCAATCTGATTGCCCTCGCTGCCCGTGCCGCAGGTGGTAGGCAGCAGCACTATCGGCAGTGCGCCCGCGCCCTGCTTTTTGCCGAAAATGTAGTCGGAAACATCGCCCGCGTTCACGGTGCAGAAAGCGATAGCCTTAGCTGCGTCCATTATCGAGCCGCCGCCCACGCCGAGGATAACTCCGCAGCCCTCAGCCTTAGCCAGCTCTACGCCCTCGTAAACGGTGGTAGTAAGCGGGTTTTGCGTAACTTTGTCGAAAACCGCAGCGCCCAGCCCCGCCGCTTTGAGCGAAACGAGCACCCTGTCCAGCAGACCCGAGCGCTTAGTGCTGCCCGTGCCCGTTACCACAAGCACCTTTTCGCCGCCTATCTCTTTGCAAATATCGCCTATCTTATCCGCCAAGCCCCTGCCGAAACGCAGGTCGGCGGGCATATGATAACTGAAATCCATAGTAAAAGCCCTCCACTTTAAACCGTTTAAACCGAAAGAGAGCGAACTAACGCCCTCTTTGCAGTTTCATATTTTAATATACCATCACTTCTCGAGCGACTTTACAGCTTCCGCGATTATCTCGGCAGCCTTGTCGCATTCCTTTTCGGTGAGTATCAGCGGGGGCACCATGCGGATAACGCTAGAGCCGATAGCTGTGATGATGAGCTTTCTGTCGAAGCAGGCGTGCTTTACGTCCACCGCGTTGAAGCCTTCCTCAAACTCTACGCCTACCATAAGGCCCAGTCCGCGAACTTCTTTGACGTGCGGCACAAGCTCTCTCAGCTTGTCCATAAAGTAAGCGCCCATCTTCTTAGCGTTGCCCGCAAGATCTCTGTCTAGCAGCTCGCCTATCTGTGCGAGCGAAGCCGCGCAGGCTACGGGGTTTCCGCTGTATGTGCTGCCGTGCGAACCGCTGGTAAAGCTCTTCGCGACCTCTTCCTTAGCGCAGATAGCGCCGATGGGAAGTCCGCCGCCCATCGCTTTCGCCATAGAAACGATGTCGGGCTTGATGCCGTAATTCATGTAAGCCATTACCTCGCCCGTTCTGCACCAGCCGGTCTGAACTTCGTCGAGGCAGAGGAGAAGTCCCTTTTCATCGCAGAGCTTTCTCAGTCCAGTCAGAAACTCCTTAGTAGCGGGGTTTACGCCGCCCTCGCCCTGTACTGGCTCTACCATGACGGCGATGGTGTTTTCGGTGATGGCGTCCTCAAAGGCTTTCAAATTATTATATTCAGCATACTTGAAGCCGGGGGTCATAGAGCCGAAGCCCTGCTGTATAGCGGTATCGGGCTGACCGGTAGCCGACATCGAGCCGAAGCTTCTGCCGTGGAAGCCCATCTTAGCGGTGATGATCTCATACTTATTCGGGCCGTAGTGGTCGATACCGTACTTTCTCGCCAGCTTTATCATAGCCTCGTTCGCCTCAGTACCCGAGTTCTGGAAGTAGATCTTATCCATGCCGATGGTGTCGCAGATCTTTTTAGCCAGCAGCGCCTGCGGAATGGTGTAGGGGTAGTTGAATGTGTGGATAAGGTCTGCCGCCTGCGACTGTATAGCCGCGATGACCTTTTCGTTGCAGTTGCCCGCGCTGTTTACCGCGATGCCTGCGTAAAAGTCGAGGTAAGCGTTGCCCTTTTCATCGTAGATGTACATACCCTTAGCCGTTTCCGCAATGAAATCGAAACGCTCGTAGGTCTCTATCATATACTTGTTTACCAGCCCTTTAAGCTCCTCTGCGGTAAGTCCTGTGTCTTTCAGTTTCATGGTGAATACCCTCCCAAAAATTAAAATTATAGTTTTTCTATGCCCAGATAATTCATCTTTATCTTGACATAATCTTCAATAAGCTGAACGCACTGCTCTATGCCTACCTTTTCGCTGTTTAGCGTAAGGTCGTAGTTGATGGGGTTCGTCCAGTAGTTGCCCTTGGTGTAATATTTGTAATAATTCGCGCGGTACTTATCGGTAGTTACGATGTTCTTTTCCGCCACCGCTTCGTTTACCTGCATATGCTCCATCGTGCGCTTTAGGCAAAAGTCGCGCGGCGCTTCGATGTACAGGCTTATTACGTTATCCCTGCCGCGGAGTATCCAGTCGGCGCATTTGCCGACTATCACGCAGGACTGCGTTTCCGCCAGGTCTAGGATTATCTTTTTTTGATATTCAAAAAGCGCGTCGTCGGAAACGAACTTGCCTTTTGTGATGTAGCTGCGCGCCCTAGGCAGACCTTTCATGAATGCCGAAAAGCCGCCCTTTTCGCGTATCTTCTCGTTCACCTCGTTGAAAAGCTCCTGATCCAGACCGCTAAGCTGCGAGGCGAGCGTTAAGATGCGGTTCTCGTAGCAGGAGATACCGAGGTCTTTCGCCACGCGCGAGGCTATCTCTTTACCGCCGCTGCCGAAGCCGCGGGCTACTGTGATAACGATATTGTTCATGCGCCAGCCGCCTCCTTGCCATTGCCGTCAGAGCTATCCGAGCCGTCGCCCTCTAGGAAGCGTGAGAGAAATTCTCTCGTTCTCGGGTTCTTCGGGTGGTAGAAAAGCTCCTGCGGGGGCGCGTCTTCTACGATGTAGCCTTTATCCATAAATATCGTGCGGGTGGAAACATCTCTTGCGAAAGCCATCTCGTGCGTTACGATTATCATGGTAAGTCCCGTCTGCGCCAGCTCTTTCATTACGTTGAGCACGCCGCCGACCATCTCTGGGTCGAGCGCGGAGGTAGGCTCGTCGAAAAGCAGCACTTCGGGATTCATGCAGAGCGCACGCGCTATCGCAACGCGCTGTTTCTGACCGCCCGAAAGCTGAGCAGGGTAAGCGTTGATGTAAGGCGCCATGCCTACTGCTTTCAAGTGCTTTATCGCGCGCTCGCGGGCTTCCTCTTTCGACTCATGCAGCACCGAAGTTACGGCTATCATGCAGTTTTTCAGCACCGTCATGTTGTTGAAGAGGTTGAAGGACTGGAAAACCATGCCCACCTTTGAGCGGTAGCTGTTTATATCGCGCTGTTTATCGGCGACTACGCAGCCGTTGAAATATATCTTTCCGTCAGTCTGCCGCTCGAGCTTGTTGATGCAGCGCAGCAGGGTAGATTTTCCCGAACCAGAAGAGCCTACTATGCAGATAACTTCGCCCTTGCCCACGGTAAAATCTATCTTTCTCAGCACCTGATGATCTCCGAAAGACTTGCTCAGGTCTTCTATCGCTATTACTTTATCGTTATATTTTGTTTCAGCCATTTCAGATCCCTCCAGTTACATTTTCTCTTCGATGTATTCGGTAGCGAGAACGTAGTCGCTCTTGTTGCCCAGCTTCTTCTCCAGCGCCATAAATACTCTGTTGAATATGAAGCAAAGAACGAAGTAGATGACGGCGATAACGAGGTAAGCCTCGAAATACTTGTAGTAAGTACCGCCCGCCGTCTTTGCAACGAGGAACAGCTCAGATACGCCGATGACGTTCAGTACCGAGGTCATCTTGAGGTTTGTAAGGAAGGTGTTTACCATTTCGGGAACTACGTTCTTGAAAGCCTGCGGCAAAACTACCAGCAGCATAGTCTTCATAGGCGACATGCCCAGCGACCAAGCGCCCTCTTTCTGGCCCTTGTCCACCGAATTGATACCGCCGCGCACCGTTTCAGCCATGTAAGCGCCGGTATTGAGAACGGTAACGATTATACCCGCAAGCACGGGGGTGATGTTTACCTCCGCTTTCAGCAGACCGTAATAAACTATCATGCCCTGTACTATCATAGGCGTGCCGCGGAATATCTCGACATACACAAGGCAGATGATCTTTAGCAGGCGCATAAGTATGCGCTTTATGATATTGTCATCTTTGTTTATCTTAATATCCTGTACTATGCCCACGAGGTAGCCAACGATGAAGCCGACCAGCGTGCCGACTATTGAAATGTAAAGCGTTATCCACAAGCCTTGCAGGAACATATCCTTGTATTCAAGAGCTATATACACGATCCACTCGATCATGTTGGTAGGATCTTTGAAATTCATAACATTTCCCCTTTTCTCAGTTTATAAATTATAGATAGATATTTTGCCCTTACGGCTCAGAATGACCGCATTTCATCAGTCATTCCAAGTTTTCAGGTATTGTATTCTTATCAGTCAGAGATCTGATTTAGTTAGCCGCAGGCTGCGAAGATATTGCAGTTTCCATTAGCTCGTCCATCTTTGCCTTGTCATTCCACTCCAGCTTATCCATAGCTCCCTGTATCTTGTCGCGAAGCTCGGTATCGTCCTTTCTGGTAGCTATGCAGACGTTAGTCATTTCCTGGTCGTTCTGGAAAGCGTCGTTTTCGTCAAGTCTGATGAGCTTGAGATCCTTGTTGGTCAGCAGCGCCGACTCAGCAGTAGGAACGTCGATAACGGCTACGTCCGCAACGTTGTTTGAGATCGCGAGGAATACCTCTGCGGTAGTTTCGTAGTTAGAGCCGAGCTTTGCGTCGGGAACCTGATCGAGCAGGTCTACCCAGCCGGTGCCGAGCTGCGTGGTAACGGTAACGTTCTTGCCTTTCAGCTGCGAAAGTCCCGTAACGTTCGCAAGGTCTGAGTCAGCCTTTACTACTATGCAGTTATCTCTGTAATAGTAAGGTTCGGTGAAAGCGTAAGATTTTTCGCGCTTAGCGGTTCTGCCCATTCCTGCGATGATGCAGTCATATTCGCCCGAATCCATGCTGAGGCCTATTGAATCCCACTCTACTTTATCTATCTCGAGTTCCATATCCAGCTCATCGGCGATCTTCTGCGCTACCATTACGTCGTAGCCGTAAGCGTAGCTGCCGTCCTGATTGTATATCGGTACAGCCTTGCCGCCGTCGGGGGTGTCCTCGGTTTTCTGCGTCCAGTTAAAAGGTGCGTATGCGCATTCCATACCTACTCTGAGAACCTTTCCGTCAGCCGCCGCCTTAGACGAATCTCCATCGCTGCCGCCGCAGGAAGATAACATTCCCACGCAAAGACAACCGGCTGTGATCGCTGCGAGTACCCTTTTAAAACTTCTTTTCATTTTTGACCACTCCTTATAAAATTGAGATGTTTTCGTCTGCTTGATTCACGATGCTTTTCTTCATCAAAAGGCTTTTTTCGCTGCAGCCGGTGACCTTTTGAAATGCGTTTTCCCCATCGCTCACTATTCAGACTATAATTAAAAGCGTCCTCTCCGCGCAGTCTGCTTCAAGCTTATCGCTCAGACCTGCTTGCGGAAATGACGCCTTTGTCCACTCGTTTGGTTTTGCTTTTAGTTTCGCCCATCTGCCAACTAAAAAAGCGCCGCTTCTCCGCCGACCCTTTTCAGAGCCTTTATGCGGAAAGCGACGCCATTGTCGGTAATGATATTTAATTATCCCCATAAAAGAAAAATCGCCGCCCATGCCTGATTATCCAAACATTCGAGCGACTTCTTTGTCGGAAATTTATTATCAGCTTTCTGAGGTGTTGTCCTCTTTAGCTTGATTTAATTATATCACCATATGTCGAAAAATGCAAGGGTTTTGAGCAAAAAAAATAAATTTTGGCTGATTAAACAACAATTCATCGGCTTCAAAAAAGCGCTGTAGTAAAATCTGTACAATCATTGTAAATTTTCTTTTATGATATGTTAACTGAAATTAACATTCTTTTTTCCAAATTGTTTCACGCAGTTTTCATAAAACAAAAAAAGCTGCGGAAAGAGTTTTTGGTACTCTTCCCGCAGCGAAAATATATTCTGAAAATTACTTAGTAAGATTCCAGATGTTCTTAGCGTATTCGTCAACAGCTCTGTCAGCGGAGAATATGCCTGCGCCTGCGATGTTCATAAGGCTCATCTTAGCCCACTTCTCAGTGTCAGAGTAGCTCTCGCTCGCTCTTCTCTGTGCGTCCTGATAGGAAGCGAAGTCTGCGAACGCCATGTAGGTGTCAGTAGTCTTGAGCGAATTTGCTATCTCATTGAACTGCTCGCCGTTTATGCCGGAAACGAGTCTGTCAACAGCGGCTCTCAGCACGCCGTTAGAGTTGTAAACGTCGATAGGCTTGTAATTCGGCTTAGCAGCCTCTACCTCGTCAACATTCATGCCGAAGAGGAGGATATTCTCGTCGCCTACCTGCTCGTGTATCTCTACGTTAGCTCCGTCGAGAGTTCCGAGGGTGATAGCGCCGTTTATCATAAGCTTCATGTTGCCGGTACCCGAAGCCTCAGTACCTGCGAGCGAGATCTGCTCGGAGATATTGGCGGCGGGCATGAGTATCTCAGAGAGGGATACGCAGTAATCTTCCATGAAGATAACGTTCAGCTTCTTATTCAGCTTAGGATCTTTTCTCAGCTCCTGCGAGATGTTCCAGATCAGCTTGATTATCTGCTTAGCCATGTAGTATCCGGGGGCAGCCTTAGCCGCGAAGATGTAGGTCTTTGGCACGAAGGGTGCGTCGGGGTTGGCCTTGAGGTAATTGTACTCAGCGATGATGTTAAGGGCGTTGAGCTGCTGGCGCTTGTACTCGTGCAGGCGCTTTACCTGTACGTCGAAGATAGAGTCGGTATTGAGGGCAGCGCCGTACTGGTTCTTTACATACTTAGCGAAGCGCTCTTTGTTTTCCTTCTTTATCTTGGTCAGCTTTTCGAGTACTGCCTTATCGTCGGCGAATGCCTTGAACTTGCTCAGCTCGGAAGCGTCCTTGAGGAAACCGTCGCCTATGCAGTCCTTGAGCAGCGAGGTAAGACCCTCGTTCGACTGATACAGCCATCTTCTGTAAGCGATACCGTTAGTAACGTTGGTGAACTTTTCGGGAGTGTACTGGTACTCGTCCTTGAAAGTTTCCTTCTTGATTATCTCAGAGTGTATCTTAGCAACGCCGTTTACATGGTGCGAAGCGTGTACGCAGAGGGTAGCCATCTTTACCATGTTGTTTTCGATGATGGACATATGGGTGACCTTGCCCTCGTCATGATACATATCCCAAAGTTTCTTGCAGTATCTCTCGTTTATCTCTACGATGATGGAGAAGATTCTCGGTGTAACGCTCTTGAGCAGGTTGCAGTCCCATTTTTCGAGAGCTTCGGGCATTACGGTGTGGTTGGTGTAAGCAAAGGTGTGAGTAACGATGTCCCAAGCCTTGTCCCAGTCGTAGCCGCAGTCGTCGAGCAGTATTCTCATCAGCTCGGGGATAGCGAGGGTGGGGTGAGTATCGTTGATGTGGATAGCTACCTTATCGGCAAGGTTATCCATAGTGCCGTAAACGTTCATATGAGTGTTTACAATATCGCCTACGGAAGCTGCTACGAGGAAATACTGCTGGCGCAGACGCAGCGACTTGCCCTCAGCGTGGTTATCGTTAGGATAAAGCACCTTAGTGATAGCCTGCGACATGATATTTCTGCCAAGAGCCTTAGAATAATCGCCCTTGTTGAACATAGCCATATCAAAAGAGGGAACTTCCGCTTTCCAAAGGCGCAGCTTAGAAACAGCCTCGCTGTCGTAGCCCGAAACGAACATATCGTAAGGTACTGCGAGTACAGAGGTGTAGTTTTCCAGCTCTACGCAGTGGAAATTGTTATCCCAGTATTCTTTAAGGTTGCCGTCGAACTTAACTTCGATAGCGGCGCTGGGCACGGGAACGAGCATAGCGGATCCGCCGGGCAGCCAGTTATCGGGCAGCTCGGTCTGCCAGCCGTCTTCCAGCTTCTGCTTAAAGATGCCGTATTCGTAAAGAATGGAGTAGCCGGTAGCGTGGTAGCCGTCGGCAGCCAGCGCGTCGAGGTAGCAGGCAGCAAGTCTTCCCAGACCGCCGTTGCCCAGACCTGCGTCAGGCTCCATTTCGTAAATGCCGTTTATAGAAATGCCGAAGTCCTTGAGCATAGCGACTGTTTCGTCTACCATCTCAAGGTTGTAGATGCTGGTCTTGAGGCTTCTGCCCATCAGGAACTCCATCGAAAGGTAGTAAATCTTCTTCTTACCCTCAGATCTGTTTTTAACTGTAAAGTGGCGGCGCTTAGCCTTTAAGATACCTACTACTATTTTGGTAAGAGCCTCGTATACCTGCTGGTCGGAAGCTTCTTCGGGAGTCGTCTGGAAGTCGTCGTGAAGTACCTGAACGAATTTCTGTTTCAGCTCTTCTTTAGAGATCGTTTTTGGCTCCGGTGCTTTAACTGCTTTAGCCATATCATTTCCTCCTATATTTCCTTTCGCATCGGCAGCGTTCAACTTCATACAAAAAAGCCATAGATAGCTCTTGTGAAAACGTTTGACCGATACATTTATTTTATCATACCACATTTTGCCCGCAATTTCATCAACAAAACGTGAATTGATTACATATTTTGCACGTGATTTCACCCATGAAAACCCGTGCATAATGCCCCATATACTATTATATGTCTAAACTGCACATATGTCAAGTGGCAAGTTTGTTAAAAGTGCCTATCAAAATAAATCTTTGGAGAATTTCACTATTCCTAATCAGTACGCCGCCGCAAATTAGTCAAATAAAGCAAAAAAGGAAACTGCTATGAGAGAAGAAAAGGCCAGCGCATTGCCGCTGCTGCTGGACGTGCGCAGAATGGACGAAAATAATCGGGCTTACGCCTACCGTATGCTGCGCAAAAATATTATGACCTTGCAGCTGCAGCCGGGCTGTCAGCTGAGCGAGGCCGAACTGTGCGAGCAGCTGGCGATGAGCCGCACACCGGTGCACGAAGCGCTGATGATGCTGAAGGGCGAATGGCTGGTGGATGTTCTGCCGCAGCGCGGCAGCATCGTGTCCAAGATCAGCATCCCGTACCTGAACGAGGGCTTTGCCATGCGCCGCATTCTGGAGCCGGCGCTGCTGCGCGGTCTGGCCGGGAAGCTGACGCCGGTGCAGCTGGACGAATTCCGAGCCCTGCTGGACCGGCAGAACACCGACCTGTACATTGATCAGGATGCGGCGGATGATTTTTTCATCTCGCTGGACAACGACTTCCACCGGCTGCTGTACCACGATTCCGGTTATGACCGTATCTGGGAAGCCATGCACAACGTCACTTCCCACATGGACCGCGTGCGCTATCTGGACTCGGCCCTTTGCCGGGGAAATATCGCTTCGGTGCAGAAAGAGCACGTGCAGATCTTTGTCTATCTGCGCGACGGCCTGCCGCCGCAGGTGGACGCGGAAGCGCTGTTTGAGCATCATCTTGGCATGTACCGCGAAAACTTTGCCCAGATCTTGGAGCGGTTCCCGGATTTCTTTTTGAAAAAGTAAAAAACACCCGCTGTCATGGCCCGGTAAGGCTGACAGCGGGTGCTTTTATTCGTAATGATAGGCCTTTACGGCGGGCTGATCGGCTTTGTGCTCCCCAATGATCTTTTCCATCCACACCATATCGTACCAGCGGCCGAACTTGTAGCCGCAGTTGCGGAAGGTGCCGCACAGCGCAAAACCGAGATGCGCGTGGAACTGGGCGCTGTTTTTGGTCAGGTATTCGTCCTCTACCTGCGGGAAGCCGATGCAGGCATACAGGTTCAGAATGCCCATATCCTTTAAACGGTCCGCCAGTGCTTCGTACAGCATCCGGCCCATGCCGCACTTCTGGGCGTTGTGGTCCAGATAGATGGTCAGCTCGCAGGCCCAGTCATAGGCGGCGCGGCCCACAAAGGCGCCGGCGTAAGCGTAGCCCTCGATGCGGCCATCCTTTTCAATGACCAGATACGGATATTTTTGCATCGTGTGCCGCATC